>FWPU01002299.1_pt1 | contig 53536 bp, 52 predicted proteins | sample 2228361 | NCBI WGS metagenome assembly FWPU01 (sample SAMEA103939777, study PRJEB20133) | metagenome | reverse complement strand
CCGCCACCATCGCCGCCCCGGGGGCCTACTTCACGGAAGGACGGGGACTTTCATGTGGCCATCGGTGGGGACTTTGACATGGCCACGGACACCGTTCCGCGTCCCCGCCGCAGACGAACGAACCAGCCGGTCACGGCCACGCCCCCGCGCCGAGCGCCCCCCAACATGAAGGCGCATGCCGTGGCGTAGGAGCCGGAGCCGCTCGCCCGACGGCTTCCCGACAGGTCCTCGCCGACCCGGCGATCCTGTGGGATCCCGGTAGGTTGGATCTGTGCGGCGCTCCGGCAGGGCAGCGGCAGCAGGCCCATTGTCAGCCCTCGAGTGCGCTCGTAGCCTCCTCGATCTTCGCACTTGCCCTAGCCCAGCGCTGCTGAAGCTCGGGCTCGATCTCGTCGAGCTCGCACTCGAACCGGTCGATGCAACGATCCCAGCTCCTATACGCATCGATGTATGCCTGCAGAGCCTCCTCGAGGGGGACCCCGACTCTCTCCAGGCATCCGCGCTCCAGCTGGCCGGGTTGGAGCCGGTCGTAAGCCACCTTCGCGTCCCCCACGCGGTCCCCGTACTCCTGGATGTTGAGACCTATGTCGAGTCTTGAGTCGATCTCTTGCAGAGCAGTGAGTAGGTCGCCGAGCTGGGCCTCACACGCCGCGACATCGAACGACGATCCACCCTTCTCCCCGCCTGGTCCCGCGCCGCGACCCTCTCGTCCGCCTGCTCCGCACGCGACGGTCAAGAGCAGAGCGAGGAGGACTACGTATCGGGTGGCCAACACGGATGTCAGGTTTACAGGCGCCTCCACTCCCCGCAATCCTCCGTACGGAACCCGGCGTCCGAGGCAGCGATGGTCACGACAGGGTTCCTGTCCCCGAAGCCGTTGGTGATGATCCCGTTGCCCGAGAAGTTGCGGAGGCGCTCCCAGTAGCAGCGGGCTCCACCAGGCGCTCGATAGGTCCCGGGGCGGATGTCCTCTCCCACGATCCACGTGCCGTCCCCGAAGACCGTTGCTCGCTCCGCCCCGCCTCCCGTCGGCTCCTCCTCCGCGAAAACGAGTTCCTCGCCGTCCCAACGGGCCTGGAAGCCGTTGTCCCGGAGGAACTGCAGCGCCTCGTCGAGGGCTTGCTCGAAAGCATGCCCTTGATCCCTGGCCGCCTCGAGTTGCCGCTCAAGATCCGTGATTCGGTCCCGCAGGCGCCCAACGAGCGCCGGATCCGCCGCAGGTGGCGCCTCGGGCGTCTCCTCGTTCCGCGCAGCGCCCCCAAGGCCCACGCCAACCACGAGGCCGACGACCAGCGGGGCGGCTCTCCGTGCCCAGTTCACCCGCTGCTACCTCCTGTGGTTCCCCGGGAAGGGATTGTCCTCTTGTTCAACCGGGAAGTCCAGCCCGATCTCTGATACCCGGCCATCGAGAACCTCCGAATCATCGGGAGGCGGCACTCCATCGGAGCGCCCGCGGAGCCGCAACCCGCTCCCGCCGGTACCCTCCGGGCCTTGACAGGCGAACGTATGTTCGTGTAGAGTACGGGGTGTCGGCGGGGCTCTCCTCCCCCTCACCCGCCGGCCGTCGGGTCGTTCCTTCACGGAGGGGGATCGGTGCTCGAGGAGCTGGACCGGGTCAACGCGGCGGTCTGCCGCGCCCACCGCGAGCTCTTCCGCGTGCTCGTCCGGGCGGAGAAGACCGACCGTTGGGCGGAGGAGGGCGCGAGGGACCTCGCCCACCTCCTCCAGATCCGCTACGGGCTCTCGTTCTGGAAGGCGAAGCGCTGGGTGGCGGCCGCCCGGGCCCTGGAGCGGCTCCCGGCCCTCGCCCGGGCCCTCGAGCGCGGGGAACTCTGCGTTGACAAGGTCGTCGAGCTCGCCCGCTTCGGCCGGGAGGAGGACCAGGAGCGCCTGGTCGACTGGGCGAAGCGGGTCTCGGTGGCCGAGGTCCGCTGGCGCGCGGACCTCGAGGTCGGCCGCTCCCGCCCCGAGGTCCGGGCCGCCGAGACCTGGCGGCGGCTCGACTGGTGGTGGTCGGACGACGGCTACCGCTTCGGGATGCGCCTCGACCTCCCCGCGGCCGACGGGGCGGTGGTCGCCCGCGCGATCGAGCGCGAGATGGCGAAGGTCCCCGTGATGCCCGGCGAGGAGGACCCCTGCTTCGCCGAGGCCCGGCGGGCCGACGCGCTGGTGGCGCTGGCCCGGGCGCGCCTCGCGGAGGACCCCGAGCCCGACCGGGCCACGATCGTGGTCCACGTCCGCGAGGGCCGCCGGGCCAAGGCCGAGCTCGAGTGGGGCCCGCCCCTCCACCGCGAGACCGCCCGCCGCCTGGCCTGCCACGCCCGGGTCCAGGTGGTGGAGGAGGACGCGGAGGGGAACGTGGTCTCGGTGGGCACGATCCGCCGGAACCCCCCGGCCTGGATGCTCCGCCTAATCCGCCAGCGGGACAGGGGGTGCACGTTCCCCGGCTGCGGCTCCCGGCGGTTCACCGTCGTCCACCACCTCGAGTGGTGGAGCAAGGGCGGGCCGACCACGCTCGAGAACACCACGCTCCAGTGCGTGTACCACCACAAGCTGCTCCACGAGTTCGACTGGCGCGCCCGCCGGGGGCCCGACGGGGTGCTCCGCTGGTTCCGCCCCGACGGGACCCCCTACCTCCCCGGGCCGAGGCCGCGCGGGCCCACCGCCGACCCATGAACGCACTCGGCCTCGCTGCGCCCCCCGCCCCCCCGGCCCCGATCCGCGTTCGGCGCGCTCCGTGGCACGGTCGAGTACCTCGGCGACATCGTCGAGCCGCTCGGGGAGGAGGAGTGGGAGGCCGCGAGGTGAGCGGCTTCCTGCTCGACACCCACGTCTGGATCTGGTACGTGGACGGGTCACCACGGCTCCCGGCGGGGCTCCGCCGGCTCCTCGACCGTTCGGCGGGCGAGCGCTGGCTGTCGCCGATCTCGGTGTGGGAGATGGGGCTCCTCGTCGAGCGCGGCCACCTGCGCCTCACGATCCCCCTGCCCGAGTGGGTCGCCGCCGCTCGGGAGGCGTTCCCCGTCCGCGAGGCACCGGTGACCGAGGAGGTGGCGCTCGCCGCGCTCGGGGTCCACCTCCCCCATCGGGATCCCGCCGACCGGTTCCTGGCCGCCACGGCGCGCACGCGGGGCCTCACGCTCCTCACGGTCGACCAGCGACTCGCGAACGTGCCGGGGCTCGCCACGCGCTCGCGGTAGCGGGGCCGGCCCGTCGCGCGCCCGGCGATGTCGCGCGGCGGGCCGGTCGCGCGGCCGGCAGCGTCGCGCGCGGCTACTGGATCAGGTTGATGATGTTGAACATCGGCATGTAGAGGGCGATGACCGCGGCGCCCACCGCCCCGCCGATGATCGCGATCAGGAGCGGCTCGATGAGCGACGTCAGCGCGTCGACCGCCGCCTCCACCTCCTGCTCGTAGAAGGTGGCCACCTTCTCGAGCATCGCGTCGACCTGCCCGGTCTCCTCCCCCACCGCGAGCATCTGCACGACCATCGGCGGGAAGACCGCGTGCTTGCCGAGGGGCCGGGCGATCGACTCCCCCTCCCGCACGCTCGACTGCACGTCGGCCACGGCCTTGCTGATCGTCCGGTTGTTCACGGTGTCGGCCACGATGTCCAGGGCCTGGAGGATCGGGACCCCCGAGCGGAGCAGCATCCCGAGCGTGTTCGAGAACCGCGCCAGCGCGGTCTTGTGGAACAGGGGCCCGAACACCGGGATCCGGAGCTTCACCGCGTCGACCTGGGCCCGCCCGGCCTCGGTCCGCTCGTACCGGCGGAACAGGAACCACGCCGCGGCCCCGCCCCCGAGCACGAGGTACCAGAAGGTCCGCACGGCCTTCGACACCCCGAGGAGCAGCCGGGTCGGCAGCGGCAGCTTGCTGTCGAGCGACGCGTAGATCGACTCGAACTGCGGCACGATGAACAGGAGCATCGCCGCGAGGATCAGCGAGACCAGCACCAGGACCACGATCGGGTAGGTCATCGCGGACTTGATCTTCCGCCGCAGCTCGACCTCCTTCTCGAGCTGGCCCGCCAGGCGCAGGAGCACGGCGTCGAGCACCCCGCCGGTCTCCCCGGACCGCACCATCGATGTGTACAGGTCGCTGAAGGCCTTCGGGTGCTTCGCCATCGCCCCGGAGAGCGACGCGCCCTGCTCCACGTCCAGCCGCACCTGGGTCAGGATCTTCCTGAGCTCCCGGCTCTCGGTCTGCTCGGCCAGGATCGCCAGGGCCCGCAGGATCGGGAGCCCGGAGTTCACCATCGTGGCGAACTGCCGGGAGAACACCGCCAGGTGCTTGAGCTTCACGTGGCCGGGCCGGAGGTTGATCTCCATGCTCAGCCCGCGGTTGGCCCGGCCCACCTCGATGGGGGTCATCCCCATCTCGCGCAGGCGCTCGAGGACCAGCCGCTCGCTGTCGGCGATCAGCTGGCCGGTGACGAGGTTCCCGGCCCGGTCGCGGACCTTGTACGTGTAGGTCTCAGGCATAGCCGCCTCCGAACGGGCTCGTCGCCGTCTCCGCCCAGCCGCCGTCGAGCGGCAGGCCGGTGGTGTAGGTGTGCCCGGAGCCGCCCAGGAGCCGCTGCAGCTCCTCGGGGTCGTGGCAGCGCTCGTAGGCGAGCTGCTGGGTGATCTTCCCCTGCTTCACGAGCTGGGCCAGGGCCATGTCCATGGTCTGCATCCCGAACCGCCCGCCGGCCTGCATCACCGAGTAGATCTGGTGGGTCTTGCCCTCCCGGATCAGGTTGCGGACGGCGGGCGTGGCCACGAGCACCTCGCAGGCCACGACCCGCCCCATCCCGTCGGCGGTCTGGAGGAGCTGCTGGGTCACGATCCCCTGGATCGTGGTCGAGAGCTGCACCCGGACCTGCTGCTGCTGGTGCGGCGGGAACACGTCGATGATCCGGTCGATCGTCTGCGGCGCGTCCTGGGTGTGGAGGGTGGCGAACACGAGGTGCCCGGTCTCGGCCGCGGTGATCGCGGTCGAGATCGTCTCGAGGTCCCGCATCTCCCCCACGAGGATCACGTCGGGGTCCTGCCGGAGGACGTGCTTGAGGGCCTGGGCGAAGCTGTAGGTGTCCGAGCCGACCTCCCGCTGGTTCACGATGCACTTCTTGTGCCTGTGCAGGAACTCGATCGGGTCCTCCACGGTCATGATGTGGGCCGCCCGCTCCCGGTTCACCACGTCCACCATCGCCGCGAGCGTCGTCGACTTCCCCGACCCCGTGGGGCCGGTGACCACGACGAACCCCCGGGGGAACCGCGCCAGGTCCGCGACGACCGGGGGCAGGCCGAGCTCGTCGACCCCCTTGATGTCGAAGGGGATCAGCCGGAACGCGGCCCCGATGGTGTCCCGCTGGAAGTAGACGTTCACCCGGAACCGCGCCTTCCCGGGGAGCGAGTAGGACATGTCGAGCTCGAGGTTCTGCTCCAGTCGCTCCCGCATCTTCTGGGGCAGGATCGCGTAGATCATCCCCTGGAGCGTCCGGGGGCCGAGGACCGGGTAGTCCTCGAGCCGGACCAGCTCCCCGTGGAGCCGGATCACCGGCGGCACGCCCGCCGTGAGGTGGAGGTCCGAGGCCCCCTTCTCCAGCACCAGCTCCAGCAGCTCCGGGACGTTCACCTGGAGCTGCTGGTCCTCGCCGAACATCATCTCGCTCACCGTCGTGCTCATCCTCACTTCACCACCCTCGCCACTTCCTCGATCGACGTGATGCCCATCCGGGCCTTCTCCAACCCGTCCTGCTTGAGCGTCTGCATCCCCTGCTCGATCGCGACGGCCTTGATCTCATCGGACGACGCCCGCTCCACCGTGAGCCGCTCGATCTCCTCGCTCATCGGCATCACCTCGTAGAGACCGATCCGGCCCCGGTAGCCGGTCTTGGCGCAGCTCCCGCACCCGACGGGCCGGAACAGCTGCGTGATCTCGGGGATGCGCCACTCGGGGTACCCGGCCTCGAGCAGCTCGGTGGGGTCCGGGCGGTAGGGCTCCCTGCACCGCTCGCAGAGCTTGCGGGCCAGGCGCTGGGCCACGACGCAGTCGATCGCCGAGGCCACGAGGAACGTCTCGACGTCCATCTCGATCAGCCGGGTGATCGCGGACGGGGCGTCGTTCGTGTGGAGCGTGGAGAGCACGAGGTGCCCGGTGAGGGCGGCCTCCACGGCGATCATCGCCGTCTCCCTATCCCGGATCTCCCCGATCAGCACGATGTCGGGGTCGGCGCGGAGGATCGACCGGAGCGCCAGGGCGAAGGTGAGCCCGGCCTTGGGGTTCACCTGCATCTGGTTCACCCCGGCCAGCCGGTACTCGACCGGGTCCTCCACCGTGATGATGTTCCGGTCGGGGCTGTTGAGGATGTTCAGGGTCGCGTAGAGCGTGGTCGACTTCCCCGAGCCGGTGGGCCCGGTGACCAGGATCGCGCCGTAGGGCTTGCGGAAGGCCGCCTCGTAGCGCTTGTACGCGTCGTCGAGGAACCCCAGCTCCTCCAGCTTGATCAGCGCCTGGCTCTTGTCGAGGATCCGGATCACGACCTTCTCCCCCCACACCGTGGGGAGGGTCGCCACCCGGAGGTCGAGCTGGCGGCCCCCCACCCGCATGCTGATCCGGCCGTCCTGGGGGATCCGCTTCTCGGCGATGTTGATGTCGGCCATCACCTTGAGCCGCGAGATCAGCCCGTTCTGGATGGCCTTGGGCGCGGGGGCCATCGCCTCGTGGAGCACGCCGTCCACGCGGAACCGGACCCGCACGTCCTTCTCGCGGGGCTCGATGTGGACGTCCGAGGCCCGGTCGGCGACGGCCTGGGTCATGATCGCGTTCACGAGCTTCACGATCGGGGCGTCCTCGACCGCCGCCTCGAGGTCCTCCTCGCCCTCCTCCCCCAGGGCGCTCGCGGCCTCGCTCGCGAGCTGCTCCACCTGGCCGTCGAGCTGGCTGAACCGCGCGATGGCCTGCTCGACGTCGCTCGCGGTGGCCACCACCGGCTGGACGTCCCGGTTCGTGATGGCCCGGATGTCGTCGAGCGCGTAGACGTTCGCCGGGTCGGACATCGCGACCAGGAGCTTCCCGTCGCGCTCCCCGATGGGGAGGGCGCGGTAGCGGCGGGCCAGGGTCTCGGGGAGGAGCGCGGCGGCGGCCGGGTCGATCTGGGCCTCGGAGAGGTCCACGAACTCCAGACCGACCTGCTCGGCGAGGGCCCGCACGAGGTCGGCCTCCTTGATCAGGCCCATGTCGATCAGCACGCGCCCGAGCGACTTCGGGGTGCGGTGGTGCACCTCCAGGGCGGCCTGGAGCTGCTCCTCGGTGATCAGCCCCTGCTCGATCAGGATCTGCCCGAGCTGCTTCGGCTTCCGCCTCGTCGTCACCATGCCCTACGGCCCCTCCGCCGCCCCCGGCGCGTCGACCGCCTGCGTCCACTCATGCTTCGTCATCGAGCCGGGACTCCTGAAGGAGGCGGGAGAACTCCTGCGCGAGCAGCACCCGGTCCACCTCCCCCTCGTCCTCGGAGGGGTGGGCCGGCCCGTCGGGGCCGGCCGGAGGCGACCCGTCCGCGGGGGCACCGGGAGACCCCTCCCGGGCGGCCTCCCCCGCGGGCTCCGCCCCCGGTCCCGACGCGCCCCCCGTCCGGGCCCTCGACGCCGGCCCGCCCCCGGAGGGGCCGGGGCCCGTGGGGCCGGGGGCCGGGCGCGCGGGGGCCTCGTCGACGGCCTGCGCCGGCGACGGCAGCGGGCGCACCTCCTTGTGGAGCGAGGTCCGGGGGCGGCCGGAGGGGGCCGGCGGGACCTCGGGGATCCGCAGCGCGTCCCGCTTGGACCTGGCCTCCTCCGCGGTCAGCAGGGCCTGCTCGAGGTGCTCCATCAGGAGCCCCGGGCGGGTCCCGGTCCCCGCCACCGCGAACGCGGCGTACGGGCCCCGCCGGACGTACACCCACAGCTCGTCGGCGAACTCGACGAACCCCTTCTCGGGGTCGCCCATCGCGGCGAAGCGCACCCAGGCCGGCTTGACGAGGTGCTCCTCGCCCGCGGGGAAGGAGCCCAGGACCAGCCCGTCCCGCGAAAGGATCAGGCAGCCCCGGACCTCCCCCACGCCGACCGCGATGCGCGACGCGAGTACCGAGAAGTCTTCCACGCTCCCCACAACCATCGGAGGGGTGGGGGTCCGACTTGAGACCTACGCCGCGGCGCCGGGCGCCGCGGGCGGCGCGCCGAGGGAGCCGCCCTCGCCGGGCCGAGCGCGGCGGGGGGGGCGCCGGACGCCCGCGGGCCCGGTTCAGCCCCGGGCCCCGCCCAGGGCCCGTTCCGCGGCGGCCCGCATCGCCTCGAGCGGGGCTCGCCGCCCCGTCCACAGCTCGAACGAGAGCGCCGCCTGGTGGAGGAGCATCCCGAGCCCCCCGTGGGCCTCCGCCCCCGCCGCCCGGGCCGCCGCGACGAGCGGCGTCGGGTCCGGCCGGTACAGGAGGTCCACGACCACCGTCCCGGGCCCGATCCCGGGCAGCGGGAGCCGCTCCCCCGAGGCGCCGACGGGCGTCGCGTTCACCACGATCGCGCCGTCGGGGAGCGCGAGCCCCTCGACCTCCCCGAACGGCAGCACCTCCACCGCGGTCGGGAGGCCCCCGAGGGCCCGCACGAGGGGCCCGGCGCGGCGGGGCTCGCGGACCGCCACCAGGAGCCGGGCCAGCCCGGCCCGGGCCAGGGCCAACCCGCACGCCCGGGCCGCGCCCCCCGCCCCGAAGAGGAGCGTCGTGCGCCCGGCCGGGTCGCACCCGGCCTCGCCCCGGAGGAACCGGTCGAACCCGCCGACGTCGGTGTCGTGGCCGCGGAGCCGGCCGTCCTCCCCCACGACCAGGGTGTTCACCGCGGTGAGCCGCGCGGCCTCCTCCGAGAGCTCGTCGCAGAGGGCCGCCGCCTCCGACTTGTGGGGGATCGTGACGTTCGCCCCCGCGAACCCCATCGCCGCGAGCCCCTCCACGGCGGGCCGGAGCCGCCCGGGGGGGACCGGCAGCGGGACGTAGGCCCAGTCGAGCCCCAGGGCCGCGAAGGCCGCGTTGTGGATCTCGGGGGAGAGGCTGTAGCGGACCGGCCACCCGATCACGCCCACCACGGTGGTGGACCCGCGGATGGGGACCCCGGGCGGCGGGCTCCCCCGGGCCCCGGGCGGAGGACCCACGGGGACCCCGGGCGGCGGGCCCTGCCTCATCCCAGGCACCGCGCCTTGTCGGCCACGAACCCCTCGTAGGTCGCGCTGAACTCGTGGTGGCCGTCGGCGCCGCAGAGCACGTAGTAGAGGTCGTCGGTCCGGGCCGGCTCCAGCGCGGCCCGGAGCGCGTCGAGCCCCGGGCTCGCGATCGGCGTGGGCGGGAGCCCGGGGAAGAGGCGCGTGTTGTACGGGCTCCGGATCTCGAGGTCCGAGGCGGTGAGGCCATCCGAGGGGTCGGGGTCGATGTAGGCGATGGTCGCGTCGATCCCGAGCGGCATCCCCCGCGCCAGCCGGTTCAGGATCACCGCCGCGATCAGCGGGCGCTCGCGGGCCAGCTTCGCCTCCTCCTCCACCATCGAGGCCACCACGACCACCTCGTAGGGCGTGAGGCCGAGCCGCTCGGCGTTCCCCCACGGCAGCCCCGACACCTCGTCCCGGAACTGGTGCAGGAGCCGGCGGATCACCTCGGCGGCGGTCGTCCCCTCGCGGAGGAACTCGTAGGTCTCGGGGAAGAGGAAGCCCTCGACGGTCCCCTTCCCCCGCGGCAGGTAGGGCGGGAGCGCGAACCGGCCGCTCTCGGCGCGCGCGAGGAGCCGCCGGGCGGGGATCCCGAGCGCCTCCTCCACCCGGGCCGCGATCTGCGTGAGCCGGAACCCCTCGGGGATCGTGAGCCGCACCGTCGGCGCGGGCGTGGGCGCCGCGGTCAGCACCTCCAGGACCTCGTCGAACGCCATGTTGGTCGTGAGCGCGTGCTCCCCGGCCCGGATCCGCCCCGCCTCCCCCGACCGCGCCAGGAGGTACCGGCCGACGGCGCCCCCGCACCGGAGCACGCCCCGCTCGTGGAGCAGGTCCACGACCTCGGCCCCCGAGGCCCCCTCCGGCACGGTGAGCGTGACCGGCCGCCGCTCGCCGTCCGCCCCCTCGCACCACCGCACGTAGCCGAGGAGCCCCGAGGCCCCTCCGCCCGCGAGGAACACGACGGCCAGGAGCGCGAGCGCGCCCGCGCGCGGCCCCCGGGACCCGCGAGCCCGCCCGGGTTCGGCTCGGCCGGCCTCGTCCATCCGCCCGAGGATATCGGCCGCGTCAGTCCCCACGCGTCGCGTCCAGGTGGGCCTGGAGGATCACCGCGGCGGCGGAGGCGTCCTGGGCGCGGCGCCGGGCCCGGGCACCGGCGCCCGCCCGCCGGAGGGCCCGCTCGGCCTCGGCCGTCGAGAGCCGCTCGTCGTGCAGGGCCACGGGGACGTCCAGCACCGCCCGGAGCCCCTCGGCGAACCGCTCCGCCCGCCGCGCCGCCTCGCCCGCCGCCCCCGACATCGAGACCGGGTGGCCCACGACGACCAGCGTGACCCCCCGCTCCGCCACGAGCTTCGCCACCGCCCGGAGGTCGTCGGGGGCGCCGGCGCGGATCGTGCCGAGGGGGACCGCCACCCGCCGCGCGTCGTCGGAGATCGCGACGCCGATCCGGGCCTCCCCCAGGTCGAGCCCGAGGGCCGGCCCCGGCCGCGCCCCGTCGGCCCGGAGGCGCCCCGGGCGCCCGCCGGACCCCCCGGCACCTCGACGGCGCATCGGCGGCCCCGGGCTACCGCCCGGCCGCGAGGAGCTCCTCGAGGCGCGCCGGGATGAGCCCGATCGCCTCCTCCACCGCCTCGCCCCTGGGCCCCCCGGCGAACCCCAGGCCCGGCTTGCCCCCCGAGCCCCCGCCCACGGCCCGGGCCGCGGGTTCCAGGAGGAGCGGCGCGGTCACGCCCCGCGCCAGGAGGTTCTTGCTGCAGGCGGCCACCACGAGCGCCCGCCCGTCCCGCGCGCTCCCCAGCACGACGGCGGCCCCCCCGTTCCCCTCGAGCCTCGAGACCGCGAGCTGGGCCAGCTCCCGGAGCTGGTCGGCGTCCCCGTCCTCGAGCGCGGCCACCAGGCGCGCCCCGCCCACGACGTTCGCCCGCCCCGCGACCTCCTCGGCCCGGGCCCGGAGCGCCTCCCGCGACAGACGCCCCAGCTCCGACTCGAGCTGCTTGAGGCGGGCCACGAGCTGGCGGGCCCGCTCCGGCGCCGCCTGGGGGTCACCGGCCCCCAGGGCCTCCACGACCTCGTCGAGGAGCCGCCGCTCCAGCTCCACGTGCCGGATCGCGTCGGGCCCCACGAGGGCCTCGACCCGGCGCATCCCGGCGCCGATCGACGCCTCGCCGAGGAACCGGATCACCGCCACCTTCCCCGTGTGCGGCACGTGGGTCCCCCCGCACAGCTCCCGGGACCAGTCCCCGATCTCCACGACCCGGACCCGGTCGCCGTACTTCTCGCCGAAGAGCGCGATCGCGCCCATCGCCTTGGCCTCGTCGAAGGTCGTGTGGAACACGCGGACCTCGGCGTCCTCGGCCAGGCGGAGGTTGGCGAGCTCCTCGGCCCGCTCCAGCTCCTCCCGCGGGACCGGCGAGGGGTGGGGGAAGTCGAACCGGAGCCGGCCCGGGCCGACGAGCGACCCCGCCTGGCGGGCGTGCTCGCCGAGCACGTGCCGGAGGCTCCAGTGCACGACGTGGGTGGCGGTGTGGGCCCGCATCGTGGCCTCCCGGCGCTCCCGGTCCACCTCGGCGTGGGCGCCCTCGCCGACCCGCACCTCGCCCGCCTCCACCCGGCCGACGTGGGCGATCGCGTGGGGGCCCGCCCACTGGGCGTCCTCGACCCGCACCCGGCCGCCCGCCGTGCGGATCACGCCCCGGTCCCCGACCTGCCCGCCGGCCTCGGCGTAGAACGGGGTCCGGTCCAGGAACACCCGGACCTCGGCGCCCTCCCCGGCCACCTCCAGCTCGCGCCCCTCGGGGTCGAGGAGCGCCACCACCCGGGCCTCCTCCTCCAGGCGGTCGTAGCCCACGAACCCGCTCGGCGGCACGGCCCGCACGTCGAGCCCCACCGCGACCTTCCGGGCCGCCTCCCGGGCCCGGCGGCGCTGCTCCTCCATGAGCTCGTCGAACCGGTCCCACTCGACCGCGAGCCCCGCGTCCTCCGCGAGCTCCCGGGTGAGCTCCCGGGGGAAGCCGAACGTGTCGTGGAGCTTGAACGCGACGTCGCCGGTGAGCCGGCGCTCGGACGAGGCGCCCGCCCGCTCCACCTCCTGCTCGAACAGGACCATCCCCTGGCGGAGCGTCGCCCCGAACCGCTCCTCCTCGGAGGTCGCCACCTGGAGCACGAAGGCCCGGTTCTCCCGGAGCTCCGGGTAGGCGTCGCCCATGAGCTCGATCGTGGTCTCCGCCAGCCGCTCCATCACCGGCCGCTCGATGCCGAGGCGGCGGGCGTGGGAGACCAGGCGGCGGAGCATCCGCCGGAGCACGTACCCCCGCCCCTCGTTCGAGGGCTGGACCCCGTCCGCGATCAGGAACGTGGTGGCCCGGCCGTGCTCGGCGAGGACCCGGAGCGAGACGTCCGCCCGCTCGTCCTCGCCGTAGCGCCGGCCCGAGACCGACTCCGCCACCGCGACGAGCGGCCGCAGGAGGTCGGTGTCGAAGACCCCGTCCCGCCCCTGGAGCACCACCGCCACCCGCTCGAGCCCCGAGCCGGTGTCGATGTTCTTCCCCGGCAGCTCCCCCACGATCTCGCCCCGCTCGTCCACCTGGTCCTGCATGAAGACCAGGTTCCAGATCTCGAGGAACCGCTCCTCGTCCACGGCGGGGCCGCCGTCCGGCCCGTACCGGGGGCCCCGGTCCACGTAGATCTCGGAGCAGGGCCCGGCCGGGCCGGCCGCGTGGGTCCACCAGTAGTTGTCGGCCCGCCCCCGGCGGACGATCCGCTCGCGGGCGATCCCCACCCGCTCGTTCCAGATGGCCGCCGCCTCGTCGTCGGTCTCGAAGACCGTGACCCAGAGCCGGTCGTGGTCGATCCCGTACCCCTCGGTGACCAGCTCGTAGGCCCAGGCGATCGCCTCCTCCTTGAAGTAGTCGGCGAACGAGAAGTTCCCGAGCATCTCGAAGAACGTGAGGTGGCGGGCGGTGTGGCCGACGTTGTCGATGTCGGCGGTCCGGAAGCACTTCTGGGCCGTGGTCGCCCGGCGGAACGGCGGCTCGGCCGTGCCCAGGAAGTACGGGATGAACTGGTTCATCCCGGCGTTCGTGAGCAGGAGCCCGGTCTCCGGCGGCGCGATCAGCGACGAGGACGCGACGCGGCGGTGGCCGCGCGCCTCGAAGAACGAGAGGAACGTCTCGCGGATCCGGGAGGCCTCCACGACGGACAGTCTATCGGCGGGCCACCCGCGCTCAGCCGCGGGCCGCCTCCCGCTCCTCCTCGAGCCGGCGGCGGGCCTCCTCCTCGGCCTCGCGCATCGCCCGCCGCCCCTCCTCGAGCGACTCGGCGACGAGCTTGCCCAGCTCGACCAGGCCGCCCCCCGCCCGCCGGACGAGCCGGGCCGGGGCGACCCGCTCCGCCCGCCGCCGCGCCCAGCGGGACGTGAGGACCGCGCCGGCCACGCCGGCGCCGAGCCCCGCCGCGAGCCAGAACAGCCGCCGCATCCGTCCCCTCCGACCGCCCGGCGCTCCCGGGGGTTACCCCCCGCCCTTCCCGCCCCGGAACCGCCGCACCGCCCCCCGGACCCCCGCGCCGAACCCGATCAGCTTCACCAGGGGGCTCGAGACGGCCTGCTCGACGAGGTGGGAGACCCGCTCGACCCGTCGGGCCACGTTCCCGGCTGCGTCCAGCACCCCGTCCACCCGGTCGAGCTCGCGGTTCACGTTCCGCACCGACTCCTTCACCTCGGCCAGGAGCGGCACGGTCTCCTCCCGGATCCCGTCGATCAGCATCTTGGTGCTCTCGAGCACCCGGAACGTGTTCAGGAGCACGACGCAGAGGAAGAGGACCAGGAGGCCCCAGAACGCTGCGAGCACGATGAGCGCGACGTCGCCGGCGGACGCAAGCAGGGTCATGGTTCCTCCTCGCTTCGGTCGGTCGCCGTAGCATACCCACGCCCCACGGGGCGGACGCCGGGCCGGGACCTCGGGCGGCCGGGACCACGGGCGGCCGGGACCTCGGGCGGCCGGGACCTCGGGCGGGCAGCGGTGTGGCGCTCCTAGAGGTCCTGGCCCTGGCCCGAGGGCTCGTAGTACCGCTTGCCCTCGAACCGCTGCGGCCGGTACTCCTGCTCCACCCGGTGCTCGGGGAAGTCGTGCGGGTACTTGTAGCCCTCGCCGTGGCCGAGGGCGCGCGCTCCGCCGTAGTGCGCGTCCCGGAGGTGGAGCGGCACGGGGTCCGCGGATCGGGCGTCCGCCGCCGCCCGCCCCAGCGCCGTGAGCACGGAGTTCGACTTCGGCGCCTTCGCCAGGTACAGCGTCGCGTGGGCGAGGTTCAGCCGCGCCTCGGGCATCCCCACGAGCTCGACGGCCTGGGCGGCGGCCACCGCCACCGGGAGCGCCTCGGGATCGGCCAGCCCCACGTCCTCGGAGGCCAGGATCACGAGGCGGCGGGCGATGAAGCGGGGGTCCTCCCCGCCCTCGAGCATCCGGGCCAGCCAGAAGAGGGCGGCGTCGGGGTCGGAGCCCCGCACGCTCTTGATGAAGGCCGAGATCACGTCGTAGTGCGCGTCGCCGCCCCGGTCGTAGACGATCGCGGTCTTCTGCACGGCGTCCCGGGCCCGGTCCAGGTCGACCACGGTCTCGCCCTCCTCGGCCAGGAGCACCGCGGCCTCGAGGCCGGTGAGCGCGACCCGGGCGTCGCCGCCCGAGACCTCGACCAGGTAGTCGAGGGCGCGGTCGGTGACCGTCACCCCCAGGCCGCCGAGGCCGCGCTCGGCGTCGGAGAGCGCCCGCTCCAGGAGCTTCCGGATCTCCTCGGGCTCGAGGGGCTCCAGCCGGATCATGAGCGAGCGCGACAAGAGCGGCGAGACCAGCGCGTGGTAGGGGTTCTCGGTCGTCGCGCCGATCAGCGTGATCGTGCCGTCCTCGATCGCCGGGAGCAGGATCTCCTGCTGGGCCTTGTTCCAGCGGTGGACCTCGTCCACGAACAGCACGGTGCGGAACAGCGTGGTCTTCGCGTGCTCCATCACCCGCCGCGCGTCCGAGACGCCGGAGGTGACGGCCGAGAGCTGCTGGAGGTCGGCGTGGACCGCCCGGGCCAGGAGGTAGGCGAGCGTCGTCTTCCCCGTGCCCGGGGGGCCCCAGATGATCATCGAGGGCAGGTGCCCGCCCTCGATCAGCTTCGTGAGGGGCTTCCCGGGGCCGAGGATGTGCCGGTGGCCCACGAACTCGTCGAACGAGCGGGGGCGCATCCTGGTCGCGAGGGGTGCATCGGCGAGCATCGGGCTCCCGGAAGGCTACCCCAGGACGGGGGAGGCGACCAGCGCCGTTCGGTGCACCCCCCCTCCGGCGTTCGGCCTAGGCGTGTCGGCTCACCCGCTCGGGCACGATCTCGATGACGACCCGCCGCTGGCCCGGGACCGGCGTCCAGGGCACCCCGTCGTAGCGACGCGAGAGCCGGTCGATGTGGGCCAGCCCGCCCTCCTCGGTGAGGCGGGCCACCCGCCCCCGCACCACGAGCGCCACGTTCGGCCGCTCCCGGTCGTGGACCGAGAGCGCCACCCGCGGGTCCCGGCGCACGTTCCGCTCCTTCACCCGCCCCGCGGCGGTGTTCACGAGGATCCGGCCCTCCCGGACGTCCACCCAGACCGGCGACACGTGGGGGGACCCGTCGGGCATGAGCGTCGCGAGGTGCGCCACGTTGCGGCCGGTCAGGAGCCGGACGTCGTCCTCCGAGAGCACGCCCCCGGTGCCGGCGACCTCCCTCATCGTCCCCCCCTCCCTCCGGGTTCGATCAGACGGATCCCGAGCTCCCGCAGCTGCGCCTCGGGCACCGGCGCCGGGGCGCCCGTGAGGAGGTCCTGGCCGGTCTGGGTCTTGGGGAACGCGATCACCTCCCGGATCGCGTCCTTCCCGGCGAGCAGCATCACGATCCGGTCCCACCCGAGCGCGATGCCCCCGTGGGGCGGGACCCCGTAGCGGAACGCGCGGAGGAGGTGTCCGAACTGCTCCTCGGTCTCCTCCGGGGTGAGCCCCAGGACGCCGAAGACCCGCCGCTGGAGCTCGGGGTCGTGGATCCGGATGCTCCCCCCGCCCAGCTCCACCCCGTTGAGCACGAGGTCGTAGGCCCGGGCCCGGGCGGTCCGCGGGTCGAGGTCGTCCGAGGCGGGCTGCGTGAACGGGTGGTGGACCGAGACCCACTTCCCCTCCTCCTCGCCCCACTCGAAGAGCGGCGGCTCGGTGATCCAGACGAAGGCCCAGGCCCCCTCGGGGACCAGGCCCAACCGCGCGGCCAGGAGCCGGCGGAGCCCGTCGAGCGCCACGTTCGCCCGGGGGAGCTGGTCGGCCACGATCAGGACCAGGTCGCCGTCGCCGGCGCCGGTCGCCTTCCGCACCCCCGCGAGCTCCTCGGGGGCGAGGTGCTGGGCGACCGGCGAGCGGACCTCGGACCCGGCGAAGCCGACCCACACCAGGCCCGCCGCGCCCCGCCCCCGCGCCTCCCGGACCAGGCCGTCCAGGTCCTTCCGGGGCAGGGAGGCGGCCCCCGGCGCGGCGAAGCCCTTCACCACCCCGCCCGCCGCGAGGGCCTGGGCGAAGGCCCGGAACCCGGTGCCCGCGAAGACCGGCCCCAGGTCGGCGAGCTCCATCCCGTAGCGGAGGTCGGGCTTGTCGGTGCCGTAGCGGGCCAGGGCCTCGTCGTAGGTGAGCCGGGGGAAGGGGGTCGGGACCTCCGCCCCGTTCGTCTCGCGCACGAGCAGGGCCATGAGCGGCTCGACCAAGCCCAGGACGTCCTCCTCGTCCACGAACGACATCTCGACATCGAGCTGGGTGAACTCGGGCTGGCGGTCGGCGCGGAGGTCCTCGTCGCGGAAGCACCGGACGATCTGGTAGTAGCGGTCCTGCCCCGCCACCATCAGCAGCTGCTTGAGCTGCTGGGGGGACTGGGGCAGGGCGTAGAACGTCCCCCGCTGGAGGCGGGAGGGCACGAGGAAGTCCCGGGCGCCCTCGGGCGTGCTCCGCGTGAGCATCGGGGTCTCCACCTCCACGAACCCGCGGGCGTCGAGGTAGTCGCGGGTGAGGCGGGAGACCCGGTGGCGGAGCGCGAGCACCCTGGTCATCTCGGGGCGGCGGAGGTCGAGGTACCGGTAGCGGAGGCGGAGCTCCTCGTCGGCCTCGGCCCGGTCCTCCACGGGGAACGGCGGGGTCTCCGAGGCGGCGAGCACCTCGACCGAGGAGACCGCCACCTCGACCTCCCCGGTCGCGAGCGCCGGGTTCACCGTGCCCTCCGGGCGGCGGCGGACCACGCCGCGGACCCGCACCACCGACTCCGAGCGGAGCCCCTGGGCGGCGGCGTGGGCCTCGGGCGCCTCCCCGGGGTGGAAGACGAGCTGGACGATCCCCAGCCGGTCGCGGAGGTCGACGAACGTGACGCCGCCGTGGTCCCGGCGGCGGGCCACCCAGCCGCACAGCACGACCTCCGTCCCGGCGTGCTCGGCCCGGAGCGCCCCGCAGGCGTGGGTCCGCATCGCGGTCGCGAACGGGTCCCGCCCGCTCATCGCTCCCCCGCCGCCAGCCGGGCCGCGACCTCCCCGGCCGCCACCCGTTCCTCGGCCCCGTCCACGAGCCGGCGGAGCGTCACGGTCCCCTCGGCCGCCTCCCGCTCCCCCACGATCGCCGCGTAGCGGGCCCCGCTGCGGTCCGCCATCCGGAGCTGGGCCTTGAGCGGGCGGTCCTCGAACGCCGCGTCGGCGGCCACGCCGGCCGCCCGGAGCTCGCGGAGGAGCTCCCGCGCGCGCCGCCGCCCGGCCTCGCCCACGCCCACCACGAACGCGGCGATCCCCGGCTCCTCGGGCGGCGCGAGCCCCTCGTCCTCCATGGCCAGGAGCACTCGCTCGAGCCCCATCCCGAACCCCACGCCCGGCACCGGCGGGCCCCCCAGGGCCTCGGCGAGGCCGTCGTACCGCCCGCCGCCGAAGAGCGTGGCCTGGGCCTGGGAGAGCACGAGCGAGACGAACTCGAAGGCGGTCCGCGTGTAGTAGTCGAGGCCGCGGACCAGGGTGGGCGTGAGCACGGGCTTCAGCCCCTCCGCCTCGAGTCCCGCGAGGACCCCCTCGAGGTGCTCGCGGCACGGCCCGCAGAGGCGCTCGGTGATCCGGGGGGCGCCGGCCGCGACCTCCCGGCACGCCTCGTCCTTGCAGTCGAGCACCCGGAGGGGGTTCTCCTCGAACCGCTCGCGGTGCTCGTCGCGGAGGCGGCCGCGGGCCGACCGGAGGTAGGCGAGCAGCTCCTCGCGGTACGCGGGCCGGCAGGCGCCGTCGCCGATCGAGTTCAGCTGGAGCTCGTAGCGGGCGAGCCCGAGCGAGCGGAGGAACGCGTCCCCGAGCGCGATCACCTCGACGTCCGCGGCCGGGCCCGCGGCCCCGAACACCTCGACCCCGAACTGCCGGTGCTCCCGGTACCGCCCGGCCTGCGGACGGCCGTAGCGGAACATCCGGGCCAGGTAGTAGGCCTTGAACGGCGAGGGGAGCCCCCGCATCCGGTGCAGGTAGGCCCGCATCACGGGCGCCGTCCCCTCCGGGCGGAGCGTGAGCGAGCGCCGCCCGCGGTCGAGGAACGTGTACATCTCCTTGGTCACCACGTCGCTCGTCTCGCCGGCGGTGCGGGCGAAGAGCTCGGTGGCCTCGAACGTCGGGGTCTCGACGTAGCGGTAGCCGTAGCGGCGGGCCAGCTCGGCGGCCCGGTCGTAGAGCGCGCGCATCCGGCTCCCCTCGGGCGGGAGGAGGTCGAGCGTGCCCCGGGGCGGCGCGAGCTCCACTACCCGAGCCCCACGAGGAACGGGTTGGCCGCCCGCTCCCTGCCGACCGTGGTCCTCGGCCCGTGGCCCGGCAGGACCGGGAGGGGGTCCGGGAGCGCGAGGAACCGCCGGAGGCTCCGGCGCATCTCCTCCGCCGAGGAGTTGGGGAAGTCGTGGCGGCCGATCGATCCCGCGAACACGAGGTCGCCGGAGAAGAGGAGCAGCTCGCCGGCCCGGTAGCAGACGCTCCCCGGGGTGTGGCCGGGCGTGTGGAGCACCTCGAGCGAGAAGCCGGCGACCTCGAGCACGTCGCCCTCCACCACGGTCCGGACGTCCTTCACCGGCACCGGCGGCTGGGGGAACCCCGCCCCCCAGGCCTCGGGGTCCTCGAGCGCCAGCCGGTCGGCCTCGTGGATGTAGAAGGGGAGCTCGTCCCGGCACAGCTCGGCGGCGGCCCCCACGTGGTCGATGTGCCCGTGCGTGGCGAGGGCCGCGACCGGGCGCTTCCCGGCCCGTTCGAGCAGGCGGAGCACGCGACCGGCCTCGAACCCGGGGTCGACCACGACCGCCTCCTCGCGGTCCTCGAGCGCGAGGAGCCAGCAGTTCGTGGCGAACGGGTTGTCCGCGAAGACCTCGAGGTACATCGGGCCGCCATCATAGTCGGGGTCACCCGAGGGTCGACCCCGGCCCTAGGCCAGCTCGGCGCCGTCGAGCACGAGCGTGACGGGCCCGTCGTTCACGAGCTCCACCTCCATCCGGGCCCCGAACACCCCGCGGGCCACCGGCACCCCGCGCGCCTCGAGGGCCCGGGCGAAGGCCTCGACCCGGGGCTCGGCCTCCTCGGGCGGGGCGGCGCGGGTCCAGGAGGGCCGCCGGCCCCGGCGGACGTCGCCGTAGAGCGTGAACTGGGAGACCACGAGGGCCTCGCCCCCGACGTCGGCCAGGGCGAGGTTCATCTTGCCCAGGGCGTCGGCGAACACCCGGAGGTTCGCCACCTTCTCCGCGAGCCGCTCGGGCTCCCCCGGCCGGTCGTCGCGGCCCGCCCCGACCAGGAGGAGGAACCCGCGCCCGATCCGGGCCACCTCGCGCCCGTCCACGACGACCCGGGCGCGGGAGACCCGCTGGAGGACGACCCGCATCTACCTCGGGACGACCCGGGCGGCGTCGTAGACGTTCTCGACCTTCCGGACCGCGGCGAGGATCGTCGAGAGGTGGGCGATGTCCCCGAGCTCGAACGTGAACCGCAGGCGCGTGATCCGGTCCTTCCCCACCGCCGAGGTCGCCGAGAGGATGTTCACGTGGTGGTCCGAGAGGACCGTGGCCACGTCCGAGAGCAGGCGCGTGCGGTCGAGCGCGTCCACCTGGATCGTGACCACGAACGAGGTCGGCTTCCCCTCCGCCCAGGACACCTCGATCAGCCGCTCGGGCTCCCGGGCCAGGGCCCGGGCGTTCGGGCAGTCGATCCGGTGCACCGAGACCCCCTGCCCGCGGGTCACGAACCCCAGGATCTCGTCGCCGGGGACCGGGGTGCAGCAGCGGGCGAGCTTCACCCACACGTCCGCGATCCCCCGCACCACGACGCCCTTCGACACGTCGGGGCGCCCGATCCGCACCGGCCTGGCCAGCGGGACGTCGGTGACGTCCTCCTCCGGGGCCCCGGCGATCACCCGCTCCAGGCGGGCCACGACCGACTGCGGGGAGACGTGCCCCTCCCCGATCGCCACGTAGAGCGCGTCCAGGCTCGGGTACCGGAGGTCCTCGACGACCTGGGCCAGCGACTCGTCGGTGGCGAGGCGCTTGAACGGGAGCCCCTGCTTGCGCATCGCCCGCTGGAGCAGCTCCCGGCCCTGCTCGAGCGCGTCCTCCCGGCGCTCCCGCGAGAACCACTGCCGGATCTTCGTGCGGGCCCGGGGGGTCCGCACGAACTGCAGCCAGTCCTGCGACGGCGCGGCGTCCTGGGCCTTGGACGTGAGGATCTCGACGGTGTCCCCCGTGCGGAGCTCGTAGTCGAGCGGCACGAGCTTCCCGTTCACCTTCGCCCCGATCGTCCGGTGGCCGACCTCGGTGTGGATCGCGTAGGCGAAGTCGACGGGCGTGGCCCCCGCCGGGAGGTTCACCACGTCGCCCTTGGGCGTGAAGACGAAGACCTGCCCCCCGTACAGGTCGATCCGGAGCCCCTCCATGAACTCGCGGGGGTCGGTGGCGTCCTTGAGCCACTCGAGCATCTGCCCGAGCCAGGCCAGGTCCGCCTGGTCGCGGCCCTTCTTCCCGCCCTCCTTGTACCGCCAGTGCGCGGCGATCCCGTACTCCGCGGTCCGGTGCATCTCGTGGGTGCGGATCTGCACCTCGATCGAGCGCCCGCCGGTCCCCACGACCGTCGTGTGGAGCGACTGGTACATGTTGGACTTGGGCATCGCGATGTAGTCCTTGAACCGCCCGGGGACCGGCTTCCAGAGCGCGTGGATCGCGCCGAGCGCCGCGTAGCAGTCGCGGACCGAGTCCACGACGATCCGCAGGCCGAGGAGGTCGTAGATCTCGTTGAACTCCTTGCCCCGGAGCACCATCTTCTCGTAGATCGAGTACAGGTGCTTCGGGCGCCCCTCCACCTGCGCCCGCACCCCCACCTCGCGGAGCTTGGCCTGGGCCTGCTCGATCACCTCCTCGAGCAGCTTCTGTCGCTCCTCCCGGCGGGCCTCGACGAGGTTCGCGATCTCGCGGTAGGGGCCGGGGTGGAGGGTCTTGAACGCGAGGTCCTCGAGCTCCCACTTCAGCTGCTGGAGCCCGAGGCGGTGGGCGAGCGGCGCGTAGATCTCGAGGGTCTCGGTGGCGTTCTCCCGCCGCTTCGCGGGGGGCAGGGGCGCCAGGGTCCGCATGTTGTGGAGGCGGTCGGCCAGCTTGATCAGGAGGACCCGGACGTCCCGGGCCATCGCCACGATCATCTTCCGGACGTTCTCCGCCTGCTGGTGCTCGCGGCTGCGGAACCGGATCCGCTCCAGCTTCGTGACCCCGTCCACGAGCCCCGCGATCTCGTCCCCGAACTCCCGCCGGAGGTCGTCGAGCGTGAGCGGGGTGTCCTCGACGACGTCGTGGAGGAGCGAGGCGGCGATCGTGACCGCGTCGAGGTGGAGGTCGGCCAGGACGTGGGCGACGGCCAGGGGGTGCTCGATGAATGGCTCCCCCGACAGCCGGCGCTGGCCCCGGTGGGCGGCCTCCGCCACCTCGTAGGCCCGCTGGATCAGCCGGAGGTCGGCCTTGGGGTGGTACCCCTTGACCTTGCGGAGGAGGCCCTCGACCCCGTCGGCCTCGCGGGGGGGCTCGCCGGGGCGCAGGCGGGCGAGGAGGCCCCCCCTCCGCTCCACCCGTACCGGCTCCGGGACCTCCACGCGCGCGCCTCCTCGGAGGAAGTGTAGCCGGGGGAGGCCGTCCCCAGGGCCGAGCGCGGCATCCACGTGGCGCTCGGCCCGGCGCGGGCCCGGCCCGCGATCAGTAGGTGATCAGCGTGAACAGCTCGTAGTCCCGGAGGCGCTCCCGTCCCCGGAGGAACGTGAGCTCGATCAGGCAGGCGATCCCCACCACCTTCCCGCCCACCCGCTCGACCAGGGAGGCGGTGGCCTTGGCGGTGCCGCCCGTGGCGAGCACGTCGTCCACCACCAGCACCCGCTCGCCCGGCCGGATCGCGTCCTGGTGGATCTCGAGCGCGGCGGCCCCGTACTCGAGCTCGTACTCCTCGCTGATGGTCTCCCAGGGCAGCTTGTCCTTCTTCCGGACCGGGACGAACCCCGCCCCGAAGTGGTAGGCGACGGGCGAGGCCAGGATGAACCCCCGGGCCTCTATCCCCACCACCTTGTCCACGTTCCCCCGGCCGAAGTGGACGACGATCAGGTCGATCACCGTGGAGAACGCGATCTCGTCGGCGAGGAGCGGGGTGATGTCCTTGAACACGACGCCGGGCTGGGGGAAGTCCGGCACGTCCCGCACCAGCGCCTTCAGGTCCTCGATGTTCATCCGCTACCTCCGCTTCCGCTTGGCGGGGGCCCGCCGCCTGGGCCTCGGGCGGTTCCGGGCCGGCGCCGCGGGCGGTGCGGCCGTCGGGCCCTCCGCGGGCGCCGCCACGGCGCCCCGGCCCTCGAGCACCCGGAGCGCCGGCCGTCCGGCGCGCCGGAGCCGCCGCACGCTCGGCTCGCGCTCCTTGAGCAGCGCCAGGATCGGCGCCGCCACGAACACCGAGGAGTACGCGCCGCTCCCCACGCCCACGGCCAGGGCGAACGCGAAGTCCTTGAGCGTCTCGCCGCCGAACAGGAGCAGCGCGACGATCGGGAGCAGCGTGCTCACCGAGGTGTTCACCGACCGCATCAGCACCTGGTTCAGGGAGGCGTTCACGACCCCCGCGTAGGTGTCCCGGGCGACCTGCGCCACCGAGGCCGTGTTCTCCCGGACCTTGTCGTAGATCACCACGGTGTCGTAGAGCGAGTACCCGAGGATCGTGAGGATCGCGATCACGGTGGCCGGGGTGACCTCCCGCCCCACGAGCGCGTAGATCCCCGCGGTGACCAGGAGGTCGTGGAACAGCGCGGCCTGCGCGCCGACCGCCATCTTCCACTCGAACCGCAGCGAGATGAAGGCGGTCACCGCGACGAGGAAGATCACGAGGCCCTGGATCGCCTTCCGGGAGATCTCCGACCCCCAGGTCGGCCCGACGTCCTGGCGGCTCACGTCCTCCACCGTCGTCCCCGCCTGCCGGGCGAGGGCCTCGAGGAGCTCGGCCCGGGTCCGGTCGTCCATCCCCGAGAGCGAGCGGGTCCGGACCGACAGCTCGTCCGCGTTCACGATCTGCACCTCGGCGCCGCCGAGCCCGAACCGGGGGTCGGCGAGGAGCCGACGCACCTCCTCCGCCGTGACGCCGGTCCGGTTCGGGTAGCGGAGGAGCGCGCCGCCCTCGAACTCGAGGGAGAAGTTCAGGCCCCGCCAGAGGAGCCCGACCAGCGAGAGCGCGAGCAGGACCCCGGAGAGCGCGAACCAGGCCCGGGAGCGGGGGATGATCGGGAGGTCCGGGACCCGGTGGCCGCGGAACGTGTCGAGGGCGCGGCGGAGGTTCACGCCGAGCCCCCTCCCGCCGGCGCCGGCTCCGCCGCGACGCCGCTCACGAGCCCGAACCCGCGGAGCTCGGTGAGCCGGCGGCTCCGGGCGATCAGGAACACGAGCGGGCGCTTGAGGAAGTACACGACGAACACGTCGAGCACGGTCGACAGCCCGAGCGTGAGCGCGAAGCCGCGGACCGAGGACACCGCCACCAGGTACAGGATCACCGCGGCGAGGAGCGTGACGAAGTCCGCGGTGAGGATGGTGCGGAACGACCGGGCGAAGGCCGGGACCACCGCCGCCCGCGGGCTCCTGCCGTGGCGGACCTCGTCCTTGAGGCGCTCGTAGAAGACGATGTAGGAGTCGGCGGTGATCCCCAGGGAGACCACGAGGCCCGCGACCCCCGCGAGCGTGAGGCTGTAGCCGGCGGTGCGGCCGAGCACCGAGACCAGGGCGAGCGCGAGCACCGCCCAGGCCGCCATCCCGACCCAGGTCACGAGGCCGAGGAGCCGGTAGTAGAAGACGAGGTAGGCGGCGAGCAGGACCAGCCCCCCGATCCCGGCCACCAGGCCCTGGCGGAGCGACTCCCGCCCGAGCGTCGGGCTCACCGTGACCACCTGCTGCTTCGTGAGCTCCACCGGCAGGGCGCCGGCGTTCAGCACGGTCGCCAGGTCCTTGGCCTCCCGCTCGGTGAAGCTCCCCGTGATCTGGCCGACCCCGCCGGTGATCGCCGACTGGACCCGCGGGGCCGAGATCACGACGCGGTCGAGCACGATCGCGAGCTGGTTCTTGGGCGGGGGCTCGGAGACCAGCCGGGTCGTGACGTCGGCGAACACCCTGGAGCCCTCGCCGGTGAGCTCGAAGTCGACCCGCCAGCCCGCCTCGAGGTCCGTCTGCGTGGCGGTGGCGAAGACCGCCGTCGCCCTCCGGATCGCGTCGCCCGTGACCTCGACCGGCCCCACCGCGTACTTCGTCTCCCCGTCCTCCCCGAGGTAGACGACCCGCTGGTCGCGGAGGGCGGAGAACGAGCACCCCGGCTGCTCCCGCTCGACCTCCGTCGGGCAGGTGACGGGGGTCGTGTCGTACGCCGGGCTCCCCGGGGTCAGGATGTCCAGCACCTGGCGCTGCTCGAGCCGGGCGGTGGTCCCGATCAGCTGGAGGAGGCGCTCCTGGCCGGTGGCCTGCTCGAGGGCCCGGGCCTGCTCGCGCGAGAGCCGGCAGCCGAGCGTCCTCCCCGCCGAGCTCACCACGCAGAACTCCTGCGTGAACCGCTCGATCCGGAGCGCGGCGAGCGCGGCCTCCGCGTCCTCCCGGCTCCCCGCGCAGGGCAGGGGGTCCGGCGCGTAGCGGGAGGAGAGCCGCGGCGCGCCGGGGGCGGGGGTCTGGCCGGCCGCCGGCGTCGCGCCGGGGCTCGGCGTGGCCCCGGGGGAGGCCGCCCCCTCCACCACGCAGAACCGCTCCCGCGTCACCCGGACCGCGATCCCCTCGAGGGCGGCGTTCGCCTCCTTCCTGGTCTCGAAGCAGCGGTACACCTTCCCCAGGGACCCCACCAGGCAGGCGTTCCCCGTGGGCGCCGGGGAGGCCCCCGGGCTCGGGGCGGCCGTGGGGGAGGGGGCCGGCCCCACCGAGATCCCGTCCAGGGCCGCCCGGGCGGCGTCCCGAGAGCCGAAGCAGTCGAGGCGCTCGCCCTCGGCCGTCTCGAGGCACACCTCCGCCGGCTGGGCCTCGACGGCGAGGGCCTCGAGCGCCGCCCGGGCCTCGTCCTCCGACGGCGCGCAGCCGTGGTTCTCCCCCCCGTCCACGAGGCACCACTGGTCGGCCGGGCGCTCCTCGATGCGACCCCGCGCCAGCCCGGGCAGCTGCACCTCGATGTTGGTCCCGGTGACGAAGATCTGGGGCTCGGCCACCCCGAACGCGTCCACCCGGTCCCGGATGTTCTCGAGGGCCCGCTCCATCACGTCCCGGGGCGTCCCGGACGGCGCGGAGAGGATCACCGAGACCCCGCCCTCGAGGTCGAGCCCGAGGACCGGGCGGACCCCGGCGGCGAACCCGGCCACGCCGGCGCCCACGAGCGCCAGGACGAACAGGACCGAGAGCCACAGGCCCCGCGTCCGCCTCACGCCAGCTCCGCCCCGTTGATCACGAGCTTGAACCGGGCGTCGAGGGCCTCCGCTGCGTGCCGGCAGAGCTGCATCCGGCCCAGGAAGATCTCGAAGTACTCCATCACCTTGCTGATCGCGGTGTCGATCGTGAGCTCGAGGGTGACCGTGCGGGCCGCCGAGTCCACCCGGAGGAAGGACTGCTCGGCCGCGTAGTTCACCCGGTCGTGGATGTCGAACTCGATGTTGTCGGACTTCCGCACCCGGCTGCGGTGCACGTCGGACTTGTCGGCCAGGATCACGGCGGCCGAGATCGGCGAGACCAGGTAGCCGTTCTCCTCCTCGTGGTTGGCGATCGCCGCCACCACCGCCGCCAGGTCGTTGCCCGGCGCCCGGCCCCGGAGCGCCTGGTAGACGAGGACCGCGCCGGTCTGGCCGTGGAACTCCCGCGACACCATGTTCCCCACGTCGTGGAGGTAGCCGGCGACGCAGCCCAGGGTGGCGGTCCGCTCGTCGTAGCCGAGGCGCGAGAGCACCTGGAACGCGATCCTCGCGGTGAGGTTCGCGTGCCGGAACCCGTGCTCGGTGTAGCCGAGCCCCTCCATCACGCGGTCGGCCGCCGCGATGAACCGCGAGAGCTCCTCGTCCTGCTGGACCCGCTCCAGCGTGAGGAGGCCCCCCGCGGCCGGGACCGGCCGCTCCGCGGCCTGCCCGGCCCCGGCCGCCCGCTGCACGCCCGCCGGCTCGCGCCCCGGTGCCGGTTCCGCCCCCGGCGCGGGCCCCACGCCCGCCGGCCCGCGGCCCGGGGCCCGCTCCGCCGACCCGCTCACGGCCCCCGCCCGGCCTCCCCGTCGTCCCGCTCGGTGAGCCGGCGCGCGATCGCCTGGCGGACCATCCGCACCCTCGTGCCCGGCGAGATCTCCAGGGTCACGGTGTCGGAGTCGGGGTCGATGTGGCGCACCGTGCCGAACATCCCGCCCGCGGTCATCACCTCGTCCCCCACCCGCAGGCTCTCGATCAGCTGCCGCTGCTGGCGCGCCCGGCGCTGCTGCGGGCGGATCAGCAGGAAGTAGAAGATCCCGCCCATCAGGAGGAGCGGCAGGAGCAGCCCCACGGCCCCCCCGCCGGGCTGGGCCTCCTGGGCGAGCATCGCGAAGATCGTCAACGGAAGCCTCCTCCACGCACGAGCCCCGGAGCATACAGGCTAGCGCGCCGCGGCCCCGCCCGGGAGCCTCAGAGCGGCAGCGCGCCGGGGAGGCTCGCCCCCAGGTGGCGGTAGGCGAGCTCGGTGGCCGTCCGCCCCCGCGGGGTCCGGCGGAGGAAGCCGAGCTGGAGCAGGTAGGGCTCGTAGACGTCCTCGATCGTGTCGGCCTCCTCCCCCACCGCGGCGGCGAGCGTGGTGAGCCCGACCGGGCCCCCGCCGAACTTCCCGACCAACGCCTGGAGGATCGCCAGGTCCACCTTGTCGAGGCCCCGCTCGTCCACCTCGAACAGCTCGAGCCCGGTCCGCGCGACCTCCCCGGTGATCGCCCCGTCGTGGCGGACCTCGGCGAAGTCCCGGACCCGGCGGAGCAGCCGGTTCGCGATCCGGGGGGTCCCCCGGGACCGCCGCGCCACCTCGAGCGCCCCCTCCCGGTCGATCCGGACCCCGAGGATCCCCGCCGAGCGGTGGACGATCCGCGCCAGGTCCTCCTCCGGGTAGTGGTCGAGGCGGGGGGAGAACCCGAACCGCTCCCGCAGGGGCAGCGTGATCCGCCCCGGCCGGGTCGTGGCGCCGATCAGCGTGAACCGGGGGAGGTCGAGCCGGATGCTCCGGGCCGAGGGGCCCTTGCCCAGGACGACGTCGAGCTCGTAGTCCTCGAGCGCCGGGTAGAGCACCTCCTCGACCGCCCGCGGCATCCGGTGGATCTCGTCCACGAACAGGACATCCCCCTCCTCGAGGTTCGTGAGGATGGCCGCGAGGTCGCCGGGCCGCTCCAGGGCCGGCCCAGAGGTCTGGCGGAACCCGGCCCCCATCTCGTTGGCGACGATCGCCGCGAGGGTGGTCTTGCCCAGGCCCGGCGGGCCGGAGAACAGCACGTGGTCCACGGGCTCCCCCCGGGCCCGGGCCCCCTCGACGAGGAGCGCGAGCTGCTCCTTCACCCGCTCCTGGCCCACGAACTCCGCGAGCGTGCGGGGGCGGAGGGCCGCGTCGAAGCGCCGCTCCTCCTCGTCCAGCTCCTCCGCCCGCACGACCCGCGGCTCGTCCGCCGCCATCGGCACCCCCGTCAACCCCGGCCGGGGCGCCCCGCCCGCCGGAGCGCCTCGCGGAGCAAGTCTTCCACGGCCCGGTCCCCGTCGGTGGGAAGGCCGGCCATCGCCTCGGTGGCCTCCTGGGCCGAGAGCCCGAGCGCGAGGAGGGCCTCCCGGACCTCGGCGAGCGGCCCCTCGGCGGGGGCGGCGTCGCCCCCCAGGCGGTCCCGCAGGTCGAGGACCACGCGCTGGGCGAGCTTCCTCCCCACCCCGGGCACCACGGTCAGGGCGGCCGCGTCCCCCGCCGCCACCGCCCGCCGGAACGCGTCGGGCCGGAGCGCGGAGAGGAAGGCCAGGGCCACCTTCGGCCCCACGCCGTTCACCCCGAGCAGGAGGTCGAACACCGCCCGCTCGTCGGCGGTGGCGAAGCCGTAGAGCGTCATCCCGTCGTCGCGGACCTGGAGCCGGGTGAGGAGCCGGGCGGTCCGGCCCACCGGCGGGAGGGAGGCCGCGGTCGAGGTCGGGACCAGGACCTCGTAGCCCACCCCGCCCACGTCGAGCACGACCCGGGCCCCGGCCCGCTCCACGACCTCGCCCCGGAGGAACCCGATCACCCGCGCCCCCTCACCGCGCCGCCCTCCGGAGCCGGACCTGCGAGAGATGGCAGAGGGCGACGGCGACGGCGTCGGCGGCGTCGGGCTGGGCCGGGACGTCCCGGAGCCCGTGGGCCCGGACCAGGGCCCGCCGCACCTGGGCCTTGTCGGCGGCCCCCGACCCCGTCACCGCCATCTTCACCTCGAGCGGGCCGTACTCCTCGACGGGGACCCCCGCCTGGGCCGCCGCCAGGAGCACGACGCCGGTGGCGCGGGACACCGCCATCGCGCTCGTCACGTTCCGGTTCCAGCGGACCGCCTCGAGCGCGACCGCCGCGGGGCGGTGCTCGGCGATCGCGGCCCGCACGGCCTCGTGCAGCCGCCGGAGCCGCTCGGGCTCCGCGAGGCCCGCCGGCGTCCGCACCGTCCCCGACCACACCACCCGGGGGGCCGCCCCGTCCCGCTCCACGACGGCCAGGCCGGTGCTCGCCACCCCGGGGTCCACGCCGAGGACCGAGGAATCGAACACGCGTTCAGTCTATGGGCTGGCACCGACCGAGGGAAGGATCACAGCCCCGTGATTCTACCCCCCCGCGCCCCGGGGGCCGATCAGCCGACCTCGGCGAGGACCTCCTCGGGGATGTCGAAGTTCGCGTAGACCGCCTGGACGTCGTCCAGCTCCTCCAGGGCCTCGATCACCTGGAGCACCCGCCGGGCCTGCTCGCCCTCGACGCGGACCGTGGCGTTCGGGACCATCGTGATCTCGGCCGAGTAGATCGGCACGCCCGCCGCCTCCAGGGCCTCCCGGACCGCCCGGAACGCCTGGGGCGAGGCCGTGATCTCCCACGAGCCGTCGGAGGCGCGGAGGTCGTCGGCACCCGCCTCGAGGGCCAGCTCGAGCAGGCGGTCCTCGTCGGGGAACGCCGCGCGCTCGACCAGGATCACGCCCTTCCTCGTGAACATCCAGGCCGTGGCCCCCGGGTCCGCCAGGGTCCCGCCGGCCCGGGTGAAGGCCCGGCGCACCTCCTGGGCCGTGCGGTTCCGGTTGTCGGTGAGGCAGGCGACCATCACCGCGACCCTGCCGGGGGCGTAGCCCTCGTAGGTCACCTCGTCGTACTTCGCCCCCTCGAGCTCCCCGGTCCCCCGCTTGATCGCGCGCTCGATGTTCTCGATGGGGACCGAGAACTCCCGGGCCTTCTCCACCGCCGAGGCCAGGGTCATGTTCCCCTCGATGTTCCCCCCGCCCTCCCGGGCGGCGACCTCGATCGCCCGGAGGAGCTTGGCGAACAGCCGCCCGCGCCGCTGGTCGGTGGCCTCCTTCTTCCGCTTGATCTGCGCCCACTTCGAGTGGCCGGCCACGTCGCCTCCTCAGGCCGCCTTCTCCAGGAGGTAGGCGTGGAGCCGCCCCTCCCCCACCAGCTCGGGGTGGAAGGAGGCCGCGAGCAGGTTCCCCTGCTCGACGACCACCGGCCGGCCCTCGTGCTCCGCGAGGACCTCGACCCCCGGCCCCACCTCCTCGACCACCGGGGCCCGGATGAACACCGCCCGCACCGGGTGGTCGATCCCCCGGACCTCGAGGTCGGTCTCGAAGGAGTCGAGCTGGCGCCCGTAGGCGTTGCGGCGGACCGAGATGTCGAGGAGCGAGAGGAGCGGCTCGCCCCCCTCGACCCGCCGGGCCAGCACGATCATCCCCGCGCAGGTCCCGAGGATCGGCATCCCCGCCCTGGCCCGCTCCCGGATCGGCTCCACGAGCCCCGCCGAGCGCGCGAGCTTCCCGATCGTCGTGGACTCGCCGCCCGGGATGCACAGGCAGTCCACCTCGGCGAGCTGCTCCGGCGTGCGGACCTCGAGCACCGGCACCCCGAGGTCCGCCAGGACCAGGGCGTGCTCGCGGAAGTCGCCCTGGAGCGCGAGGACGCCGGCCTTCATCGGCAGCGGCCCCTACCAGCCGCGGACCTGGAGCAGGCCCCCCTCGCCGAGCTGCTTGATGTCGAGGCCCGGCATGGGCTCGCCCAGGCCACGGGAGACCTTGGCGATCACGTCGGGGTCGTTGTAGTGGGTGGTGGCCTCCACGATGGCCCGGGCCCGGGCCGCGGGGTCCTCGGACTTGAAGATCCCAGAGCCCACGAACACCCCGTCCACGCCGAGCTGCATCATGAGCGCCGCGTCCGCCGGCGTCGCGATCCCCCCGGCCGCGAAGTTCACGACCGGGAGCTTCCCGGTGCGGGCCACCTCGCGGACCAGCTCGACCGGGGCCCCGAGCTCCTTGGCCGCGGCCACGTGCTGCTCGGGCCGGAGCGTCGTGAGCCAGGCGATCTGGCGGAGCATCGTCCGCTGGTGGCGGACGGCCTCCACCACGTTCCCGGTCCCGGCCTCGCCCTTGGTCCGGATCATCGCCGCGCCCTCGGCGATCCGCCGGAGCGCCTCCCCCAGGTCCCGCGCCCCGCAGACGAAGGGCACGGTGAACGCCCACTTGTCGATGTGGTGCTCCTCGTCGGCGGGCGTGAGGACCTCGCTCTCGTCGACGTAGTCCACCCCCAGGGCCTGGAGGACCTGGGCCTCGACGAAGTGGCCGATCCGGCACTTGGCCATCACCGGGATCGAGACCGCGTTCATGATCTCCTCGACCTTCGCGGGGTCGGCCATCCGGGCCACGCCGCCCTGGGCCCGGATGTCGGCCGGGACCCGCTCCAGGGCCATGACCGCGCAGGCCCCGGCGTCCTCGGCGATCCTCGCCTGCTCGGCGGTCGTGACGTCCATGATCACGCCGCCCTTGAGCATCTCGGCCAGGCCGGACTTGACGCGGAAGGTGCCGGTCTCGCGCTCCACGGTTCTCCCTCCTCGCGGCCCGGACCGCCGTCCCGGGCCGGCGCCTCTGAGTGTACCGCCGGCGGCGGGGGCCCGGGCCGCGAGCGGCCGGGCCCCGGGCCTCAGCGCCCGGCCGAGACCTCGAGCGAGGAGGGGAACAGCTCGACCCAGGTGGTCCCCGGCGCCAGCGGGATCTCCTGCCCCGAGCGGTCGAGGAACCGCGTGACGTCCCCCTCGCCGTCCCGCACCCAGCGGCCGACCACCATCCGGCCGTCGCGGAGGACGTAGGCCCGCCCCCGCCCCAGGAGGTCGACCTCCGGGGAGGGGTTCCCCGCGGCGTCCACGATGTCCCCGGGGACCACGTCCACCACCATCACGACCACGTTGGCCGCGGCCACCTGGGACCCGTCGGCGAGCCGGTGCGGTTCGTCCCCGTGCCAGCGGAGCCACGCCCCGGCCTCCCGGCTCCAGGTCCAGCGGACGTCGGAGGAGGAGGAGAACGGGAGGTGGACCTGCCGGACCTTCCGCGACCGGAGCTCGAGCTCGGGCGCGTGGGGGAAGACCGCGGGGGGCGGGCCCCCGCGGCGGCCGGCGGCCGCGTACAGGGCCCGGGTCGAGGTGTAGAGGTTGTGCGGCATCGGCCGGGACGCCAGCCGCTCGTACGCCTCGGGCGCGTCGAGGTCCGAGAGCAGCCGGAGCGGCGAGTCCTCGAGGTCCCGCCGGACCCTGGGGGCCCCGCCCGCGTAGGCGAGGATCGGCCGGCCGAACTGCACGAGCACGTCGTCGTCGGTGGTCCGGGCGCTCCGGACCGGCCCCACCCGTCGGGCGTCCCGGCAGTGGAAGATCGCGATGAACCGGGTGATCCCGCCCTCCACCGGCTCCTCGTAGACCACGTCGGCGCGGTCGAGGCCGGCCTGGGGGCGCGCCTCGGGGAGGTCCTCGACCTTGATCGCGAGGGCCGGGCGCTCGGGGACCGCGCCGCCCGGCGCCTCCTCCCCGGTCAGGGGGCAGGTGGGCGGCGGCTCGTTCCCGGTCACGGTGTCGATCGCCCGGCGGATGACCTCGGGGGCTCCGCCGGCCCTCGCGAAGGCGGCGACGCCGCCGGCGGCCACGAGGACCGCGGCGACGCCGGCCGCGACCTTCCCCCGGCGGGTGAGCGACACGGGCTTCCCTCCTGGATCTCGGATCGAGGGGCTCGGGCGGGGTCCCGGCGGGACCGGGCGCCGATGCTACCGGCCGTCGAGGCGGGCCTCAACCACCGCGGTCACATCTCCTCGAGGCGGCGGATCCGCTCCTCGATCGGGGGGTGGGTGGCGAAGAGGCGCTCGAGCCACCCGGTCCGCTCGCCCTCCAGGCGCGACGGCTGGGAGATCCACAGGTGCGCGGTGGCCGCGTGGCTCGCCCGCATCGGGACGCCCCGGGCCGCGGCGATCTTCCGGAGCGCGGAGGCGAGCCCCGGGGGGTAGCGGGTGAGGAGCGCGCCCTGCGCGTCGGCCAGGTGCTCCCGCTCCCGGGAGATCGCGAACCGGACCACCTGCGCCGCGAGCGGCGCGAGGAGGAGGAACGGGAGCGCCACGAGCAGGGCCGCCTCGCCGCCGCGCCGCCGGGACCCGCCGGCCCCCCACAGGGTGGCCCGCAGGACCAGCTCGGCCGCGAGGACCACGGCGCCGACGAGCGTCGCGACCACGGTGCCGAGGAGGACGTCGCGGTCGACCACGTGCGCGATCTCGTGGGCGATCACGCCCTCGAGCTCCACGCGGTTCATCGTGTCCAGGAGGCCCCGGGTCACGGCGACCGCGGCGTGCTCGGGGTCCCGGCCGGTGGCGAACGCGTTGGGCGCGGCCTCGGGGATCACGTACACCCGCGGCTTTGGGATGCCCGCGGCGATCGCGAGGCCCTCGACGATGTTGTGGAGCCTGGGCTCCTCCTCCGCCGAAACCTCCCGGGCGCCGGCCGAGGCCAGCACGACGCGGTCCCCGTAGCGGAACGCGCCCAGGGCGGCGACCAGCGCCACCGCCAGGGCGGCGACGAACCCCCCGACCGGCGAGCCCAGCCAGGCCCCGAGCGCCCACCCCACCGCTGCGAGCAGGAGCGCCATCCCGGCGACCAGGAGCGCCGACCGCCGCCGGTTCGCCGCGATCCGCTCGTACACGGGCGCCCTACAGGTCCACGCCCACCGGGCCGCGCACCGGTTCCTCGATGTCGAAGAACTCCTCGGGCCGGAACCCGAAGGCGCGGGCGACGAGCCTCGAGGGGAACGACCCGACCAGCGTGTTCAGCCGCATCACCTGGTCGTTGTAGAACTGGCGGGCGTAGGCGATCTTGGACTCGGTCGCGGTGAGCTCCTCTTGGAGCGCGAGGAACTGCTCGCTCGCGCGGAGCTCCGGGTAGGCCTCGGCCACCGCCAGGAGCCGGCGGAGCCCGCGGGTCACCCCGTCCTCCGCGTCCGCCTGGGGTCGGACCCCCTCCGCCTCGATGGCGCGGGCCCGGGCCTCGGCCACCCGCTCGAACAGCTCCCGCTCGTGGGCCGCGTAGCCCCGGACCGTCTCCACGAGGTTGGGGATCAGGTCGTAGCGGCGGCGGAGCTGGACGTCGATCTGGGACCAGCCGTTGCGGACCCGGTTCCGCACGGCCACGAGGCGGTTGTAGGTGACGATCCCGTAGAGGAGGAGGGCCCCCGCCACCCCCGCCGCGACCCACGCCCAGCGCACGGGCGCCATCGTAGCAACCGGCCCCCGGCGCCCCGGGCCGCGCGGTCAGGCCGCCGCCCGCCGGTACAGCTCCTCGAGCCTGCCGGCTACCACCGGCCAGTCGTAGGCGCGGGCGCGGGCCCGCCCGGCCTCGCCCAGCCGCCGGGCGAGCCCGGCGTCCTCGAGCACCCGGAGCAGGGCGCCGGCCAGGGCGCCGGGGTCCCCGGGCGGCACCAGGAGCCCCTCCACGCCGTCCCGCACCACCTCCCGGTACCCGGGGATGTCGGTGCACACCACCGGGAGGCCGGCGGCCATCGCCTCGACCAGCACGATCCCGAAGCTCTCCTGGCCGGTCGCCGACGAGACGAACGCGTCGCAGGCGGCGTGGAACGGGGGGAGGTCCTCGTGCCGGACCGCGCCCAGCGCGAGCACCCGCCGCGCCGCCTCCGGGGGGAGGCCCCGGAGGGCCGTCCGGTCCCGCCCGTCCCCCGCGACGACGAACCAGGCGTCCGGCGCCTGGCGGACGACCTCGCGCCAGGCCCGGACCGCGACCGGGAACCCCTTCTGCCGGTCCAGGCGGCCGACCCAGAGCACCTTGCGCCCGGCCGGGAGGCCCGCGGCGGGCTCGGCCCGGGCGAACCGCTCGACGTCCACCCCGTTCGGCACCACCTCGAGGGGCCCCCGGAACGGACCCGCGACGAACCGCGCCGCCGCCTCCGAGACCGCGATCCGCACCCGCAGCCGCTCCCAGACCGGTCGGAGGGCCGGGGCCGCCGCCACGAGCAGGCGCGACCGGGAGAGGAACGCGTGGAACGTGGCCACGACCGGGGCCCGCGAGGCCAGGGCGGCGAACATCGAGGTGCTCGGCGTGAACGGCTCGTGGACGTGGACCACGTCGGGGCCGAACGCGGCCAGCGCCCCGCGGACCCGGCGGAACGAGCCGGGCCAGGGGCAGATGGGGGCCACGGTCCCCGCGTAGGCCACCCGGACCGGCCGCCCCACCGGCCGGACCCACGGCTCGGACGGCGGGGCCGAGGCGGGGGCGAGCACGAGGACCTCGTGGCCGCGCGAGCGGAGCGCGCCGGCGAGCCCCCGGACGTGCACCTGGACGCCCCCCGGGGCCGCCCAGTCGTAGGGGCAGGCCAGCGCGATCCGCACGGCGACCGCCGTCAGCCGTCCCAGGCGGGCTGGAACATGTGCCAGTCGGCGGGGCTCGCCGCGATGGCCCGCTCGAAGGCCGCGGCCACGGCCCGGGTGATGGCCTCGGCGTCCGCCCGCTGGTCCCCGGTCCGCGGGAGCTCGACCGGGGCGCCGATCACGCACCGCCACCCCTCCGGCTCGGTGTAGACGGCGCACGGCAGGAGCGGGGCGCCGGTGGTGAGCGCGAGCGTCGCGGGGCCCGAGGGCAGCCGACGGCGAGCCCCGAACATCTCGACCTCGATCCCCCGCCCGGTGAGGTCCCGGTCGGCGATCAGCCCCACGATCCGGTTCTCCCCCAGGTGCCCGGCCAGCCGTCGGGCGACCCCGCCGCCCCGCTCGAGGGGGATGATCCCGATCCCGAGCCGCTCGCGGTGGCGGACGAACAGCCGGTAGAGCCGCTCCGGGCGGAGGCGCTCGGCGACCGCCACCGCCCGGTACCCGGCCCCGGCGAGCCAGGCGCCGGCCGCGTCCCAGTTCCCCATGTGCGGGGCCACGCAGATCGCGCCCCGCCTCCGCGCCAGCGCGGCGTCCAGGTGCTCGAGGCCCTCGACCCGGAACCGGGCCCGGACGACCTCCGGCCCCATCGCCGGGAGCCGGAACGTGTCGTGCCAGTACCGCGCGTAGAGGTCGAAGGCCTCCCGGGTGGCGGCGCGCACCAGGGGGTCCCCGGGCGGACGCCCCAGGACCCGGGCCAGGTTCCCCGCGACGGTCCGGCGGACCCCGGGGAGCAGCGCGTGGGCCAGGCGGCCGAGCGCGGCGAAGGCCGCCCGGGACCACCGCTCGGGGAGCGCGCGGGCCAGCCGCTCGGCGAGCGCGTAGCCGTGGTAGGCGAGCCGTTCCCGCGGGGTCTCCCGGGCGCCGACCGCGGTCACGCCCGCTCCTCCTTCGCCACCTGGCTGGCGCGGACCGCGGCCGCGAGCACCGAGACGGCCGCCACGGCCCACACCGTCCACCACGTCCAGCCCGCGGCGAGCCCGCCGGCCACCAGGAGGTAGCGGAGGCCACGGGTCTTCGCGCTCTCCTCGACGCCGTAGCCGAGCGACGCCCCCCGGGCGCGCACGTACGCGCCGAGGAACCCCGCGGCGAGGGCCACGAGGGCCCCGGCCGCGGTCGTGGGGTCCGGGGCGCGGGCGCTCCAGGCCACCGCGGCCAGCACCGTCCCGTCGAAGACCCGGTCGGCGAGGGAGTCCAGGACCCGCTCGAGGGGCCTGCCACGGCGTTCGGCGATCCGCCCGCCGACGGTGAGCACGGCGCCGGCGGCCGCGGCCAGGGCCCCCGCCGGCCGGGGCCGCGCGACGAGCACGAGCCACGCCGCGGCCCCGGAGAGCGCCACCGCCCCCGCGGCGAGCGGGACGCCCCACCCGGTCCCCTGGGCCCCCACCGACATCGCGGCGGCGAGCGTATCACCGGTCCCCGCGCCACCCGACGGGCCGGGGGCGCCGCCGAGGGGCCCGGGGCGCCGCGCTACGATAGGGAACCCCGGGCCCGGGACCGCAGCCGACGGAAGGGGATCCATGAAGGCCTACGACGCGAAGGACATCCGCAACGTGCTCCTGGCCGGCCACGGCGGAGCCGGGAAGACCACGCTCCTCGAAGCCATGCTCTTCACCGCCGGGGCCATCACCCGCATGGGGAAGGTGGAGGAGGGCAACACCGTCTCCGACCATGACCAGGAGGAGATCCGCCGGGGCATCAGCGTCTCGCTCTCGATGGCCCCCGTGGAGTGGGAGGGCGTCAAGGTCAACGTCCTGGACGCCCCCGGCTACGCGGACTTCGTGGGCGACGTCCACGCGGCGGTCCGGGCGGTCGACGCCGTGCTCCTCGTGGTCTCGGCGGTGGACGGGGTCGAGGTCCAGACCGAGGTGGCCTGGGAGCTCGCCGCCGAGCTGGGTCTCCCCCGGGCGATCCTCGTGAACAAGATGGACCGCGAGCGGGCCTCCTTCGACCGCACGCTCGAGCAGCTCGTGCAGGCCTTCGGGACCCAGGTGGCCCCGCTCCAGCTCCCGATCGGCGAGGAGCACGCGTTCGCGGGCGTGGCCGACCTCCTCTCCCGCCGCGCCTACCGGTACGAGGGCCGGCCCCGGGGCGTGGAGGGCGAGTGGCCCGACGACATCGCCGGGAAGGCCGAGCCCTACCGGGAGAAGCTCGTCGAGGCGGTCGCCGAGTCCGACGACGCGCTGATCGAGCGGTACCTCGAGCAGGGGGAGCTCCCCGAGGAGGACGTGGTCCGGGGCGTGAAGGCCGGGTTCGCCGAGGCCCGGATCGCGCCGGTCCTCGTCGCGGCGGCCTCGAGGCCGATCGGCGTCGACCGCCTCCTCTCGTTCGTCGCCGCGGAGTTCCCCTCGCCCCTCGAGCGCCCGCCCGTCCGGCTGATGACGAGGGAGGGCCAGGAGGTGGAGCGGGCCTGCGACCCGGACGCCCCCCTCGCCGCCTTCGTGTTCAAGACCGTCTCCGACCCCTACGTCGGACGGATCACGATGTTCCGGGTGTTCTCGGGGAGGCTCCGACCCGACTCCACGGTCCTCGACGCCACCAAGGGGCAGGAGGAAAGGGTCGGCCAGCTCTTCACGCTCCGGGGCAAGGAGCACGAGACCGTCCCCGAGGTCCCGGCCGGCGACATCGGGGCCGTGGCCAAGCTCGCCCACACCACGACCGGGGACACGCTCACCTCCAAGGACGCGCCGGCCACGTTCCCCGCGGTGGCCTGGCCGGAACCGCTCCTCGCCTACGCGATCGAGCCGAGGACCAAGGGCGACGAGGACAAGCTCTCCACGGCCCTGGCCCGGCTCCGCGAGGAGGATCCCACGTTCCGGGTGGAGCGCTCGGAGGAGACCCACGAGACCGTGATCTACGGGATGGGCGAGGCCCACCTCGACGTGATGATCGAGCGGATGAAGCGGAAGTTCGGGGTGGACGTGGTCCACCGCCCGGCCAGGATCCCCTACAAGGAGACGATCCGGGGGACCGCCAAGGCCCAGGGCCGGTACGTGAAGCAGACCGGCGGCCACGGGCAGTACGGGGTGTGCTGGATCGAGGTCGAGCCGCTCCCCCGCGGGGCCGGGTTCGAGTTCGTCGACAAGATCGTGGGCGGGGTGATCCCCAACCAGTTCATCCCGTCGGTGGAGAAGGGCGTGCGGAAGGCGATGGAGGAGGGGGTCCTCGCCGGCTACCCGATGGTGGACGTCCGGGTGACGCTCTACGACGGGAAGGCCCACAGCGTGGACTCCTCCGATATGTCGTTCCAGATCGCGGGCTCGCTCGCGCTGAAGGAGGCCGCGCAGCAGGCCGGGCTGGTCCTCCTCGAGCCGATCGTGGAGCTCGAGGTCGTGGTCCCCGAGGCCCACACCGGCGACATCATGGGCGACCTCAACGCCAAGCGGGGGAAGATCCTCGGGATGGAGTCCGCCGGCCCCGGCAAGCAGCGGATCCGCGCGCTCGTGCCCCAGGCCGAGGTGGCGCGTTACGCGATCGACCTCCGCTCGCTCACCGGCGGGCGGGGGTGGTTCACGATGCGGTTCTCCCACTACGAGGAGGTCCCCCCGCACCTGGCCGAGAGGATCGTGGCCGAGGCCAGGAAGGAGAAGGAGGAGGCCGCCAGGCACTGACCGGCGGTCCCCGGCCGCACCGCCCGCCGCTCGAGCGTCGCGGCGGACGCCACGGGCTCCCTATGCCATGTCCGTGCCCTCGCGTTTCATGCGTCTCCGCATGCTATCATGCGACTGTGCCGAAGACGGTGCAGATCCGGGACATCAGCGACGAGGTGTACGCCGCGCTCGTGCGCCGGGCCGCCGAGGAGGGCATCACCGTGCCCGAGCTGCTCCGGCGGGAGGCCGCCCGGCTCGCGGCCAGGCCCTCGGTCGCGGAGTGGCTCCGGCGGACCCGGCGGCGCTCGGCCGGGGTCACCGGACCCGAGGTCGTGCAGGCCCTGGACGAGCTCCGCGGGGAGTGGCCGCGTGCTGGTCGTTGACGCGTCCTGCCTGTACGAGGTCCTGGTCGGGGGCGAGCGGGCGGAGCCGATCCGCGTGCGCCTCGCGGCGGACGAGGAGCACGCCGCGCCGCACCTCGTGGACGCCGAGGTCCTCTCGCTGATCCGACGCGACCGGCTGCGCGGAGCGCTCGACGCCACCGCTGCCGAGCAGGCCGTAGAGGACCTCGCGGACTGGCCCGGCCTGCGGTACGCGCACGGGCCGCTCCTCGCCAGGGCGTGGGAGCTGCGGGACGAGCTCCGAGCCTGGGACGCGCTCTACGTGGCGCTCGCCGAGGCGCTGGGGGCGAGCCTGCTCACGCTCGACGCCCGGCTCGCCCGCGCCCGGGGGCCCGGGTGCCCCATCGAGGTCGTCCCCGGCCCGTGACGCCTCGGGCCTCCCGGGACGGGCCAGCCGGTGGAGGCGGGCGCCCGGCGCTCTAGACTCCCGGCCGTGGCGGCGGAGGCGGGGGCGGGCCCTTCCCGCGCGGCCGGGGTCCCGGCCGCGCTCCGGCGGGAGGTCCGGCTCCTCGGAGGGATCCTCGGCGAGATCCTCCGCGAGTACGGCGGGCCGGGGCTCCTCCGCGACGTCGAACGGCTGCGGCGGGCCACCATCGCGCTCCGGGCCGAGCCCAGCGACGCACGCCGTCGGGCGGTCGAGCGGATCGTCGCGGGCTTCTCCCCCGCCCGGGCCGAGGAGGTGGCCCGGGCGTTCACCGTCTACTTCCAGCTCGTGAACCTGGCCGAGGAGCACCACCGGGTCCGCGCCCTCCGGGAGGCGGGGCGGGCCCCCCGCCCCGTGCCGGAGTCCGCGGACGACGCGGTGCGGACGGTCCGGGCCCGCGAGGGGCGGGACGGGCTCGCGGAACTCCTCGGCCGGCTCGAGGTCACGCTGGTCCTCACCGCGCACCCGACCGAGGCCCGCCGACGCTCGGTCGTGGAGGCGCTGTGGCGGATCGCCGCGCAGCTCGAGCGGCTCGACGACCCGCACCTGTCGCGGGCCGAGGAGGCCGACGTCCACCGCCGCCTGCGGGAGGAGGTGGCCGCGCTCTTCGCGATCGACCAGCTCCGCCCGGCCCGCCCGACCCCGCTCGACGAGGTCCGCGCGGTGATGGCGCTCTTCGACCAGACCCTGTTCCGGGTGGTGCCCGCCCTCTACCGCGCGCTCGATACGGCGCTCGGGCCCCGCGACGCGGGGGCGAGGCCGCCGCTCGTGCCGCCCTTCCTCCGCTACGGGAGCTGGGTGGGCGGCGACCGCGACGGGAACCCCGAGGTCACCGCCGAGGTCACCGAGGCCGCCCTCGCGATCCAGGCCGACCACGTGCTCCGGGGCCTCGAGAACGCGGCCCGGCGGATCGCGCGGGAGCTGTCGGCCTCCGAGCGCTCGGTCCCGCCGTCCGCCGAGCTGCGGGCGCTCCTGGCCCGCCAGCGTCGGCTGCTGCCCGAGGCGGCCGCGGAGGAGGCGCGGAAGGTGCCCGACGCCCCGCACCGGCAGGCCCTCGCGGTGTGCGCGGAACGGCTCCGGCTCCGGCGGGTCGGGGCGCGCGGCGGGTACCCGGAGCCGGGCGCGTTCCTCGAGGACCTCCGGACGATCCGGTCGTCGCTCGCCGCCGGGCGCGCGGCCCGGCTCGCCTACGGCGAGCTGCAGCACCTGATCTGGCAGGCGGAGACGTTCGGCTTCCACCTGGCCTCGCTCGAGGTGCGCCAGGACTCGGCCACGCTCGCCGTCGTCCTCGACGAGCTCGCCCCGGGGGCCTCGGGGGACGCATCGGCCCTGGACCGGCTGGCGGAGGAGGGCTGGCCGGGCCGGCCCAGGCCGCGGTCAGCGATGGCCCGGGAGACCCTCGCGACGTTCCGGGCCATGGCCGCGCTCCAGGCCCGCTTCGGGCCCGATGCCTGCCGCCGGTTCATCGTGAGCTTCACCCGCTCCTCCGCCGACCTCGCGGGGGTCCGGGCCCTGGCCCGGCTCGCGGTCCCCGAGGGGCTGGCCCTCGACGTCGTGCCGCTCTTCGAGACCCGGGCGCACCTGGCACGGGCCACCGACGTGCTCGAGGGATACGCCGCGCTCCCCGGGGCCGGGCGGGCCCTCGCCGAGGCGGGCCGGCTCGAGGTCATGCTGGGCTACTCGGACTCCTCGAAGGACGCGGGTTTCCTCGCGGCCAACGTCGCCCTCTACCTCGCGCAGCGGGACCTCACCGCGTGGGCCGCCCGCCGGGGCCTCGCGCTCACGCTGTTCCACGGGCGGGGCGGGGCCCTCGGGCGCGGGGGCGGCCCGACGAACCGGGCGATCCTCGGCCAGGCCCCCGGCTCGATCGGCGGACGCTTCAAGGTCACCGAGCAGGGCGAGGTGACGTTCGACCGCTACGGGAACCTCCGGATCGCGCAGCGCCACCTGGAGCAGGTGACGCACGCGGTGCTCGTGGCCTCCACCGAGCGGGCCGTGGCGCGGGGTCGCGCGCTCGAGGCCCGCTACCTCCGGGCGGCGTGCGAGATGGCGGAGGCCTCGGAGCGCGAGTACCGCCGGCTGGTCGAGGCGGAGGGGTTCGCCGACTTCTTCGCCCGGGCCACGCCGTACGAGGAGGTGACCGGCCTCCCGATCGCGTCGCGGCCGGCCCACCGGCGGCCGGCGGCCGACCTGGCCTCGCTCCGCGCCATCCCCTGGGTGTTCGCGTGGACCCAGAGCCGGGTGAACCTCCCGGGCTGGTACGGCCTGGGGACCGGCCTCGCCGAGCTCGCGGGCCGGCCCGGCGGGCTCCGGCTCCTCCGCCGGATGCACCGCGAGTGGCCGTTCTTCTCGTCCCTCGTCGAGAACGCCGAGCTCTCGCTGGTCAAGGCGGACCCCGAGGTCGCGGAGCGGTACCTCGCGCTCGGGGGGCGGCCCGAGCTCGCCCGCCGGATCGTGGAGGAGCTCCGCCGGACCGAGGAGCTCCTCCTGGCCGTGGCCCAGCACGACCGGCTCCTCGAGTGCCGGCCGGTCCTGCGGCGGGCCGTCGACCTTCGGAACCCCTACGTGGACGCGCTCTCGTTCCTCCAGCTCCGGGCGCTCCGGGAGCTGCGGGCGGGCGCGGCCGACCCCGCCGCCCGGCGCCTCGTGATGGCCACCGTCTACGGGGTCGCGGCCGGCTTGCAGAACACCGGCTGAGCCGCGGCCCACGGAGGTCGGGCCCGGCGGCCGTGTCGGAGGCGGCGGATATAGTGGGGCTGCCGTGGTCGGTCGCGAGGACGTCGCCGCCCTCCTCGAGCTGCTCAGGACGGACCCGGCCGCCAGGGAGCAGCTCCGCTCGCTGCTGCGCGACGAGCACCTGGACCGACTCACGGCGTCGGTCGAACGGCTCGCCGAGGCCCAGCGCCGCACCGAGGAGCGGCTCGAGGCGCTCACCGCCCGGGTGGACCAGCTCGCCGTCCGCGTCGACCAGCTCGCCGAGGCCCAGCGCCGCACCGAGGAGCGGCTCGAGGCGCTCACCGCCCGGGTGGACCAGCTCGCCGTCCGCGTCGACCAGCTCGCCGAGGCCCAGCGCCGCACCGAGGAGCGGCTCGAGGCGCTCACCGCCCGGGTGGACCAGCTCGCCGTCCGCGTCGACCAGCTCGCCGAGGCCCAGCGCCGCACCGAGGAGCGGCTGGCGCAGCTCGCCGAGGCCCAGCGCCGCACCGAGGAGCGGCTGGAGCAGCTCGCGGTCTGGGTGGGGCACCTCCGCGGCGAGTCGGTGGAACGCCGCTACCGCGAACACGCACCGGCCTACTTCTCGCAGCTCGCCCAGCGGGTCCGCGTACTCGAGGCCGAGGAACTCGACCGGCTCCTCGACGAGGCGGTCGAGCGGGGGGCGCTGGCCTTCGACGAGACCGAGGACGTCCGCCGCGCCGACCTCGTGCTGGCCGGACGCGTCGGGCCCGGCGGCGAGCCCGTCTACCTCATCGTCGAGACCTCGGCCACGATCGAGGGCCGGGACGTCGAGCGCGCGGCCCAGCGCGCGGGGTCGCTCGCGCGGGCCGGGGTCCGCACCGTGCCCGTGGCCGCGGGCGCCCGGATCACGGCCGAGGCCGAGGCCGCCGCGCGCCGCCTCGGGGTGTGGCGGGTGCTCGACGGGCGCGCGTACCCCCCGGCGGCCGAGGCCGAGACCGCCGAAGCCTGACCGGGGACCGCGGCCGCCCGTGCGACTCGGCTAGGGGACCCGCCCGGCGAACCGCGGCGCGAGCCGCCGGTACGTCTCCTCGAGGAGCTCGGGGACGACCTTGGTCTCCCCGATCACCGGCATGAAGTTGGTGTCGCCGCTCCAGCGCGGCACCACGTGCCAGTGGACGTGGTCGGGGATACCGGCCCCGGCGACCCGCCCGAGGTTCATCCCGAGGTTGAACCCGTGGGGCTCCATCTCCGCCTTGAGCGTCACGATCGCGCGCTGGAGCAGTCGGTCGACGTCGGCGAGCTCCTCCGGCGTCACCTCCTCGAGCTCGCCCACGTGGCGGAAGGGAGCCACCATGAGGTGCCCGGGGTTGTAGGGGAACGCGTTCAGGACCGCGAACGCGCGCTCCTCCCGCGCCAGGATCCGGGCCTCCGCGTCGTCGCCCAGGCGCGGCAGCTCGCAGAAGATGCAGCCCTCGGGCTCCTCCTTGGCCGCGCGGATGTACTCCATCCGCCAGGGGGTCCACAGGTGCCGCAGCTCGCCCACCCGGCTCACCGCCCCCCGCCGCGGCCCCCCGGCCCGGCCACGGCCTCAGCCCCCGAACCGGGAGGGCTCGAGGGCGCGGGTCCGCACCTCCTCGAGGAGGGCGTCGAGGAAGGCCTGGAGCGAAACCCCACGGGTCTCCCGCCCCTCCCGGTCGCGGACCGAGACCGTGTCCCCCGCCTCCAGTTCCCGGTCCCCCACCACGAGCGTGTAGGGGACCTTCATGAGCTGGGCCTCGCGCACCTTCTTCCCCACGGTCTCCCCGCTCTCGTCCACCCAGGCCCGGAGGCCGGCCTCCCGGATCCTCCCGGCGAGCTTCCGGGCGTGGTCCAGGTGGCGGTCGGCCACCGGGACGAGGCGCACCTGCTCGGGGGCGAGCCAGAGGGGGAACGCCCCCGCGTAGTGCTCGATCAGGACCCCGACGAAGCGCTCGATCGAGCCCAGGATCGCCCGGTGGATCATCACCGGGCGGTGGCGGGCGTTGTCCGCCCCCACGTACTCCATCCCGAACCGCTCGGGGAGCGCGAAGTCGACCTGGACCGTGGTGAGCTGCCAGAGCCGCCCGATCGCGTCGCGGAAGTGGAAGTCGACCTTGGGCCCGTAGAACGCGCCCTCCCCCGGCGCCTCGTGGTACGCGAGCCCGCTCCGGTCGAGCGCGGCCCGGAGGGCCTCGGTGGCCCGGGCCGCCATCGCCTCGTCCACGATCGACGCCTCGGGGGCGAGCGTGGAGAGCGCGACCACCGGGTCGGAGAACCCGAACGTGCGGTGGATCTCGAGCGTGAGGTCGAACACCCCGAGGATCTCGTCCACGAGCTGCTCCTCGGTGCAGATGATGTGGGAGTCGTCCTGGGTGAACCCCCGTGCTCGGAGCAGGCCGTGGAGCACCCCGGGCCGCTCGTGCCGGTACACCACCCCGAGCTCGGAGAGGCGCATCGGCAGCTCCCGGTACGAGCGGGTGCGGGCCCCGTAGATCAGCACGTGGAACGGGCAGTTCATCGGCTTCACGAAGTACTCGTTCCCGTGCGGGTCGACCATCGCGGGGTACATGTTCTCCCGGTACTTCTCGAGGTGGCCCGAGGTCTCCCAGAGCACGGCCCGAGCGAGGTGCGGGGTGGCCACGATCTCGTAGCCCCGCTCGAGGTGGACGTTCCGCACGTAGTCCTCGAGCTGCTTGCGGAGGATCCCCCCGCGGGGGTGCCACAGGAACAGCCCGCCGCCGAGCTCGTCGGGGGAGGAGAACAGGTCGAGCTGCCGCCCGAGCCGCCGGTGGTCCCGGCGCTCCGCCTCCTCCAGCCGGCGGAGGTGGGCGTCGAGCTGCTCCCGGGTGGGCCACACCGTCCCGTAGATCCGGGTGAGCATCGGGCGGCGCTCGTCCCCCCGCCAGTAGGCCCCCGCCAGCGAGAGCAGCTTGAAGGCCTCGCCCACGAACCGGGTCGAGGGCACGTGGGGCCCGCGGCAGAGGTCCGCCCACCCGTCGTTCCGGTAGACGCGCACGGCCTCGGCGCCGGCCCCCTCCGCCTCGTCCAGGCCCTCGATGATCTCCCGCTTGTACGGCTGGTCGGCGAACCGCCGCAGCGCCTCCTCCCGGGGCAGCTCCTCGCGGACGAACGGCTGGTCGGCCGCGACGATCTCGCGCATCCGCTCCTCGATCCGGGGCAGGTCCTCGGGGGCGAGGGGGCGCGGGAGCTCGAAGTCGTAGTAGAAGCCGTCCTCGATGGGCGGGCCGATCGCGTAGCGCGCGCCGGGCAGGAGGTCGCACACGGCCTGGGCCATCACGTGGGCGGCGGAGTGGCGGAGGATCACGAGCCCGTCGGGGTCCTCGGGGCGCACCGGCGCCACCTCGCAGTCCCGGGCCGGGACGAACGAGAGGTCCACGAGCTCCCCGTCGACCCTCGCGGCGATCGTCCCCGGGGGGAGGGCCGAGCCGACCGGCTCCCCCTCGGGGAGCTGGACGGTGGACCCGTCGGGGAAGCGCAGGGTGGGCATGGTCCGGCCATCTTAGATGAGCCCGGGCGGCCGCCGCGCCGGTCGGGTACCCTTCCGCGGCTCGTATCGGGGCGGCGGGCCGGGAGGCGCGCCGCCCGGAGGGGGGGGTGACCCGGATGGAGGTCGCGGCCGGCATCAGGCGGCTCACGGCGGGCGTCGTCAACTGGTACCTGGTGGAGGAGGGAGGGAGCTTCACGGCGGTCGACGCCGGGACCCCCGCCGACTGGCACCTCCTCGTCCGGGCCCTCGACGGGGCGGGGCTCGAGCGCCTGGAGGCGGTCCTGCTCACCCACGCCCACCCCGACCACATGGGCTTCGCCGAGCGGGCCCGCCGGGAGGCGGGGGCCACCGTCCGGGTCCATCGGGCCGACGCCGACGTCGCGCGGGGCGGGCGGCCCGGCAGGAACGAGCGAGGGATCGCGGGCTACCTCGGCAGGCCCCAGTTCTACCGAACCCTGTTCTCGCTCGCGCGGCGAGGCGCGGCGAAGATCATCCCGGTCGCGGAGGTCGCGACGTTCGACGACGGCGAGGTCCTCGACGTCCCCGGCCGCCCCCGCGTGATCCACGCGCCGGGGCACACCCCGGGGAGCTGCGTGCTCTGGCTCGAGGGGCGGCGGGCCGTGTGCGCCGGCGACGTCCTCGCGACCTGGAACCCGCTCACCGGACGCCAGGGCCCCCAGATCATGCCCGCGGCCCTGAACCGCGACAGCCGCGAGGCCCTGGCGTCGCTCGCGCGCCTGGAGGGCGTCGCGGCCGACGTCCTCCTCCCCGGGCACGGCGAGCCGTGGCGGGGCGGCCTGGCCGAGGCCGTGGAGCGGGCCCGGCGGGCGGGGATCTCCTAGCCGGCGACGGGGCGTCCCGCGGTCCGGGACCGGCCCGGCCCCTCAGGTGACCGTCACGTCGACGAAGAACTCGCCCTCCACGATCTGGCGCAGGGTCCGGACGGTCTGGGCCAGCGCGAACCCGCCCTCGGGCGGGATCCCGTCCGCCACGACCGCCTCGCCCTCGCCCTCGAAGACGAAGGGCTCCTGCAGCTCGACGATCAGGTCGTTGTTCCGCTCGGCCGCCTCGAGCTGGGCGAGCAGGTCGTCGAGGGATCCGGCCTCGGGCGCCGCCTCCGGCTCCTCGAAGAAGAAGAAGTCGAAGCCGGCGCTCCGGCCCCCCCGCACCACCAGCTGGAGGGTGGTCCCACGGGTCGCGAACCCGGGCACCTGGAGCCGGAGGGTCTTCTCCACCGCGTCCCCCCGCGGGGGTCGCAGCGTGACCGTCACCGTGAGGACGTCGCCGGGCCGGGCCTGGACCCCGAACTCCACGGGCTCGGGGTGGGAGCTCGAGGCCACCCGGACCCGGGCGATCTCGAGCGTCCGGTCCCGCTGGCTCACGTCGCCCTCGAGCCGCATCGAGGTGATCCTGACCGGCTCGAAGGGGTTGTGGAGGATCGCCGAGAGGTTCAGGAACGCGGGCTCGATCAGCGCGTCGATCGCGATGTCGAAGTCCGAGCGGAACATGTTCTCCCGGTGGAACCGGAACCCCTCCCCGCCCCGGCGGGTGCCGGTGATGGTCCAGGAGAGCCGGGAGGTCCCCGAGCCGATCCGGTCGAAGGCCCGGTCGAACTCCGCGAGGAGCGCGGAGAACGCGAGGGAGTCGAGGAACTCGAAGTCCCGCACGATCCGGGTCGCGCCCCCGCGGGTGACCCCGAGGTCGGCGTTCCGCAGGCGGGCCCGGACCGGGGTGAGGTCCGGGAACCGGCCGGCCACGCCCCCGACCCCCGCCAGCCGGTCCTGGGTGAGCAGGCCGTGCGGGAGCCCGACGTTCGCCACCTTGAACGGGGAGAGGATGTTCCGGACGACCCCGACGACGCTCCCGCCGTTCAGGCCCATGCGGGCCGGGCCGGTGAAGAAGAACGGGTGGCCGAACGCGACGCTCCTCCGCCCCGCCCGGGCCGTGGTGGTCCCGATCCCGGCCACGGTGAGGTCGCCGTACGAGAGGACCGCCGAGTACACCGAGCCCGGGGGCAGCGGGGCCGTCCGCTCGGGGCGCCGGGGGGCCGCGGCCCGGGCCCCGGTGGTGACGACGAACGGCAGCCCGGCGTCGCGGATCCCCTCGCGGAGGAGGCGCAGGCCGCGGTCGTTCAGCCCCGAGACCGCGAGGGGGATGAGGAGCTGGCGCATCTCCCCCTCCCCGCCGGCCGCCGCCACCGCCGCCTCCCGGAGCGCGGGGGCGAGGGCGACCCGCTCCGGCCAGCGGACCTCGGGCCTGGCGGGGAGGGTCGAGGGGTACTCGAGGATCTCGAGCATGGGCTCGGCCGGGGTGAGCCCGGCGACCCGGAAGTCGCCGCCGTAGAACCCGTAGGCGACGGCCCCGACGAGCCGGCCGTTCACGTAGACCGGCGAGCCCGACATCCCGGCCACCACCCCGCCGGTCCGGTCGATCAGGTCGCCGAACAGCTCGACCAGGATGAAGTCGATCCCCGGGGCGATCCCGTCTGGCTGGACGCCCAAGATCCGGACCCCGAACGAGCGGACCTCGGTCCCCGAGATCACGGTGAGCCCGTGTCCCACCATCCCCCGGCGGAGCTCGGAGACGGGGAGGATCGGGATCCCGGCCACGGTCCGCTCGGTGGCGCGGGCGGCGGCCGGGGACGTCCGGGCGGCGCCCCCGGAGGCCGCGGGCGCGGGTGCCGCGGCGAGCCCGAGGACCAGGGCCAGGGCGACGGCGAACCCGACGAGCGTGGGACGACGGCGTGCGACGCGGTGCATCTCGGCCCCCTTCCTTCCACCCCTGTCCGGCCCAGGACGCGGACGAGGCCCGACCGAGCCCGGGCCGGCGCCATATCGACGCGGACGGCGGCCCCGGGGGTTCCATGCGCGAGCCTCCGCGGTGGTCCGAGCCCCCCGCTGCGCCTGCCGCCCGACCATACGTAGGCCGGCGCCCCGTGCGCAACGGCCGCCGGCGGGGAGCTAGGCTCCCGCCGTCGCCGACGTGCACCGGAGGGAGCCATGGGCCTGGTCGAGGTCACGTTCGACGAGGGGATCGCCGTCTGCACGCTGAACCGGCCGGAGAAGCTCAACGCGCTCTCGACCGCGGTCGAGCGGGAGTTCTCGGCCGCCCTCTCCTCGGCCGAGGTCCGGGCCGCGCCGTGCCTGGTGGTGGCGGGCGGGGGCCGCGCGTTCTCGGCCGGGGCCGACGTCGGGGAGCTCCGGGGCAGCTCCCCCGCCGACGTGCTCGCCAACTACCGGGGGACCGGGGAGGTGTACGAGCAGCTCGCCGCCTTCCCCCGTCCCACGATCGCCGCCATCCACGGCTACTGCCTGGGCGGGGGCTTCGAGCTGGCCCTGGCCTGTGACTTCCGGGTGGCGGACGCGACCGCCGTGTTCGGGCTCCCCGAGGTGTCGATCGGCATCCTCCCCTCCGCCGGAGGCACCCTGCGCCTGGTCCGAGCCGTGGGGCCGGCCCGGGCCAAGGAGCTGATGCTGCTCCGCCGCCGCTTCGGCCCCCAGGAGGCCTCGGCCTGGGGGCTGGTCACCGAGGTCGCCCCGGAGGGGCGGGCCCTCGCGCGGGCCCTCGAGCTCGCCCGGGAGCTGGCCGCCCTGCCCCCGCTCGCGGTCGAGGTGGCCCGCCGTGCCGCGGAGGCCGTCGCCGGCGCCCCGCGGGACGCGGCCCTCCTGATCGAGCGGCTCGGGTACGGGCTCCTCGCCCAGACCCGGGACGCCCGGGAGGCCGCGGACGCCTTCCTCGAGCGGCGGGAGCCGCGGTTCGAGGGGCGGTAGAGGCGGGCCGCGACGGCGGTCGGATCCGACACAGGCGAGGCGGCCCGGCCGGCCCGGCGGGGCGTCGGATCAGCCGGGCCGCGACGGCGGTCGGATCAGGGGGGGCGGGGCCTCGGCCGGCCCTCCCCGGCGGATGGGGTCCAGGGGTCGACCGGGGAGCGGGCCCGCCCGGGCGTTCCACCGCCCCTCAGCCCGAGAGACCCGGACCGCGATCCCGAAGCAGGCAGCGAGGAGGGCGTCGGTGAGCACCTCCTCGACCGGGCCGGCCGCCACGAGCGCGCCGTCTCGGAGGAGGGCGGCGTGGGTGGTCGAGGGCGGGAGATCCTCCAGGTGGTGGGTGGCGAGGAGGCTCGTGGCGGCCCGCGCCCGCCCCGCGCCGTCGATCGCGCCGACCAGGAGCTCGCGCCCCGGCAGGTCGAGGCCCGCGGCGGGCTCGTCGAGGAGGAGGAGCTCCGGCCGGCCGAACAGGGCCCGGGCCAGGAGGACCCGCTGCCGCTCCCCCTGGCTGCAGCGCTCCCAGGTCCGCGCGGCGAGGTCGGCGCAGCCGACCAGCTCGAGGAGCGCACGCGCCTCGGCCCGGTCGCGCTCGTCGAACCCCTGGAGCCAGGGGACCAGCGTCGAGCGCTTCCCGGTGAGGACGACCTCGTCGGCGCGCAGGCCCCGCGGCAGGGCGTCGGACACCGCATGGCCCAGGTGGCCGATCCTCGCGCGCAGGTCCCGGACGTCGGTCCGCCCGAGCTCCGCGCCGAGCACCCTCACCCGGCCGCGGGAGGGCGGGCGGAGGGCCCCGGCGAGGGAGAGGAGCGTGGTCTTCCCCGACCCGTTCGGGCCGAGGAGCGCCCACCGCTCCCCCCGCCGGACGCGGAGCGAGACCGGCCCCAGGACCCGCCGTCCGTCGATGCGGACCTCGGCGTCCTCGATCAGGACCGCTTCGGCGTCCTCGCTCCGTCCCGGATCCACGGCGCGGAGGGTAGCTCAGGCGGGCACGTCGTCCGCGCGCCACCGGCGCGCACGGCGGACGGCCCTGCTCCGTCGTCCGCTGATCACACGTGTCCGCGGATCCGCGCCCGGAGGTCGCGGACCTGGGGTCCGGGGATCGCCCACATGGTGCCCTGGGCCACGGGGCCACGGACGCCGGCGACGAGGCGATCCACCTCCTCGTCGAAGAGGGGGTGCATCTTGAGGAAGTCGCTGGGGAACACCGGCATCCAGTGGAGCTGGCCGAACTCGTTCAGGCCCCGCACCACGACGCCCCACCCGTAGAGGCCGGGGTCGTCGCAGCCGGTCTTCGCGTACCAGGCGAAGAACATGTCCCCTTCGACGGGGTCGTCGTCGCCCGCGATCCGTCCCGCTGGCCACCTGGTGGGCTGGCCTTCCCACACCTCCTCGCGGTAACGCTCGGGCGGCCACTCCGAGGCCGACATCTGGTAGAGCCAGGCGCGCATACCGCTTCCTCCCGCCGCCCGTTGGCGGGAGTGTGCCGCTCGTTGGCCACGGAGGCAAGCCCCGGGACCGTCGGCGGGACGAGGGCGGGCGAGCCGCCCGGAGCCGCTCCGCGGGGAGAGGGTGGAGCGGCCTCGCCGACCGGCGCCGGCGCACACCCAGGGGCTCCTGGGCTGCACCGTCCTCACGCCCTCGGAGAGGCGGAGGGATCGCCGGTAGCACCGAGATCCGACCGAGCGCGGCGCTCCGACCGGAAGCCTGGTCCGTGGGCGCGGGAGGTTTCGAACCTCCGACCTCTTGCGTGTGAAGCAAGCGCTCTCCCGCTGAGCTACGCGCCCGCCCGTCCCGGGGTCGGTCCCGGGACGACCCAGATTGTAGGCGAACGCCGGCCTGGGCGTCGCCCCGGCTCGGCCCGGTTAGGAGGACGGCGGCGCGTGCCCGCGTCGCGCCGCCGTCCGTCGCCGAGCCTCTCAGCTCGGACGCCCGTGCGTCCCACCGAACATCGTCAGTCTGACACCCCGTCGCCCCCGCGCGCAAGGGTCGGTCGCGGCCTCGGTGGCCGTGGGCACTCAGCGCTCCGCCGCCGGCCGTCCCTCGGGGAGCGCGAGCGCCGGGGGGATGGCGAGGAGGTACGTGAGGGCCACGAGGGCGAGGGCCTCCGAGACGCTCCCCGTGGCGGCCGCCAGCACCCCCGTGAGGGCGGGCGCGATCGTGCCGCCCACGAGCCCGGCCACCCGGGCCACGGCCCCGACCCGGCCGCGGACGGCGGAGGGGAACGGTTCGGTGGTGAGCGCGGCGACGAGCGGCGTCGTCCCCGTGAGCCCGAAGATCACCGCCGCGAGCCCCACGGTCCGGGCGGCCGCCCCCTCCGCGCTGAACGTGAGCAGCCCGGCGACCGCGGCCCCCGCCAGGAACCCGACGGCCGCCGGCCGCCGCCCCACGCGGTCCGCCAGCCGACCGGCGACGAAGAACCCGCTCACGCCGAGGGCCCACAGGCTGAGGGGCCCCGGCCCGAGCTCGGCGAGCCGGACCCCCCACTCCCGGAGGACGAGCAGGGTCGCGAAGGCGGTCACGGCCGTGGGGTACACGGCGAAGAGGAACGACAGGGCCGCCGCGGCCCACACCGTGCGGGGAGCCACCCCGGCCCGGGCGAGCGCCCGGCGGAGCCCCCGCACGCCCCGAGCGAGGGGGCGGCGCGGGCCCTCCCCGGCGACGCCCTGGCCCCGCGCGGGGAGCGTCTCGGGCAGGCGTCGGCGGGCCAGCGCGACGAGGACCAGCGGGACCAGCCCGACCGCGTACAGGGTGCGCCACGACGCGCCCGTCGCGGCCACCGCGAGGAACGCCCCGCCCGCCCCGGCCATCCCCAGGGCCGACGTGGCCGTGAGGACGGCGAGCGCCCGGCCCCGGCGGGCCGGGGGGACCAGCTCCACCAGGACGATCGTGGCCAGGGCGTACTCGGTCCCCAGGCAGATCCGGGCGGCGAACTGGTAGGCGACCAGGTCGGCGACGCCCCGGGACAGGGCGGTGGCGCCGGTGGCGAGCGTGTACCCGGCGATCGTCCCCACGAGCACGGGGCGGCGGCCGATCCGGTCGGCGAGCGGCAGGAGCACGAGCACCCCGAACGCCCCCGCCTGGACGACCGAGACGGCGAGGCCCGCCCGCGCCGCGGAGAGGTGGAACTCGGCCGCGATCAGCGGGAGGGCCAGGCCCAGGAGCAGGTCGTCGTAGCCCTGGAAGAACGTGGCGGGCGCGAGGAGCAGGAGCGCCCGCCGCCCGGTGGCCGCATCGGCCGCGGGTCCGCGCTCGCTAGCCGCCCGGCGCGACCAGGACCTTGATCCCGCCATGCCCGGCGGCCAGCGCCGCGAGCGCCTCGCCGGCACGCTCCAGCGGCACCACGTCCGTGATCACCCGGGCCACCTCCGGCCGCTCCCGGAGGAACCCGAGCGCCTCCCGCATCGTCGCGATGGTCGGCCCCGAGAGCGAGAAGGCCCGCTGCTCGCGGACGGTCATCCGGAGCAGGAGCACGGGTCCGGTCGGCAGG
>FWPU01002295.1_pt1 | contig 53603 bp, 50 predicted proteins | sample 2228361 | NCBI WGS metagenome assembly FWPU01 (sample SAMEA103939777, study PRJEB20133) | metagenome | reverse complement strand
TAAAATATTTAAATTTATAAAATATAAGATTTACATGATTGAGTTAAGTAATGAACAGAAACTAATACTCAATATTATCCAGGAAGATTTTCCATTAGAGGAAAAACCATTCAATAAAATAGACGAAAAACTTAATTTTCCAGAGGGTAAAACACTAAAAGAAATTAAATATTTAAAACAAATAGGTCTAATAAGACAAATTAGTCCAATTTATGATACAAGAAAATTAGGCTACAAAAGCACATTAGCTGCATTTAAAATCCCTCAAGATAAACTTTTAAATGGAGTTAGAATCATTAATCAACATCCTGGTGTAAGTCATAATTATGAAAGAACAGATGAATATAATGTATGGTTTACTATTGCAGTTTTACCGGAAGTTTCATTAGAAAAAACCATAGATATTCTTGCAAAAAAAAGTGGGGCAATAAAACACATGATTTTGCCTACTTTAAAACTCTTTAAAATAGGTGTCAAGTTAGATATAGCAGAAACAGAAGGCATGTATGAAGATAGTAATAACAAGTATTATTCGGACGATCAGCAAGTTTGTTTATCTGAAGAGGATAAAGAGTTTATTAAAATTACTCAGCAAGATATTAATATTGAAGAAAAACCTTTTGACAGGTATTGTCAACTTTTAAATCTGACATTTGAACAGTTAAAAGGCAAATTCTTGGATTTAAAAGAGCGGGGAATTATGAGAAGATTTGCAGCGATCTTGAAACATAGAAAAAGCGGGTTCCTGGTAAACGCTATGGTGGTTTGGAAATTACCAGATAACAATGACGCAGAAAAATATGCTAAAGTATTAACCACATTTAAACCAGTAAGTCATTGTTATTTAAGACCATCATTTCCCGATTTTCCTTATTCTCTTTACACGATGATACATACAAAGACATATGAAGAATGTAATAACATCATAAATGAAATGAAGAAAAAAACCAATTTAACTGAAAACAAAATTCTTATCAGCACGAGAGAATTTAAAAAAGTAAGGATAGTTTATTATTCAGATGCATTTTATAAATGGAATATTGAAAACGGTATTACAAATTAACAAATATTTATAAGGGGAATGTTATAAAATGTATTGGGAATTAAATGAAGAACAGGATACACTAATAAATACCATACGTTTATTTGTTAACAAGAGTATAAAACCGGTAGCAAAGAGTATAGATAAAGAAGAAGCAATACCCGAACATATTTTTAAAGGTCTATCTGAACTTGGGATATTTGGGCTTTCTATACCCGAAAAGTATGGTGGAATAAACCTCGATACCTGGACCACATGTTTAGCAATATCCGAGATTGCAAAGGTTTGTGGTTCAACCTGCTTAACAATATGCGCTCATCTTGGCTTATCCGCCATGCCAATTAGTTGGTATGGCTCTGAAGAACAAAAACAAAAATATCTACCTAAACTTGCAAAAGGTGAATTCATTGGTTCTTTTGCCATTACAGAAGCAGATGCAGGTTCAGATATTTTAGGTATCAAAACAACTATAACGAAAAAGAATGGTAAGCTATCATTAAGAGGAGCAAAAATGTATATTACAAATGGAACAATAGCGTCAGTATATATTGTATCTGCAAAAAATGAAGAAGGGAACATTACGCTTCTTCTGGTAGATAAAAATATAAATGGATTTATTCAGAAAAAAATGCATGATAAACTTGGATGCCGAGGTTCTGATACTGCAGAACTCTATTTTGATGATTGTGAACTAAATGAAAATGCTATTCTCGGGGAATGGAATAAAGGATTTGAATATCTAAACTGGATATTACAAAATGGGCGATTATCTATTTCCGCAATGGCAATAGGACTGGCAGAAGGAGCTATGCAGAGAGCACTTATATATTCAACCCAAAGAAAACAATTTGATGAATACCTGGCTAATTTTCAGGCCATCAGAAACTATCTTGCTGACATGGAAGTAAAAATACAAGCTTCTAAACTCCTTTTATATAACGCCTGTAAAAGAAAAGAGAAAAATCTGCCTTTTAGAAAAGAAGCATCTATAGCAAAACTTTTTGCATCAGAAACAGCAATGGAGGTTACAAACTTAGCAATTCAGATACATGGTGGATATGGTTACATGAGTGAATACGAAGTAGATAGATTCTATAGAGATGCAAAACTTACGGAAATAGGAGAAGGAACATCTGAGATACAAAGGTTAATTATTGCAAAGGAAATACTAAAAGAAATAAATTTTGTATAAGACTGATAAAGCTAAATATTAAGTGGAAAAATAAGAGAATAAGATATAACTTATGAAAAAGGTCTACATTGAAACATATGGATGTCAAATGAATGTTTTGGATAGTGAGATGATAAAATCACAACTTTACAAGAATGGTTACAAAATCACAAATAGTATTAAAGATGCTGATATTATTATGGCTAATACCTGCTCCGTCAGAGAACATGCCGAAGAGCGGGTGTATTCTCGCTTTGGTGCTCTTAAAACTTTAAAGAAGAAAAAACCACACATCATGTTAGGTATTATAGGGTGTATGGCCCAAAAAGATAAAGAAAAAATTTTCAAACGCCTGCCACATATAAACTTCGTTGTTGGAACACAAGGGTATTCAAAACTATTGGACATAATAATAGAAGCTGAAAATAACAGTTATGTTATCCAAACAGATAATACACCACAACTCGACATTTTCGAAAGAGAACAAAGTTTCTTAGAAAACAAATACAGTGCATATGTACTAGTAATGAAAGGTTGTGATAGTAATTGTTCCTTTTGTGTCGTCCCGTATACCAGAGGTAAAGCAGTTTCACGAGACATACCGCAAATAATAGAGGAAATTAAGATACTTGTAGACCAGGGTATTACACAAATAATTTTAACAGGACAGAATATAACTCAATATGGGTGGGACATAAATGACAAGTATGTAAGATTACACAATCTGTTAGAAGAAGCAGTAAAAATAAGAGGATTATTACGCTTAAAATTTATAACCTCTCATCCCGCTTTTCTATCTGAAAATGTATTAAAAGTTATGAAGAGCTTTCCAGTTATCTCTCCCTATTTGCATATCCCTGCACAATCAGGTTCCAATAAAATTTTAAAAATGATGAAAAGAGGATATACAAGAGAAAAGTATTTAGATATAGTTGCAATGTGCAGGAGCTATATCCCACACATTGGTATTGCATCTGATTTTATTGTGGGGTTCCCATCCGAAACTGATAGCGACTTTGAAGAAACAATTGATTTAGTTCAAAAAGTTTGTTTTGTCCAAAATTACATATTTAAATATTCTCAAAGGCCAGGAACAGAAAGTTATGATTTTATGGAACAGGTCCCACAAAAAATAATAGAAGAAAGACACAAAACCTTGAATGATATACAAAAGAGAATATCTTATAGACAAAATCTTAAACTAATCGATAGTATTCAGGAAGTTTTTGTCGAAGCGAAAACTAAAAAAGGTAAATTAGAAGGAAGAACCCTTGACAACAGAATCGTTCATTTTGAAGGAGAAAACAATTTATTGGGGAAATTAGTAAAAGTGCACATAACAGGTGCTACCCCTGTTGCGCTATATGGAAATATGATAAATGCATACCACTAAAAATCATTGTATAGAGTTATTTATCAACAAACCCAAATCCTTTAAGTTCAAGCAGTAAATACAAAAAACTCACTAAAAGTAAGATGGCATATGAAGAAAGTGTTATGAAATTTACTTTTGAACTAGCTAAAAATGGAGAAGGATATGTAGAACCAAATCCTCTTGTTGGTGCTGTCATATTGAAAAATGGGAAGATTTTATCAACTGGATATCACAAGTATTTTGGCAGTCCACACGCTGAAATAGAAGCAATAAACAAAATTCCTATCAAAAAATTAAAAGATAGTGAGCTATTTGTAAATTTAGAACCGTGTTGTCATCTGGATAAAAAAACTCCTCCCTGCATTGATACTATATCAAATATAAAATTTAAACATATTTATATCTCAAATATTGACCCTAATCCCAAGGTTTTTGGTAGATCAATTCGGCTTTTAAAAAATAAAGGTTACAATGTTAAGATTGGAATACTGAAAAAAGAGGGAGAATGGTTAAATAGAGCATTTTTTAAAAGTATAACCAGTAAAATACCTTACATTGTTTTAAAAATGGCTATAAGCGCAGATGGTAAAATCGGTATTAAAAATAAAAGAGTTAAAATATCATCAAATGATGCAATAGAATATAATAAACAACAACGAGATAAATTTAACGCAATATTAGTTGGAAGTGGAACTATAATATCAGATGACCCCATACTCCTGCCAAAATACAAAAAATTAGATGTTCCCAAAACTTTCTATCGAGTTATTATATCAAAAAACCCAATCAAATTCTTCTTAAAAAAAAGAGTTTTTAAAACTATTTCAGAGTCTTATCCAGTAATTTTTGTTACGACTGCAACCAATATGAGTGGTTTAACTTATAACCACTCAAACTCATTAATCGTCCTGTCATATCCATCTATGTCTTTATATAGACTGTTGAATGTGCTATACAAAAGATTTAATATAGGAAAACTCTTGGTAGAGGGAGGTGCTAAAATTTTTCAACAGTTTTTCAATCTAAAATTGTTCGATGAAATTCATTTATATAAATCAGATAAAGTATTAAATGGTAAAAACACCATTAAATTATTTTACGAAGATTTTGAAGATAAATTTTTATCATTGAAATTATATGAAACGAAAAGATTTTCCAATACCTTACTTTTAAAATATATGTCAACCACATAATGTCAAAAATATTCTGTATCATAGACGGAACAGGGCAAATATATAGAAGTTTTTATGCTATAAAAGAACTTTCTACATCCAAGGGATTTCCTACAAATGCTATTTATGGTTTTATCAATATTTTGAATAAAATCCTAAAAGATATAAAACCTGATTATATATGCACCGTATTTGATAGTCCTAAACCCAATTTTAGACACAAACTTTACAAAGAATATAAAATCACGCGTAGTAAACCGCCAGAAAATTTAATAGTTCAGATCGAAAAGATAAAAGAAATAACTAAAAATTTAGGTATCAATGTTTTAGAAATAGAAGGATGGGAAGCAGATGATATCATTGCTACTATTGTAAAAAAATTTTCCCAACATTGTGAGTATATTATCGTTTCATCAGATAAAGATATTATGCAACTTGTAAATAAAAATGTAAAACTATTTAATACAAGGACAGGAGAATATTATGATGAAAAATATATTCAGGAAAAATTAGGAATAAAACCTCCGCTAATACCGTCTTATCTCGCTCTTGTAGGCGATAAGGTAGATAATATAAAAGGTATAAGTGGAATAGGACATAAAAGGGCATTAGAAATCCTCAAAGCCAACCAGCCATTAGAAAAACTAATTGAAAATCCTTTCATCATCCCTAAAAAATATAGAGATATTGTTATCCACAACAAGAATTTACTTTTCCATAATCTTGAATTAGTAAAACTCAAAAACTATGATGATTTTTTATATGAACTGACTGATTTTACTCAAAAACAACCGGATTATAATAAGCTACTGCAAATATACACAGAATTGGAGTTTAAGAAATTTATTCAAACTCTACCCAAAATAGATGAAAAACAATAAACTATTTTGCTCTAACAAAAAGTAGAAAATATGCCAATAGAAAAACTTTTGAAATTAGAAGTAGATTATCTAAATGTATATCTGGATATTTACTCAAAAAAAGTGTTTATAGCAGAAAAAAACAATTATTCTTCTCTGCCACTTGTTAACAGTAGTAAACATATTTTACAAAATATATTACAAAATAATCTTGTATATACATTCAATGTAAAAGAAATATATAAATCAATAGATTATTATCCTACAAAAAAAATAGATAATATTAAAGATATTTATCTTCTTGACACAATAATTGACCCGGGTGCTCCAAAAAATGAGGGAAGAATAATGCTCGTATACAAGGAAAAAATAAAGAATTATAATCCTGATATCTCTATTAACTTTTGCCTAAATATTAAGAACATATGGGATGCGATTGAACAAAATCTTATAGGAAAACAGAAAAATCTTTACTCACAAATTGAATTACCTTTATCAACAGTTCTTGCTCATATGGAAAAAACGGGAATCCTAATTAATAGAAAAGTCCTCAATATTTTATCGAACACTTTTAAAGAAAAACTTGCGGAACTCTCAAAAGAAATTTATAGAATCGCAGATTCAGAATTTAATATTGATTCTCCAAAGCAGTTGCAAATGATTCTGTATAATAAATTAAAAATAAAAACTGGTAAAAAAATAAAAACAGGTTTTTCAACCGACCAGGAAGAACTTATAAGAATAAGTAATATTCATCCAATAGGCTCAAAGTTATTAGAGTACAGAATGATATCAAAACTATTGAATACTTATATAGATGCTTTCCCAAAATATATAGCAGAAGACAGCAGGGTTCACACAACTTTTATTCAAGGTGGAACTATAACTGGTAGGTTATCAACTCAAGAGCCAAACCTACAGAATATACCGATTCGAACAGGGGCAGGGAAAAAAATAAGAGAACTGTTTATAGCATCTGAAGGGTATAAGTTATTATCATTGGATTACTCTCAAATAGAATTGAGAGTGTTAGCACATTTATCAGGAGAGGAAAAACTTATAGATGCATTTAAGAAAAATATGGATATACACACTCAAACCGCCTGTACATTATTCAAAAAGAGCAAGAATGAAGTATCCGAATATATGAGGAGATTCGCGAAAACAGTAAATTTTGGCATAATATATGGACAAGGACCTCGCGCTTTATCTGAACAACTGGGTATATCACACTCAGAGGCAAGAGAATTCATAGAAAGCTTTTTTAAGAATTATCCCAAAGTCAAGCAATATATAGAAAAACAATTAGACATAGCACGGAATAAAACATATGTTGAAAGTATTTTTGGCAGAATAAGAAATATCCCCGGCATCAGAAGCGAGAATTTTTACGAGAAAAGCGCAGCAGAAAGAGTGGCAATAAATACACCTATTCAAGGGACAGCAGCGGATATAACCAAACTCGGTATGATAAAACTATTTAAATTTTTTAATGAAAATAATATAAATGCGCGACTATTACTACAAATCCATGACGAAATATTGTTAGAATTTGATGAAAAATACAATAATAATTTCGTAGAACAATGCAAATCCATTATAACGAATTTTGAAGAATTGAATTTTAAAGTTCCTCTTCATGTAAAAACAGCCGTAGGTAAAAACTGGGGTGAACTCTAATCTATTCTAATAAAAAATTCGCTAATCTATCAATAAGTATCTAATAAATTTTTTACTTACTTAACCTTCAAAATCTACAAGTATTTCTGCATTTTTATAACAATTGAAACTTAAAATAAGAATTATAATGGAAGACAAGTTTATTCGTAATTTCGGTATAATAGCCCATATAGATGCTGGTAAAACAACTTTAACTGAAAGTATACTTTTTAACACTGGTAAAGAACGAATTATGGGAAATGTTGACGAAGGAACCACAACTACTGATTGGATGATTCAAGAAAGGGAAAGAGGTATTTCAATAACAAGTGCTGTAACTACTACATACTGGAAGGAGCATCGTTTTAATATTGTTGATACCCCGGGACATGTTGATTTTACGGCAGAAGTTGAAAGATGTTTACGAGTATTAGATGGTGCCATCGTCGTTTTTTGTGGTGTCAACGGTGTAGAAGCACAATCTGAAACAGTTTGGCGACAAGCGTCAAAATATAAGACTCCTCGCATTGTATACATAAATAAATGTGACCGGATAGGTGCTAATTTCGAAAGGGTTTTAGAAGAAATTAAAGAAAAATTCAATATACCTGTTTTGCCTATAACCATCCCACTATATGAAAATGAGAAGTTAATAGGTGTAATTGATATATTAGAAGAAAAGGAATATTTACCTGTCAAATTTGAAGATAGCCCGGAATATAAAATTCAGAATGCAAGAAACAACCAGAAAGAATACATAGAATTTTGGCAACATTATATATTGGAGTCATTAGCAGAGTTTTCATCTACTTTTGCAAAAATATCAATTCACCAAATAAGAAATAATTTAGCTGATTTTATAAAAACGATAAGAGAATTAACGCTTAATTTTTTGTGCATTCCAGTTTTCACAGGCTCAGCCTTAAAAAATATAGGTACTCATAATATATTGGATGCAATTTGTAACTTTTTACCTGCACCTTCAGATATAGAATTTGTTGAGGGTAAAAACCCACATAACGAAAACGAAGTTAAAAAAATAAGACGCTCCTCTAATGAAAAATTTACTGCATTGATATTTAAAACTATGACTACAAAATACGATGACCTTGCGTTTATAAGGATTTACTCAGGCAATATCTCTATAGGCGATACACTTTATAATTGGCGAATCAGAAAAAAAGAAAAAATACAACGTATGTTTCTTATGCATGCTATAGAAAGAATACCAATATCAAGTGCTAAAGCAGGTGATATTGTTGCGATCGTGGGATTGAAAGATTCTGCAACAGGTGATACACTCACTTTTCAGGATTTTCCATTTACTCTGGAAAGCATAGAATTCCCCGAACCTGTTGTATTTTCTTCTATTGAACCAAAATTCTCTTCAGATAAAGACAAACTTACCGAAATATTGAAAAAATTATCTAAGGATGATCCTACATTCAAATTAAAATATGATGAAGAAAATAACCAATTTCTTATATACGGAATGGGAGAACTTCATCTTGAGATAATTGGGGATAGAATCCTAAAAGAATATAATCTTGAGCCAAAAATTGGGACACCTTTTGTTTCATATAAAGAAGCACCTACAAAATTATCCAATGCTCAAGTTACTTACCAGAAAAAAATTCAGGATAAGTTAGTATCTATTAAAATAGGATTAACTTTGCAGCATAACAAAATACATAAAAAAAACAGTGTTATATTCTCTGATAATGTAAACAAATACAATCCTGCAATAAAAGATGCAATAAAAAAATCAATATTAACTGCATTAATTACAGGTGGCAAATATGGCTATCCAATAATTGAAAGCGAGTTTATAGTAGATTCTGTAGAATCAGAATATCCTGATATTACACCTATAATAGAAGAAGCAATATTTTTCACTGCTGAACAAGCAATAAAAAAAAATGAATTTTGTATTTTAGAACCTATTATGAGGTTAAGTATCTTTTCACCTTTAGAATATATGGGTAACATTATAGATGATTTAAATAAAAGAAGAGCAGAAATTAATGAAATAAAAAATACGGGAACCGCAGTCCATATTTATGCATTTGTCCCTGTAGCAGAAGTTATAGGATATGCCGCTTCCTTGCGCTCTATCTCAAAAGGATTAGCATCTTTTACATTAGAACCTTATGATTATAGAGAAGTTCCCGAACTATTGAAAAAGAAATTATTCGAAATTTACTAACTATTTAATTCCCCCTCTATAACTTGTATAAGAGTATTTCTTATTGCATTTTTACCTATATTATGCTTTTCTAATAACTCATCTGCACCTGCAGATTCACCAAACACATCATTTATGCCAATATGCTTGAACTTTCTATACACACCGTTTAAAAGTAGCACTCTCGCTATCATTTCCCCTAAACCACAGTAAATTGAATGTTCTTCTATTACAATTACAACCTTTGCATTTCTTGCTACAGCAAGAACACCACTTATATCAAGAGGTTTAATTGTGCAAACATTTGCAATAGAAAAACTTACATTATATTTTTTGGTTATTTCCTGAACAGCAATGTATGAAAATGATAGCGTTTGTCCGTATGAAAATATGGCTACATCTGAACCTTCTTGAAGAATGTGAAGTTTACCTAATTCAAAAGTATGTTCATCAGTTAATATTACAGGCCACTTGTTTCTACTTAATCTAACATATACTGGAAAATTTATATCGCCTGCTAAATATTCTACAACTTTTCTCGTTTGAACCGCATCTACCGGTACAATAACTTTTAGATTGGGTATTACCCTCATTATACCTATATCTTCATTCGCTTGGGCAGATGAACCATCTTCACCAACAGAAATACCAGCATGAGTAAAACATAACCTTACAGGAGCATTGCATCTTGCTATAATAGTCCTGATTTGTTCCCAACCTTTTCCTGTGCCAAAGATAGCAAAAGTACTTACAAATGGCTTCTTACCACAAAGTGCTAACCCGCAAGCAACATCTATCATATTCGCTTCAGCAATACCCATCTGAAAAAATCGAGTAGGAAATTCTTTTGCAAAATATTGCGTTTGCGTCGATTTTGACAAGTCTGCATCCAAAACTACTATATTCTCATCTTTTCTACTAACTTCCACTAACGCTTTACCGTATGCGTCCCTTGTTGCCATCATTTCCATAATTTCTCACCTTATGCCAATCTAATAAAAAGTTTGATTATACTGAAACAAAATTAGTTTTCAAATTAAACTTCTACACTATAAATTTTATAGAGACCAATAATTTATTTAAAACTGTAACTATTCTAACCACTTGTGTTTAAAAACTAAGAAATTATTAATTGTTTTGTACCCGGTATTTGTAGGGGCATATTATTTTTGCACATAGGACACTTACTTAATTCATAAGTAGGCAATATTAGTTTTTGCAAATAAAAAAGAGGATTTATTTTATTACTAACTTCTCCTCTCAACACTACACAACTAAAACCAGAAATCGTAGCTTGTTCATTTCGAACAATTTCTGCTACTTCTAAAGAACTTTCCCCTGTTGTTATTACATCTTCTACTATCAAAACCTTATTCTTGCTTGAAAGTTTAAAACCTCGTCTCAACTGCATTTTACCATCTACTCTCTCCGTATATATAAACTGCTTGAAAAGTAACTTTGCAATTTCATACCCAAAAATCAATGCTCCTACAGCAGGTGATATAACTACATCAAAATCTAAATTTTCCACTTTTCTACTTAAAATTTCCATTATTTCTTTAGTTACCCAAGGGAATCTGCTTAAAAATGAACACTGAATATACTTATTACTATGTAACCCAGATGCTAAAAGAAAATGCCCATCACAAATCGCACCACTTTTTTCTAACAGTTTTATTACAAAACTCGCCTCATCCATCTTTTATCTTACAATCCTAATATACAAAAAAGACTAAGTTAATTATCTTTTACGGGCTTTCTTCTTCTTTTTTCTTCTTTTATATCTTTTTCTCCCCTCGTAACCCGCTGCCATATTGTTTTTATTTTAAAGTGTATTATGAAAAAATCAACTCTCAAATACATCACTTAAAATTCATAGCGTGAACAAAACCTATAAACCCAGCTTAGAATAAACCATAAATTTAAGAAAATTCTATAACTTCTTCAAAAAGTAAGAACTGATAACACAAAAATAAAAATCCATACAATTAACAATAGTATAGATAATGAAATAACATTAAAAAACAAAAAACTAACTACCTCATTACACCTATTTGCTAAAAATACCCATATATCTTGCAGAATTTATATATATGTGTGAGATATTATAATTATTTCAAGATATGAACAACTAAAAGGTAATAAAAACTCTCAAAAAATCAAGCAAAAATCAGGTTCTGGTATATAAATTATGCAACAGATTTAATAATAATATCTATTACACAATTTTTCACCTTCATCATTTAATAAGGAATATAGATAGGTATAATTAAATGTCTAAGTATTTTACTTCTAACGCGTGTTTCTCTATGAAATGTCTTCTTGGTTCAACTTCCTCTCCCATAAGGATTGTAAATAATTTATCAGAAAGAATAGCATCCTCTAAATTTATTTTATGTAGAATCCTTTTTTCAGGATCCATTGTTGTTTCCCACAATTGCTCAGGATTCATCTCTCCTAATCCTTTATATCTTTGTATATCAACACTTCTCTTTGCAATTTCTAACGACTTTTCCTCTAATTCGCTTAAAAATGAAAACTCAAATTTTTCACCATTGATGTATAACTCAAAAACTGGTTTTTTATTTTGCACATCTACTTTAAATAAATTTTCGGGTGAAAGTTTGTAATTCTTTAATTGGTCAACCGTATTTATAATTCTATCTGGTATCTTTACATAATATTTGAAGATATATTTTTCAAAACCAGATAATACAGTTTTTTCTCCTTCAACAACAATTATATCCGGTTCATCTTTTTGTAATTTTTCAACAAACCTTTCAAACTCTTCCACATCACCAAAAAAATAGACGCTCCCTCTATGTATTGCCTTGATTGCAGGAATGGCACTTTTACCTTCTGTCCATAATTTTTCATAATTTATACCCTTTTTTTTCAAATCTCGCATTGATTCCAAAAAGGGAAATACATATCCTAAAAAATTAATCAAATTTTTCCCTTCCAATTTTATATTTTTTGTATTTATAAGTAAAGAAGCATTTTCAAATACAAGTTTTAATGTATATTTTTTTAACTCCGTATCTGAAAAAGTATAGAATTCCTTATTTTTGGTTGATATTCTGTACAAAGGTGGTTGTGCTATATAAAGATGTCCTGTAGCGATAATATCGGTTAAATGTCTATAGAAAAATGTTAAAAGCAGAGTTCTAATATGTGAACCATCAATATCAGCATCGGTCATTATTATAACTTTGTTATAACGAAGTTTTTCAATATTGAAATTATCTCTTCCTATACCTGTTCCTAAGGCAGAGACGATGGCTCTAATTTCATTGTGGGATAAGATTTTATCAATTCTTGCTTTTTCCACGTTAAGTATTTTACCTTTGATAGGAAGAATCGCTTGAATATGTCTGTTTCTTGCTTGTTTTGCAGAACCACCTGCGGATTCACCTTCAACTATAAATAATTCTGTTTCTTCAACATTTTTAGATATACAATCAGCCAATTTCCCTGGTAATTCCCCAGAGAAAAGGGCATTTTTTCTGCGTGTAAGCTCTCTTGCCTTTCTGGCAGCTTCCCTTGCTTGCGCCGCTAACTGTGCTTTCTTTATAATGTTTTCTGCTGTAGTTTTATTATGCTCAAAATAATCCACTAATTCTTCATAAACAACCTGCGATACCCAACTTTCCACATCTTCCTTTCTCAATTTTGTTTTTGTTTGTCCCTCAAATTGAGGTTCAGGATGTAATAAACTTATTACGGCTACCAAACCTTCCCTGTAATCTTCACCTATAGGAGTTATATCGTTTGCTTTAAAGATATTATATCGTTTCCCTATAAAATTTAATGCTCGAGTTAGTGCAGTTCTAAACCCAGTCAGATGTGTCCCTCCCTCTATTGTATGTATATTGTTCACATAAGAAAAGACAATCTCGTCATATCCTCCATTGTATTGTAATGCAATATCTAATTTTAAACTGTTTTGTTCTTTATGAACGCATACGATATCTTTAGTAACAATTTCCTTACCAGTATTTAAAAATTCAACAAATTCAACAATACCATTTTTTGCAAAAAATTCTTCCTTTTTATTAATTCTTATATCTTCTAAACCAAGTTTAACACCTTTATTTAAAAATGACAATTCTCTAAGTCTATTTGCTATGGTATTGTAATTGAAATTTATTTGAGTAAAAATTTCGCTATCAGGATAAAACTTTATATATGTTCCTCTGTTCTGGGTTTTGCCTATCACTTTAACAGGTGTTACAGGTTTGCCTTGTTTATATTTTTGATAATAAATTTTTCCATCTCTATAAACTTTTGCTTCTAAATATTCTGAAAGAGCATTTACAACAGAGATGCCAACCCCATGCAAACCCCCGGAAATCTTATATGCTTTTTTATCAAACTTTCCACCCGAATGTAAAACAGTCAAAACAACTTCTAAAGCACTCTTTTTCTCTTGCGGATGTATATCAACAGGAATTCCTCTCCCATCATCTTCTACTTCAATACTCCCATCTTCACAGATAATAACCTTAATATTTTTACAATAGCCCATAATTGCTTCGTCTATACTATTATCTAAAACCTCATAAACTAAATGATGTAGACCACGGCTTGCAGTATCACCAATATACATTGCAGGCCTTTTTCTCACTGCTTCTATACCAGAAAGAACTTTTATATCAGATGCGGTATATTCTTCAAACTTGTTATTCAACTTTTCAGACACTTTTAAATACAATACCTTTTACTTTATAAGTTTGTGGCAAATTATCATTAAGATAATGCAAAAGAGGTTGTTTGTAAAAATTATCTAATTCCATTAACGCACTATTGTTATTGATTTTTATAGTTAATTTTTGTCTTCTTAAAGTTACACTTCTCAAGAAAGAATGAAACTTTTGTGGTAAGAAGCTTTTAACAACAGGCTCTATTCGGCAGACTTTTTGCAAATTAATAAATCCATCTTGTTTTTTTATCTTTTTTATTATGTCTTTTATGTGGAAAGTACTATCCACCTATAATTTTAAATTTTAGGCTAACTTCTGTAAACTTTTATCATCAACAATTTGACTTATAAGCCTACTGCATCGAAATAGGCATTATTAAATGTATATAATCGTTTTTTTCTTTAATTACAACAGGCAAGTGTCCCTCATTCAAGTATATTTGAATGTTATCGTCGTTTATTACTCTTGCAACATCATGAAGGAAATCAGGGTTCAACACAACTAAATAATCTTCCCCAGTATGTTCCACAGGTATTTCTTTTGTAAATGCCTCACCTGTTTCACTTGAAGTTGTATAAAATTGTAAACTTCCCTTCTTAAGCAATAACTTAACAGTTTTTGCACGTTCAGATGCAAATACTAAAATGGTGCGTAAACGAGAAATAAATTGTTGTAATGGGACTGAAATCGATATTTTATATTTTTTTGGTATTACCTCTTCATAATCAGGGAAAGTTCCTTCAATAAGACGAGTAAAAAATGTGCCATTTGAAAGCTTAATTTGCATTGTTGTTTCATCAAAATATATTTGGAACCTTTTTTCCTGTTCTGTGACTTTTTCTAATATTCTCATTGCCTTAACTGGCACAATTGCTTTAAATGGTTTCACTTTATCGCCCAAAATTGCTTTTCTAACTAATGACAATCTTACTCCATCAGTAGACACCATTCTAAACTCATCCTTTTTTGCTTCTAATAATACGCCACTTAAAGCATAGTTAGAAATACCATCAGAAACAGAAAAAGATGTCTTATTTACCATATCTTTAAAATCTGCAAGCTCGAGTTCTATCGGAGTGCTACTTTTTTCCAATTTTAAAAATTGAGGAAAAGTTGAAACATCTATACATAAAAACTTATAAAACCATTTACTTTCATAAGTAGGTTTTATCAAACAATTACCCTTATCTTCCTTAATTATTAACTCTTCTTCATCTAATTCACCTAAAATATCCGAAAGTTTTTTTGCCGGAAGTAAAACTTGTCCTTCACGGATAATTTCATAACCATTTTTGAGATTATACTCAAGTCCCACCTCTAAATCAGTAGCATAAAGAAACAATTCACTAGCTCGTGCAGATATTTTTATATTTTGTAGAACAGGAACCACACTTCGTGACGGTGTTATTGTTTCCAATATCTGGATCAATTTATAAATTGACGCTTTCTTTACTTTAATTTCCATTACAAAATAAAATATACATTATACCTCTTAAAATTTTTTTGTCAAAAACAATATTCTTACCATAACTACACCAAAAACATTACATTATATGTTATAGTTACTTCTAAATCTTATATATCATATTTTATTAACCCAACCCTTCGGCGTAAAAGCAAAACAACTCTTAATGACTGGCTATCAAGAAGGAATTTGTGAACCACTACATACTTTATTTTTATCATAAATTTTTTGGATAATCATCTTTATCAGCTAAGGTAAAGGAAGTTGAGCTCTTTAATTTTTTATCATTATTAATCATTATTTTATACCATAGTTTTTTACTTTTCTTAAGAAATTTTAAAACCTTTCCAATATCATAGTGGAAACTCTTTAGGTTTTTTAGCTACATATAAACCATAATTTCTCTTGAATATTCCGCAATATAGCAACTTTTTTAATATTTTTAAATAAAATATAAATAAAATTTTCTGAAGTAATGAAGAAGGGAAAGAACTATGTTGTGTTTACTGAAAAAAATAGAAAGCAACAAGGAGAAAAAATAACTATGCTACCATTTTCACCTGATTTTAAGAGTTCACTTTTAGTAATAAGACAAATTCATAGATTAGTTACTTACACTCCATCTGCAAAATATCCTAAAAAGATAACTAATAGTTGTTAAATAAAAATATCTTTCTCTCTTGCCTTTTTTCAGATGATAATAGTAAACGCTCTTGTACCGAAAATCGTAGTTTTAAACAAACAATACGAAAGCCTTGAAAGCCTATTTAAAATTCCTCAAAATATCGTAAAATTAAAATGCATAAAATTGGTTTAGCAAAAGCAAAGACATTATAAAAACTCACACAACAGAATGCTGGATAAGAATGACAAGTTTTTATGTATTTAGTCAGTGAATTAAAAAAAAACAAAGGATTTTTTATTATTTTATCTTCAAACATTGAGAGGTCAGTTACAGATATTTGTTATCAGATTAAACTGGCTAGATGCAAAAATTCAAAAGATTCTCAATCATGCAATAGTTGTAAATACTGCAAAGAATTTGAGGAAAATAGGTATCATTATATATTTAGGATATCCAAGGAACCGTCTCAACAAAGAATTAGCATAGAAAAAATAAGAGAATTTGAAAACTACTTTTATATGAAAGTTGAAAATGAGTTCAAAAAATACTTTATCGTAGAAAATGCTCAAACTCTTTCAGTAGAAGCTCAAAATCACCTATTAAAAACATTAGAAGAAATTCCTGACAATACCTTCTTTTTCTTTATTTGTAAAAGTATAAATAACATCCTTTCTACTATTTTATCAAGAGGTAAAAAAATTTTTATGCAAGACAAAGACCTATTAGAAGATTTAGAATCTTACGACTATATAAAAGCAATCTCCCAAAAACTTATAGATTTCTGGATATCAGGGAAAAAGAAGAATATTAACCTGTATGAGAATATCAAGGACAGTATTTTATCTGATAAAAATTTTTCATATGAGGAGAAAAAGAACATAATAAAATCATTATTAGTAATATTGTTTAACAAAATATTTGATGAATGTAAGAAAAATGTTTATTATTTGTATTTTTTAGATGAGATTTTAAAAATGGTAATACAATTGAAGTATAACATTACTTTAGAATTATTCGTTATGAATTTATATATAAAATTATTAAAATGGAAAAGTTTAAAAGATGAGTAGGAAGTTTTACATCACAACCCCTATATATTATGTAAATAGTTTACCTCATTTAGGGACTGCCTATTCAACAGTGTGCACGGATATACTTGCGCGATACGCAAGATTGATAGGTTGGGATGTATTTTTTCTAACTGGGACTGACGAGCATAGTATCAATGTTGAAAAAAGAGCAAAAGAATTAAGTTTAACACCATTACAATATTGTGACAAGATGTCTGAGGAATACAAAAAAGCATGGCGAAAATTACATATTAGTTATGATTATTTTATTAGGACAACACAACCTGAACATACGGAAGCTGTTTTGGAAATATTTAAACGACTGGTAGAGAAAAAACTCATATACAAAGCCAAATACAAAGGACTATACTGCGCATCATGTGAAAGTTATATAAAACAAGGTGACCTTATAGATAATAAATGTCCACACCACAAAACTGAACCTATAAATCTTGAGGAAGAAAACTATTTTTTTAAATTAAGCATTTTTAGAGACAAACTCAAACAAATATTTATAGGAAGAGAAAATTTTTTATTGCCGCTTTATAGGAAAAATGAAATGCTTGCAATTCTGGAGCGTGAATTAGAAGATATAAGTATATCCCGCACGAGTTTTACTTTTGGAATAAACATCCCTGACGACCCTCAACATATAATTTATGTATGGATAGACGCTTTAATTAATTATTTAACTGCCTGTGGATTTCCATATGATACAAAAAAGTTTGAATATCTATGGCCTGCAGATATACACATAATGGCCAAAGACATTACTCGTTTCCATACTATAATATGGCCTGCTATTTTATTAGGAGCAGAATTAGAAATCCCTAAAACTGTTTTTGCTCACGGATTTATAAATTTTATGGGAGGAAAAATGAGTAAAACATTAGGCAATGTAGTAAGCCCTGAATTTTTGGTTTCAAAATTTGGTATAGATACCCTCAGGTTTTATTTTGCAAAAGAATGTCCATTCGGAGATGACTTCGATTTCTCAGAAGTAAATTTATTAAATAGATACAACAACGAGCTGGCTAATGAATGGGGCAATTTAATTCAAAGATTAGTCGTGATGAATAAAAATTATTGTGGCTTAGTTATCAACAAATCCAATTTTTTACACTTTGAAACTTTATTAAATGAGCTTGTGTCCATATACAATAATTTAGAAACCAATATTTTACGATGCAACCTTTATGGAATAATAGAAAATATTTGGGGTATAGTTAAAAAAATCAATCATATACTGGATGAAACAGCACCTTGGAAATTATATAAAACAGATAAAACCAAATGTATAAAGATAGTAGATACCTTAATAATTGTTTGTATATACCTGAGTTTCTTATTAAGCCCTATTTTGATAGAATCTTCAAAGAAGATCCAACAATCGCTTGTGAAAAATATGGAAGAATATAAAAGATTAGTAGTGTTTCAAGATTTTCTCCAAAAATTACCTTATTCGTTCAATATAGAACCACCACCAATACTTTACCCTAAAATATGAATATAAAAAATATATATATTAGAATTATTTTTGACTTAGTTTTAGCCTTTTTTATCATTTATTTTCTTTATACTCTAAGCTCTGTATTTAATCCTCTTTTAATTGCGCTTCTTATAAGTTACATATTACATCCTGCTATAAGGTTTTTAGAGAAAAAATTCAAAAGCAGGGGGCTTGCTGTTATATCCATTTATATATTGTTCATTTTTGCCACTTTTTTAATAATTGTCTTTGTAGTGCCTCCTGTATTGACTGATGTGCATCATTTTACCAAAACTTTCTTTGTAGGTGATATATACGATACAATGGAAGAAGGCACCCCATTCATAAAAAATCAAACAAAACTCATTGTTGACCACAACCACAATAATGAATATGATCCACCTATCCTAACTTCCCTAATTGAGAAATTTTCTCAATTTTTAGACAAAAAAATTGAAGATTTTCCAGCTCTGCGTAACATTGTCAAAACAAGACTTGATATTAATAGTATCAGAAACTATTTTTACGATAAATTTAAATCATTTTTTAGAAGCGAAACTGAGTTTATAAAAAATTTTTTCAATATAATCTTAGTATATCTAATTTTAGTTCCTATATATGTTATATTTATAAGTTTCTATCTTGAAAAAATATATGAGTTTTTTGTATCCTATTTGCCACCTAAATATAAAAGCAATATAATGACATTTTTAAAGAAGGTAGACTTTATAATTTCGGCGTATCTTCGTGGCAAAATCTGGATAGGCATAATAAAAACAGTTTTGACAGTTATTGGACTTATTATTTTTGGTTCAACATTCACACTGGCTTTTTCAGGGTTACAGTTTGTTTGCACCTTCGTTCCTAATTCATTTATAGTAATAGGCATACCATTAAATTTTATTATGAATGCAATACAAACAAGTATAGCCTCATATACTACTTTGGGCAGTTTATTTGTATTAATATTTATAGAATTGTTAGAGGGATTTGTTCTTACACCGGTGATTTTGGGTAGAAATGTAGGATTACATCCACTAGTAGTATTCATTGCGCTTTTAGCAGGTGCAAAACTATTTGGAATATTAGGATTACTTATAGCAATACCTATAGTATCTATAATAAAGGTTGTCTGGACTGATTTTATAGGCCCGGCTTTAAAAGAAGCTCTCTCTCATCCCCCATTTAGCGAATAATATAATTGAAAATTGCATTAGTAGATATTGGTACCAATTCTACAAAATGCGTTATTTATCTTATAGAAAAAGGGCAATTAAAACATCTTTCTTCACAAACTATTTACAACAGAATAGGAGAAAAACTCTCCCAAAACAAAATTATAAGCAATCAAAAAATTTTCGAACTGATAAATATATTATCATCATTTAAAAAAGAAATAGAAAAACACCAAGTAAATGAAATTATATGTATTGCTACCTGGGCATTACGTTTTGCTTTGAATGGGAGTAATATCGTAAAAGACATAGAAAGCAATATCGGATTAAAAACTATTATATTAGATGAATATAAGGAAAACCTCTATACATTTTACGCCCTAAATTTCTTTGAGAATTTTTTCAAATATAAAGCTGCGTTAAACATTGGTGGAGGAAGTATAGAAATTTCAATTGGTAAAGAACAATTAGAAAAAACTATAACATTAAACTTAGGTGGCGTCATATTAAAAGAGAAATTCTTTAATGACCCTTATCTTCCAAATTTTGTTAAAATAAAACACTGCACTGATTATGTGTGGAAAATTTTAAAAGATGAAAATATCAAGTTACAAATACCCCCAAACATACAAGTTATAGGTATTGGTGGGACATTTTCTTCCATATTTGACATCTCTTTAAAATTGAAGATAGATACGCAAGAAATTGCACAAAATCTTATAAAGTTACCCCCTGAATCTCTCTCATCATTTTTTAATAAAATAAGTAAATGGGGAGTTCAACATTTACAGCAAGAATTTGGGCTCCCTGAAAAAAGAGCAGATATTTTTCTCCCTTCTCTTGTTGTTTTAAAATCACTCTGTGATATTTTAGAATTACCGGAAATTTATGTATCAACGTTGAGCATTCGCGAAGGATATATTTATTACCACTATCTATATAAAAACAGTATGAAATAGGAGGAAAGTCCTTCCTTTACCTTTATTTTTCAATAGGCAAACATAGTTTATTTCTAACCGCCCACACAAATTCATCTGAACTTTGTACGGGTATATAAGTTCCAACCGTTCCCAGCTCCTCCAAATTATGAGAATCAGAATTAGCAAACAATGCTTTATTTTGTCTTCTACACCAATCAGTATAATTTATTTTATATATATTTTCAAACTCAACAGATAATTTAAAATATCTTCTATTTATCAATTCCAGACCATCAACAGCATTTAGTAGATTAGCTGTTATTTCAAGAAAATAGCGCACAGGATGTGCCAATACAATTATACCACCTCTACTTTTTATCCATTCAACAGCTTGCATCAAATTTGAATTTTCAGGTGGTAACTCCCAAATATTATAACACAACAAGTCAAATCCTTCAACTGTATATTCAATACCAGATATAAAAAGTAAATCTTTTATCTTGAGTTTTTGAATATATTCCAAATGTTCCACAGTATTATGATCAGTAATGGAAAAACCAAAATATTTTTTATCCACCAACTTCTCAACAATCGCTTCTATCGTAGCATTTGAATCAAATGAAAATTTAGAATGAATATGTAAATCAAATAAATTCATTGCCTCTTATAAATAAATATGTAAATTACCATTTTTTGGATATTGCATATCGTTGGTATTTTAAATTTGTAAATTCACAATTCTTTAATTCATTTATTTTTTTATCATAAAAAATTAATGATTTTTATAACAGGCGCAAGTGGATTCGTAGGGTCTAATGTTTTGAATGCTTTATTGCAAAAAAATGAAAAAATATGCATTCTTTCAAGAAGAATAATTAATTCTTCCAACAATTTTGAAATTGTAAATACCGACTTATCTGATGTAGAAAATTATAAAGAACAATTAAAAAAAACACACACTTTAATTCACATTGCAGGATGTGCAAAAGCATTTTCACAAGATATAAGTGAATTTTATACAACAAATTTCCTTGCTACGAAAAAATTAATTCTACAAGCTCTAAAATGTAATGTAAAAAAAATTATTTATATATCAACCTGTATGATTTTTGGTCCTTCAAACACAGAACTTTCAGAAGACGATTTTAAAATAAGGAACAATTTTTTAAATGATTACGAAAAAAGTAAGTATCTAGCAGAAAAATTTGTCAGAAGCAAAATAAAAGAAGGAGCACCTATTATTATTTTGTATCCAACAAGAATTTTTGGACCGGGTAAATTAACCCAAGGAAATTCTCTAACAAAGCTTATACTCTTTTTTATCAAGTCAAAAATTTTCCCTGTAATAGAAAGCCCGTCTTATATTGGAAATTATGTATATATAGATGATGTCGTCAATCTCATAGTAAAAGCTGTATATGAAATCAACCCTCCACAAACATTGTTGGTTGCAGGTTATAACTTAAGTTTTCAACAATTTTTTCAAATATTAAATAATATAACAGGTCATGATGGTAGAATTATTACGATAAAAAAAACATTTGCTTTGCAATTGGCAAGATTTTTCGAAAATATAGAACAAGAAACAAGTATTCCCGCACTAATAAGCAGAGGCTGGGTCCAAACATTTACAACAAACTGGTTATTCTCAAATATAAAAGTGCAAAGAATGTTAAGCTATAGTTTCTTCCCTTTCAATATCGCACTGGAAAAGACTATTAATTGGTTAAAAACACATACCAGGTAAATTTGAAATGTATTTTTTATGACCCAAATTAATTATGCATTATTAGTTTGTATTGGATTATATGGAATTTCTTTTTTTATACATAAAGTATTACAGAAAGTATTTTTACGTAACAGGCATAAATTAGCTAATATTTTATGTGAATTCTTGTTACAAACCATCGGTTACATAATATTTCCAATTATCCTTACAAAAATGACTATTTACGAAATATTTAAAATTTTTGATTTCAAATCTATTGCTCCTACTAAAAATATACTCTTTACTATAGGACTTTTCTCAATATCCATTCCATTTCTATTCTTAGGTTCAAAATTTCAGGCATTGAAGAATGAATATCCATTATGGAGGGGATTTATCAACGCAACTATATTTAAAAAGATATTATATGTTATTATCTATCTACTTTATTACATAAACTATGAATTTCTATTTCGTGGTATAAGTATCTTACTTTTTGTAAAAATAAGAACACATCTTATACCAACACCAGAATTTCCTATATTTCTTCAGTTAAATATTCTTCAATCTATTGTAGCAGGTATTTTCCACTATGATAAGCCTTTACCTGAACTTATCCTTGCATTCCCTGTAAGTTTTATATTTGGTTATCTTGCATATAGTTTTAATTCCATTATACCTTGTATCATTATTCATTACCTTATAGCTATAACTTTTGATTTTTTAGTTACATACCTGCATCTTAAAAAAATAGATATAAACAAATCGAAGATTGTTAAATGACAAGAATGAAATTCAATTCTTCTATTGTCCTATCAATCTATTTTTTTCTACTTGCGGTTCTTTCTTACGCATCTACTAACATCCAATATAACAATTACTTTCTCATAACCATTTCCTTAGCACTATTTTTCTTTTTAAAAGAAATACCCATTTTTCAACCAAATACTTTTTTCAAAACACTGTTTAGATGCTGCGATTTTTTAGGATTTTTAGTTCAATATCAGTTAATGGGTGTTTTCACCACCTACTTTCGCCCATTTTGTGATAGAGAATTAGTAATCATTGAAGAAAAAATATTTGGTATTCAACCCCTAATTGTTTTTGACAAAATTTCAAATAGATTCTTAACCGAATTTTTTATGTTATGCTATTTTTTATACCTTCCTTTATTACCTTTGATTTTTCTTTACCTTGTAATAAAAAATGTAAAAAATGCTGATGAATATGTATTGCGATTAGGACTTACTTACAGCATTACCTTTTCCCTGTTCTTTGTTTTCCCAATTGCTTGTCCCAAAAATTTCTTAAATTTCGAATCTTTTAAACCCTTAAATGGTCTACTCTTAGCAGACCTCATTATTTCAGCTTGGGAAAAATATGATATAAAAGGTGGTTGCTTCCCCAGTCCACACTGTGCCGCAGGTTTTACAATCTTGTTTTTTCTTTATATAAATAAACTAAAAATATTTTATCCTCTTGTTATTATTATGGTTGGTATGTTTGTTTCTACTGTATATGGCAGATTTCATTATATAACTGATTCTATCTCAGGGATCTTACTCTCTTATCTTTTAAATATAATTATAACCAAAATATTAAATCGCAAATCTTAGTATATACGAGTTAATTTTTATCTATTTCAATTTCTTATATATGTTTTATTTAGATGATGCTCTTTTTTTCAAAGTTGCATCTACTATCTTCTTGATTTGTTCATCCTGCTCACTAACCCTAAGGAAATTAAAAAGAGCAGTAACTTCCTGTGAATCATCGTCAGCATATTCTAAAACAATCTTCCGCCTTAAACTTACATCTACAGACATATCCTTTGCCAAGTTTATAAAATCATTTTTATATTCTACACAACCTGATAATAACAAAAACAACTTTTCTTTAATTTCTATATCTTTATGTTTCCAAAATTGTTCAAAAAGATATGGCTTTAATCCCTCACCTCCTGCCCACACCAGCCCGCCAAGAATACCAATTTTATATTCCTTTTCTACATCCGGATTTTCAAAAACCCATTTATAAAAATCTATAAATTCAACAGAGCTAAATTCTTTATAATAACTTATCCATTCTATATTCATCTTAGCAACATCATTAGTATCAATTCTTTTGTTCTTTTTTAAAATATCCATTATTTTCTTCATCGTATCAAATACGAACTGATAATACTCTTGCCCGTATACAACTAATTTTTTAAGCAATCTTATAGTAGTTAACTCATCTGTGTTTTCAACAGCAGTATTGATCTCTTTCATTATATTCTGTATTAATTTTTCATCATCAGCACTTTTGCTACTTAAAAATTCCATCATCGTTTGTCGTGATTTACCTTGTTTTAACAGATAATTTATAAATTCAGAATATTGCCTTTCTAAATTACTTAACTTTTTCTCCATTTTTTCAATATCAACTTTAAATTCATTCATTATCTTTTCTTTTTCAATTAGTCTTTCTTCTAATTCTCCTACTAACCTCTCAAATGTATAATACTTTCCAGCTCCCAAGATATCCTTAATCTTAGCAGTTACTTTTTTTAATTCTGATTTATATCTATAGTATCCTACTGTAAGTCCAATGAAAAGCCCCGAAAAAATTAACAATAATTTAGTAATTATTCGTTTCACATTATAATTATTTTATAACAGACTCATCTAAATAAGATTGGTGGTATTGGATAAAAATGATATAAGAAACAAATGAACGCATTTATGTTCTTTGAAAAAATTTTTCTAATGTGGCAAGAGAAAGAACTAATTTTACAGGCCTGCCATGAATACAGGTATATAACCCTTCTTTTTCTGCTGTCTGGACAAGTTCCAACATATCTTCTTTTGTTAGAATATCACCCTGTTTTATTGCATTTTTACATGCAAATTCTTTTAGTAAATGATAGTATAGCTCTTTTTTATCCATTTCTTTTTGACTAATTGAAAATGCTTTTCCAAATGCCTCATGCAACTGGGAAGAGGTAAAATTAGAAAACTGAACAGGCAATCCATTCACTTTTATTTTTGTAGGCGTAACAATTTCAAAATCAAACCCGCATTCTTGCCACATATCAGCTGTTTTTTTCAACCATTCTACTATTTCAACATACACCTCTACAAATTGAGGTATTGATAAATTCTGAACACTAATCTTTTTATTCGTTGCTTCATTTATAAGTCTTGTAAGCAAAATTCTCTCTGATAAAGCATGTTGGTCATAAATTGCTATATGATTCTGGTTTTGAATTAAAATATAACTATTGAATAGTTGCGTAACAAATTTTATACTACTATCAAAAAAGGTTTTCTGATTAAGAGAAATTGCAGAAGTTACTTCTTGTTTTCCCTCAAAAATCTTTGCGTTAGTTGTATGAGAAAAAATTTGTGTAACAGTATTTAAAGGATTATCTAAACTTATAGAAGTTGCAGTCCTTTCAAAATAACCTCGTAAATTCTTTACTATCAAGTCAGAAATAACGGAAAAATTTCTGAATTTTACTTCAATTTTTGCGGGGTGAACATTCACATCTAAATTACGAGGATCTGTTTCTATGAATATTATATATAAAAACTTACCACTCTCTGGTAAAAAACCTGTTATTGATTGCCTTAATATATAAGATAATTGCATATTTCTAACATATCTTTTATTGACAAATATATAATTAAAACTATCAGTTACAGTATATGGATTTCTATTAAAGTATATCAAAATGTTTAATCCATCATCACCAAAATTTAAAAATTCTATGTCATTCATTACTTCTTTACCATATATAGATTCTATTCTTTCAGTAACTGAATTTGTTTTCTTTAGTATATAATATGGTTGATCATCTTTAAAAAAATGAAAATCTATTTGATAAAAGGCAAGGGAAAACGCTTTTAACCAATTTAATATATGATAAAATTCAACATCAGCACTTTTAAGGAATCTTTTTCTTGCAGGGAAGTTATCAAATATATTTTCTACTGTTATATGTGTCCCAAAATCACAATTAGTCATTTTAGGGGACTGAACTTGTCCAAAACTTGCTTCTATGAAACCCCCTATATTCCAACTTTTTGATTTTGAAAAAATACTAATATGAGAAATAGCTGCAATACTAGCTAATGCTTCGCCACGAAATCCTAAAGTTGATATTTTTTCAATATCGTCTACACTTTTAATTTTACTTGTTGAAAATCTAATAAAAAGCTTTGATAAATCATCAAAAATTATACCATCACCATCATCTTCAACAATAATTTTTTCTTTACCACCTTTAAAAACATTAACAAAAATCTTATTAGCATTCGCATCAATAGAATTTTCAATCAATTCTTTGAAAATTGACACAGGTCTTTCTATTACTTCACCTGCTGAAATTCTTTCTACTACCTCTTTTGGAAGCTTAGTAATTTTCCCCACAAATTTTATATTATAATAAGGTCGCTGTAAAAATATGATAAAAATTAAAACAAACGAAGAAATAGAGCATATTAAAAAAGCATGTATATTAACATCTCAAGCACTTGCCTACATTGAAAGATTTATAAAACCAGGAGTATCTACGAAATTCTTAGATATGGAAGCAGAAAGATTTATAATAATGTCAGGAGGTATTCCAGCATTTAAAGGTTATAAAAACTATCCCGCAACAATTTGTGCTTCTGTAAATGACGAAATAGTCCATGCTATCCCTTCTACACAAAAAATTTTGAAAGAAGGAGATAATATTTCCATTGATATAGGTGTTAATTTAAACGGATATTATGGTGATATGGCTAAAACATACATAGTTGGTAATGCAGAAGAAAATAATAGAAAGTTAGTAAAAATCACTGAAGAGGCACTTTATTACACAATTTCAAAAATTAAACCAGGAGAAAAACTCAGCACAATCTGCAAGGCAACAGAAGAATATGCACTAAAGTTTGGTTACAATGTAGTAAAAGGATATGTAGGTCATGGTATAGGACAACAGTTACACGAAGACCCCCAAGTTCCAAATTACTGGCGAGATAATGTACCAGGATTTAATGAACTCATTTTGCAACCTAATCTCGTTATAGCTTTAGAACCTATGTTCGTTGAAGGAAGTGATGAAACAATCGTAGATAAAGATGGCTGGACAGTAAAAACAAAAGACGGTAAATTAGCAGCACATTTTGAACATACCATACTTGTAACTGAAACAGGGTACAAAATACTTACTCAATAGTAAAATTTATAAGTTGCATTTAATATTTTAATGTTTATTTTTAGGTGGTTCCTAAATTAGTTTTAGAAACTTCGGAGGTATTTGAAGGTAACCCCTTTGGTGCTATTGGCGAAACTTTTGGTGAGTTAGTTTTCAATACCTCCATGAGCGGTTACCAAGAAATAATCACCGATCCATCTTATAAGGGACAGATAGTCGTTATGACTAATCCACACATAGGAAACTACGGAGTTAATAATATAGATATTGAAAGCAAAAATATACATGTGGAAGGATTGGTAGTTTCAGAAGATTCTGCATTATTCAGTAATTGGAATGCAGAAGATAGCTTAAACAATCTTCTAAAAAGACATAATATTGTGGGAATTCGAAACATTGATACAAGATACATTACCAAAATAATAAGAAAATACGGATCTCTACCAGCAATGATAACTTACAAAGACCTAAAAATTGAAGAATACCTAAAAATTTTAAAGGCAAAGCCAAAAATTGAAGAACAAGATTTAGTATCTCTTGTTTCAACAAAAAAACTATACACCTTGCAACCTGATGATATACCAACTTTTGCATCTCCATTTAAAAGAGTGTGTATTTTAGATTATGGAGTAAAAAATAGCATATTATTTGAATTAAAGAAAAGAAATTTTATCGTTGATATTTTTCCGTACAATACATCTATTAAAAAACTGCTTGCAAAACAATATTACTTCTATTTATTTTCTAATGGACCAGGTGACCCCCAAAAGGTAAAAAATATTGCGAAAGAACAAATTCAAACACTTATCAAAGAAAAACAAAATTTGTTTTGTATATGTTTAGGCCATCAATTAGTATCTCTGGCATTAGACATTCCAACTTATAAATTACCATTTGGACACCATGGTGGAAATCATCCAGTTAAGGATTTAGAAACAAATAAAATTTATATCACTTCCCATAACCATAATTTTGCAGTTAGAGAAAAGGATGCAAAAGAACATGGGTTCACGATTAAATATATAAATCTATACGACGAAACCTTAGAAGGCATGTATCACCAAGAATATAATATTTTCTCCGTCCAGTTTCATCCTGAAGCAAGCCCAGGAACTACTGATGCAAAATTTATATTCGACTATGTTATAAAATTCTTTAAAAATATTTAATATTCCTGTGCATTCAATAATTTGCTTTATTACACACTCCTAAACTATATATCAAAGATAATTAAACAAAATTTGAAGAATAAAATAAACCCTTAAGAACTACGAATTTTATTAAAGAAAAACCTTTGATTAAAGACTATGTTTACCAGTGGGGAGTTATCTATTACCAGGGCAGTCAAACTCCATTACACTAAATTCACATCATTAATAACCTATAAGTATTACCATACATTTTAGATATAAACAATAATACTAAACTCTATGGAATATAAAGGAAGAAATTAAATTGGACTCTCCTAAAAAACCTTTATATCATCCATAATTTACTACATCGCCTAACGATTTGCGAATAAAAGAAGCTAACGTAGCATTTTATAAAAAACTTTAATTTTCATTATATTTGCTGTTATATGCCCCAAATAGCAAAGTTACAAAGCAACAACAGAGTTCGGCTTGGCGGATATTCTTCCAATTGCTTTTTTGTATCATATTATTTTCTTCCTGTAACTGAAACACAAATTCAATTTATCAGGGAAAACTCTAAATCCTGTACCGTGATCATGCGGACTGCCATCAGGATATTGCCCAATTCGTATGTCAACAAAAATAACTTTTTCTTTTAACAAACGAATAAAATTGTTAAAATCAAAACCGCTTAATAACCATGCTTCATTAAACTAAATTTCTCATTACTCCCCTTGCCCTTTGCCTCTGCTTTCACATATAGCAACTTTGGTAACTTCTTCTCAAAAGAATTCTTCAGCGTTTCTTTATCCCAATAACCCACAACCTCTTTTTCTAAAGTGATGAAATTTATCCTATCTTTTTGCACATCAATTTTTAAACCGGCACGGCCTTTCAGTTTGTTATATTCCACGGCATTTACCGTAGTATTTAATCTTTTACCACCACGAGCCGAGTGGTAACCAAATTTTTTCAACAAATCTGAGTTTGCATTTTCTGGAAGAGGTGATTTTGTAAACAATGTGAGCATACTTGAAATATTTTTCCTTGCAGATTTCAATTCAATCATTTCAGCATTTGGGCCAGGTACATTATTTTCAGTTATTCCTAAAAGGTCTTCTAATGTTTTCCCTATACCCGTATTCCCCGCTCTATGAGTTTTAATCCAACCCATTTTTTTTATCTTCTTTAATTTCCCTATTAACTCTTTATATCCAATCATAATGGAGACCTCCAAAAATCAAGTATGTATTCAAATGTTGTGCTAAGAGTGATATAGTTGCTTGGCCATCCAAAAATACCTACTTTGTTCACTAAATTTCTTTTGTCCCAAATAATTATATTTCTAAGTTCATAACCTACCTTCTCCATAGATTCTATAATATAGCTATGAATTGGGTACCTATGATTATTTTCCCACAAATCATTAACATTGATTACACAATGAGCCTTTGGCTTCAGAAGAGGCAGTATACTTTTAAAAATATCAACAAGTGCCTCTATGTACTCTTTAAGTTTCATTGTTCCAAGATCTCGTGGATTATTCGAATATTGCTGAACCTTTTTATAGTGTTTATTTTCCCTGAGATCGCTACGAAGACTTTTGTTTAGCCTCTCATGATTTAACATATTGGCATAAGGAGGCGAAGTAACGCATAAAGATACTGTGTTTTCGTTAAGGTATTTTGGAATGTTAATTGCGTCATCACAAATTGCAATTTGCTTTATGTTATCAGTAAAAAGCGACATATTTAACTGGACAATTCTGTGATTAGTAAAATCAATATATTTTGAGTTAAGGTCAAATCCTATGGCATTTCTTCCTAAGTCTCGTGCAGCAATAAGGGTGGTTCCTATACCTAAAAATGGATCCAATACTAATTCTCCTTTATGAGTAAAAAGCTCTATGCATTTTTTAGGTAAAGCAATAGGAAATACTGCAGGATGTATATCTTTATCTCTGATATCTCTTCTTTCATAATATAATTCCCAAATAGCAACTTGACCTTTTATCCACTCTCTTGGTGTAAGACAATTTATATGACTATCAGGGCAAGAGCAAGTTTTTTTGAAGTTAATTTGTATTTTTTCAGGCATTTTGGTCATCTCCAGATTCGCAATATACTTTCTTCACTTTTAAATTCTTTGTAAATTCGCCAAGCCGAATTTCATATAACGGCTTCAAGCATAAAAGAAGTTTTTGCAAAATAAAAATTTGGGTAAGTGCTATAAGACACAAACCTTGATTTTCATCAAGGCAGACTCTTTTATGCTGTGTTAGGCGAGGCGGTAACTGATTATTAGAGTATTTCTCCATAATCCACCTCAATTCCGTTTTCAATCTTACTATAATAAATGATTTTGATGTTTATGTGTTGTTGTAATGTAGCTTTCACTTTATAGGTATGAGGCTTTATAGAAACCGGAATGTTTCCGATGTAGCCATCAATCCCTTTTGATTCATCTTCAGGCCCTGCTAAGCGATAGTTGTTAGTTCCTCCTTTTATCTCAGCACCTTTCTTAAGTATCGCTTCTTGAAATCTGAGCCCAGCAAAAGTTTTCACTATTACTAAATCTCTCACCCACCGTTCAACCATGGCTTTGTTAATATTGTTCAGAGAATTTTTAAATTCTTTTAATTTCTGCAATATCTTCTCTGTGGCATATTTTATTGCATCAGGCTTTTTTTTCAAATACCACTTTTCCCATTCAAGTAGTGTTCTACCCTCAAATTCCTGAATAAGTTCACTCATCTGACCCACCACTCTCGGTCGTGTTCCTTGTGCGTATTGATTTGCCAGATTGATGAGCGGTGCAACGTACTTGGGAAACTCAGGTGTTTCTATATCCAGATATTTTCTGATTTCTTCGCTAGTGATTTTTACTTTCATGTTACATCTTTTTGATTTAATTGAAGGTTCAAAAATTTCGCCTTGTATTTATAGTCAAATGTAGTATCTACATCAACCAAATTATTCTCAATCAAGTGGGCATTTAAAAATGTCTTATTGCGCAAATAAAGATAACAAAGTGGAGTATCTCTCTCGTCGTATTTCACATTATCAAACTTTAGAAAAACTTTTTGCCCCTTTGTTTTATCTCTTAAGAATTGAACAGCTTCCTCTCTTTTTTCAGGTCTTTCCTTCACTCCCAATAGTTTGATTCTTAACCCACTGTTTAAAATTAATATCTCAGGAGAGATTATTTCTTTTACTGTATAATATGTTTCTCTCCGGTAATGTGAACTATCTATCTTTGAACCGAACCTTAATTTTCTCGGATCAACCTTCTTATCAAATCTTATAGAGTCTTTAAAAATGTATGGTAATTTTTCAATTTTTTCTTTGAAGTCTATTGACAATTTCCCCTGTTTGATTATTTCAAAATTTGCATCTTGAAAAATTTTATCCTGCTTTAATCCAAGTTTATCCTTTATAATAGGTAGAAATTCCTCATTTATTTCATAGCCGATAGAGTTTCTATGCAGATTTTTTGCTGCTAGAGAGGTCGTGCCACTACCAAGAAAAGGGTCAAGAACAGTTTCACCAACAAAACTGAACATTTTTATGAGCCGTTTCGGTAACTCCACAGGAAACATTGCCAGATGTTTATCTTGTTTTTCACCTGGAAAATTCCAGTGTCCTGTGAAATACTGATTCCATTCTTCTTGCGTCAGTTTTGATTGCTCTTTAATTTCTCTTCTTACTTTGGGTAGGCTCCCGTATTTCTTGAATATTAATATAAATTCGTAATCTAATTTAAGAATCCCATTTCTGGGGTATGGAAAAGAGCCCATTACGGTTGCTCCGCCTGTTGTATGACAAGTAGTAACCTTTTGCCAAATAATTGCACCCATGTAATCAAAGCCTATGCTCTCGCAAAACTTTATTATTTCTGCTCTTATTGGAATTACTTTATATCTTCCATAGTATACAGAACGGGCAAATTGGTCACCAATATTAATGCATAAACGGCAGCCCTTCTGTAATACCCTGCGGCACTCATTCCATACCAAATTAAGGTTGTTTATGTATTCTTCGTAAGTATCGTTGAATCCTATTTGTTTTTCATTTCCGTAATCCTTAAGTTGCCAATAGGGTGGAGAGGTAATGATAAGATGGACTGATTCATCAGGGATTTCTTTCATCCATCTCGAATCGCCGATTATTATTTTGTGTGTTGTTTTCATCTCATCTCCTCAAATGTATTGACTTGCTGTAAGACGCCGTTTCGTATAACGGCTTCAAGCATAAAAGAAGTTTTTGCAAAATAAAAATTTGGGTAAGTGCTATAAGACACAAACCTTTTGTGCTGTGTTATACGCTGTCGTCCAGGATTCAATAAAATATTCCAATTCTTCATATTGCACCTCTTTCGTTCAGATCTAAATTATCTAATAGGCCTTTCATTTTTCAAGACTTCTCGTGTTGACATAAGTACAAATCTGTGTTGTTTTAATTTTTTATGACCATAACTTTTGAATGTATCTTAAATCAGTTCCACTTTCTAAAAGATGCACTGCAAAACTATGCCCTAATGTATGCATTGTCATATATTTCTTTATACCATCTTTTTCACAGACATACTTAAAGATTTTTTGAAACATAAGCACAAAAACTACAAGTGATTTTTAAGACTTATTGTCAAATAAAATTGAGAATTCACTTGCATGAATTATATTATAAATTATAAAAATATAGGAATCTGTTCTGTCAAACTGAACCATTGTCGGGGGTTTGTCCAAAAATTGTGAAGGGAACCCTGCCCACTTTTTGCCATATTCGTGGCACTTCTTTATTTTAACTGTAGGTGTCGTATTAGCTGCCCCCTGAGAGTCCTCTTCAAATATTGTAAATGCGTCTTTTCATCTTTTTGTTAAAATCTATAAGTATCAAACAAAAAACTAATAAACTGTTCAATAATATTCTACGATATCGTTTCTTTATTGCTTTAATGAAAAAAGTTTTGACCTTTGACTTTTGAGTTTTAAAATTACCGTGGCATGCATTATAAATTTGAAAGCTGGGATCATAAACATACAACTGATATAGTAAATCCCAAAATATACACATTACTTACATTCATCTTTGTAATTTTTGTAGTTACATCTGAAGAAATGGAACTACCACGATTTTTTTTATATATTTTATACCTTGTAGTATTTGCTATGTGTGCTTGTAAATCTATGTGGGTTTTTATATACTCTCTTATTTATTTGTTACCTTTTATGATTTTTATTGTAGTAATGTTTGGACCATATTTGTTTAAAATAAATTGTCTTATGGAATCAGGTTTTTCAAAATTTTGTGTGGATAGTAATGTAGCAAACCGTTTATTCAAAATTGCAATGAAAGTATCATTGGCCGTAATAGCAACTACCATCTATGTAAAGGCACTTACTAAAAGTGCTATACTTGAATCATTAAAATGGATAGGTATGCCGAAAATAGTTGTTTATATAATAAGTATCACACTTTTATATTCCGAAGTATTTACCAGAGAAATAAAAAAAATGTTGATGGCAATGCATTTGCGTCTTTTTCCTAAAGTATCATATATTACCCAATGGAAAATGATTGCTTTTAAGGTGGAAACTCTCTTTTTGCGTTCATACAAAAAAATAACAATGTTAATTCATAATTTGAAATTACGAGGATATACGGGCACATTATATAGTTTCAATATAACTCCTGTTAAAACAACTGACTTTTTATTTTTCCTAGTTATGTGTGTTATAGTAACTTTTATAAAGTTACTATCTATTGCTTATTTTTAGGGTATAAATATTAAATGCATAATAATAGTAATAACTCACTAATAATAAAGATTGAGAAATTAACATATAGATATGCGGATGGAACTCTTGCACTTGAAGATATAGATATGGTTGTTCAGAAAGGGGAAACGGTATCTGTGATAGGTCAGAATGGTGCTGGCAAGACAACACTACTACTTGCAATTTCAGGAGCGTTGGGAAACATTCCCCAGGTAAATCTATATTTTAACGAAGTTGATAATGACAATAAAAGCAAATTTTCTAAAATCGGCTTATTGTTTCAAAATCCAGATGATCAATTATTTTCTTTAATAGTAGAAGATGAAATTGCTTTTGCACTACATAATTTAAAGATAGCAAAAGAGCAGGTAAGGCAGAAAGTTTTAAAAATAATGTCTGACCTTAAGCTTGATATACCATTAGACAGGGAAGTAATGAAATTAAGCTTTGGTCAAAAGCGTAAAGTTGCCTTGGCAAGTATTTTGATATATAACCCTGAATTACTTCTTCTGGACGAACCTACTTATGGGATTGACCCCAAAAGTCTTGATGAATTAGTTGAATTATTAAATCGCTTAAGGTCTGAAGGCAAAACAACAATTATAGCAACTCATGATATATCTTTTGCAAAAGAAGTAAGTTCAAAAGTTGCAGTGTTGAGCGAGAGTCATAGATTGATAGCATACGCAGACCCAAATACAATATTTTCCAATCTTGACTTACTATATACGAACAATTTAATTCGCAGAAAAGATTATCAGTCCTGTATATGAGTTTTTTTACCTTTTTGCCCAAATTCACTCAGTTTTATATATTGTAAAACTATATATAGGGCGCTAAAAATTGATATAAAAAAACCTTCTTTACCATCCAAAAATCCTTTTTTCAATATATAAGTTTTAAAAAAGTTAAAACTCGATTTAAACATAAGTTTTAACAAGCTGAATTTCTCTCCAATTTCATATCGCCATTTTGCCATATCATTTGTCTCCCGGTTAATTTTTTCCAGGTAGTGTCCAAAATTAATTGCACTATAATGAAGTATAACAGCATCAGAAGGTAGTTTCCCCATCTTACCAAAAACTACAATATTATGATGAAATCCTTTACACGATAGTTTGATTTTATTTTTTCTGAAAATACGGACACCAAAATTTGGATAAAATCCGCATCTTCTTATCCACTTATCGCCAACAAATGTTTTTCTATTTACAAGATAAGCATCATTGTACCATATCTCCCCGCTATCAAACATACTTTTAATTTCACATTGCAATGATTCTGAGCATACCTCATCCGCATCTAAGTGTAATACCCATTCATTTTTTGCTAATGCAAATAGAAATGAAAATTGTCCCGCTGTATTATCCCACTGCCGGGTTTCTACTCTTGCACCTAAACTCCGAGCAATCTCCACTGTCCTATCTTTACTTGCTGAATCTAAAACTACTACTTCATCAACCCAATCTTTAACACTTTCTATACATCTTGCAATATTTTTTTCTTCATTCAATGTTGGAATACAACATGAAATAGAATATTTATATGGCATAATAATATAGGTAAAAGAAAAATTTAAACAAACTTATAATGATAGATATTAAATTTACAAGCGGGGTGTAGCGCAGTCTGGTTCAGCGCGCCTGGCTTGGGACCAGGAGGTCGTGGGTTCAAATCCCACCACCCCGATTAAGTGTTTTATTCCAAACATTTTCTCATCTGCTCTCTTATCAATTTGAAACCATCCTCATCAAATGGATTTATTTGCAAAAAATTTACTTTTTCTACCTTTTTATCCTTGCACATTCTCTCGCCTATTCGCTTATATAAACATAAATACCCCTTAGCAACCAAAATATTCGAAATGATTCTTTTAACTGATAACTTGTTGATTATTGCTTTTAAATAATAAATCGCTATCTTAGATTTTGAAATTGGTAATGATAAAAATGTTAAAAGCAAAATATCATTATTACTTATACTGGTAACAATACTTTCTACAACTTTACTTTTATTTAATATATGTACGAGAAAATATAGAATGATCCCCTGAATATACAAAAACCTCTCATTATCTCTAACCCTTACCCATTTCACATCGTGATCATCTGCTTTTTTAAGTTCATTGTAACGAGAGAAATATACAATTGCTATATTTAAGATATCCCGCTGAAATTCTTCAACTATGATTTTCTTAAATTTTATATTATTTTCTCTATATTTATACATCTTCATTCCTATTTCACTCACAAAGTTATAGGTGCAAAGATATAAAATTTCCAATAATTCACCTATATCTTCCATATTTTTATATAGAATAATGGAATTGCATTCTCTTAACATCTGCACACTTGGAGCACCACCCCGTCTCCATCCAGAAAGTTGGTATAACTTATCTGCACTTTCACACTCAACACTTCTTTCAAAGATATATCTAGGTTCCAAATAATAGGGCGATAGATTAAGAAAGTTTGGGGGGGCTCTATTTATTTTTTTTTCAGAATAGTTTTTTTTAGGATCCTTAAGTAACGGAAGATTAAGTGCTTCGCCAGTTTCATAAGCCGCATTTATTATTAAATATTTTACCATCGGTCTAAAACTATTAAATTTTTTCTCTAAATAATTCTTCACATTTTCACAATGTATAATTTTCTTTAAAACCCTATATGCTTTATTCCTTCTATAACTGCTGGTTGTATTTAGTATTCTTACAATTTTGCGTATTTTCTCTATTGATAAACACTTAATGTTATCCCTTTTTAATTCTTTGATCTTTTCTATAATTTTTAATAATACTTTCGCTTCTTCGTCACTCACTTGAGTAATTAATGTGTAACAACAAAATACAATACTAACTATTAATCCACACTTTACTTTCATACTTATTTATTTTAATATTTATTTTTTATTATACTAAACATTTCAAAAAATAAAAAAATGAAAAAAACCGCTCTCTATAATTGGCATAAAGAAAATGGCAAGATTGTTGCTTTTGCGGGTTATTTAATGCCAATTGTATATTCATCCATAAAAAATGAATCAATTGCTGTAAGAAATTATTGCGGAGTTTTTGATGTGTCTCACATGGGTAAAATAAAAATCACCGGCAAAAAATTTTTGGAGTTTGTCGATTATGTATTTCCTATGAATATAAAAGAAGCTACTAATGGGAAAGCTTTGTATGGCTACATCTTAAATGAAAATGGTGGTGTTTTGGATGACTTGATTTTATATAAATTTCCTTCTCACATATTGGTTATAGTTAACGCAATCAACACTTGTAAAGTATTAAACAAATTACAATCTTTACAAGATAACAATATTGAAATTGAAGACCAAACATCCTTGTATTCTATTATTGCTATTCAGGGGCCTCATGCAAAAGACTGCATAAGCAAGATATTAGATAGTAATATATCTTTAAAGAGATTTAACTTTATAGAATATAAAGACAAAAACTATTCCTTTCTATTAGCCCGAACAGGTTATACAGGTGAAGATGGGTATGAAATTATAGTATATAACAAATACGCTGAAAAATTGTGGCAACAAATTCTTAAAATTGACAAAAAAATTGTCCCATGCGGATTAGGTGCAAGAGATGTTTTAAGATTAGAAGCAGGCTATCCTTTGTATGGACATGAATTGAATGAAAATATAACACCATTGCATGTTGGTGGTTCAAGATTTGTAGATTTTAATAAAGAGGGTATTGGGATTAAATCACTTAGATACCTAAAAGAAAATATAAGTAAATCATTGTGTAGTTTTGTATTAAATGGTAAACATATTGCAAGACCAAGCGATAGAATATTCCTTGAAGGTTTGTTAATAGGTGAAATTACTTCAGGTACTTATAGCTTCAACTTCAATAAATCAATAGCGATGGGATTTGTTGAAAAAGATTACTTACAAAGAAGATTGGATAAGGTAATTATAAAGCACAACAAATATGAAAGTGAAGCTATAATATTAAAAACTTCCATTCTACTATGGAGTAAGGGTTTAAATAATAATTAGGAGATACAAGATGGCCAGAAAAAAAGATAAGAACAAAAAAATTACCAAAAAACAAAAATCAAGGAAAACAAAACCCCAACCTCATCAAGATAAAAAGCAAAATAAAGTGTTACCTCCTAAAACAAAAGAAGAACCTCAAATTGTAACTAAGAAGAAAATTACAAGAGAGGTTATGTATTTTACTGAAACTCATGAATGGATAAAAATTTTAGGTAATGAAGGTTATGTTGGTATTACAGATTACGCTGTTAAGAAATTAACCGATTTGGTTTATATTGAATTACCTGAAGTGGGAGATGAAATAGTTCAAGGTAATCCATTTGGGAGCGTTGAATCTGTTAAGGCAGTGTCAGACTTAAATGCCCCCGTTTCAGGTAAAGTGTTAGAAGTCAATGAAGAAGTTATCACAAATCTCGATTTGATAACAAATGAACCTTATGATGAAGGTTGGCTTATAAAAATATCAATATCAGACCCTACAGAACTTGATTCATTGATGAGTAAAAAAGACTATGAAAGTTATACAAAAACCATAGAGGAAGAATAAAATGAGGATTAAACTTGAAACTCCAATATGAATAAACTTTTCTCGCTTGAGGTTTTAACTTACGATAAAAAGTATTTAGATACTCAGATTAGTTCATTGATTATACCGGCATATGATGGATTATTAGGAATAAAAAAAGGGCATACCAAAGCAATATGTCTTATGAAACCAGGAATTATTGAAATTGAAGATGACAAGCAGCAAAAGAAAAAATATGCGATTGGTGAAGGCATTTGCACGATAACTCCAAACAAGGTTATTCTATTGGTTCGCTCATTTGAAGCGGAAGAAGATATAGATAAAAACCGCCTGAAGGAAAGCAGTGCTAAAATATTGGAGAAGACAAAAAAAATAGATAGTTATTCATCGAAGGAACAAAAGAAGATAATTAACAGTATTTTACGCAATAAAGCGCGCCAAAAACTTATTTCCCAAGTACCATAACATCACTTTTTAGAGAATGTAAATTTTTCTAATCTATCATCTACTGAGATTTTGATTTTATCTCCATCAGTAAATTCACCTGTTAAAAGCTTTAATGCCAATACATCCTGTATTTCTTTTTGTATTACGCGTCTTAATGGTCTTGCTCCATATTCAAACTGATAACCATCATGCACCAACTTTTCTTTTGCTTTACTATCTATCTCCAAACTGATTTTTCTATCAACTAATTTTGCTTCCAATTCTTTTAATTGAAGTTCAACTATCTTTTCTATGTCTTTTTCAGCCAATCTATTAAATACAATTATTTCATCTATACGATTTAAAAACTCCGGCCTAAAGTATTTTTTTAATTCTGCTTCTACTCCCTTTTTCAGTTCAATTTTATTCAAATTCTCATCCTGAAAAAGATAACTTCCTATATTAGATGTCATAACAATAACAGTATTTTTGAAATTTACTGTTCTACCGTGTCCATCAGTTAATCTTCCATCCTCTAATATTTGAAGCAACAAATTGAAAACATCCTGATGTGCTTTTTCAATTTCATCAAAAAGAATAACACTATAAGGTCTACGTCTTACCTTTTCTGTAAGTTGTCCACCTTCTTCATAGCCAACATAACCTGGGGGAGCACCAACAAGACGACTAACAGTATGTTTTTCCATATATTCTGACATATCAATTCTTATAATAGCATTTTCACTATTGAATAAAAACCACGCAAGAGACTTAGCAAGATATGTTTTTCCTACACCTGTAGGTCCTAAAAAAATGAATGAACCTATAGGTCTATTTAAATCTGAAAGCCCGGCACGGGAACGTCTTATAGCATTTGATATTAAATTTATAGCTTCATCCTGACCTATAACTTTTGAACTTAATATATTTTCCATTGAAGTAAGCTTTTTAATTTCACTTTCTAATAGTTTTGAAATAGGTATTCCTGTCCACTTACTTACAATTTCCGCAACATCTTCTTCGCTTACTTCTTCCTTTAATATTCGACTATCTTTGTGAAGTTCATTCAATTTTTGTGTTTGTTCTTCAAGTTTTTTCTCAAGATTACGTAAGGTGCCATATTTAATCTCTGCTACTTTGTCTAGTTTTACTTCTCTTTCATATTGTTCCATCTCTCGTTTTGATTTTTCAATGTCCTCCTTTATTTTTCTTATTTGCTCAATAATATCCTTTTCATTTTTCCAACGTAATTTTAAACTTTGAGATTGTGATTGATAATTCGCAAGCTCAGCTTCTATTTTTTTAAGTCGTTCTAAAGATGCAGGGTCAGTTTCCTTTTTTAATGCCTGTCGCTCTATTTCAAGTTGCATTATTTTCCTATCAATTTCATCAATTTCAGTAGGCATACTATCAATCTCAATGCGAAGTTTTGATGCAGCTTCGTCTATAAGATCAATTGCTTTATCAGGTAGAAAACGGTCAGAAATATATCTGTTAGATAAAGTGGCAGCTGCTATAATAGCACTATCTTTTATTTTAACGCCATGATATACTTCATATCTTTCTTTCAATCCCCGTAATATTGCAATGGTATCTTCAACAGTTGATTCGCTAATGTATATAGTTTGAAATCTTCTTTCTAACGCACGGTCTTTTTCTATATATTTTCTGTATTCATCAAGTGTAGTAGCTCCAATACAGCGCAATTCACCTCTTGCTAAAGCAGGTTTTAGCATATTTGCTGCATCTATGGCACCTTCTGCTGCACCAGCGCCAACCAAAAGATGTAGTTCATCTATAAATAATATAACCTCACCATTTCTCAACTGTATTTCGTTTAACACAGCCTTTAACCTATCTTCAAATTCACCCCTAAATTTCGTTCCTGCAATAAGAGCGCCTATATCAAGAGCAAAGATTGTTTTATTCTTAAGAAGCGATGGCACATCCCCTGTAGCAATTCTTTTCGCTAATCCTTCTACTATAGCTGTTTTCCCAGTTCCAGGTTCTCCTATAAGCACAGGATTATTCTTCGTCCTTCTTGAAAGTATATGAATAGCTCTTCTTATCTCCTCATCTCTACCTATAACTGGATCTAATTTCCCAGCTCTTGCAAGTTGAGTTAAATTTTTACCATATTTTTCTAACGCCTGATATTTTTGTTCAGGTTGTTGGTCAGTTACTTTCTGAAATCCTCTGATGTCTTTCAAAATTGATAATATGTTATTCCTGTTCAGATTGTATTTTTTTAAAAGAGATATTATACGCTCATTCGAATCTTCAAGTATACCTAATAGAAGATGTTCCAAACTTATATATTCATCTTTAAAATACTCCGCTTCTGTGTTAGCTACCTCAAAAACTGCTAATATCCTCTTAGAAAAATACTGCTCTACTGAAGTTCCTCTTATTCTACTGAGGTGACTTATAATATTTTCAATATCCGATTTTATGGTTTGAAAATCTACCCCCAACTTTTGTAAAATAGGTCTTATAATACCCTCATCAACCTCTAAAAGTGCTAAAAATAAATGTTCAACATCTACACACTGGTTTGAATTTTTTTTAGCAATTTCAACTGATCTTTCAACTGCTTCCTGTGCCTTTAAAGTTAATTTATTAAAATTTAACATATTTCTGACCCTTCATTATTTTTAATGGATTGAAGGAGCATTGTTTATTTTGATAACTTTAGGAAACTATTCTACTACATCTATTTTAATCGTTTTAGCTTTTGCTTCTTCTCTTTTAGGTATTATTAAGGTTAGAACGCCATTTTTATATTCGGCTCCAATCTTATCTGCTAAAATAGTCGGAGGTAAATTTATGCTTCTCGTAAATTCCCCATAATATCTTTCACTGCGAAGAATATTTTTGTCTTTTGTCTCTTTTTCTGCTTCTCTCTTACCTTTTATGGTAAGAATATTTTCCTCTATACTAACTTGTATGTCATCTTTATGGAAGCCAGGCAAATCAATTTTTACTTTGAACGCTTCTTTATCCTCACTAATATCCATAGGAGGAAATTTTAATGGTGTGTAAGTAGTAATTTCACTACCAAAAAAATCTTCAAACAGTCTATCAAAAGATTTTTTAAACCATGCTAATTCTTTCTCTGGTTCCCATTTTGTTATCTTCATATTCCCACCTCCTTTCATCTTAAAATTTTGCTCCCTCAATCCATTCTACATTTCGTGCAAAATTTGTGCCTTGCTTTACCCATAGTTTTTAAGACAAAATGTCAAGTTTCTGCACCATCTATTGTTAATCCGTAGTTAAAAAATTAACTTATCCACAAATCCAACCTATATAAGAAGAGAATTTTACTACAAGATGTTAAATAAGTAAAACAACATATAAGAAATTTAACAAAAACATGCTATACAATATGACACAAAATATATTTAAAAAAATAAAGTAATACCTAGAGTTGTTATAGAACAAAAAATTTATACTAACTTTATTAAAATATAAAAATCACCTTGATAGCTGAATATTTATTCTGGTTCACACTGGTCAATGCTATAACACCAATCTGGCAGAAAAGATTTCAGTAGAAAAATAACTAAATATTTTTAATGTTAAAATTGCCTTATGACAAATGGATGTGAAATACCAATATATAAATCAACTGAAGAGCAAATTAAAAGTATCCTTACTAGATATAAAAATATTGCTATTGTAGGAATTTCTTCTAAAAAAAGTAGGGCAAGTTATTCAGTAGCAAAATTTCTAATGGAATCAGGTTACAAAATTTTCCCTGTCAACCCAAACTATGAAAATGTATTAGAATTAAAATGTTACAAAAGTTTAAAAGATATAAAAGATAATGTTGAAATTGTAAATATATTCAGAAAAAGTGAAGAAGTAAAACCAATTGTAGAAGAAGCAATTCAAATAGCTGCAAAAGTTGTCTGGTTACAGGAAGGTGTTATAAACAACGAGGCAGGTGAACTTGCTTTAAAAGCAGGATTAGAGGTTGTTATGAATAAGTGTATTATGGCTGAACTTAAAAAGATATACCACCAACAAAAAAATTTCTAAAAAGGCTATTAAATAACACACGATGATATTACTATAATATTTAAATACATATTTGATTTATTTATGGGTTACGATATTATATAAGATACTTAATAGTTCAAACTATATGCCAGATAATAAAAACAAGTGTAAATATCGTGCGAAATGTATTTTACCGTAACATTTTATGTAATAGCTTTAATCAACTGCTTGAAATCCTATACATTTTTTAGTATAAAAGATTAACAGGTTATGTCTTAATTTGCTTTTCTATGCGTTCATATTTTGCAGAAGATAGGATATAATTTTTAAGTATTTCAAATTGTTCAATAGGATTTTGAATGTTACAATCCAATGGATTTTTAAAGAAGAAAGAAAGATAATCTTGCACACCATAATTACCTCTTCTAACAGCTATATCAATAAATTTTACAATATCCCAAATCATAGGTGCTGCAAGCAATCCGTCATGTCCTTTCCATATAAATTGCAAGGACATTCTGCTTCCCAAGAGTCCTTCCCATTCTATTAGATTCCACGCAGTTTTCCAATCACCTAATGCTTTTACAAAATCAATTCTCACATTATGCTCTTTAACATTACCGGAAAGTTTTACAGACAATGTTTTATCCAATATTTTATCCTTTCTTAGTTTACCATCCTGCAAGATAAATCCATCATTATCACCTAATATATTATGGCTTTCCCAGAATAGGATAGGAAAATGGCGTAATTTTAAGGCAGGTGCTAATACAGTTTTTAGGTATGTTTCACCTGTTTTACCATCCTTACCGCAATGAGCAACTTTTCGTAGATTTGCAAGTTCCTTTAATGCAGGAATTGAGTTCGCCTGACATGAGGTAAAGTTTATAAACGGAAATCCAGAATCTAAGACATCATAAGTATATAGTATATTGGGTGATAAAGGTCTTTCATTTTCTTTAATAATTTTTTTCAATTCTCCTAATGTTATTCTATCCAGATAATTTAAATGCCTCTCTGCTGAAGAAAGGTAAATTACATACACCAGGTCCAATTTTTGTTTTTTTCTAAATTCAGTTAGTATTTTTTTTACCTTATATATAGCCTTACTGTTGCTTGTGTCCTTGTTGGTAATACCTATACAAAAATTGCGATCCCATTTTCTTAAAGTTTGTTTGATTTTTTTGTTCTCAAGCAATCCATTAATATTCAAATTATCTCTTTTAGCGATTTCTTTTATGTTTTGATAAAGAGAGCACTTTCTAATATCCACCCCACCAACATGTTCTATTTTTTCAGGACTTAGGAATTTAATATTTTTAAAATCGCTTAAAGAACTGATAAAATTTCCATTTTCTAAAACAAGATTGTTTTGTAATAAAGATATAACAAATGTGGTAAGTGTAGCTGTTGAACCGAGCCCGCCTATAAAAAAAAGTCCTATCTTTCTATTATCATTCACTTTATTTTTTCAAATGTTGTAAAATAGCGCGCCTTGCATAGTTTAAAGATATCAATGAATAAGATGTTGTAAGCACAGGATAACTCTCCCACCATCTATCAACTTCATTTTTCCAGGAACCGTCTTTTTGTTGAGACAATGATAACTTATTAACCAAATCTAATGGCCAGCATTTAAATTGACGTCTTTTTCCATCTTTTTCATAAACTGAAAAACAATCCTCACCATAATGATATAATGCTTTAGCGAATGCTTGATAATAATAAAACAATCCTTGTTTCCCAAGCGCAGGTTTTTCTGGTGTAGCAAGACCGGGATTTTCATCCAGCGTATAATTATTTTTTATCCACATAAATGCTGCTTTTACACGTTGGTCGTTTTTATCCACAAAAGCATATATAAAAGATAATAAACCGGCATAGGTCATACTACCATAACTTTTAGGACCCTTTTTACCATCCGGGCCTGTCACCTCTCCTGCTTTACTTATGCCAGGCGCATAAACTAATCCACCGTCATCTACTGCAACCACTAAATCATTTGTTTCCGAAAAATTTTGTGAACGAGAAACAAATTTTAAAACTCTTCGCCATACGACACTATCCTTCGGTAATCCAGCTTTACGTAATGCCTCAATAGCAAATGTAGTGTTAGATAAATCTACAGTGTCTTTATTTTCTTTTTCTCTACTACCGCCATAAGCCCATCCTCCATAATTTGCATCTTGTTCTTTTAAGTCCTTATAGTCCTCAGAATATTGTTTTTTACTCAAAAAAACCACAGCCTTCCTAATAATCTTATTGTATTTTTTTGAACTAACCGCTTTTATTGCTACAATAGACAATGCAGTAGGATATGTAACAAAAAAAGGTGTTTTATCCGGTTGATAAAAACCACCGTCCTTTTGTTGGTTTTCAACTATGAATTCTACTCCTTTTTCTATGCTGTTCCAGTATTGTTTTCTATACTTTCTTGAAGTACCTAAAGAAATAACTGCTAACGCAGTTATAGCAATATCGCTCCTTCCCGCAGGATCTTTCCAATATCCATTCTGGTCCTGCTGTGAAATTAAATATTGTGCACCCTTATCATAGATTTCCTCTAACTTCTTAAGATTTTTTTTCCACTCTTTTTCAGTATTTCCTTCTATAGAAAAAATATATACTAAAGACACCGCCATCATAATCCCTAATTTCATCATAATATTACTCCTCATTTAAAGTATTCCTTTAAAACTTCCTCATATCCAAACCATTTATTTAAATGTTCAACACTTATTTTATACTTCTTATTTTTTTTATTTTTCGTTTCTTTATATAAACCTAATAATTCCTCTTCAAGTGTGCCAGTTAAAGCGGTTGCATATTTTTTCTCATATAATTGTTGTTTTATATTTTTCGTATGAATAAGCAAATCCTTAATTACATCTTTTGTATCTTTACTTATAATCTTCTCTATTAGTTTTGCTTTTTCCTCCGTATTAATTATCTTTAGTTTCACTGCCTCATTTATAATCTCATCTATCTTATATCTCTTTTTTCTTAGGATGTTTTTTATCTTTTCTAATTTTTTAATTTCGCTTTTGAGAAGATATACATTATTTGAATGGGAAGCAGATGTTTCTGAAAATTGTGAAAAAATCTTTGGTTTTACCTTTGAAATAAGTGTGAAATTATTTTTTTTGAATATATTGTCGGAGGCAAAAAATATACTTGCAAATATAAACAATTTTACACTTTCATATAAGATTTCTCTAACAAATAATCTATAAAATGATTTTATCTTTTTATAAAGTATAGAATAAAAAGGATTGTTTTTATTCAATCCCAAAAAAGTATCGAGCAATAAATAAGATTCATTATAACTACTAAGGAAAGATAATTTCCTTTTCAAAAACAAGTACAAAAAAACAATAGTATAAAAACCAATAGTTACATAAACGAGTGTAATATCCATATTTACACCAATAAATAAACAAGATAATCTAAAGATGCTCAAAGATATAAATAATAAAGTAATAACTGTCACTACTAATTTTAATATATATAGACCTCTTATCATTTATATATAAGACGATTTTAACAGCTAAAAAGTTTACATTTAAAATACATTTTTACTAATAAAAATTCCTTTGACTGTTAAGGTTTACTTACATTATTAAACAAATGGAATTTTCCAATTAATTTTTGTATGTATGAATACAAATTTTTCACAGTATAATCGGTATACACTGTTTAAGGTAAAGCAGGAAAAATGTTGAACAACCAAACATAAATTTTTATTTTCAAGTTTAAAATTACATATATATGTGCCCGTAGCTCAGTTGGATAGAGCGGCGGTTTCCTAAACCGCAGGTCGGCAGTTCAAATCTGCCCGGGCATATTCTTTATAAAATCAAAATTATGCAGTAGGAAAACAAATAAAACTCCATCTACATTGATTTTCATCTGCTTAATTATAAGGCGCATTATGTTAAATTGCACAGAGCTTATAAAACATAACTATTAAAAAATGTAATATACTCTCTTTTCTTTACTATTGTTTAACTCGAGCTAAAAATATTATAAATAAATTGATACTAAACTTTACCTTCAGCTGCAGTAACTTTTAAGGATTTACTATTTTCCTTTTTTATATCGTTTAACAACTTCTTGAAATCTTTGTATATACCTCTCTCATTTACATAAAATGTAACAAGATTTGAAGGTGTAATATCATATATGTAATTTAATGCTGTATAGTTTTTAGGAACTTTGTTGTTACCATTAAATACAACCTTAAAAACATCAATTGGATCCTCTGGACGTATAAATTCTGTGACATATTTATTATCATCTAAACCAATACTTGATGATGGAAATGCAACTACAAATGGAACAACATGTTTGTTACACAAAACAGCTAAATTATATGTTCCTATTCTACCTATAATACTACCATCTTTTGTTACTTTTTCTGCACCAACAAGACATATATCAATCATCTTATTAGAAAATAAATACGCTGCTGAATTATCACATATACTTATAAATTGCATTCTCATTTTAGAAAACTCCCAGCATGTATGTTTTAATCCTTCAAAAAGTGGTCTTGTTTCTGGAATATATATTTTAATATTGCCATTATATCTACCATAAGATTTGTAAATAATGCCTTGTGCTGTTCCTATACCGCCTGTAAATAAAATACCACTATTGCTATAGGTAAGAATAGAATAGCCACTTTTTATCACTGGCAACCCATTTAACGCAATTCTATTGCAATTTTGTATTTCTTCGTTCTCAATATTTCTGGCTTCTTGCAATATCTCTTTGTACATATCTTCTACACCAACCTCTTGATGTTTTTTTTCTACAAATTTTAACAGCCTATTTATAATATATACAATATTGCTATTCAACGGCTGAATGTTTGTTAATTCTTTACCTAAAAGTTTAAGTTGTAAAAGAAATTTTTCATAAAGATAATTTCTATTTCTATATGTTTCCAAGGCGAATGCATAAGCAGTAACAATGCCCAATAAAACAGCGCCCCTTATTTTTTGTTCTTTTATAGCCAAAACTATTTCATAAGCGTCTTTATAATTATTGAATATTTCCTTAAATGGCAATTTACTCTGGTCTAATACAGAGAGTGTAAAATCCCCTTCGTTAAATCTTAGAACCCTTAGTGGCATGCTTTAAAATCAATTGCAAATTTTCCGTAGGTTGCGCACCTACACCCTTCCAATAATTATACCTATCCCATTTTACTTTAACCTTATCCTCAGGTTTTTCCTTATAAGGATTATAATGACCTATTACCTCTAAAGTTTTACCATCTCTTGCTCTTCTTGAATCAGCTACCACAATCCTGAATAAATTCACCTTTGAGCGTCCTACTCTTTGTAACCTTATTTTTACCATGCTTTAATTTTAAAAAAAAATCATAAAAATTCAACCCTAATCTGAAAATTCTTAGCGGTATTTAATAATAAGATTTTTGCACTGTTAAAAATGAAACTTTGCCTATATCTTTGTATAGATGTATCTTAATTTTTCACATTATATTATTAAAATGACATCTTTCTCGTATTTCTCTTCTTACACTGCACAAATTCTTTAACAATGCCTTTATTGCAACTTTCCAAAATTTTATCGAATACGAAAAATCTCAAAAAGTCTAACGAAATTTTAAATTAAAACGGTTATAATAATGGCGAGGTGGTATATTAAAACCTATTATGTATGAAAAATTAGCTATGGCACAAACAGAAAATAGAAATAAAAAAATCATGCTAACCTTAATCATTATGTAGCTGATAATATCTTGTGAGAATTTTATATGAGACTTGGGTTTGGTATTGACTTTCATAGATTAGAAAAAGACAAAGCACTATTATTAGGAGGTATAACAATAACAAAAAAATTTGGAGCGGTAGGTGATTCGGATGCAGATGCAGTTTTGCATTCAGTTTCAGATTCTATTTTATCCGCATTAGGTAAAGGGGACATGGGAACATTTTTCTACAAAAAAAAAGGTTATAAAAGTGTCAATATCATAAAATTTATAATGGATAACTTTTTAAGAAATAAATATAAAATTATAAAGCTAAATGTTCTGATATTTTTAGAGAAACCATCTCTTATGACTAAAAAAGAATTAATAAAAAAATCACTGGCAAAACTCCTTAATATTGATATAAACAATATAAATATTCAAGCAAAAACATTTCAAGGTTTAATTTCTAATATAGTGTTAGCAATTTCTTTTATAGTAATTAATGCACAAAGAGAAAAAAATTAAAAACCATAATTCCATCACATGTTACTTATAATTTTCTGATTGGATAAGGAGAAATTGTTCTTCCATACATCAAATTACACATTGCCATTTGATTCAAGATTATTGGTGACAGCCAGAACAAACCTATGTCTGAGTTGCATTAGTTAGATGCTCAGCACTCAAACTTATACCATTTTTTTATTTTCTAAAGTATTTCTTCTCTGGTAAGCATATTTTTATGACATATATATTATATTCAAAATCCCTCTTTAACTTTTTAAACTCTTTGTATTTTTTCACATCTCTATAACTGATTTCACAACATTTTCCACATTTTATTTTTAAAGATAATACTAAATTTTAAAAATCACTTTATTCTCATAGTATAATAATTTTCTAATTTCTTACTATTAAATTTAAAAACATTTTATCATACATACAACATAATATTTTGCATTATTGAAAAAAATATATCTTTTTAAATTTCATATTTGAGAACCACCATAGTGAAAAACAGTCTTTCTGGATTATTAAATAGTTAATTTCAAAATTCAAATTCGTCAATAGCTACATACCTTTCTTCGCAATATATAATTTGAACTTTTATTCTCAAATCCCGATCGGCATCTCCTACACAATATATGGCACATATTTTGCATATAAAGATATAGATATATATGAATATAATTGATAAAACAAGTGTATATGCGATAAAAGCCTTACTATACATATATTCCGAATCGAAAAAGAAAAATTTTGAAGAAAATAGATATGTTTTAGCACCACATATTGCAAAAAAATGTGATATCCCAAAATTTTACTTATCAAAAACTTTAGATGTCCTTGTAAAAAACGGCATTCTTAAATCTGCTAAAGGTAAAAAAGGTGGCTACGCATTTGCTATGTCTCCAAAACAAATCACTCTATATGATATTATAAAGCCATTTCAATCTTTATATATAGTAAAATCCTGTATTTTTCAAAATAGAACTTGTAAACTCTATGACGACAAACCTGACACAAAAGGTTGCATATTACATAACATTATTAAAGAAACTTCATTTCATTTTTATTCAAGGTTGAAAAATATTACTCTGGAAAATGTTTATTTAGAAAATCTAAACCCTCTTAATAATAGTCATACAAATGGAAACAATGTATTATAAGCATCCCTTTCCTTAATAAGTATGGATAAAAACTATAATAAGCCAACTGAGATATTGAAACAAGAACATAGAATTATAGAAAAAGCCCTAATCTTGATTGATAATTCAGTAAGAAAGATTGAGCAAAATAATGTTATCTTACCCAAAGATGTTTTCATAAAGCTAATTGACTTTATAAAAAACTTTGCAGACGCTTGTCATCATGCGAAGGAAGAAAATATCCTATTTCCATTTTTGATTAAGAAGGGATTACCAAAAGATAGCGGACCTGTGGGAGTAATGCTTATTGAACATACGCAGGGCAGAGAATTCATTAGAAAATTTCAGTCTTGTATTGATGAATACTATAGCGGTAAGAAAGAAGAATATATTACATTGAAAACAACCGCATTGTCATACACAGAACTTTTAAAACAACACATTTTTAAAGAAGATAACATTCTATTTCCCTTAGCAGATAGAATGTTTTCAAACGAAGACACAGAAATTATTTTAAAACAATTCACTGAAGCAGAAGAGAAATTTAATAAAGACAAAAATATCCAATGTCATTGTTATTACACAGCTTTATTGGAAGATGTTAAGAATAAAATAATTTTAATAGATGATGATGGCATAAAAACATTAAATTAGGAGGAAATAAAATGTCATATTTACAACCTCTTAATAGCATAAAAAAAATCTCAGGGAAGATAATCATACATGCATTAATTTTCATAGCGATTTCTGGTGTGGTATTATTCTCATGTAGAAACAATAAAAAGAATAAAGAATTAACGGGAATTAACCCCCAAAGTTGTTTTGAATGCCATGGCGAAATTAAAGACTTATGGGTAAGTGGTAAACACAAAGATAAACTGAATTGTATAGAATGTCATAGTAATTTTGAAGCTCATCAAGACGACCCTGAGGAAAATAAAGTAACAGTGGATTTGAATCTTGACAATTGTGGCAGATGCCATAAGGAACAATTTAATAGTCTTTTTACTATTAACTTTAAAAAAGCAGGGAGACTTGAAAAATCACTTTATACAGAACGTTCGCCCAATCCATTATGGGATAAACTTATGATGGGGCATGGATTCACAAAAGAACACAACACACCCAGAAGTCATGCTTATATGTTAATAGACCATTTGATTGTAGATAGAGCATATGGTGGTAGATTTCAACCGAAAAATGGTTGGGAGTATCTTATAGTAAAAATGCCCACAAAAGTATGGGATATTGTTGAAGATAAGTTCCCTGAAACTAAGGAACACAAACCATTCCTACCAGAAACTGCAGCAGCAGCTTATCCAACCTGTTTACAATGCAAAACAAGTGATAGTATTTTAACCTGGAAATACTTAGGAAACAAAGGGGGCAAATGGGATAGAACTTCAAATGTAGTGGAATATGCTAAAGATATTCAAAATCCTATGGGGTGTATTCATTGCCACGACCCACATTCTAACAACCACCGCATTATTCGCGATGCCTTAATCGCAGCTATTGAAAGACCTGAAAAAGATACCTTATGGCATAAAGATGAGAAAAAAACCAATATTAAGATAGTGAATTTCAGAGACGGTTTCAGAAAAATCGCACTGCTTGATAAACCTGACACAAAGTTACAGTGCGGACAATGCCATGTTGAATATACCTGCAACGCAGGATTAAATCCTAAAACAGGTGAAAAAATACCCCCTTCCGATATAAGAACAAACCACTTCCCTATGAAAGATGTTTTTAAAATTTATGAACACTACTACAACAAACTTGAATTCAGTGACTTCAAACATTCATTAACTAACACACCACTTATTAAAATCCAGCACCCTGAAGTAGAAGTGTTCTGGAACTCAAAACATGAAAAAGCCGGTGTCAACTGTAATGATTGCCATATGCCAAAAGTAAAGTCAAAAGAAGGAAAAGAATTTACTTCTCACTGGCAAACAAGCCCTAAAAATTATATAAACCAAACATGCTTGAAATGCCATAGTAAGTGGACACAAGAAGAAGCAGTTTACATCATTGATTCTGTCAAAAACTACATTAAAGGTAAAATGAGGAAAGCAGAATTCTGGCTTGCTAACCTTATTGATAAAATTGTTGAAGCTAAAAAATTAGGTATAGCTGAAGATATAATAAAACAAGCACAGGAACATCATAAGAAAGCTCACATTTTATGGGAATGGTGGACAGCCGAAAATTCTGATGGTTTCCATAACCCAGAGCAGGCAAGAGAGTCGCTTACTAAATCCATAGAAGAATCTAAAAAAGGTATAGAACTTTTAAAACAAGCAATTGAATCAAAAAAATAAAGTTATACTAAATAAATTAAGGTGATGTTTAAAATTATTATGTTTACACACAATCCTACAGCCATCTTTGATTAATTCCACATTAACACAATATAGAGATAATACTAAAAATTTTTATATCATTAAGCTACAACTTTAACCTATAAAATGAATTTTATTTAAATGTATAATTTGCTCATTTAACAAATTTATTTAGGAGGGAAAAATATGAAAAA
>FWPU01002294.1_pt1 | contig 53637 bp, 47 predicted proteins | sample 2228361 | NCBI WGS metagenome assembly FWPU01 (sample SAMEA103939777, study PRJEB20133) | metagenome | reverse complement strand
GCGCCCGCCGCGCGGGCCCCCGCGCCGACCCCGGCCCCGGCCCCCGTGGAGGCCCCGGCCCGACCGGCCGCGGCCGGGCCGCGGGAGGAGGTCGTGCCGATGTCGGTGGTCCGCAAGGCCATCGCCCGGCACATGACCCAGAGCCTCCAGACCACCGCCCGGGCCTGGACCCTCGTCGAGGTCGACATGGAGCGCGTGGTCCGCGTGCGGGAGGCGGCCAAGGAGGACTTCGAGGCCCGCGAGGGCTTCAAGCTCACCTACCTGCCGTTCGTGGCCCGGGCGGTGGTGGACGCGCTCCTCGCGTTCCCGATGGTGAACGCCGAGCTCCGGGGCGAGGAGATCGTGCTCAAGCGGTACGTGAACCTCGGGATCGCCGTCTCCTACGACCAGGGGCTCATCGTCCCGGTCGTGAAGGGGGCCGACGGGATGAACCTCGTGGGGCTGGCCCGGGCCATCGACGACCTCGCGACCCGGGCCCGGGAGCACCGCCTCCACCCCGACGAGGTCCACGGCGGCACGTTCACGATCACGAACCCCGGCCCGTTCGGGTCCCTGATCTCCGTGCCGATCATCCCGCTCCCGCAGACCGGGATCCTCTCGCTCGACGCGATCCAGCGGCGGCCGGTCGCGGTGGACGACGCCATCGCGATCCGGCACATGGTCTACCTCTCGATGTCCTGGGACCACCGGGTGATCGACGGCGCCGAGGCCACGAGGTTCCTGGCCCGTGTGAAGGCCAACCTGGAGACCTGGGACTTCGCCGAGGACCTCAGGCGGTAGCGGTGGCGCGGGAGGCCTGGCTGCTCCGGCCGGCGGGGCTCGTCCCCTACGGGCCGGCGAACGCGGCGATGCACCGCCTGGCCGAACGGCGGCTCGCCGGCGAGGTCCCCGACTCGCTGGTCCTCCTGGAGCACGCCCCGGTCTACACCGCCGGGCGGCGCTGGCGCCCCGAGCACCTGGTGTGGTCCGAGGACCTGATCCGGCGGGCCGGGGCCGAACTGCACTTCATCGACCGGGGCGGGTCGCTCACGTTCCACGGGCCCGGGCAGCTCGTGGGCTACCCCATCCTCGACCTCGGCACCCCGGACGCCCTCGCCTACGTCCGGCGGCTCGAGGAGGTCGTGATCCGGGCCGCGGCCGACGCCGGGGTCGCCCTCGAGCGGCGGACCGACGTCCAGACCGGGGTGTGGGCCGGCGACCGCAAGGTCTGCGCCATCGGCGTCCGGATCCTGCGGGGGCGTGTCACGCTCCACGGCTTCGCGCTGAACTGCACCACCGACCTGTCCTGGTACCGGGCCATCGTGCCCTGCGGCTTGGACGACCACGGCGTGGCCTCCCTGTCCGAGCTCGCCGGCCGCGACGTGACGGTGGCCGAGATGGCCCCGCTCGTGGCCCGCCGGTTCGAGGAGGTCTTCGACCGGCGGCTCTCCCCGGCGCCCGCCGAGGAGGTCGCCCCGTTCACGGGCGCCGCGCCTCAGGCGCGGGCGGTGACCGCGTAGCGCGGGACCTGCTCGAGCGCACCGAGGGGCCAGCCCGTCGCGCGCCGCCTCGCCCGCTCCACCTCCCGCAGCCGTTCCACCCGGATCCTCCCCCATCCGGCGGCCGCCACCGCCTCGAGGATCGGGCGGAGCGACCGGGCCCCGGCGAGCGGCAGGACGGCCACCACCTCCTCCGGGTAGGGCGCGTGGTGGTCGGGCGGGGTGCGGAGCAGCCGGCGGACCAGGCCCGCCACCGCCCGTCGCCCCCGGTCGCCGTGGACCGCCTCGAGGAGGAGCAGCCGGCCGCCGGGGCGGACCACCCGCCGCCACGCGCCGAGCGCCCCGACGGGGTCGGGCAACGTCCAGAGCACGTGCCGCTCGATGACCGCGTCGAAGGGGCCCGGCGGGGGATCCTCGGACCGGCCCACCACGAGGGCCAGCGAGCGGCCCCGCGCCCTGGCCTTCTCGCGGGCCCGCTCGAGCATCGCGGGCGAGAGGTCGAGGGCCGTGACCTCGTGGCCCAGGTCGGCCGCGAGCAGGCTCATCGCGCCGGTGCCGGCGCCGACGTCGAGGACGCGGGCGGGCGGCGGCGGGAGGTGCCGGGCCAGGACCGCCCGCCAGGCCGCGGCCTCCCCGGGGTCCGACGCGGCGTGGCCGGGCGAACGGTCGTAGGTGCGGGCGTCCGCGTCCCAGAACTCCCGGATGCGCTGGTGCAGGTCCACCTGGCTAGAACAGGGCGCTCGCGAGCTTCCTGCGGTACTCCGCGGTGAGCGGGTCCTCCTCGCCGAGGACCCTGAAGACCTCGAGCATCGCCGCCCGGGCCGCCTCCCGCAGGTCGGGCGCGTGCACGACCGCCCCCAGGAACCCATCCAGGGCCTCGCGGAACCTCCCCTCGGCCGCCAGGCGCTTGGGCCCGGCCAGCGGGTCGCCGTCCCCGGTCCCCGCCCACTCGACCACCGTGGCCCGGGCCAGGAGGCGCTCGGCCTCGGCGTCCGGGAGGAGCGGCGCGAGGACCTCCCTGGCCACCGCCGCGTCGCCCCGGTCCAGGAGCAGCCGTCCGAGCCCCAGCCGGGCCTCTCGGTTCCCGGGTTCCGAGGACAGGACCTCGCGGAAGCGCCGCTCGGCCTCCGCCGGGTCCGCGGCCTCCGCGGCCTCCCGCGCCGCGACGTCGCCGGGGGAGGGCAGGAGCCGCTCCACGAAGTCCCGGACGAACGGCTCGGGGTAGGCCCCGACGAACCCGTCGACCGGCTGGCCGTCGACGAAGGCGACGACCGTGGGGATGCTCCGCACCCCGAACGCCGCCGCGGTCGAGGGGTTCGCGTCCACGTCGAGCTTGGCCAGGAGGAAGGCCCCGCCCTTCTCCTCCGCCACCTTCTCGAGGATCGGGCCCAGGGTCCGACAGGGCGCGCACCACGCGGCCCAGAGGTCCACGACCACCGGCCGCTCCTTGGAGGCCTGGATCACCCGCTCCTCGAAGTCGGCGTCGGTGACGTCGATGACGACGGGCCGGCCCTCGCTCACGTCGCCTCCTGCCCCACGTACCTCGCCGGGTCCTCCCGGAACCGCTCCAGGCACGAGGTCGAGCAGAAGTAGTAGGTCTCGTCCCCGTAGCGCTCGCTCCCGGCCGCCTGGGCCGGGTCGACGTCCATCCCGCACACGGGATCGCGCACCGTCGCCATCTCTTCCTCCTCCTCCTTCACCTCCACGACCACCGCGGCCGCGGGCTCGCCCGCCCCCGGGAGCGGCCCCGGCCGGAACCGGCGGAGCCGGTTCGCGTTCGAGACCACCGAGAGCGAGGACAGGGCCATCGCCGCGGCGGCGATGATCGGGTCCAGGGCGATCCCCAGCGCGGGGACGAGCACGCCCGCCGCCACCGGGATCCCGACCACGTTGTACACGAACGCGAAGAACAGGTTCTGCTTCACGTTCCGCATCGTCGCCCGGGAGAGGTCGTACGCCGTCACCACCCCCCGCAGGTCGCCGGAGATCAGCGTGACGTCGGCCGCCTCGATCGCGACGTCGGTCCCCGTGCCGATGGCCACCCCCACGTCGGCCTCCGCGAGCGCGGGCGCGTCGTTGATCCCGTCGCCCACCATCGCGACCACCCGGCCCTCGGCCCGGAGCCGGCGGACCTCCCGGGCCTTGTCCTGGGGGAGCACCTCCGCGAGGACCCGCCCGATCCCGACCCGGCGGGCCACCGCCTCCGCCGTCCGCCGGTTGTCCCCCGTGATCATGACCACCTCGAGGCCCCGTCGGCGCAGGCCGGCCACGGCCCGCGCCGCCTCGGGCTTCGGGGTGTCGGCCACGGCCAGCACCCCGGCCGGCCGGCCGTCCACCCCGACCAGGACGGCCGTCTTCCCCTCCTGCTCCAGCCGGGCGGCGGCCTCCTCGAGCGGCCCCACGTCCACGCCCTCCTCGGCCAGGAGGGCCCGGCGCCCCACGACCACCGTGCGGCCCTCCACCTCCGCGCGCACCCCCATCCCGGTCGCGGAGCGGAACGCCGTGGGCTCCGCCGGCGTCACGCCGCGCTCCTCCGCGCCCTCCACCACGGCCCGGGCCAGGGGGTGCTCCGAGACCCGCTCGGCCGACGCCGCGAGGCGCAGCACCTCGTCCTCGGCGAGCCCGGCGACGGGGACCACCTCGGCCAGGGAGGGGCGGCCGGTGGTGACGGTCCCGGTCTTGTCGAGCACCACGGTCCGCACCCGGTGGGCGGCCTCGAGGGCCTCGGCGGAGCGGATCAGCACCCCGTGTTCGGCGCCCCGGCCGGTCCCGACCATGATCGAGAGCGGGGTCGCGAGCCCCAGGGCGCAGGGGCACGCGATGATCAGGACGGAGACCGCCCTGACCAGGGCGGTGGTGAGGGCGGGCTCGGGCCCGAGGTCGAACCAGGCGACGAACGTGGCGATCGCCACGAGCATCACGGCCGGCACGAAGACCCCCGCGACCCGGTCGGCCAGCCGCTCGATCGGGGCCTTCGACGCCTGGGCCTCCCGGACCAGCCGCACGATCTGCGCGAGGACGGTCTCGGCGCCGACCGCGGTGGCTCGGTAGCGGAACGACCCCGTCTGGTTCACGGTGCCGCCGACCACCGGGTCCCCCGGTCCCTTGTCCACCGGGATCGACTCGCCCGTCACCATCGACTCGTCGATCGTCGATCGCCCGGCGACGATCTCGCCGTCCACCGGGATCCGCTCGCCCGGCCGGACCACCACCTCGTCGCCCACGCGGACCTCGTCCACGGGCACCTCGAGCTCGACCCCATCGCGCACCACGCGCGCGGTGCGCGGGCGCAGCCCGAGGAGCTTCCGGATGGCCTCGCCGGTCCCCTGCTTCGCCCGGGCCTCGAGGAGCCGGCCCAGGAGGATCAGCGTGAGGATCACCCCCACCGCCTCGAAGTAGACGTCGCGGGCGTCCGGCGGCAGCACCCCCGGCGCCAGGGTCGCCAGGACGCTGTAGGCGAAGGCGGCGGTCGTCCCCACCGTGATCAGCGCGTTCATCTCCGCCGAGCGGTGGCGGAGCGCGCGCCAGCCCACGGTGTGGATGGGCCAGCCGGTGTACAGGTAGACGGGGGTCACGAGGAGGAGCTGGACCGTGCGGTCCATGAGCAGCTCCGGCACGCGGAGCCCGAGGACGTCGGCGGCCATCACCGCCACGGCCACGGGCGCGGTGAGGACCGCCCCCGCGGCCACGCGGCGGGCCAGGTCCCGGATCTCGCGCCGGCGCTCCGCCGCCTCCTCGTCCTCCCACCCGGGCTCGACCTCGACCCGGTAGCCGACGGCGGCCACCGCCCGCTCCAGGTCCTCGACCGAGGCCAGGGCCCGGTCGAACTCCACCATCGCCACGTCGCGGGCCACGTCCGCCTGCACCCGTCGCACGCCGGGGAGCGGCTCCAGGGCCGACGAGACCGTCCGCAGACAGGTCGGGCAGGACGCGCCCGGCAGGCGCAGGCGCACCCGCTCGGGCCCCGTGGGCTCGACCCGGACCGGCACCGGCCCCTCGTGCGTGTGGTCCCCGGGCCCGGCGCGGCCCGGCGCGGCGGCCGCGCCGTCCCCGTCCACCGCGGCCGCCCCGTCCGGGGCCCCGGCGACGGCCCGGTCGCCGCCCCCGCCCTCGGCCGGCTCCACGACCAGGAGGCCGTGCACCATGTTCATCCCGCACGAGAACCGGAACTCCCCGGCGCGCGCGGGGAGGAGCTCGACCGTGGTCCGGGCGAAGGCCGGCAGCGTCCGGCGCACCCGGAAGTCGGGGAACACCACCTCGGACGTGCACTCCCCCGCCTCCTGCCGGTCGAACGTGATCCGGAGGGGCACCCCCTGGCGCACCCGGATCACCGCCGGCGAGTAGCCGCCCTTCACGGCCACCCGGACCTCCTGCACGCGCCCCCGGAGCTCGGCCCGCCCGGCCTCCTTGGGCCCGAAGAAGAACCACAGGAGCCCCAGGGCGAGCGCCGCCCCGGCCGCCGTCACGATCGCGTCGCTCACGTCGCCTCCGTCTCCCCGGTGGCCCGGCCCTCGACGGTCGCGCCGGGGCCGGTGAGCACGGGGGTGAACTTCACCGCGTCCAGCAGCTCCGAGACCGCCGCCTCGCCCCGGCCCGCCCGCACCGCGTCCGAGAAGCAGGTCTCGAGGTGGTGCCGCAGGACCAGCCGGTTCGCCCGCTCGAGCGACGCCTGGACCGCGGAGATCTGCTTCATGAGGTCGACGCAGTACGCCTCCCCCTCGACCATCCGCACGATGCCGTCCAGGTGGCCCCGGACGGTCTTCAGCCGGGCGAGGATCGCCGCCTTGTCGTCTGGCCGCATCGCGCCTCCGTTCCCCCCACCCCCCCTGGGGGTGGGTCCCGCCACCGGGAGGATACCAGGCCGAGCGGCGAGCGCTCGGCGTCGGCCGACGGGCCTGGGGTAGACTCGGGACGATGGCGCACGCGGCCATCCTCGTAGCTCCACAGGCGCGAGCCCGCTCGCAGGCCGTCGGGACACCCCGGCGGCCGTTCCGTTCCTCCCAGGGGGTACCCGCATGTCGACCCGCGTGACACCCGCCGCCCACGAGGAGCTCGGGCTCTCCCCCGACGACCTCCTCCGGATGTACCGGACCATGCTCACCGCGCGCCTGTGCGACGAGGCCGCCTTCCGGCTCAACCGCCAGGGGAAGGCCCCGTTCGTGATCCCGGTCTCCGGGCACGAGGGCTGCCAGGTCGGCACGGCGTGGGCGTTCCGCGCGGGCCAGGACATCTGGCTCCCCTACTACCGCGACCTGGCCGTCGTCCTCGTGGCCGGGCTCACGCCCTACGAGGTGTTCCTCGGGATCTTCGCCAAGGCCGACGACCCCTGCTCGGGCGGCCGGCAGATGCCGGCCCACTGGGGGAGCCGGAGGCTCGGGATCGTCACGGGCTCCTCCCCGATCGCGACCCAGGTCCCCCACGCGGCGGGCGTGGCGTACGCGGTGAAGTACCGGGGCGAGGAAGCCGTCGTCGGCTGCTGGTTCGGCGACGGCGCGACCTCCGAGGGGGACTGGCACGAGGGGATGAACTTCGCCGGGATCCACCGGCTCCCGGTCGTGTTCGTCTGCGAGAACAACCGGTACGCGATCTCCGTGCCCCAGTCGAAGCAGATGGCGGTGGAGGACGTGGCGGTGCGCGCCGAGGGCTACGGCTTCCCCGGCGTCGTGGTGGACGGCAACGACGTGCTCGCCTGCTACCGCGCGGCGAAGGAGGCCGTGGAACGCGCCCGGGCCGGCGGAGGCCCGACGCTGATCGAGTGCAAGACGTACCGCTTCTACTCCCACACCTCGGACGACGACGACCGGACGTACCGCAGCCGGGAGGAGGTCGAGGCCGCCCGCCACCAGGACCCGCTCCTGCGGTTCGGCGCGTACCTGCGGGAGCAGGGGCTGCTGGACGCGGAGGCCGAGGAGCGGCTCCGGGCCGAGGTCAAGGCCGAGGTCGAGGAGGCCGTGGACCGGGCGTGGAACGCGCCGGACCCCGACCCCTCCACCCTGCTCCGCCACGTGTTCGCGGAGGGAGGCGCACCCCGGTGAGCGAGGTGAACGTGGTCACGGCGATCCACGACGCCCTCGCCGAGGCGATGCGGGCCGACGAGCGCGTCGTGGTGCTGGGCGAGGACGTGGGGGCCCGGGGCGGCGTGTTCCGGGTGACCCAGGGGTTCCTCGAGGAGTTCGGCGAGCGCCGGGTGATCGACACGCCCCTCGCCGAGTCGGCGATCGTGGGGGTCGCGATCGGGATGGCCCTGCACGGGCTGCTCCCCGTGGCCGAGATCCAGTTCGCCGACTTCATCCACCCCGCCTTCGACCAGATCGTCTCCGAGGCCGCCCGGATCCGCTACCGGTCGAACGGGGACTTCGGCGTGCCGCTCGTGATCCGGGCCCCCTACGGCGGCGGGGTCCACGGCGCGCTCTACCACTCCCAGTCGGTCGAGGCCTTCTACGGGCACGTCCCGGGGCTGAAGGTCGTGGTCCCCGCCACCCCCTACGACGCGAAGGGGCTCCTCCGGGCGGCGATCCGGGACCCCGACCCGGTGCTGTTCCTCGAGCACAAGAAGACCTACCGGCTGATCACGGGGGAGGTCCCCGACGAGCCCTACGAGGTGCCGATCGGCGTGGCGGAGGTGAAGCGGCGGGGCGAGCACCTCACGGTGATCGCCTACGGCCTCATGCTCCACCACTGCCTGGAGGCCGCCGAGCGCCTGGAGCGGGAGGAGGGGGTGTCGGCGGAGGTGGTCGACGTCCGGACGATCTCGCCCCTCGACCGGGAGACCATCCTGGCCTCGGTCCGCAGGACCGGGAAGGCCATGGTCGTGTACGAGGACAACCGGACCTACGGGGCCGGCGCGGAGATCTCGGCGCTGATCGCCGAGGAGGCGATGTTCGACCTCGACGCGCCCCCGGTCCGGATCGGGGGCCCCGACGTGCCGGCGATGGGGTTCGCCGCGCCCCTGGAGCACGCGTTCCTCCCCGACCCCGACCGGCTGTACGAGCGGATGCGGGAGCTCGCCCGCTTCTGATCCGACCGGAGCGGGCCGTCCTTCAGGGCCCCGCCGCGCGGGCCGATACCTGGGGCGATGGGATCCGCAGGTCCAGCCGAGCTCGGCGAGCTCGTCCCGCTCCTGGCCGTCGCCGCGGGGGCGCTCGCCCTCTTCCCGCTCCTCCGCTCCCGGGAGGCGGCGCGGCGGCGACGGGCCGAGGCCGCGCTCCGGCGCGAGGAGGCGCGCTTCCGGGCGCTCGTCGAGCGCCTCCCGGTGGTCGTGTACGTGAACCGGGACGACGAGGTCTCCACCGCGCTCTACGTGAGCCCCGGGTACGAGGAGCTCCTGGGCTTCACCGCCGAGGAGCGGCTCGCCGACCCCGGGCTCTGGGTGGAGCGGATCCACCCCGAGGACCGGGACCGGGTCCTCGCCCAGCGCGAGGAAGGCGGCGCCTGGCGGTGCGAGTACCGCCTGGTGCGGAAGGACGGCACGGTGGTGTGGGTCCGGGACGAGGCGGTCCGGGTGGAGGGCGAGGGCGGCGAGCCCCTGTGGCAGGGCGTGCTGTTCGACGTCACGGCGCGGAAGGAGGCCGAGCGGCGCCTCCGCGATGCCGAGGAGCGGTCCCGGGCCCTGGTCGAGCAGCTCCGGCGGGCGGAGGAACGGTACCGGACCCTGGTCGAGCAGCTCCCCGCCGTGCTCTACATCGACCGCCCCGCCGAGCGGGACGTGACGGAGTACGTGAGCCCCCAGATCCTCGACATCCTGGGGATCCCGCCCGAGCGCTACCTGGCGGAGCCCGACCTCTGGGCCGAGCACCTCCACCCCGAGGACCGCGAGCGCGCGGTCCTCGAGTACCACGAGGCGGTCCGCCGGGGCGGGCGGTTCACCCAGGAGTACCGGTTCATCCGCCCGGACGGACGGCTCGTGTGGATCCGGGACGACGCCGTGGTCCTCCCCGACCCGGGGGGCGGCCCGCCGCTCGTCCAGGGCGTGATGTACGACGTCACCGAGCTGAAGCTCGCCGAGGAGGCCCTGCGGGAGAGCGAGCGGCGGGAGCGGGAGGCGGCCGAGCGGCTCCGCGCGCTCGACGAGATGAAGAACACGTTCCTCGCCGCCGTCTCCCACGAGCTGCGGAGCCCCCTCACGGCGATCCTGGGGCTCGCGCTCACGCTCGAGCAGCAGCCCGACCTCCCCCGGGGGGACCGCGTCGACCTGCTCTCGCGCCTCGTGGGGAACGCCCGGAAGCTCGACCGGCTCCTCACCGACCTCCTCGACATCGACCGCCTCCAGCGCGGGATCGTGAGCCCTCGCTACCGGACCACCGACGTGGGAGCGCTCGTCCGCCGGACGGTGGAGAGCCTCGACGCGGTGGCCGACCGCCGGATCCTGGTGCGGGCCGAGCCCACGGTGGCCGTGGTGGATCCCGCGAAGCTCGAGCGGATCGTCGAGAACCTCGTGGCCAACGCCTTCCGCCACACCGCCCCCGACCGGACGATCTGGGTGACGGTCCGGGAGGAGCGCGGAGGGGTGCTCGTGGCCGTGGAGGACGACGGGGCGGGCGTGCCCCCCGAGCTCCGGGGCGCGATCTTCGAGCCCTTCCGCCAGGGGCCGTCGGCGACCCCCCACACCCCCGGGACCGGGATCGGCCTGTCGCTCGTCGCCCGCTTCGCCGAGCTCCACGGCGGCCGGGCCTGGGTCGAGGAAAGGCGGGGCGGGGGCGCCTCGTTCCGCGTGTGGCTCCCGGCGGCGCCGCCCGGCGACGGGGACGGGCGGGACGCGCCGGCGAGCTCGGTCGCCGCCGGCCGGTAGACTCGGGGCGATGCCCAGGGCCGACCACAACCCGCACCGGCGCCGCCTGTACCTCCCGATCCTCCCCGAGGGGAACGGCGCCCCCGACACCCACGTCGCGCACTCCGTCGGCTGCGCCCAGACCGCCCGGCCCGCGCCGCGCCCACCGTGGCTCAAGGTGAAGGCCCGGACCGGCCCGAACTACGCGGAGCTCAAGGGCCTCATGCGCGGGCTCGACCTCCACACGGTCTGCGAGGAGGCGGGGTGCCCCAACATCTACGAGTGCTGGGAGGACCGGGAGGCGACGTTCCTGATCCTGGGCGACCGCTGCACCCGGCGGTGCGGGTTCTGCGACGTGATGACCGCGAGGCCGCTCCCGGTCGACGAGGAGGAGCCCCGGCGGGTCGCCGAGGCGGTCCGCGCGATGGGCCTCCGTCACGTGGTGGTGACCGGCGTGGCCCGCGACGACCTGCCCGACGGCGGGGCGCGGATCTGGGCCGCCACGGTCCGGGCCATCCGCGCGGCGGCACCGGGGTGCACCGTCGAGGTCCTCCCCTCGGACTTCAAGGGCGGCGAGCGCGACGTGGCGACGGTCCTCGAGGCCGGGCCCGACGTGTTCGCCCACAACCTCGAGACCGTCCGCCGCCTCCACCCGCGGATCCGCCCGGCTTTCGGCTACGACCGCTCCCTCGAGGTGCTCCGGATGGCGAAGCGCCTGCGGCCGGGGCAGATCACGAAGTCCAACCTGATCCTCGGGATGGGCGAGCGCCCCGAGGAGGTCGGGGGGGCGCTCGCGGACCTGGCGGCCGCCGGCGTCGACATCCTCACGATGGGTCAGTACCTGCAGCCGACCCGCTACCACCTGCCGGTGGACCGCTGGGTGGCGCCGGAGGAGTTCGCGGCCCACGCCGAGGCGGCGCGGGCGGCGGGGATCCGACACGTGGAGGCCGGGCCCCTCGTCCGCTCGAGCTACCACGCGGGCGCCCAGCTCCGGCGGGCGATGGCGGCCGGGGTCGGCGCCCGATGAGGGTGGAGGAGCCGGCCTGTAAGCGGGGTTCTGTCCCGGCCCTCCCGGGCCGGTGGCGGCCATCCATCTGAGCCCCGCCTCGCGGCGGGACCCCGGGTCTTCCGACCTCGCGCGGCCTACCCGGGAGCATCGGGCGGGCCACCCTCGAGCGCTCCCTGCTTGGCCTTGCTCCGGGTGGGGCTTGCCGAGCCGCGCCGGTCGCCCGGCGCGCTGGTGAGCTCTTACCTCACCGTTCCACCCTTACCCCCTCGCGGGGGCGGTCTGTTTCTGTGGCGCTTTCCACGGGTCACCCCGCCTGGGCGTTACCCAGCACCCTGCCCTGTGGAGCCCCGACTTTCCTCGAGGCCGCTCGCGCGGCCCCGCGGCCGCCCGGCCGGCTCCTCCGCTCCATATGATAGGCGCCGCATGCGCCGCCTCCCCGCGCTCCTGCTCTGTGCCGCGGTGGCCTGCGCGGCCCCCGCGGGCGAGGTGCGGCCGAACGCGCTCGAGCAGATCTCCCCGACCCTCGGGCTCGACGTGACCGCGGCCCGGCAGGCCGCGATCTCGTTCGTCGAGGCCTACGCGCGGGCCGACGAGGACGGCGCGGCGGCCCTCCGCGCCCTCGCCGGGACCCCCAAGATGCTGCGCTGGGCGGAGTGGGTCGGGGTCCAGGCCGAGCAGTTCCAGGGGGAGATCATCGGCCGCGCCGACGTGGACCGCGTGGCGTTCGTCGGGTTCCTCCGGATCGAGGCGGCCGACGCGCTCGGGGCCCACCTCGACCTCGATGCCACGGTCTCGCTCACGTTCGTGCCCCGGGAGGGGGAACCGGCCCGACGCGTCAGGGCCTTCCGGGGCCCGGTCGCGCTCTTCCGGCGCGACCTCGGGGACTGGGGCGTGCTGAACGCGGTCCGCGACGGCCTCTCGATGGACGACGAGATCCACCTGGTGGACCAGCGGGCCTCCGCCCGTGGCGTCACCGTGGAGCTGGACTCGGTCTTCACGTTCGTGCCCGAGTGGAGCGTGAACCTGGTCCTGTCGAACGGGACCCGCCGGCGCCTCACGCTCTTCCCCCCCGACGCCGCGATCGTGGACCGGGCGGGCGGGAGCGTCGAGGGGCTCGCCGGCACCCCGAACCTCCGGGGGATCGCACCGGGGACCCGCGGGATGGCCGCCATCGTCACGTTCCCCGCCCTCCCCTCGGTCCGCGGCCGCACGCTGGTGCTGCCGGTCCGGCTGGGGCGGGGGCGCGAGGTGCGGTTCGAGTTCCCCCTCACGCGGCTCCTCAGGCTCTCGGGGGACCCGGCGCCGAGCCCCTCCCCCGGCTGAGGCCCCGGAGCATCGCGTCGACCCCGCGGTTCGCGAGGCGGTCGGCCTCCCGGTTCCGCTCCCGCGGCACGTGTTCGTAGCGGACCCGCTCGAAGCGGCCGGCGAGCTCGAGCGCCTCCCCGTGGAGCTCGCGCAGCCGCGGGTTCCGCACCCGGTAGCGCCCGGAGAGCTGCTCCACGAGGAGGTGGGAGTCGGAGCGCACGACCACCTCCCGGGCCCCGAGCGCCGCGGCCCGGCGGAGCCCCTCGATGCAGGCCGTGTACTCCGCCACGTTGTTGGTCGCGACGCCGATCCCCCGAGCGACCGTCCCGAGGACCCGTCCGTCGGGGGTCGAGAGGACCACCCCGATGCCGGCCGGGCCCGGGTTGCCCCGGGCGGCGCCGTCGCAGGCGACGATCACGAGCGGACCAGGATCCTGCGGCAGTACTCGCACCTCGCGACGCCCTCGGCGTGCCGCAGGCGGTCGAGCTCCATCGCGGAGAGCTGCTGGTGGCAGCCCTGGCACACCCCATCGACGAGCGCGGCCGCGCCCACGCCCTTCTTCTGCCGGCGGATCTCCTCGTAGAGGGCGAGCAGCTCCTCGTCCAGGGCCCGGGCCAGCGCCTCCCGCGCCGGGCGCCTCGCCGCGAGCTCCGCCTCCACCCGCTCGAGCTCCCTCGCCGACCCGCCCCCCACCTCCTCCAGCCGCGCGCGCGCCTGGGCCGCCTCCCGCTCCGCCTCGGCCACCTTCGCCTCGAGCTCCTCGCGGCGGACCATCTGGTCCAGCAGCTCGTCCTCGACCCGCGACCGCCTCCCGCGGAGGGCCTCGACCTCGTGCTGGAGCGCCTCCAGCTCCTTGGGGTTGGCCACGCTCCCGTCGTACAGGCGTCGCTCCTCGGCCCGCTGCTTCGCCTCGAGCGACGACGCCTCGTGCTCCAGGCGCTGGATCTCGCGGGAGATCCCGTCCAGGGCCAGGCGGAGCTCGCCCAACCTCCCCTCGGCCGCCTCGGCCGCCTCGCGCGCGGCCCGCAGCTCCTCCCCCGAGGCCAGCTCCCGCCGGCGCGCCTCGAGCCGGTCGAGCTCGAGGTCGAGCTCCTGCAGCTCGAGCAGTCGGTCCAGGCCCCGCATCGTGCGAAGGGTAGCCGATGCCGCCGCCGGTCACGCCGGGAGGACCCGCCGCACCGTTCAGGCCAGGGCGAGCTGCTCAGGCCAGGGTGAGCTGTTCGGCCCGGCCCGCGCCGCCGATCGCCCCGGCCTGCGGCACCGGCTGCGTCGGGCCCCCCGACCACCGCCGGGCCGCGGCGCCCCCGGCGGGACGGAGGCCACCCAGCGCGCGGACCAGGCCCCGGACGCGTCGGGCGAGCTCCCGCCGGGCGGCGGGGGGGCCGTAGGGCGAGCCCCGGTACAGCTCCTCGTAGCGGGGGACGAGGTCCGGGTGGTTCCGCTCGAGCCACGGCATGAACAGCTCCCGGACCCCGGGCCGGAGGTGGAGCAGGATCGGCGAGACGTGCGTGGCGCCGGCCGAGATCGCGGCCTCCACCACCGCCCGGAGCTGCCTCGGATCGTCGGTGATCCCCGGGAGGACCGGCGCGAGCAGCACGCCGCAGGGCACGCCGGCCTCGTTCAGGGCCCGCACGGCCTCGAGGCGCGCGCGGGGGTGCGGCGTGCCCGGCTCGCTCCGGCGCCACGCCCGCTCGTCGAGGGTGCCGATCGAGAGGGCGGTCGCGACCTCGGTCGTCCTCGCCGCGCGGACGAGGAGGTCGAGGTCGCGGAGGATCAGCGTGGCCTTCGTCAGGATCGAGAACGGGTTCCGGTACTCGATCAGGGCCTCGAGGATCCCCCGCATCAGCCGGTAGCGGCCCTCGGCCCGCTGGTAGGGGTCGGTCGCCGTCCCCATCGCGATCGGCTCGCCCCTCCACCGCTTCGAGGCGAGCTGCGCCCGGAGCACCTCGGGGGCGTTCACCTTCACCACGATCTCGGTCTCGAAGTCCCGCCCGCCGTCCATCCCGAGGTAGGTGTGGGTGACCCGGGCGAAGCAGTAGGCGCAGGCGTGGGTGCAGCCCCGGTAGGGGTTGATCGTCCAGCGGAACGGGAGGAACGAGCCGGGGACCTCGTTGATGATGGTCCTGGCCTCGACCTCGATGAACGTGATGCCCCGGAACCCCGGGGCGTCGAACGTCCGGCGGCGGATCTCGAAGAGGCGCTCGGAGGTCACCCCGCGATGATAGAACGTACGTTCGAACCCGGCAACCCGGTCAGGCCGCAGGCAGGACGCCGAGGTCCGGGCCCGCCCGCCGTTCCAGGACCCCGCCCTGGAGCGTGAGGACCAGGTCGAACACCGAGCCGTAGCGCTCGATCCTGCGCTCGAGGTCGACCGCCTTCCCGTTCACCTCGAGCGTCACGCCGTCGGGGTTCCCGAAGCGGATCCCGACCGACCGGTCGGCCCGCACCCGGACCACCGCCCCCGGGGCGAGCGTCTCGCTCCGGACGATCGCGCCGTCGGCGACCAGGTGCACCCACGACGGCTCCGCGGCCCGCAGGACGAGCCGGATGTGGCGCACCGGGGCCGGGGCCCGGGTCGGGGGGGCCGCGGGGCTCGCGCCACCGGTGGCTGGCGGCTGCTCGGGCTGGCTCGGGAGGGCCCGGGGGACGGGCGCGCCGCCCCGGACCAGCGAGGCGACCGCGATCGCGGCGAGCACCAGGGCCGAGACCCCGGCGAGCACGCGCCCCCGCCGGGGCGGTTCCCCGCGGTCCGCGGGGATCTCCTCGAGCCTCGGCTCGAGGTCCTCGGCGTGTTCCTCGTCGAACCGGGCCACGAGCGGGCGGTCGTCGAGCCCGAGGAAGCGGGCGTACTCACGCAGGAAGAACCGCGCGTAGACGGGGGCCGGGAACCGCTCGACCGGGGCGTCCTCCTCCAGGGCCCGGAGGTAGCGAGGCGGGATCCGGGTCGCCTCGGCGATCTCCTCGATGCTGAGGCCGCGCCGTTCGCGGGCCTCCCGGAGCTCCGCCCCGGCCCCGGACACGCGCAGCGACAGCGTCGCGTCGCCCTCTCGACGAGGCTCGGTGATGGCCATGGGGATCTCCGGTTGTCCCACGCAGTCTCCCCCTCCCGCCCCGGACCCGTCAATCCAGCGGGCGATCCAGCCGTCGATCCAGCGGGCGATCCAGCCGTCGATCCAGCGGGCCGAGCCCTCGATCCAGCGGGCACGCGCCTCCGGTAGGCTGGCGGGCCATGGCCGAGGAGCTCGTGGGCCGGACCGCCGCTGAGCTCGCCGCCCTGGTCCGGGCGGGCGAGGCCAAGCCGGTCGAGGTGGTCCGGGACCACCTCGAGCAGATCTCGCGGCTCGAGCCGCGGGTCGGCGCGTTCCGGGTCGTCCGCGCCGAGCGGGCCCTCGAGGAGGCGGAGGCGGTCGGCGGGCGCGAGGATCTCTCCTCGCTCCCCCTGGCCGGGGTCCCCGTCGCGGTCAAGGACAACGTCGCGGTGGCCGGCGAGGCCGTCCGGCACGGGTCCGAGGCCACGCCGGACGAGCCGGCGACGGAGGACGAGGAGCTCGTGCGGCGACTCCGCGGGGCCGGGGCCGTGATCGTCGGCATCACGCGGATGCCCGAGTTCGGCCTGTGGGGGACGACCGACGGCCCGTGGGGCGTGACGCGGAACCCCTGGGACCCCTCGCGGACGGCGGGCGGCTCCTCCGGGGGGAGCGCGGCCGCGGTGGCCGCCGCGATGGTCCCGGTGGCCCACGGGAACGACGGACTGGGGTCGATCCGGATCCCCGCCGCCTGCTGCGGGGTGGTGGGGATCAAGCCCGGGGCCGGCGTGGTGCCGAGGGGGTCCGGCCTCTCGGCCTGGGCGGGGTTCACGGAGAACGGGGCGCTCGCCACCACGGTGGCCGACGCCGCGCTCGTGCTCTCCGCGATGGCCGGCCGGGACGACCTCCGGGACCCCCCGCCGCCGGGGCGGCCGCTGCGGATCTCGGTGTCGGTCCGGCCTCCGCTCGCCTGGGTCCGGGTGGACCCGGAGGTGCGGCGGGCGGTCCTCCACCTCGCCGACGTCCTCGCCGGCGCCGGTCACCGGGTGGCGCTCGCGGACCCGCCGTACGCGCAGCGGTTCGCGAGGGTCGTCGTCGCGCGCTGGTTCTCGGCCCCCGCCGACGAGCTCCCGGAGGTGGACGTGGGGAGCCTCGAGCCCCGCACCCGCCGCCACGCGCGGATCGGGCTGGCCCTCGGGCGGATCCTGCGCCCGCCCCGCGACGACGACCGCGAGCGGTGGCGGGCGCACCTCGCGCCGTTCTTCGAGGCCCACGACGTCCTGCTCACCCCGGTGCTCTCGGGCCCCCCGCTCCCCGCGCTCGCGTGGCACCGGCGCGGCTGGCTCGCGAACGTCCTCGCCAACGCCGGGCGGTCCCCGTTCGCCGCTCCCTGGAACCTCGCCGGCTACCCGGCCCTCGCGCTCCCGGCCGGCCGGCACCCCACCGGGACGCCGATCGGCGCCCAGCTCGTGGCGGCGGCCGGCGGCGAGGGCCTCCTGCTCTCCCTGGCCCGCCAGGTCGAGGAGCTGCAGCCCTGGCCCCGCCACCCGCCGCTCGCGGGGCTCGAGGGCGGCTGACCCGGCCCCCGACGGCGGGACCCGGCCTTGCGCCCCGCCCGGCGGGTGGTAGATACTACGACGTTGAGATATCTGCCCTCGCCCCTCGGGCGGGCCGACGCACGGAGGGATCGATGCCGACGCTGCCGGACGAACAGCGGAAGGAGCTGGGGAAGGACCTCCAGTCGTTCCTCCGCTTCCTCGAGACGTACTACCCCAACGAGGTCCTGCGGGTGAAGCGGGAGGTCGACCCGATCTTCGAGGCCACCGCGATCCTGTGGCGCCTCGAGAAGGAGCGGCGGTTCCCGCTCGTGGTGTTCGACCACATCAAGGGCTCGGAGCTCCCCTGCGTGACGAACGTCCACGCGAGCTTCCCGCGCCTCGCGATGGCCCTCGGCCTCTCGATCGACGCCACCCCCCGCGACTTCATCCTGGAGTACATGCGGCGCGAGGACGCACCGATCGAGCCGGTGATGGTCGAGCGGGACCAGGCGCCGTGCAAGGAGGTCGTCCTCACCGGCGACGACGTCGACATCTTCAAGCTCCCGATGCTCAAGTACCACGAGCTGGACTCGGGGCAGATGGATCCGGGCTACGAGCAGCACCGGGGCCGCTACATCACGCTGGGCTACGAGATCATGAAGGACCCCGACACCGGGATCCGCAACGCGGGGATCTACCGGCTCCAGGCCAAGGGGCGGAACAAGTTCGGGATCCAGATCTCCGAGACCGCCCACGGCCACTACATCATGCAGAAGAACATCAAGGCGGGCCGGCCCACCGAGATGGCGGTCGCGATCGGCCTGCACCCGGCCGTCGAGCTCGGGTTCCTCTCGTTCACCTCGATCGACGTGGACGAGTTCGCGATGGCCGGGGCGATGCTCGGCGAACCCCTCGAGATGGTGCGGTGCGAGACCATCGACGTCGAGGTCCCCGCGTGGGCCGAGATCGTGCTCGAGTGCGAGATCGACCCGGTGCTGCGGGAGCCCGAGGCGCCGTTCGGCGAGTACCCCGGCACCTACGGCCCCGAGCGGAACAACCCGGTGGTGTGGGTGAAGGCCATCACGATGCGCCGGAACGCGCACTACCAGAGCTCGTTCGTCGGGCACTGGGACAACCTGCTGCTGTCGGGCGTCACCCGCAACTCGATGATCTACAAGGCCTGCCGCCTCGCCTCGGGCGGGGTGAAGGCGGTCTACGTGCCCCCCTCCGGCCGGTGCCGCTACATCTGCTACGTGCAGATGGAGAAGCTGATCGAGGGCGACCCGAAGAACGCCGCGATGGCGGCCTTCGCCGCCGACCCGTTCCTCAAGTACGTGATCGTCGTGGACGAGGACGTCGACATCACGAACGACTCGGACGTCTGGCACGCGATCGCGCAGCGCGTGCGGTTCCACGAGGACGCCTTCGTGGTGACCCACGCCCGGGGGTCGCCCCTGGACCCCGCCTCCTACGACCCCGCGGGGGGCTCGCACCTCGTGACCAAGGTGGGGATCGACGCCACCCGGAAGCGGGACTTCCCCAAGGAGATCTCGACGCCGGGGGTGGACGAGGTGGACCTCGACGCGATCTTCGGCGAGGCCTGGAAGCAGACCCGCAGGGACTAGGCCCGCGTGAAGCCCGCGCCGTTCGAGTACGTCGCGCCCGAGCGCCTCGACGAGGCGGTGGCCGCCCTCGCCGGGGGGGCGGACGCGAAGGTCCTGGCCGGGGGCCAGAGCCTCGTCCCGCTCCTCGCGATGCGGCTCGCCACCCCGGGGCTCCTGGTCGACCTGAACCGCATCCCGGGCCTGGACGAGGTCCGCCTGGAGGACGGGACGCTCGAGCTGGGGGCGATGACCCGGGAGCGGACCGTGGAGGAGCTCCCGGGCCTGGCCGCCCGGTGCCCGATGATCGCCGAGGCGGTCGCCGCGATCGGCCACGTCGCGATCAGGAACCGCGGGACGGTGGGCGGCTCCCTCGCGCACGCCGACCCCGCCGCCGAGTGGCCGGCGCTCCTGCTGGCCCTGGACGGGGAGGTGGAGGCCGCCGGGCCGGCGGGGACCCGCACGATCGCCGCGCGCGACCTCTTCGTCACGTACTTCACGACCTCGCTCGAACCCACCGAGATCCTCACGCGGGTCCGCCTGCGGCTCCCCCCGCCCGGGGCCGGCTCCGCGTTCGTCGAGTTCTCGCGCCGCCACGGGGACTTCGCGCTGGCCGGGGCGGGGGCGGTGCTCGCGCTCGAACCCGACGGCACGGTGGCCGAGGCGCGCCTCGCGCTGATCGGGGTCCGGGACACGGCGGTCCGCGCCGAGCGGGCGGAGGAGCTGCTCCGCGGCGAGCGGCCGACCGACGAGGCGATCCGGGCGGCGGCGGAGGCGGTGGACGAGGTCCTGAACCCCGTCTCGGACGTCCACGCGTCGGCCGGGTTCCGCCGGCACCTGGCGAAGGTCATGGCCCGCCGGGCGCTCCTCGCGGCCCGGGCCCGGGCGCGGGGAGGTGGCGATGGCTGAACGACGACGGATCGCGCTGCGGGTGAACGGCCGGGAGCTCGTGGGCGAGGCGGAGCCGCGGGTGACGCTCGCCGACTTCCTCCGCGACGAGCTGGGCCTCACCGGCACCCACCTGGGCTGCGAGCACGGGGTCTGCGGGGCGTGCACGATCCTCCTGGACGGGCGGAGCGTCCGCTCCTGCCTCCTGCTCGCCGTCCAGGCCGAGGGCCACGAGCTCACGACCGTGGAGGGGCTCGAGCGGGAGGACGGCTCGCTCCACCCGGTCCAGGAGGCGTTCTCCGAGGCCCACGGGCTCCAGTGCGGCTTCTGCACCCCGGGGTTCCTCCTCTCGGTGGTCGAGCTCCTCGGCCGCCACCCCGACCCCGACGAGGCGCTGATCCGGACCTGGCTCTCGGGGAACCTGTGCCGCTGCACCGGCTACCAGAACATCGTCGAGGCGGTGAAGCTGGCGGCGGCCAGGCTGCGGGGGGCGGGGGCGTGAGCGGACGCGCCGCCGGCCCGGGCTCGATCCCCGCCGAGCTCCTCGAGGAGCTCCGACGGCAGGCCCGGCCGCCCCGGTACGCCGGGCAGCGCCGGCGGAGGGTCGAGGACCGGCGCCTCCTGACCGGGCGGGCGCGCCACGTCGGCGACCTCCGGGTGCCGGGGCTCGCCCACGTCTCGGTGCTGCGGAGCTCGTTCGCCCACGCCCGCCTGGTGCGGGTCGACGCGTCCCCGGCCCTGGCGGCGGGGGCGATCGCCGTCTTCACCGCGGCCGACCTCCGCGGGAAGGTCGGGACGTTCCCCGAGGCCGGCCGGGAGGAGATCACGCCCCGCATCTACGAGCGGATCGACCTCGAGGTGAAGCCGCTCCCGATGCCGGTCCTCGCCGACGGCGTCGTGCACTGGGTCGGGCAGCCGATCGCGGCGGTCGTGGCCGAGGACCGCTACGCCGCCGAGGACGCGCTCGAGCGGATCGAGGTCGAGTACGAGCCGCTCCCGGCGGTCGCCGACGCCGAGGCCGCGGTGGCGCCGGGCGCGCCGGTGCTCCACCCGGCGCTCGGGGACAACGTCGTGGTCCGGTTCCGGGTCGCCGCCGGGGACGTGGAGCGGGCCTTCCGCGAGGCGCCCCGGAGGCTCCGGCGGCGGTTCGCGATGGGGCGGCAGGCGGCGAACGCGATGGAGCCCCGGGGGGTCCTGGCGGCCTGGGACGAGGGGCGGCGGGAGCTCCAGGTCTGGCTCACGAACGCCCGCCCCCACCTGATCCGGACCTTCCTCTCGCGGATGCTCGGGCTGCCCGTCGAGCACGTCCGGGTCGTCGCCCCCGACATGGGCGGGAGCTTCGGCACCGGGGTGTTCCCCGAGGACGTGCTGGTGCCGTTCATCGCGATGGCCCTGGGGAGGCCGGTGCGCTGGCTCGAGGACCGCCGGGAGAACCTGGCTAACACCCGCCACGGCAGGGACCAGGTCCACGACGTCGAGGTCGCCTTCGACGACGAGGGACGGATCCTCGCGCTGCGCGACTCCTACCTCGTCGACTCCGGCGCCTACAACCCCTACGCCATCACCGTCTCCTACAACGCGGCCGCCCACTTCCGCGGCCAGTACCGGATCGACCACGTCGATCTCGAGTGCCGCAACGTCGTCACGAACAAGGCGCCGGTGACCCCGGTGCGGGGCGCCGGGCGCCCCGAGGCGCTGTTCGTGATGGACCGGCTCCTGGACGTGGTGGCCCGGGAGCTGGGCCTGGACCCGATCGAGGTCCGCCGGCGGAACCTCATCCCCCCGGACGCGATGCCCTACCCCATGGGGATCCCCTACCGGGACGGGGTCGACGTCGTCTACGACCGCGGCGACTTCCCCGCCCAGCTCGAGCAGGCCCTCCGGCTCTTCGACCTCGAGGGGTTCCGGGCCCAGCAGGAGGCCGCCCGCCGCGAGGGGCGGCGGCTCGGCGTGGGGGTCGCCTGCTACGTCGAGGGCTCGGGCTACGGCCCGCACGAGGGCGCGATCGTCCGGATCGACCCCTCCGGCCACGTGGTCGTCCTCACCGGCGCCAAGCCCCACGGGCAGGGCCTCGAGACGACGCTCGCGCAGGTCTGCGCCGACCAGCTCGGGGTCCGCCCGGAGGACGTGACGGTCCGGGCCGGGGACACCGCGCTCATCCCCTACGGGGTCGGCACGTTCGCCTCCCGCAGCGCGGTCACCGCCGGGTCGGCGGTGGGCATCGCCGCGGCCCGCCTCCGGGCCCGCGTGGCGCGGGTGGCCGCGGAGCTCCTCGAGGTGGACCCCGAGGAGGTGGAGGTGGAGGACGGACGGGCCTTCCCGCGGGGCGCGCCCGAGCGGGGGGTCTCGTTCGCGGAGGTCGCCGCCGCCGCGGGCCCCCATCCCCGGACCCGCCTCCCCGAGGGGCTGGGCTTCGGGCTCCAGGAGGAGTACTACTTCGTCCCGCCCACCGTGACGTTCTCGTCCGGGACCCACGTGGTGGGCGTCGAGGTCGACGAGGAGACCGGGGGGGTGCGGCTCCTGCGGTACGTGAGCGTGGACGACTGCGGGCGGATGCTCAACCCGACCGTGGTGGAGGGCCAGGTCCACGGCGGGATCGCGCACGGGATCGGGAACGCGATCCTCGAGGAGGTGGTCTACGACGCCGACGGCCAGCTCCTCACCGGCACCTACCTCGACTACCTGCTCCCCTCCGCCGCCGAGGTCCCCCCGATCGTCGTCGGCCACCAGGAGTTCCCCTCGGAGCTGAACCCGTTCGGGATCAAGGGCGTCGGCGAGGGAGGGGCCGTGGGGCCGCCGGCGGCGATCGCGAACGCCGTCGTGGACGCGCTGTGGCCCCTCCGGATCGAGATCGACCGGGTCCCGCTCACGCCCGAGCGGCTGCACGGGCTGATCCGGGAGGCGCGGGCCGCGGCCGGGGAGGAGGGCTGATGGAGGTCAAGGGGATCGTCTGGGTGGGCACCGCCACCGACCGCTACGACGAGACCGTCGCGTTCTTCCGCGACGTGCTGGGGCTCGGCGTCTTCCACGCGAGCCCCAACCTCACGGTCCTGCGGACGGGCTCCGGCGAGTGGGTGGAGGTGTTCGGCCCGGGGCACGAGCACTTCGCGGAGTTCGACCGGGGGCCGGTCGTGGAGTTCCTCGTGGACGACGTCCCCGCGGCCCGGGCCGAGCTCGAGTCCCGCGGGGTCGCGTTCCTCCACGAGGACCACTCGTGGAACGGCTACACGTGGGCCCACTTCCGGGGGCCGGACGGGAACATCTACGGGATCACGAGCGGCCCGTACGGCGGGGGCGGGGCGGCGTGACCCGCCCCGACCGCCCGCTCCCCCTGGTCGTGGCGATGACCGGGGCGACCGGGGCCATCTACGGCGTCCGGGCGCTCGAGGCCCTGCGCGAGGCGGGGGTCGAGACCCACCTCGTGATCAGCGGGTGGGCGGAGCGGACGATCCTCGCCGAGACCGACCGCAAGCCGGCCGAGGTGCGGGCCCTCGCGACCCACGTGTGGGAGGAGGACGACCTGGACGCGCCGCCCGCCTCGGGGTCGCTCCTCACCAGGGGCATGCTCGTCGCGCCCTGCAGCATGAAGTCGCTCGCGGCGATCGCCCACGGGATCTCGGAGAACCTGATCCACCGCGCGGCCGAGGTCACGATCAAGGAGCGGCGGAAGCTCCTGCTGCTCGTGCGGGAGTCCCCGCTCTCGGTGATCCACCTCGAGAACATGCTCACGGTGGCCCGGGCCGGGGCGCTGGTCGTCCCGCCGGTCCCCGCGTTCTACGCCCGGCCCCGGACGATCGCGGAGATGGTCGACCACACCGTCGGGCGGGTCCTCGACCACTTCGGCGTCCCCCACGACCTGGTGCGCCGCTGGGGGGAGCCGCGGCCGGGGTGGGAGCCCCACACCGAGCCCGGCGGTGGGGCCCCGCGCTGACCGGGCCCCGGGCGACCGGCGGGCGGACCCGGGCGTCAGTCCCTGCGGAGGCCCTCGAGCTGGGCCCGCCAGGCCCGCACCACCTCCGACGGGTCGCCGCGCTCCACGGTGAACCCGATCCCGTGGGTGACGGGCATCCCGGGGTGGAGGTCGGACTCGACCGACGACACCGCGATCTCGAACCGCTCGAGGTCCGAGCCCTCGACCGGGGGCAGCGGCCGGGGGGTGCCCCGGACGTAGAGCACGGTCCCCGGCGTCACGAAGCACAGGAGGGCCGGGCTCCCCCGGGCGAGGTTCCGCGCGGTCCGGGTCCCGGCCCACAGCGCGACCCGGAGCCGGCGGTCGTCGGGGGCGAGGATCTCCCCGGCCGACAGCATGCAGGGGCGCGGGGTACCGTCCTGGTCGGCGGTGACGAGGAGGTACGCGGGCCCGATCTTGCGCTCGAGGTCGCGCCCGTCGAACGCCTCGAGCACCTCCGGCGGCAGACGCTCGCCCACGGTCCTGCTCATGCGGCCCCCCGACGCCCAGGTGTCTCGAGCGTAAGATACCCCGGCCGCCACGACCGCGCAGGAGGGAACCACGGACGCCGCAGGACCCGGACCGTCGCCCGTCGGGGCCGGCGGCCTCCTCCGCCACCCCCGGTTCCTCGCGGTGAACGCCGGCTACCTCGCGGCGACCACCGCCGAGTCCCTCCTCGCCCCCGTCCTGCCGCTCGCGTCGCGCGAGCTCCGCCTCTCGGTGGGCGACGCCGGGCTCGCCCTGGCCTGCCTGGCGGCCGCGATCGCCGTGGGGAACCTGGCGGGCGGCGCCGCCCTCGTCCGCCTCGGGCCGAGGGCCGGGGCGGTGGGACCGCTCCTCGTCGCCGCGGCCGCCCTCGCGCTGGTCTCGACGGCCCATGGCCGCGCCGCCTTCCTCGCCGGGCAGGCGCTGGTGGGGCTGGGGGCCGGGGGGTTCTTCGCGTCGGGCCTGTTCGCGGCCGGGGCGATGGCCGATCCCGGCCGCCGTGGTTCTGCGATGGGCCTGTTCGGGATCTCGTTCTCCGCGGGGCTCGCGCTCGCGGCGGCCCTCGCCGCCCTGACCGGCCAGCGGAGCTGGCGGCTCGCGTTCCTCGCCTCGGCCGTCGTCTGTCTCGCCTCCGCGGCCGCCCTGGCCCTCGTCCGCATGCCCGGCAGGCCGGATCCGCCGGGGCCCGACGGGCGGGGCGCCCTCCGGCGCCTCATGGGGGCGCCCCTGGCCGTGGGGGGGACCGCCGCCGCCTCCCAGTACGGCACGGTCTCCTTCCTCCCCACGTTCGCGGTGGCCGCCTGGGGCCTCTCGCCCCAGGCCGCCGCGGCCTGGCTGGGCGTGGCCCGGGCCCTCTCGATCGCCGCCAAGCTCCTCGCCGGGAGCCGGGCCGACCGCCGGGGCGCGCGGGCGACCGCCGCGCGGACCGGCCTGCTGCTCGCGGCCACCGGGCTGGCCTGGACGGCGCTCCCGGCGGCGTGGGCCGCCCTCGCCGCGGCCCTGGTCTTCGCGGCCGCCGTGAGCGCGCTCGGGCCCGTGGCCAACGCCCTCGCGCTCGAGGGCTTCGGGGCCCGCGGCGCGCTGCTCGGGGTGTTCCGCTCGGCCCAGATCGCGGTGGGCTCGGCCGCGAGCGCCGCCATCGGGGCGGCCGCCTCCCACGTCGGCCTCCGTCCGACGCTCCTCGTGGCCGCCGTCCTGCCCGGGGCGCTCGCGCTCATCGATCGACGGACCGGGACCGGGCGTCCGCCGGCTGCCCGCGACGGCTAGGGACCGATGCCCAGCAGGTCCACGACCTCGCGGACCGCGGCCTCCACGCGGGCGGGTTCCGCGGGGCCCTTGGAGGGGCGCACGAGCGCGACCCCCGGGGTCCGCTCGAGGCGCCGCAGCGCCTCGTCGTGGAAGGGCCCCGAGCGGTCCGCGGCGAGCAGCAGCACGAGCGGTCGCCCTTCCTTGATCGTCACGTCGGCGGCCCGGTGGACGAGGTTCGTCGCGAGGCCCAGGCCGATCGAGGCCAGCGACGACGCGCTGCAGGGGGCGATCGCCATCCCGAGGGTCAGGAACGACCCGCTCGAGATCCGCGCGGCCTGGTTCTCCTCCGCGTACACCCGGTGCGCCAGGCCTCGCACCTCCTCGGGCACGCGGCCGGTCTCGCGGGCCACCGAGCGGGTCGCGCCCCGGGACATCACGAGGTGCGTCTCGACCGGGAGCTGGGCCAGGACCTCCAGGAGCCGGACGCCGTAGGCGAGGCCCGGGCCCTCGGTCAGGCCCACGACCACCCGTCCCTGTCTTGACTCGGCCGACATCTAAACGTCAAGATACCTTGCCTGGGATCGAGACGGAAGGGGGTGGCCCGTGTCGAGGTTGGTCCGTTCCATCGCACTGCTCGCGCTCCTCGCCCTGGTCGGTGCGGCGTGCGACACCGGCGCGGAGGAGGCGCCCGAGGGCGGAGCGGCGCCGGTCGAGATCACGATCGCGATCGGCTCCGAGCCCACGACGCTCGACCCGCAGCTCCGCGACGACGGCGGGGAGCGGGCGGTGAACGACAACATCTACGAGACGCTCATGGTCCGCACGCCCCAGGGCGAGCTCCAGCCCGGGCTCGCGGCGGACTTCCCGGAGCAGGTGGACCCCACGACCTGGCGGTTCACGCTCCGGGAGGGCATCACGTTCCACGACGGGGAGCCGTTCAACGCCGACGCCGTGGTCCACAGCGTCGAGCGGATCATCGACCCGGCCTTCGAGTCCGAGCAGGCCGGCTCGTTCTTCGGCACGATCACCGGCGCCGAGAAGGTGGACGACCTCACGGTGGACATCAAGACCAGCGGCCCGGACCCCGTGCTGCCGGCCCGCATGTACTGGATGAAGATGGTCCCGCCGGAGGCCTCCCAGGAGCCGGACTTCGCGGAGAACCCCGTGGGCACCGGGCCCTACCGGTTCGTGGAGTGGGTCCGGGGCGACCACGTGACGCTCGAGGCCAACCCCGACTACTGGGGCGGCGCACCGGCCATCGACCGCGTCACGTTCCGGTTCGTGGCCGAGGCCGGGACCCGGCTCGCCGGGCTCCTCTCCGGCGAGTTCGACCTGATCACGAACCTCCTGCCGGAGGACGTGGCGACCGTGGAGGGCGCCGGGAAGCAGGCGGCGGCCGTGCAGGGCCTGGAGCATCCCGTCATCATCCTGAACGTGGACGAGGGGGTCACGGCCGACGTCCGGGTCCGGCAGGCGCTGAACCTGGCGGTGGACAAGGACGCGCTGGCGAACGACCTGTTCGCGGGCAACGCGACCGTGGACGCCTGCCAGATCCTCTCGCCCTCGTGGACCGGGTTCAACGAGGAGCTCCAGCCCTACGCGTACGACCCGGACCGGGCGCGGGAGCTGCTCCGGCAGGCCGGGGCCGAGGGCGCGACGGTCGAGCTGATCGGCGAGCGCGGCCGCTGGCTCAAGGACGGGGAGCTCCTCGAGGCCGTGGCCGGGTACTGGGACGCGGTCGGGATCGACACCAAGCTCCGCATCTTCGAGTTCGACGAGTACCTGAACCGCCTGTTCGGGGAGGTGCGGCCCGACGCCGTGTTCGTGACGAGCTCCAACGAGCTGCTCGACGCGAGCCGGAACCTCGGGGCCTACTACCACATGGACGGCATCGGGGCCTCCAACAGCGACGAGCGGCTCGCCGAGCTGCTCGACCAGGCCCTGACCGAGACCGACCCCGACCGGCGCGAGGCGCTGTACGCGGAGGCCACGAAGATCGCCTGCGACGGCGCGTACTTCGTGTTCCTCCTGAACATCAACGACACCTACGGGATGAGCGAGCGGCTGTCGTGGCAGCCTCGGGTGGACGCGAAGCTGCTCGTCAAGGAGATGGCGGTCACGGGATAGGGGGAGCGCGGCTGGGATGGGCCGGTTCGCGGTCAGGAGGATCGCGCAGGGGCTGCTCGTCATCCTCGGGGTGACGGTCGTCGTCTTCGTCGTCACCCGCCTGGTGGGCGACCCCGTCGACGTCCTCCTCCCGCTCGAGGCGACCGCGGAGGAGCGGGCCAAGTTCGAGCACCGCCTCGGGTTCGACCGGCCCATCCCGGTCCAGTTCGTGGACTACCTCGAGGACCTGGCCCGGCTCGACTTCGGGGAGTCGTTCTGGCAGCACCGGCCGGTGATGGAGATCGTCCTCGAGCACCTCCCCAGGACCTTCACGCTCGTGATCCCCGCGATGCTGCTCATGGTGGCGCTCGCGGTCCCCCTCGGGGTCCTCGCGGCCCTCCGGCCCGGCGGCGTCCTGGACCGGGTCACGGTGGTGCTGAGCCTCATCGGGCTCTCCATCCCCCAGTTCTGGCTCGGCCTGCTCCTGATCCTCGTGTTCGCCGTGGAGCTGAAGGTCCTGCCCCCGCTCGGCGGCGGCTCGCCGAGGCACATGATCATGCCGGTCCTCGCCCTCGCCCTCCCGGCGGTGGGCCGCCTGGCGATGATCGTCCGCTCTTCGATGATCGACGAGCTGAACCAGCAGTACGTGAAGATGGCGCTGGCCAAGGGGATCCCCTATGCCCGGGTGGTCGGGGTGCACGCCCTGCGCAACGCCGCGATCCCCGCCCTCACGCTCTCGGGCTGGGAGTTCATCCGGGCGCTCGCCGGCTACTCGGTGATCGTGGAGTTCGTCTTCCAGTGGCCGGGGGTCGGGTTCCTCGCGATGCAGTCGATCGAGCGGCAGGACCTGTTCCTGCTCCAGGGGATCGTGTTCGTGGTCGCGGTGATGGTGGTGGTGGTGAACGTGATCGTGGACATCCTCTACAAGGCGATCGACCCGCGGATCAAGCTCGCGTAGCGATGCGGACGCAGGAACGGGTCCGGGCGCGGCGACGGCGGGAGCTGCTCGGGGGGCGGCCCTACGAGGTCCTCCGGGCCCTCCGCAGCGCCCTCTACGAGCTGTGGGGCGACAAGGTCGGGCTGTTCGGCCTCCTCGTGGTCGCGGGGCTCGTGCTCGTCGCGGTCCTCGCGCCCGTCCTCGCCCCCCACGACCCGACGGCGGGCGCCCTCGGGGACCGTCTCCGCCCGCCCGCCTGGGCGGAGGGCGGCAGCGCCCGGTTCCTGCTCGGGACCGACGAGCAGGGCCGGGACATCCTCTCCCGGATCATCTACGGCACCAGGGTCACGCTCCTCGTCGGCGGCTCGGTGGTCCTGCTCGCCGGGACCTTCGGGACGCTCATGGGCCTCGTCGCCGGGTACAAGGGCGGGCGGTGGGACTCGGTGATCATGCGGGTGGTCGACACCCAGGTCGCGTTCCCCGGGCTCCTGCTGGCGCTCGTGATCCTCGCGGTGATCCAGCCCAGCGCGACCTCGGTGATCGCGGTGCTCGCGCTCAACGGGTGGATGGTCTACGCGCGGATGACCCGCGGCGTCGTGCTCTCGGTGAAGGAGACGCCGTACGTGGACGCCGCCGAGATCGTCGGGTGCCGACCGCGCCGGGTCGTGCTCCGCCACATCCTCCCGAACCTCGCGTCGCCGCTGCTCACGCTCGCGGTGCTCGAGTTCGCCCGGATCATCCTCGCCGAGGCCGCCCTGTCGTTCCTGGGCCTCGGGATCCAGCCGCCGCAGGCCTCGTGGGGGCTCATGGTGTCCCAGGGGAAGAACTACCTGTTCAGCGCGTGGTGGCTCGTGACGTTCCCCGGCCTCGCGATCGCGCTCACCGTGCTCGGCGTGAACCTCCTCGCGAGCTGGCTCCGGGTCGCCGCCGACCCCCAGGAGCGGGAGAAGCGGTTCGCGGCCGCCACGAGCCAGCGGGCGGCCCAGGGGACGGTGTGAGCGTGGCCGGCGCGGGCGGCCGCGTGCCCCCGGGGGGACGGCTCCTCGAGGTGGAGGACCTCCACGTGAAGTTCTTCACGCGCCGGGGCGTGGCGCACGCCGTCCGGGGGGTCTCGTTCCGGATCGACGCCGGCGAGACCCTGGGCCTGGTCGGCGAGTCCGGGTCGGGGAAGAGCGTGACCGCGCTCGCGCTGATGGGCCTGATCCGGCTCCCGGGGAGGATCACGGGGGGCGACATCCGCTGGAAGGGGCGCTCGCTGCTCGGGCCGGGGGGCCAGCGCCACCTGGCGGGGATCCGGGGCCGGGAGATCGCGATCGTGTTCCAGGACCCGATGACCTCGCTGAACCCCCTGTTCACCGTGGGCTTCCAGATCGGCGAGGTCCTCCGCCACCACCTGGGGATCGGGCGGGACCAGGCCCGGCGGCGGGCGGTGGAGCTGCTCGACATGGTCGGGATCGCCTTCCCCGAGCAGCGGGTCGACCAGTACCCCCACGAGTTCTCGGGCGGGATGCGCCAGCGGATGCTGATCGCGATGGCCCTGGCCTGCGAGCCGGAGCTCCTGATCGCCGACGAGCCCACGACGGCCCTGGACGTGACGATCCAGGCGCAGATCCTGGAGCTCCTCGCGGAGCTCCAGCGGCGGCTGGGGATCGCGGTGCTCCTGATCAGCCACGACCTCGGCGTCGTGGCCCAGGTCTGCCACCGGATCGCGGTGATGTACGCCGGGCACATCGTGGAGACCGGGACCGCGGAGGACGTCTTCTCCCGCCCCGGGCACCCCTACACCGAGGGCCTGCTCCGCTCGACGCCGCGGCTGGACCGGGTGGAGTCGCGGCTCCAGGGGATCGACGGGTCGCCGCCCGACCTGATCCATCCCCCGCCCGGCTGCCCCTTCCACCCGCGCTGCAGGCTCGCGGACGAGCGGTGCGCGGCGGAGATGCCGCCGCTCGCGGACCACGGAGGACGGGAGGTCGCGTGCTGGCATGCGTTCGGTAGGCGTGTCGGAGAAGAGGCCGGAGCCGGAACCTCGCACGGGTGAGCCCCTGCTCCGGGTCGAGGGGCTCACGGTCCACTTCCCCGTGGGCCGGGCCGGCCTCTGGGGCCGGCACCGCCGGGTCGTCCACGCGGTCGACGACGTCTCGTTCGAGATCCGCCGTGGCGAGACCCTCGGGCTCGTGGGCGAGTCCGGCTCGGGGAAGACGACCACGGGCCGGGCCATCCTCCGCCGCGTGCCGATCACCGCGGGGCGGATCTGGTTCAAGGGGCGCGACATCACCGAGGTCCGCGGGGAGGAGCTCCGCCGGCTCCGCCGGGACATGCAGCTCGTGTTCCAGGACCCCTACGCGAGCCTGAACCCACGGATGCGGGTCCTCGACATCGTGGCCGAACCGCTGCTCGTGCACGGCCTCGTGCGGCGGATCGAGGACGCCGAGGACCGGGTCGTGGAGCTGCTCGAGCTCGTCGGGCTCCCCGCGGACGCCGTGGACCGCTACCCCCACGCGTTCTCCGGCGGCCAGCGCCAGCGGATCGGGATCGCCCGGGCCCTGGCCCTGGAGCCCGACCTGATCGTGGCGGACGAGCCCGTGTCCGCGCTCGACGTGTCGATCCGGGCCCAGGTCGTGAACCTCATGCAGGACCTCCAGGAGCGCCTCGGGCTCACGTACCTGTTCATCGCCCACGACCTCTCCGTGGTCCGCCACATCTCCCACCGGATCGCGGTGATGTACGCGGGGAAGCTGGTGGAGCTCGCGGACCGGGACGAGCTCTACCGCGACCCCCGCCACCCCTACACGCGGGCCCTGCTCTCCGCGGTGCCGATCCCCGACCCCCGCGTGCAGCGGGCGCGCGGCCGCACGGTGCTGCGGGGGGAGATCCCCAACCCCGTGCAGCCGCCCCCGGGGTGCCGCTTCCACACCCGGTGCCCGATCGCGGTGGAGCGGTGCGCGGCCGGGGAGCCGCCGCTCGAGGAGAAGGCGCCGCACCACGTCGCCGCCTGCTGGCTCACGTGAGGGGTCGCCGGGGGGCCCGCGGCGTCGCACCATGGGAGGCGAGGAACGAGGGCGACCGGGGAGGTTCGGATGGACGTACGGGTGATCCCCCACTGGATCGACGGCCGGCGCGAGGAGGGGGCGCCGGAGCGGATGGGCGACGTGTACGACCCCGCCACCGGGCGGGTCACCGCGCGGGTCGCCTTCGCCGACGCCGCGGTCGTGGACCGGGCCGTCGAGGCCGCGGCCCGGGCCTTCGAGGCGTGGCGGCGCTCCACGCTCACCGCGCGGGCCGCGATCATGTTCCGCTACCGCGAGCTGCTCGAGGCCCACACCGAGGAGCTGGCGCGGATCATCTCGAGCGAGCACGGCAAGGTCCGGGCCGACGCGATGGGCGAGATCCGGCGGGGCATCGACGTGGTCGAGTTCGCCTGCGGGATCCCCCACCTGCTCAAGGGCGAGTTCTCCGAGAACGTCTCCACGGACATCGACACCTACTCGATCCGCCAGCCGGTGGGGGTCTGCGTCGGGATCACGCCGTTCAACTTCCCGGCGATGGTCCCCATGTGGATGTACCCGATCGCGATCGCCTGCGGGAACACGTTCGTCCTCAAGCCCTCGGAGAAGGACCCCTCCGCCTCGCTGCTCCAGGCCGAGCTGCTGAAGGAGGCCGGCCTGCCGGACGGGGTGTTCAACGTGGTCCAGGGCGACAAGGTGGCCGTCGACGCCCTGCTGGCGCACCCCCGGGTGGCGGCGGTGAGCTCCGTGGGCTCCACCCCCGTCGCCCGCTACATCTACGAGACCGCCGCGGCCCACGGCAAGCGCGTCCAGGCGCTCGGTGGCGCGAAGAACCACATGGTGGTGCTCCCCGACGCGGACCTCGACTTCGCCGCGGACCAGGCGGTGAGCGCCGCGTACGGCTCCACCGGGCAGCGGTGCATGGCGATCGCGGCCCTGGTCGCCGTGGGCGAGGCGGGCGACGCCCTCGTCGAGCGGATCCGGGAGCGGGTGGCGAAGCTCCGCGTGGGCCCCGGGACCGACCCCGAGGCCGAGATGGGTCCCCTGGTCACCGGCGAGGCCCGGGACAAGGTGCTCGGCTACATCGAGACCGGGATCCGCGAGGGGGCCGAGCTCGCGATCGACGGTCGCGACCTCAAGGTCGAGGGCTACGAGGACGGGTTCTTCCTCGGGCCCTGCCTGTTCGACCGGGTCACGCCGTCGATGACGATCTACCGCGACGAGATCTTCGGGCCGGTGCTGGCGATGCTCCGCGCGGAGAGCCTGGACGAGGCGATCGCGCTCGTGAACGCGAACCCCTACGGCAACGGCACCGCGATCTTCACGAGCGACGGGCACGCGGCGCGGCGCTTCGAGGAGGAGGTCGAGGTGGGGATGGTCGGGATCAACGTCCCGATCCCGGTGCCGCTCGCGTTCTACTCGTTCGGGGGGTGGAAGCGGTCGCTGTTCGGCGACGCCCACATCCACGGGCCCGACGGGGTCCGGTTCTACACCCGGGCCAAGGTCGTCACCCGTCGCTGGCCCGAGACCGCGGCCCGCGGGGTGGACCTGCGGTTCCCCGGCGCCCGGCGCTGAGCCGGGGCGGGGTCAGCCGCCCGCCCCCCCGATCAGCGCGCGGACCGCGGGCGGGCTGAGCGGCGTCCGGCGGACCACCGCGCCGTAGGGCCGCAGCGCGTCCTCCACCGCGTTGGCGATCGCGGCCGGGCCCGGGATCGCGCCGCCCTCCCCGAGGCCCTTGAGGCCGAGCGGGTTCGTCGGCGAGGGCGTCTCCAGGTGGGCGAGGCGCACCGGCGGGATCTCGACCGCGGTGGGCACGAGGTAGTCGGCGAGGGTCGCCGACAGGAGCTGCCCCTGGTCGTCGTAGGCGATCTCCTCGTAGAGGGCGCCGGCGATCCCCTGGGCGACCCCGCCCCGGACCTGGCCGTCCACGATCGTCGGGTTGAGGAGCGGCCCGCAGTCGTGGGCCACGGCGTACGCGAGCACCCGGACCTCGCCGGTCTCGGGGTCCACCGAGACCCGGGCGGCGTGGACGCCCGCCGCCCAGGTCACCCGCGGGGGCTCGAAGTACTCGGTGGCGCGGAGGAGCTCGGGGTCGCGGGCCGCGAGCTCCGCCAGGGCCACGGCCCGGCTCGGCGCACCGGCCACCGCGACGCGGTCCCCGGCGAGCTCGAGGTCCTCGGGCGCCGCCTCGAGCGCCTCGGCCGCGGCCCGCAGCACCTGCTCGCGCACGCGCCGGGCCGCCGCCGCCACGGCGTTGCCGGCCACGACCGCGCTCCGGCTCGCCACGGTCCCCCACCCGCGCTCCAGGCCCTCGGTGTCGCCCACGGTGACCGCCACCCGGCCCGGTTCCACCCCGAGGGCGTCGGCGCAGACCTGCGCGAAGACGGTCTCGTGGCCCTGGCCCTGCGAGCACGCCCCGGTCCGGACCGACACGGCCCCGTCGGCGGCCAGCTCCACCCGGGCCCCCTCGAACGGGCCGATCCCCGTCCCCTCCACGTAGCACGCGACCCCGGTGCCGACCAGCCGGCCCCGCCGGGCCTCCTCCTCCGAGCGGCGCGCCAGCTCCTCGTCCCCGAGGAGCCCGACCGCCGCCTCGAGGAGCGCGGGGTAGTCGGCGGGGTCCAGGACCGCGGGCTCCCCGTCCCGGTAGGGGAACCCGAGGTCGTGGGGGAGCTCGTCGGGGCGGAGCAGGTTCCGCCGGCGGAGCTCGACGGGATCGATCCCGAGCGTCCGGGCCGCCCGCTCCAGGGCCCGCTCCATCGCGAAGACCGCCTCGGGCCGGCCCGCCCCCCGGTACGGGGCGGTCGGCACCTTGGTGGTCACCACGCCCGTCCCCTCGGCCTCGAAGGCCGGGACCCGGTAGGGGCCCGGGAGGTGGGCGATGGTGTTGTACAAGACGACCAGGCCGAGGGGGTTGAACGCCCCGCAGTCCACCACGAACCGGTCCACGAGCGCCGTGATCCGGCCCTCGGCGTCGACCCCCAGCCGGACCCGGTGGACCTGCTCGCGGGCGTGGATCGCGCTCTGCATGTGCTCGAGCCGGTCCTCGATCCACTTCACGGGCCGTCCGAGGCGGATCGCGAGGAGCCCCACGATCAGGTCCTCGGGGTAGAGCACGCCCTTGGTCCCGAACCCCCCGCCCACGTCGGGCGCGACGACCCGGATCCGCTCCTCCGGGAGCCGGGAGACCCTGCTCAGCGCCCGCCGCAGGGGGTGGGCGTTCTGGGTCGCCGAGAACAGCGTGAGCCGCCCGTCCTCGTAGCGGGCGACCGCGCCCCGGGTCTCCATCGGGAGCCCGGCCTGCCGCTGGACCCAGAACCGGTCCTCGACCACGACCGCCGCGCGGGCCAGGCCCGCCTCGGGGTCGCCCGCCCGGACCGCGAACCGGACCGCGACGTTGTCGTCCCAGCCCTCGTGGAGCCGGGGGGCGTCCGGGCGGAGGGCGGCCTCGACGTCGGGGACCGGCGGGAGCGGCTCGAGGTCGACCGCCACGCGTTCGGCGCCGTCCTCGGCCGCGTAGCGGCTCTCCGCCACCACCACCGCCACGGCCTGCCCCGCGAACCGGACCCGGTCGGCCGGGAGCAGCGGGGGGTGGCAGGGCCGGAGGAGCGGGCGGAGCCGTTCCACGAGCTTGGGCGGCGGGGCGTCCCACAGGAACGGCGGCATCGGCCCGGCCGGGACGTCGTCGGCGGTGAACACCCCCACCACGCCCGGCGTCGCGAGCGCCGCCGAGGGATCGACCCCGCCGATCCGGGCGTGCGCGAGGGGGCTCCGGACGAAGGCCACGTGGAGCTGCCCGGGGAACGACACGTCGGCCACGAACCGGCCCCGCCCCCGGACCAGCCGGTCGTCCTCGCGCCGGCGGAGCCCGCGGCCGACCCACGGCGCCCCCGCACCCCGGCCCGCCCGCGCCGCATCCATCTTGACCTCAAGATACACTAGGCCCCCCGGGCGGGAGGAGGCGGACCGTGTGGCAGATCGACCTCGGCGGGCAGGTCGCCCTGGTGACCGGCGCGAGCCGGGGCATCGGTCGGGCCGTCGCCGTCGGCCTCGCCCGGGCCGGGGCCGACGTGGTCGGGGTGGCGCGGACCCGGGAGGCCCTCGACGCGCTCGGGGACGAGCTCCGGGGCCTGGGCCGGGACTTCCTCCCGGTCGTGGCCGACCTGGCCGAGGTCCCGGCGATCGCGCGGGCGGCGGAGGCTGCGTGGGCCTGGAAGGGCCGGGTCCACGTGCTCGCCAACGCCGCCGGGGTCATCGTCCGCAAGGAGCCGCCGGACCTCTCCCCCGCGGAGTTCGACCTCGTCCTCGCCACGAACCTCCGGGCCGCCTACTTCCTCTCCCAGGAGGTGGGTTTGCGGATGCGCGCGGAGGGCGGGGGGACCATCGTCCACGTGGCGTCCCTGGCCGCCGAGGTGGTCACCGGCGCCCCCACCGTCTACCAGGCGAGCAAGGCGGCCCTGGTCCAGATGACCCGGGCCCTGGCCGTGCGCTGGGCCCCGGAGGTCCGCGTGAACGCCGTCGGCCCGGGCTACATCCGGACCGACCTCAACGCCGCCTGGCTCGAGCGGGAGGAGAACCGCCGGTGGGTCGAGGAGCGGACCCCGCTCGGGCGCGTGGGGGCGCCGGAGGACGTGGTGGGGGCCGTCGTGTTCCTGGCCTCCCCCGCCGCCTCCTACATCACCGGCCAGCACCTGCTCGTGGACGGGGGTTGGAGCGCGCAGTGAGGGCGGGCCCGGGTGGCCCCCGCGGCCCGTCCCTAGCCGGGCAGCGGCACCGAGTCGATGGGGGCCGAGAGCTGGCGCTCGTCCTCGAACCCGAGCAGGAGCTTCCGGAGGAGCCGGGCGAGCGTGCGGCGCTCCCCCTCGCTGAGCGAGGCCAGGAGCCGGTGCTCGTTCTCCACGTGGGCCGTGAGCGCCTCGTCCACCACCCTCCGCCCGGCGGGGGTGAGCGCCACGAGGACGCTCCGCCGGTCCTTGGGGTCCGGGACCCGCTCGACGAGCCCCATCGCCGTGAGGCGCTCGAGCCGGTTGGTCATGGCGCCCGAGGAGATCAGGAGGGAGTTGTAGAGCTGGGTCGGCGACAGGCAGAAGGGCGGGCCGGCGCGGCGGAGGGCGGCCAGCACGCCGAACTGGGACTCGTTCAGGCCGTGGCGGGCCAGGACCTCCTCGATGCTCCGCTCGAAGAACCGGGACAGCCTCGACATCCGGGCGATCACGGTCATCGGGGAGACGTCGAGGTCGGGCCGCTCGCGGTTCCACTGCCGCACGATGTGGTCGACGTGGTCCTGCCTCCTGTCCTCCGCCATCCCGTTCCCTCCTGGGCTTGACGCCGGCCGCCCCCTCAGGTATCTAAAGCTTAAGATATATCCGCTCCCGGCCGGGCCTGGGGGCCGCGTCGCCGGCGCCTCCGCGGCGGCTCGCCCTCCCCCCGGGGGGCCGGGCCGTCGACCAGGGGACGAGGTGATGGAGCGCATCGGCTTCGCCGCCGGCTACGACCCGACCATGACCCCCCGCGACCTCGCCGTGGCCTTCCGCCAGGCCGAGGAGCGCGGCTTCGAGGTCGGCTTCTTCTCCGAGACGATCGAGCTGGTACGGGATTCGGTCACCTCCCTCGCCACGATCGGGCTGGGCACCGAGCGGATGACCCTGGGCTGCACGCAGATCGTGCGCCTGCGGACCCCCCTCGTGATGGCCCAGACCCTCGCCGCCCTCGACGAGCTCACGGGCGGCAGGATGATGATGGCACCCGGCGCGTGCACGCACACGCACGCGAAGCGCCACGGGCTCCACCGCGCCGATCCCGGCCAGAGCCTGATCGAGTGGGTCGAGGCCATCCGCCTGATCCTCACCGGCGAGGAGGTCTCCTACCACGGCGTGCACGTGAACTTCGACGGGGTGAGGATCAGCTTCACCCCCACCCGGACCTACGTCCCGCTCTTCATCCCGGCGACCAGCAAGAAGGGGCTGCGGATCGCCGGCAGGATCGGGGACGGCGTGCTCCTCAACGCCACGTGCTCCCCCGAGTACACGGCGAACGCGATCCGGATCGTCCGCGAGGCCTGCGAGGAGGCCGGCCGGGACTGGTCCACGTTCCAGGTCTGGCAGATCGTGAACGTCTCGGTCGAGGACGACCACCGCAAGGCGCTCGACGCGATCCGCTGGGAGGTGGCGAGCAAGCTCGACCCGATCCAGCTCCCGTTCATCATCAAGCCGAAGAAGATCGTGGGCGAGCCCTGGATGCGGGAGGAGGACATCCCGATCTTCGAGGAGGCCTGGCGGCGCGGCGGGAAGCAGGCGCTGATCGAGGCCGTCCCCGACGACTACGTCGAGAACCTCACCGCCTCCGGCACGCCCGACGAGGTCGTGGCCCGGGTCCAGCGGTACCGGGACGCGGGGGTCCAGGTCCCGCTCCTCCGCCCGGCCGCCCCCCACCAGGTCGAGCGGATCCTCGACCTCTTCGCGCCCGCCTAGCCCGCCGTGGACGAGCCCCTCGCTGCGGCCGGGCGGGCGGGGACCCCCGCAGCGGACCCGCGACGGGCGCCGCCGGGGATCGTCTGCTCGCTCGTCACGCCGTTCCGCGGGGACGGTGCCGTCGACCGGCCCGCGTGGCGCGAGCTCCTCGACCTCCAGGCCGCCCGCGGCGTGCACGGGCTGTTCCTGCTCGGGACCGCCGGGGAGGGCATCCTCATGGCCCCCGAGGAGCGGCGGGAGGCGCTCGCGTTCGCGGTCGAGCACCTGGGGGGCCGGGTCCCGGTCCTCGCCCACTGCGGGGCCGCCGACACCCGCACCGCCTGCGAGCTCGCCCGCCACGCTGCCTCGCTCGGCGTGCGGGCCGAGGCCTCCGTCGCGCCCTACTTCTTCGCCTACCGCGGCGACGAGCTCCTCCGCCACTTCCGGGCCATCGCCGAGGCCGCCCCCGGGATGGGCCACTACGTGTACGAGAACCCGGAGCGGGTGGGGTACTCGGTGGGGGTGGCGACCGTCGTCCGCCTCGTGCGCGAGGCGGAGAACGTGTTCGGCGTGAAGGACACCGGCGACTCCGTGGGGAGGATCGGGGAGTACCTCGCGGAGGAGCCGGCGGTCGAGGTGTACGCGGGCAACAACGCGGTCGTGCTGCCCGCGCTCGTCGTCGGGGCCCGGGGGGCGGTTTCGGCGATCGCGAGCGCCTGTCCCGAGCTCGTGGTCGCCGTCTACGAGGCCTGGCGGGCGGGGAGGCTCGAGGAGGCGGCCGAACGGCAGCGCGCGCTCACCCGGCTCCAGGCCGCGCTGGCCGGGCTCCCCTACCTCGGCGCCATCAAGCACCTCTGCCGTCGCCGCGGGCTCCCGGGCGGACGGTGCCGCGCCCCCCAGCGCACGCTCACCGAGGACGAGGCCCGCATGCTCGACCGCCGCCTCGACGCGCTCGAGGAGCTCCGCCCGTTCCTCGAGCCGGTCGGCTAGGCCCCGGCGCCCCTCGGCGCTCCCGCGACCCTTTAACCGTGCCTTTGCCCGCCGATAGCGAGGGCTTCACCCGGGTTCGGCTAGCCTCCGCCAGGCCGACGGAAGGAGGAAGCGAACGATGACGAAGCGGGCAGCGATGGTCCTGGCGGGGCTCGTGGTGACGGCGCTCCTCGTGGGCGCCGGGGCCTTCACCGGCCGGATCGGCGCGTTCCCCGAGGAAGCGTCGGCCGAGCCCATCGTGCGGACGGTGGAGCGGACCGTCACCGTGCACAGGAAGGCGAAGCGGGCGTCCGGGAGCGCCCTCCGGACGGTCGTCCTCCCCCAGGCGGGGCCCACCGCGTCCTTCGAGCACGGGGACGACCACTGGGACGACGACCACTGGGACGACGACCACTGGGACGACGACCGCTGGGACGACGACCACTGGGACGACGACCGCTGGGACGACGACCACTGGGACGACGACCACTGGGACGACGACCACTGGGACGACGACCACCACCACGGCGACGACGATGGCTGGGGCGACGACTGAGCACGGCACGGCCCGCGGGCATCGGCCGCGGGCCTCCAGGCGGGCCCTCCGCGCCTGGGCCTCCGTCGCGGGGATCCTCGCGTTCCTCGTGCCCACCGGAGCCCTGGCCCGATCGCCCGAGCCCCCGGCCGAGGCGCGCAGGGTCCTGGTCATCCGACGGGTCCTGCGGCGCGTCGTGGTCGTGGAGCGGCGGCCCACCTCGACGCCGGTCCGGTACGTCGTCGTCGGGAACGGGGGCGGCGGCACGCCGGTGACCTCGACCCGCGCCTCGTGATGCGGCGGGAGACGTTCGGGGCGATGGGGACGGAGGTCCTGGTCGTCGCCGACGCGTCCGCCGGTCCCTTCGCCCGCGCCCTCGCCAGGGTGCGCGAGACCTTCGCGCGCGAGGAGCGGCGGTTCTCCCGCTTCATCCCGGGGAGCGAGCTCTCCCGCCTGAACGGATCGGCCGGCCGGTGGGTCCGGGTCTCGGCGGAGATGGCCGAGGTCCTCGCGCTCGCCCTCGACGGCGCCGCTCGCAGCGAGGGGCGCTTCGACCCGACGGTCCTCCCCGCCCTCCTGGCGGCCGGCTACGACCGCGACCTCCCCGAGGTCCTGGCCGCGCCGCCCGCCCGCGCCCGGGCGGCCGGGTCCTGGGGGCGTTGGAGCGACGTGGAGCTCCGCGGGCGCCGGGTGCGGCTCGCCCCGGGGACCGCCCTCGACCTCGGCGGGATCGCGAAGGGCTGGACCGCCGACCGCGCGGCGGAGCGCGCGCTCGGCGCCGGGCTCCCCTGGGTCCTGATCGACGCCGGCGGTGACCTGCGGGTGGCGGGCGAGGCCCCTCCCCTGCCGGTCGCGGTCGAGGACCCCCACCGGCCGGGGCGGGAGCTGCTCCGGCTCGTGCTCGAGCGCGGGGCCCTGGCCACGTCGTCGGTGGCGCGGCGTGCGTGGGGGCCCGGGCTCCACCACGTGATCGACCCCGCGACCGGCCTGCCCTCCGCCGCGGACACGGTCCAGGCGACGGCCTGGGCCCCGACGTGCGCCGAGGCGGAGATCCGGGCCACCTGGGCCCTCCTCGAGGGCCCCCCGGCCGCGGCCCGCTTCCCCGCCGCGATCGTGGCCGGTCGCGCCATCACGCTCAGCATGGAGCCGGCCGCGTGATCGCGGTGAGGGACCCCGTGGTCTGGGTGGTGCTCCGGGGCGCGGGGATCGGCTCCTACCTGATGCTGTTCCTCTCGGTCGCCGGCGGGCTGGTGGCGACCACGGCGCCCTTCGGCCGCCGCGTGGCGAAGGCGTCGGCCGCCGCCTTCCACGACGTGGCCGGGACCGCGGGCCTCCTCCTGCTCGCCGTCCACCTGGGAGGCCTGCTGGTGAGCCGTCACGTCCGGTTCGAGGTGCTCGACCTCGTCGTGCCGCTCCGGGCCCGCTACCGGCCGGTCGCGCTCGCGCTCGGGATCGTCGCGATGGACGCGGCCGCCGTCGTGATCGCCGCGTCCCACCTCCGGCGGCGGATCGGGACGAGGTGGTGGCGCGCCACGCACCTCCTGGCGGTCCCGGCCTTCACGGCGGCCCTGCTCCACGGGCTCCTGGCGGGGACCGACACGGCCCGGCCGGCGATGTGGTGGACCTACGTGGTGACCGGCGCCGCCGTGGTGTTCCTGCTCCTGGTCCGGGGGCTCACGATGGGCGCGGAGGCCGGGGCCGGCGTCCGTGGTCCCTCGTCCGCGGCCGTCCGTCGGCTCGAACCCCGTCTTCCCCCCCGTCCGGCGACCGACGGCGGCTCGAGGGGCTCGCCGTGACACACCACCGCCGGATCCCCGTGCCTACCCGTCGGCGGGGAGCAGCGTGAACCGGCCGCCCTGCAGCGGCGCGACGACGCGGAACGTGGGCGCGTGAGGATCAGGGAGTCGGCCTCGGCGGCGCTCAAGGCCGGGAGACGAGCGGCTCCCGCGCCCGCCGGAGGACGTCGGCCATCGCCACGTGGCCCCCGCCCTCGCCGGTTTCCTCGCCCATCCCGAGGCTCCGGGAGCGCCGCGCCCGGGCCGGGCGGCGCCGGCGGTCGATCTCCAGGACCCTCCCCGACGGGGAGACCCTCACCCCGTACTCGCGCCAGGCGGCGGCCGAGGAGACGAACCCCTCGGCCACGTCCCGGGCCACGGCCTCGGGGGCCCGGGTGAGGGGGTCGTGGAACCCCCCGCCCCCCGGGAGCTCGAGCGTGAACCGGGTCCCGGCCGGGAGCTTGGTGGAGAGCTTGGGGTTGTGCCGCCCGCCGTCGGAGGTCCGGAAGCCCCCGTGGGCCCCGGGCTTCCCGCCCAGGTAGCCCTGGGCGGCGAAGCGCATCCGGTCGGCGAGCGAGGAGACGACGTAGGGCTCCCCGGTGCGGACCTCGACCTCGATCGTCTGCCCCAGCCCCCCGCGGTACCGGCCCGGCCCGCCCGAGTCCCGCCGGAGCTCCTTCCGGCGGAACACGAGCGGCGAGGTGGCCTCGATCACCTCGACCGGCGCGGTGGCGATCCCGGAGGGGAACGAGGTGGCGGAGATCCCGTCCTTGGTCGGGCGGGCCCCGGTGCCCCCGGCGGCGAAGAACACCGTGATGAACCGGTCCCGCCCCGCCCCCCGCACCGTCGTGAGCCAGATGTTCCCGGCGCCCTCGGCGAGGACCCGGTCCGGGATGATCTGCGCGAGCGCGCCGAACACCGCGTGCGGCAGGAAGTGGCCCACGATGTGGCGGGCGGCCACGGCCGCCGGGTAGCGCGGGTTCAGGATCGAGCCCTCGGGGGCCACGGTCCGGACCGGCCGGAAGCTCCCGTCGTTGTGCGGCACCTCGGGGGAGATCGCGCACTTGATCGCGTAGCTCGTGTACGCCGCGGTGTAGTTCAGGACGACGTTCATCCCCCGCTCCACCTGGGGCGAGCTCCCCGCGTAGTCCACGGTGATCTCGTCGCCCCGGACCTTCACGGTGCAGGCGATCGTGACCGGCTCGTCGATCCCGTCGGTGTGGATCGTGTGGGCGTAGTCGCCGTCGGGGAGCGCCGCGATCGCCTCCCGGAGGGCGCGCTCCGACCGGTCGCAGATCTCCTCCCCGAGCTCCTCGAGGTCGGGGAGGTCGAAGTCGTCGAGGTAGGCGAGGAGCCGGTCGGCGCCCACGCGGTTCCCCGCCACCTGGGCGTGGACGTCGCCCAGGACCTCGTAGGGCGCCCGGACGTTCCCGGCGAGGATCCGGAGGAGCTCCTCGTTCGGCCGCCCCCGGTCGTAGAGCTTCGTGATCGGGATGTAGAGGCCCTCCTCGAACACCTCGGTGGCGTCGGCGGAGAGCCCCCGGCCCCCGATGTCCATGGCGTGGCAGGTGTTCCCGAAGAACCCCACGAGCCTCCGCCCCCGGAACACCGGGGTGACCACCGAGAGGTCGTTGAGCTGCCCGGAGGTCTTCCAGGGGTCGTTGGTGATCAGGACGTCGCCGGGCCGGAGGGCCTCCGGGGGGAACGCGGCGAGGAAGTGGTGCATCGAGGTGGCGAGCGAGTTGATGTGGCCGGGGGTGCCGGTCACGGCCTGGGCGAGCATCCGCCCCCGGGCGTCGAACACCGCCGCCGACAGGTCCCCGGACTCCCGCACGATCGGGGTGAACGAGGTCCGCTGGAGCGCCGCGGCCTGCTCGTTCGTCACCGAGATCAGCCGGCTCCAGAGGATCTCGAGCGTCACCGGGTCGAGCGCCGGCCGCCGCGCCACCTTCAGCCCACCTCCACCACGAGGTTGCCCACCCGGTCCACGGTCGCCCGGGCCCCGGGGCCGACGACCATCGTCGACTCCCGCTCCTCGACCACCGCCGGGCCCCGGAACGAGTCCCCGGGCCCGAGCCGGTACCGGTCGTAGGCCGTCGTCTCCACGAACCCCCCCGCCTCGGCGAACCAGGCTGGACGCCTCCCCTTGCGGGCGGGGCCGGCCGCGGCCCGGGCCCGGACGAGGATCCGGGGCGTCGGGCCGAGCAGCCGGACCCGCCACGTCATCACCTCGGGCTCCACGCCCGGTGGCCGCCGGCCGTAGAGCCCCACGTACGCCGCGTCGAACGCCTCCTCCACCTGCCGCGCGGGGTCGCGGCCCAGGGCCTCCCCGAGCTCGACCGTGACGGCCTCCCCCTGGCCCCGGTGGCGGACGTCCGCCGCGAGCTCCACCCGGACCTCGTCGGGGGCGACGCCGCTCGCCGCGAGCTGGCGGGTCCCCTCCCGGACCAGCTCGGCCAGGGCCCGCCGCACCGCCCCCCACCGGGTCTCCGAGAGGGCCGCCGGCAGGCTCCGGGCGAGCTCGAACCCCGGGGCCGCGGTGAGCATGCCGAAGGCGGACGCCACGCCCGCGGAGGGTGGGAACACCAGGCGGCGGATCCCGAGGTTCCGCGCCACGCCCCACGCGTGGACGGGGCCGGCCCCGCCGGTCGCGACCAGCGCGAAGCGGCGGAGGTCCCGCCCCCGCTCCACCCCGTGCATCCGGGCGGCGCTCGCCATGTTCTCGTTCACCACCCGGTGGACGGCGGCCGCGGCCTCCTCGACCGAGAGCCCGAGCTCCCGCCCCAGCGCTCCCAGGGCCTCCCGGGCGGCGCGGACGTCGAGGCGCATCTCTCCCCCGAGGAAGAAGTCGGGGTTCAGGTAGCCGAGGACGAGGTCGGCGTCGGTCACCGTGGGGTGGGTGCCCCCCCGCCCGTAGCAGGCCGGGCCGGGGTCGGCCCCGGTCGAGTCGGGCCCCACCTTGGGGAGCCCGAACGGCCCCACCCGGGCGATCGAGCCGCCCCCGGCCCCGATCTCGATCAGGTCCACGACCGGGACCCGGATCGGGAGCCCGCTCCCCTTCGCGAACCGGTAGACCCGGGCCGCCTCGAACTCCCGGGCCACCATGGGGAGCCCCCGCTCGACCAGGCAGGCCTTGGCGGTGGTCCCGCCCATGTCGAAGGCGAGGACGTCGCGCCGGCCGTCCCTCGCCCCCCAGAACGCGGCGGAGACGGCCCCGGCGGCCGGCCCCGACTCGAGGAGCCGGACCGGGAACCGCCGGGCGGTGTCCACCCCGGCGATCCCCCCGCCGCCGGTGGAGAGCATGATCCGGAGCGGCCCCCGCAGGCCGAGGTCCCGCAGCCGCTTCTCCAGGGTCTCGAGGTAGCGGTCGATCAGCGGGAGCACGTAGGCGTTGGCCTCGGTCGTCGAGGTCCGGGCGAACTCGCCGAGCTCCGGGGAGACCTCCGAGGAGAGCGAGACGTAGAGGCCCGGGGCCTCCTCCGCGAGCACCCGGCCCACCAGCCGCTCGTGCTCGGGGTTCCGGTAGGAGTGGAGGAGCGCCACCGCCACGGCCTCCACCCCGGCCCGCACGAGCCGCCGCGCCAGGCGGCGGACCTCGGCCTCGTCGAGGGGGGTGTCGACGGTCCCGTCGGCGAGCACCCGCTCCCCGACCTCGAAGGCGAGCCGCCGGGGGACGAGCGGCTCGGGCATCTCGAGGAACAGGTCGTAGAGGTCGTAGCGGAGCTCGCGGCGGATGATCATCGAGTCGCGGAACCCCCGGGTGGCGACGAGCGCCGTCCGGGCCCCCTTCCGCTCGATCAGCGCGTTGGCCACGAGCGTGGTGCCGTGGACGACCTCCCGGACCTCCCCGGGCGGGACGACCTCGAGGAGCCGGGCGATCCCCTCCTCGACCGCGAGGGACGGGTCGGCGGGGGTGGTGAGGACCTTGGCGTTGGCCGCCACCCGGTCCCCGCGCAGCAGCACGAGGTCGGTGAACGTGCCGCCGATGTCGACGGCGATCCTGGCCCCCGGTCCCCTCCGTTGCGCCACCGTGCCTCCGGCCCCGGGCCCCCGTGGCCCGGGATGAATCTCAACGTCGAGATAGTATGCCCGGACCGCGGCCCGCCCCGCAACCGTCCCTCGGATGGACTCCCGCCGCGGCCCGGTCGGCCTCCCGGAGCCAGGAGACGCCGCGGCGCCGGAGCACCCCGCAGATGGTGGAGCGGAGCGTCCCGAGCTCGTGCGCCAGGCGGTGGGGACCCTGGCGGAGGCGCCGTGACGGGGCGCGGCGGATGCCCGTGCCTACGCGTCGGAGGGGAGCAGCGTGAACCTGCCTCCCTGCAACGGTGCGACGGCGCGGAAGGCGCGCTCGTCGAAGGTGAGCAGGCGCCGGGTCCGGAACCGGGCGGCGAGTACGACGATCGACGCGTCCGCGAGGCCGAGCTCGAGGTCGCGGTGGCGCCGGGCGACGTCGGCGGCGGTCCGCAGCTCCTGGGCCGAGAGGCCCTCCACCTGGAAGGCGCCGAACGCGAGGTCCTCGAGGAACGCGAGCTCGGTCTCGATACCCAGGCGCGAGAGGATCAGGAAGTCGGCCTCGGCGGCGCAGGAAGCCGGGACGACGAGCGGCTCGCGTGCCCGGCGGAGGACGTCCGCCACCGCCGCGTGGTCCGGGTCACGACGGTCGGCCTGGCTGTAGAGCGGTCCGGCATCGACGATGATGGTCACCCGCGCGGCCGCAGGATCTCCGCGAGGAGCTCCTCCGCTCGCCGTCCGACGGGCTCGCCGGTCCCCTCGCCCATCCCGAGGCTCCGGAAGCGCCGCGCCCGTCGGCCCGTGACCCTCCGGATCCCCTCGCGGATCAGGTCCGACTGGGAGCGGCCCGTCTCGGCCGCGGTCCGGCGGAGCGCTTCCGCCTCCTCCTCGGACAGGTAGACGCTGGTCTTCCGCATGGCCTACGTAGGGTACCACCCAACCGTGGTAGCGGATGGACCCCGAGGCCTCCGTCCCCGTGGGCCCCGTGCGGAGCGGCCGGCGTCCGGCGCCCGTGGTCGAGCCCCGGCACCCTCCGCGGGCGAGGGTCCCCCGCCCTCGTGATGACACGCGCGGCCGGCGGACCGCGGACCGCGCGGCAACCGCCCCTCGGGTAGGCTGCCGCCGCGGTCCGGCCGGGCCGCGGGGGCGGACGGACGAGGAGGCGCCCATGGAGGACTGCGTGCAGGTGCTCTGCGCCGTCGACACCCGGGAGCGGGCGGAGGCGATCGCGGCCCGGCTGGTCGGGGACCGGCGCGCGGCGTGCGTCCAGGTGCTGGGGCCGGTCGCGAGCACCTACCGCTGGCGGGGCGCGGTGGAGCGCGCCGAGGAGTTCCTGCTGGTCGCGAAGACCACCCGGGAGGCGTACCCGGCCCTCGAGCGGGCCATCCGCGCCATGCACCCCTACGAGGTGCCCGAGATCACCGCGCTCCCCGTCGTCGCGGGCTCCGCCGACTACCTGGGGTGGGTCCGCGCGGAGGTCAGGCCGTGACCGCCGCCGGGCGGTTCCGGGACCGGGTGGCCGTCGTGAGCGGGGCGGGGAGCCCGACCGGGATCGGCTTCGCCGCCGCCCGCCTGTTCGCGCGGGAGGGGGCGCGGCTCGCGATCACCTCCACCACCGAGCGGATCCACGATCGCGCGGCCGAGCTCGAGGCGGCCGGCGCCGAGGTCCTCGCGTTCGTGGCCGACCTCACCGGCCCCGAGCGGGCCCGGGCCCTGGCCGAGGCCGCCCTCGCCCGCTTCGGCCGGATCGACGTGCTCGTGAACAACGCGGGCATGACCCGGGTGGGGCTCCACGCCGAGGCCCGTCGGTTCGAGGAGCTCGAGCCGACGGACTGGGAACGCGACCTCGGGATGAACCTCACCACCGCCTTCAACCTCACGCGGGCGGTGCTGCCGGCGATGCTCGCGCGGGGGTACGGGCGGATCGTGAACGTCTGCTCGGTCACGGGCCCGCTGGTCGCGATTCCGGGATCGGTGGCCTACGGGGCGGCGAAGGCGGCCCTGGAGGGCATGACCCGGGGCCTCGCGCTCGAGGTCGCGGCCCGCGGGGTCACCGTGAACTGCGTGGCGCCCGGGTGGATCGCCACCGGTTCCTCGACCCCCGAGGAGCTGGAGGCGGGGCGGCACACGCCGATCGGGCGCCCGGGCAGGCCGGAGGAGGTGGCCGAGGCGATCGCGTTCCTGGCCTCGGAGGCCGCGAGCTACGTGACCGGGCAGAGCCTCGTGGTCGACGGCGGGAACACGATCCAGGAGCACAAGGGCCCGCGGGCCGGGCCGGTGGCCTGAGCCGCTCGCGGAACGGCTACGCTCGAGGCGTGGGACGCCTGCTCGGCCGCCGGATGCTGCTCCTGCACCTCGCGGCCCTCGTCGTCGTCGCGGCCTGCGTGCGCCTCGGGTTCTGGCAGCTCGACCGCCTCGAGCAGCGCCGGGCCTGGGGCGCGCTCGTGCGGGCCCGGGAGGGCATGCCCGTGGAGGCGGTGGGGCGCCTCCTTGGGCCGGGGGCCGGCGTGGACGCCGTCGTGTACCGCCGGGCGTGGGCGGAGGGCCGCTACGACCCCGCTCGCGAGGTGCTGCTGTTCGGCCGCAGCCTGGACGGGCGGCCGGGGAGCCACGTGCTCACCCCGCTGCTCCTCGCCGACGGCCGGGCCCTCGTCGTGGACCGGGGTTGGGTCCCCCTCGACGTCGAGGAGGCGCCGGTCGCCCGGGCGGCGCCCCCGGAGGGGGAGGTCCGGGCCGAGGGGATCCTCCTGCCGCCGGAGAGCGAGGACCCCGCCGCACCGGTCGGGACCCGCATGGACCGGGTGAACCTCGTCGCGCTCTCCCGCCGCCTCCCCTACCCCGTGCTCCCGCTCTACCTCGAGCTGCGCCGCCAGGAGCCGCCGCCGGGCCAGCTCCCCCGCCCCGCGCCGCCCCTCGAGATCACCGAGGGCCCGCACCTCTCGTACGCGGTGCAGTGGTTCCTGTTCGCGGCCGTGGCGGTCGGGGTGTACGCGGCGCTCATCCGGAGGGAGCTGCGCGCGCCGCCCACCAGGACCTCGGCGCCGCCCACCAGGACCTCGGCGCTGCCCACCGGGGCCTCGGCGCCGCCCACCCCGCCGGGCCTGAGGCCCTGAGACGCTAGAGGTCGGACGCCTCGGGGCCCTCCTCCGAGGGCCAGCGGGCGTCGTCGTCCTGCCCGACCCCGGGGGGATCCACGTGGATGCCTGCGGCCCGGGCGCTCCGCCGCTCGTGCCTGGCGAGGCGGCGCTGCTCCTTGGCCGCCGCCTTCCTGGCCTTCACGTTCCTACGCTGGCGCTTCCCGTAGCTGTCGGGCACGGGCCCAGTCTACGGGAACGCCCGTGTCGGCCACGGCCCCCGGCACGACCCGTGGGCGCTGGAGGGCTCGAACCTCCGACCTCCGCCTTGTAAGGGCGGCGCTCTCCCGGCTGAGCTAAGCGCCCGTCACGTGGCCACATGAACGGCACACGACCTCGCCGAGCGTCGCGGAGAGCCGCGCGCTCCCGCAGCGCTCGCACCGGTCGACCCCGGCCACCCACGCCGGCCGCGCCCGCTGGCACGGCGGGCAGACCAGCACCTGCCGCCCGCCGGCCACCGCCCGGGCCCACGTCCCCTCGCCGCGCCCGGGGTCGTAGGTCGTGCGGCCGCACACGAAGCAGGTGGGACGGACGATCTCGGTCGTCCCGAGGGACCGGTCGGCCGGCCTCACGAACGGTAAGGATAGACGGAGCGGCGACCCACCGGTCCGGGAGGGACCTCGCGATCACCCGGGGCGGGTGCGGGCGGTCATCGCGGCCGGGGACGCGCCGATCCAGCAGGGGGCGATGGGGTGCGCTGGGGATGCCACGCTCGGGCCCCGCACGCGCGATGGCCAGGCAGCGCACGGGCGTCTCGGCCCGGACGCGGGCGGTGCGGTGGAGCCCGTCGACGGCGAGCGCGAGGCCCAGATCAGATCCCCTCCGCCTCGTGGATCTCGGCGAACCGTCGAGCGCCCTCGCGGTGGCGGCCGGCTCGGCGGCGGCCCGGCCCGCCCGGGCGTGCCCGCCAGGTCGCCACCGTGGCCGCCCCGAGGCCGAAGGCGGCCCCGAGGAGCCACGTCGGGGCCCCCAGGGCCGGCACGAGCGCCACGGCTCGCGCCGCCCCCCACCCGGCGAGGAGCGAGAGCACCCGGCCCCGCGGCGGGCGCACGAGGAGCCGGCCCACGGACCAGGCCGTCCAGGCGTAGCCGAGCGACAGGAGGAGGGCGAACCCGAGCAGCAGCGCGAGCCCTGCTGGGAACCCGAGCACCGAGGCCAGCAGGAGGAGCCCGGCGGCGGGCAGGACCGCGACGAGGACGACGCCCCACGCGGCCGATGCCCAGGGCGCCGTCCGGGCCGCCTCGGAGACCGCCTCGGCCCCCCGGGGGGCGAGCCACAGGAACAGGAGCCCGAGGAGGAGCGTCGAGGCCGTGACCGCGGCCCAGGCCAGGAACGGGCCCAGCGCCCGGCCCGGCCAGCGGAACAGGAACGCGACCCCCTGCCGCACGCGGCCGTCGACCGCTGCGCCGGCCTCCGCCCGCACCGTCCCGCCGGCGAGCACGTCGCCACCGACCTGCGCGCCCGGCCCGAGCGCGACGCTCCCCCGGACCACCACCACGCTCCCGCTCACCTGGCCCAGGACCACGGCCCGGCCGGAGAGCACCACCACGTCCTCCCGCACCACGCCCTCCACCCTCGCCCGCCCGTGCAGCACGACCACCGCGCCGGCGGACGACCCCCGGGGGACGAGGACCGAGCCCGAGAGCACCACGAGGTCCCCCGCCTCGCCGACGGCCGAGGCCTGGCGGAGCGCCGCCTCCCGCCCGCCGAACGGCGCGAGGGCGGCGACGAGCAGCGCGAGGAGGGCCCGGCCCGGCGTTGCCACGGCGTGCATCGTACCGGCGGGCCGTGCCGTCGGCGGTCCGAGGTACCGTGGTGGCGTGGGCGAGCCCTCCCCCCTCGACCTCTTCTCCCCGCCGGTCCGGGACTGGTTCACGGCGACCTTCGAGGCCCCCACCCCGGCCCAGGCGATGGGCTGGCCCGCGATCGCCCGGGGGGAGCACACGTTGATCCTCGCCCCCACCGGCTCCGGCAAGACCCTGGCGGCGTTCCTGTGGGCCATCGACCGCCTCGTGGGCGAGCCCCCGCCGGAGCCACCCGAGCGGTGCCGGGTCCTCTACGTCTCGCCGCTGCGGGCCCTCGCGGTGGACGTCGAGAAGAACCTCCGGGCGCCCCTCGCCGGGATCCGCCACGCCGCGGAGCGGTTGGGCTCCCCCCTCCCGCACGTCCCCGCGGTCGCGATCCGGACCGGCGACACGCCGCCCGAGGAGCGGCGCGCCATCGTCCGCCGGCCCCCCGACGTCCTCATCACGACCCCGGAGTCCCTGTACCTGATGCTCACCTCCTCCGCCCGGGAGGCGCTGCGGAGCGTCCGCTGGGTGATCGTGGACGAGATCCACGCGGTGGCGGGGAACAAGCGGGGCGCCCACCTCGCGCTCTCGCTGGAGCGGCTCGAGGCGATCGCGCGCCGCGCCCCGCAGCGGATCGGCCTCTCCGCCACGCAGCGCCCCCTCGACGAGGTGGCCCGCTTCCTCGGCGGCCGGACCGAGGAGGGGTGGCGGCCGGTGACGGTCGTGGACGCGGGCCACCGCAAGCCCCTCGAGGCCGAGGTCGTGGTCCCCGTCGAGGATCTCGCCGACCTCTCCGCCGTGGAGACCCCGACCCCCGCCGGGCCCGGGGTCCCCCCGCCCGAGCGGCGGAGCGTGTGGCCCGCCGTCTACCCGCGGCTCCTCGAGCTGATCCGCCGGCACCGGTCCACGATCGTGTTCGCGAACGCCCGCCGCCTGGCCGAGCGCCTCGCGGCCCGCCTCAACGACCTGGCCGGGGAGGAGGTGGCCCGCGCGCACCACGGCTCCCTCGCGCGTGAGCAGCGGCTCGAGGTCGAGGACCTGCTCAAGTCGGGGAGGCTCCGGGCGATCGTGGCCACGAGCTCGCTCGAGCTCGGGATCGACATGGGGGCCGTGGACCTCGTGATCCAGGTGGAGTCGCCGGGCTCCGTCGCCCGGGGCCTCCAGCGGATCGGCCGCGCCGGCCACCGGGTGGACGAGCCGTCCCGGGGCGCGGTCTTCCCCACCCACCGCGGCGACCTCCTCGAGGCGGCGGTCGTGGTCCGCCGGATGCTCGACGGGCAGATCGAGGAGACCCGCTCCCCGCGCAACCCCCTGGACGTCCTGGCCCAGCAGGTCGTGGCGATGTGCGCGATGGACGAGTGGCGGGTGGACGACCTGGCCCGGGTCGTCCGGAGGGCCGCGAACTTCGCCGACCTCTCCGACGACCTCCTCGAGGCGGTCCTCGACCTCCTCGCCGGCCGCTACCCCTCGGACGCGTTCGCCGGGCTGCGGCCCCGGATCGTCTGGGACCGGGCCCGCGGCGCGGTCCGGGCCCGCGAGGGGGCCCGGCGGCTCGCGGTCACGAACCCCGGGACCATCCCCGACCTCGGGCTGTTCGGCGTGTTCCTGCCCGACGGGACGAGGGTGGGGGAGCTGGACGAGGAGATGGTGTTCGAGAGCCGGCCGGGCGAGGTCTTCGTGCTCGGCGCCTCGTCGTGGCGGATCGAGGAGATCACCCGCGACCGGGTGATCGTCACGCCGGCCCCGGGGGAGCCCGGGAAGATGCCGTTCTGGCACGGGGACGCCCCGGCCCGGGAGGCGGAGCTCGGCCGGGCCCTCGGCGCCCTGGTGCGGGAGCTCGCGGAGGCGCCCGAGGAGGTGGCCCTGGCCCGCCTGACCGGGGAGCACCGCCTCGACCCCCTCGCGGCCCGGAACCTCCTCGCCTACCTCGCCGAGCAGCGGGAGGCGACCGGCGCCCTCCCCGACGACCGCACGATCGTCGTCGAGCGGTTCCCCGACGAGCTCGGCGACCACCGGGTCTGCGTGCTCACGCCGTTCGGGGAACGCGTGCACGCGCCGTGGGCCCTCGCGATCGAGCGGCGGCTCTCGGAGCGGCTCGGGGCCCCGGTGCAGGCGCTCTGGAGCGACGACGGGATCGCGATCCGCCTGCCCGAGGCCGTGGACCGCGTGCCCACCGAGGACCTCCTGTTCGATCCCGAGGAGATCGAGGAGCGGGTGGTCGAGGCGCTCCCGGGGAGCCAGCTCTTCGCCGCCGCGTTCCGGGAGGCCGCGGCCCGGGCCCTCCTCCTCCCCCGCCGCCGACCGGGCCAGCGGACGCCCCTGTGGATGCAGCGGCAGCGGGCCGCCGACCTCCTGGGCGTGGCCGCCTCGCACCCCGGGTTCCCGATCCTGCTCGAGGCCACCCGGGAGTGCCTGCGGGACGTGTTCGACGTGCCCGCGCTCCGCGAGCTGCTCCGGGACGTGCGGGCCCGGCGGGTCCGGGTGGTCGCGGTCGACACGCCCCGGGCCTCGCCGTTCGCCCGCTCGCTCGTGTTCCGCTGGACCGCGGTCTACATGTACGAGGGGGACGCGCCCCTCGCCGAGCGGCGGGCGGCCGCGCTGGCCCTCGACCGGGACCTGCTCCGCGAGCTGCTCGGCGCGGAGGAGCTGCGCGAGCTGCTCGACCCCCGCGCGGTGGAGGGGCTCGAGCTCGAGCTGCAGGGGCTCGCCGAGGGCCGCCGGGCCCGCGGCCCCGACGAGCTGCACGACCTGCTGCTGCGGGTGGGCGACCTCACCCCCGAGGAGATCCGTGCCCGCTCCGAGGGCGACCCGGACGCGTGGCTGCGGGCCCTCGAGGCAGAGCGGCGCGTGGTCCGGGTCCGCGTGGGCGGCGAGGAACGGATCGCCGCGGCCGAGGACGCCGCCCGCCTGCGGGACGCCCTGGGGGTGGTGCTCCCGCCCGGCCTCCCCGCCCCCTACACGGAGCCCGTGGCCCGGCCCCTCGTCGACCTCGTCTCCCGGTACGCCCGGACCCACGGCCCGTTCCTCGCCTCCGAGGCGGCGGCCCGCCTGGGGGTGTCGGCCGAACGCGTCCGGGAGGCCCTCGGGGCCCTCGAGGCCGAGGGCCGGGTGGTCCGCGGGGAGTTCCGCCCGGGCGGCGTCGAGCGCGAGTGGTGCGAGGCGGGCGTCCTCCGGGCGCTCCGCCGCCGCTCCCTCGCGCTCCTCCGGCGGGAGGTCGAGCCCGTGGAGGCCGCGGCCCTCGGGCGGTTCCTGCCGGCCTGGCAGGGGGCGACGGCGCCGCGGTCCGGCCCGGACGCGCTCCTCGAGGTCCTCGCCCAGCTCCAGGGTGCCGCGATCCCCGCCTCGGTGCTCGAGGCGGAGGTCCTCCCGCTCCGGGTGCGCGGCTACGCCCCGGCGGACCTCGACGCGCTCCTCGCGGCCGGGGAGGTCGTCTGGATCGGGGCCGGGCGGATCGGGGCCGACGACGGGAGGGTGGTGCTCCTGTTCCGCGACCGCGCGCCGCTCCTCGCGCCGCCCCCGGCCGAGGCGCGGCCCGAGGGCCGGGTCCACGGCGCGCTCCGCCGCCACCTCGCGGAGCGGGGGGCCTCGTTCTGGCCGGAGCTCGAGCGGGCCGCCGGCACCGCCGACGAGC
>FWPU01002291.1_pt1 | contig 53655 bp, 47 predicted proteins | sample 2228361 | NCBI WGS metagenome assembly FWPU01 (sample SAMEA103939777, study PRJEB20133) | metagenome | reverse complement strand
CACCCAGTGGCTCTACAGCGGGGCGGCCCAGCACGACCTGCGGGAGCTGGCCGCGTAGGCGGAACGCGCCTCCGGGGGAATCGCCCCTTCCTTCAACCGCGACCACTCGCCCACCAAATCACCAATTGGCCCACCAACGAGGATCAAATCACGTAGGCGGCTCATCCTTCCGTTTACGTTAACGGGAACGCTACCATGGGTGTCGCATCGCCCATGGTCCCTCCATCGACCCCCGATTCCGCCTCGCGCCCGGCCGTAGCCGAGGCTGACCTCCCGCCCGCGCTCCATCCGAATCGAAGCGCCTTCGCCTCGCTCGCGAATCCCAACTTCCGCCTTCTGTTCTCTGGCACGGTCGCCAGCAGCTTCGCGATGTGGATGGAGCAGATCGGACAGGGCTGGCTGGTCCACCAGGTCACCGGGTCGCCCTTCCAGCTCGGCCTGGTGCAGTTCATTCGGGGGTTCTCCATCTTGTTCGTGTCGCCGTTCATCGGCGCAATAGCGGAGCGCGTCGACCGTAAGCGGCTGGCCGCGCTGGCAACCGCCGCCAACGGCCTGAACGCCCTCGCCGTGGGCATCCTCGTGAGCACCGGCGTGATCGAGGTGTGGCAACTTTATGTCACGGCGCTGGTGGGAGGGCTCGCGAGCAGCATCTACAACCCGGTCCGTCAGCACCTGGTGTACAGCTCCGTAGGACCGGAGCATCTCGCGAACGCTATCGCCCTCAACGCCGGCGCGAACAACATGTCCCGAGTCGTGGCGCCGAACGTGAGCGGCGCCGTCATCGGGTACTTCGGCGTCCAGTCGTCCTTTTTCGCTGAGGCGCTGTTCTTCGGCAGCGCGACGCTGACGCTCGCTTGACTCCGCTTGCACCCCGTCGAGCGGCCGGCCACGGAGTCAGTGCTGCGAAGCGTGCGGCTCGGCATTGCATACCTGCGCACGCATCCGGTGCTGTCGCGCATCGTCCTCTTGCAGGCGGTGCCGACGCTGATGGTGTACCCCTACCTGCAGCTCATGCCCTCGATGGCCGCGGACTACCTCGGCCTCGGCCCGCGGGGGTTTGGCTTCCTCCAGACCGGCGTCGGGGTCGGCTCCATTGCCATGACGCTGGTCGTCGCCCGGTTCTCGGACGTCGCGAACAAGGGGCGCATCATGAGCGTGGCGCTCATGCTGTACATGAGCATGATTCTGGCGTTCTCGTTCTCTCGCATCGTCCCCCTTTCGTTCCTGCTCCTAGTGTTCGGCGGCATGAACCTCATCGTGTTCAACACCTTCAATCAGACGCTGCTCCAGCTCCACGTCGACGACGCCTATCGCAGCCGCGTCCTCTCACTGTTCACGATGGTGCAGGGGCTGAACCCGTTCGGAAGTCTCGTGATGGGGTCACTCGCCGAAGGCATCGGTACGCCCCACGCCATCGCATGGATGGCAGGCGCGGCCTTGATCGTCGCCTTCATCGCGGGTGCCGGATCGCGACGGATCCGGTCGCTATGACCCGTCTAGGACTGTTCGAGCCAGCCCGGGTTGTTGACGAGCAGCTTGTCCCGGACGGTCCGGCGCACGTGAGCGACGACCTGCTCGCGGAACGGTCCCTCGTCGGCGTCGCCGGCCCGGATTCGTTCACAGAGCTCCGCCGTGCGCGCAGCGATGGCGGCGCGCAGCCCCTCACGTGAAGGCGGACGCGACACGGGACCCAGCAGCTCGTCGAGGCCGGCCCATTCCGCATCGAGCTGGGCTTCTTCTCGCTCCCACTCCCGCGCGAGAATGCGCATCACGTTGGCGGCGACGCGCGCGTGGAACTGACGTGTCCCCTGCGTGGCGGGTACGATCTCCTTGTCGAGAAATCGCTCGACTGCCTTGAGGAGTTCGACGGCCGAAGGTCGGTCCTGCATCAGTCCGCCTCGATCAGATTCAGAAGCTCCCACTCGGTCTCGGACGTGCGCCGACCGATGCTGGCCAACTCGACACTCGCGCTCCGTCCGTCCAGATAGGTCCGCGCCTGGGAGATGCAGATGATGCCCCAGCGAAGGTTCCCGAAGACCTCCCAGAAGCGCACACGTTCGGGGTCGACAGGAAAGCCGCCCGCAGCCTCGTAGGCGCGCCAGAACGGCTCGCGCTCGCCGATGCCACCGACAGGCAGCGCACCCCCGAACCGCCACGACCGCACGCAAATCCAACCGAGGTCTTCCATGGGATCGCCGATATGGGCGAGCTCCCAGTCCAGGATGGCTCGAACGCCTTCGGGCCCGAAGATGACGTTGCCGATACGATAGTCGCCGTGCACCAGCGCCCGCTCGTTCCCTCGCGGGAGATGGCGACGCAACCAGCGAAAGGCGAGTTCGAACGCCGGATGCGGCTCCGGAGCGATCGCCCGGTAGACCTGCTCGAACCGGTCCACCTCGCCCTCCGCCGGCGAGCGGTCGGGCGGCGGGGAAGGCAGCGCATCGAGGCCGTAGCGCTCGTACGGCACGCGGTGAATCCGCGCCAGGACCTGCGCGAGTTGCTCGGGCATCACGCGTCGCGCCTCCGCGTACTGGTCGTCGCGTAGGAGTCGCCGAGGTATGGTCTCGCCGTCGATGCGCTCCATGATGAAGAACGGCGCCCCGAGGGAGTCGTCGCCCTCGAACTTGACCTCCGGGACGTTGACGCCACAGGCGAACGCGGCCTGCAACAAACGGCACTCGAGGGCGCGGTCGGTCGCGAGCGGGCCACCTCGCGGGTCCATCCGCAGCACCAGGGGCATCGTGCGAGCGCCGTCGGGACCTTCGAGGGTGGCGTCGAACGACCAGATCTCACGCGAGGCGCCCCCGGTGAGCCCACGCAGGTTCTCGATGCGTACCGACGTGGCTCCGGTATGACGCGCGAGGAAGGTCGCCAGACGTTTGGATAGCTCTTCAGGGGTCACGCGGTTCGACCTGGTCGAGGTACTCCGAAAGCCCGTACCCGACAAATTCGCCGCAACGGTACTCGGTCATGCCTTCGCCGATATGGGTGACCATGCCCTCGCGGCGGTTCCGCAACGGGATGAAGCTCTTGACCACTCCCTCGAGGGACAGCGCCTCTCCGCTTTCGAGCCGCACGGTGGCCGTGAACGCGCGATGATACAGCCCGTTGGCGTCGTACGTCGTATCAAGCGTGAAATCGCGAATCCGCTCGAGGCGCTCGCCCCGGACCAGGACACCGGTCCGCGTCTCCTCCTCGGGCGTTCGCGCCACGAGTGAGCACATCATGCCGAAATCCGGCCCGAAGTTGATGGTGAGCCAGCGGTAGTGGTGAATCGCTTGCCAGTACCGCGGTCCCCACGAATGATCGCGAAGACCCAGCCCGTCGACCTCGATCACGTCGCCGTCGATGGACAGCGTCCCTCGGGCGCGCATGTGTTGTTCGTAATGCGCGCGGGCGAACTCCTCATCCGGATTCGTAATCTCCCGGTCAGCGCCGGTACCACCGTACGCGGGTCCCACGGCCTCGTGCACGAGGTCGAGCGCGACGCGCTTGTACGGGTTCGACGTGAAGGCATGGCGGGGATTCGCCATCTGCGTCGGGTCTTCGAGATAGACGGCGGGACCCTCGTAGACGGTACGGAGCCGCTGCAGCGGCTCGATCGTCTCGAACCGCATGCCTCCGGCATCGAACGCATCGTTGTGGTGAATCTCAGGACGCTGGTAGTTGAACAGCACGGGGCCTCCGGGGAGGAACAGGCACACGGTCATCTCGGCGTAGCCTTCGTTCGCTCGGTTGCCCAACCGCACGAAGCCACCCACGTCGCGCGCGCGATCGAAGAAGTTGAAGTACATGCTCTCGTTGAAGTTCTTCTCTGGCCCCAGGGGATGCGGGTAGTCGTCACGTTCGGTGATGTCGCCGATGACCGCGACCATGGTCCTCCTCCTCGTCCAATACCGTCGCGCGCCACGGTACGCTGCCTACCGCGTTTGGCGCTACGGCCATTGCTCACATCGCGCCGAGATCGCGCAGCCAGTCCGCGAACGCATCGGGCGCACGCATCGTGCTCAGTCTCCCCTGACGCACGAGCAGCCAGTCGTTGAACTTCTGCGACTGCTTGATTTCGCGCAGCGTGACGGGTCGCTTCAAGCGTTGGAAAAAGCGGAAGTCGGCGACCCAGCTCTTGGGATTCGTGGCGTCCGGCCGCGGTTCGGACACGACCTCGGCCAGGCCGACCACGGCGGCCTGACCCTGCGAATGATAGATGAAGACGCGGTCGCCCGGACGCATCTCCCGGATCGCTCGCACCGCCGCGGGGTTCCGCACACCATCCCATTCCGTCGTTCCGTCACGCTCCAAGTCGTCGATCGAGTACGACTCCGGGTCGGTCTTGGCCAAGAAGTACGCCACAGTGGCTCCTCCTCTCGACGCGGGTTGGTAGAAGCAAGTCTACTCCTGCCCGCCGAGGTCGTCACGGCCCCGGTAGTCCGCCCGCGATGGATTCTCTATAGTGACGCTGCGCGCCTCGAAGAGGGCCGCGTGGGAGTGAGCGCCGAATGGCACACCTGGCTGTCGCAGGCGGCACACCCGTGCGAACCCAAGGCTGGCCTCCGTGGCCCCAATTCGACGACCGCGAGCGTCGGGGGTTGATGGAGGTGCTGGAGAGCCGCAACTGGGGCGGCTTCCCCACACCCAACGTCAAGGCCGCGGAGTTCGCCGACCGGTTCGCCGCCTACCATACCGCTGCGTACGGCATCTGTACCTCCGGGGGCACGACGGCGCTGGAGGTTGCCCTCAAGAGCGTGGGTGTGCGCTCGGGCGACGAGGTCATCATGCCCGCCCTCACGTTCATCGCGACCGCCTCGGCGATTCTCTCGATTGGCGCCGCGCCCGTGTTCGTCGACGTCCACCTCGACAGTTGGTGCATCGACCCGGACCTCATCGAGGAAGCCATCACGGAGCGCACACGCGCCATCCTGCCCGTCCACTTCGGCTCCCGTATGGCCGACATGGACCGCATTCTCGACATCGCGCGGCGATACGGACTCCGCGTGGTGGAGGACTGCGCCCATATGCACGGAGGCTTCTGGCGGGGAAAAGGCGCCGGTTCCCTCGGTGACATGGGCGCGTTCAGCTTCCAGTCGTCCAAGACGATGACCGCTGGCGAGGGCGGCATCGTGATCACCAACGACGAGGCCGCGTTCGAGCGAGCGCGTGCGTACATCAACGCAGGACGGACTCGGCGTACCGACCGCCACATTGGTGAGCGGCACGTCCTGGGGTGGAACTACCGCATCACGGAGTGGCAAGCCGCCGTCCTGCTCGCCCAGCTCGAACGCCTTCCCGAGCAGACGAAGCGCCGCGCCGAAAACGCCGCCTACCTCGCGTCGCTCATCGAGCCCATCGAAGGGGTCCGGATGTTTCCTCCAGAGCCCCGCATGACCCAGCCGGCGGGCTACGGCTATGTCATCGTGTACGACGAAGCGGCGTTCGGAGGCGTCCGGCGCGACACCTTCGTCTTGGCTCTTCGGGCCGAGGGCATCAAGTGCGAGGGCGCATTCTACACGGCGGTCTACAAGAGCCCGCTCTTCGCGTGGGAGGACGCCCCTGGCCCGCCACCCTACCGCGAGCGGCGCTGTCCCGTAGCGGAACGAGCGGGTGAGCGTGAGATGGTGTGGATCCCTCACGAAGTCCTGCTCGCCGAGCGACGCGACATGGAGGACATCGCCGCCGCGATCGTCAAAATCCGCGAACACCTTGACGAGCTGGTCGCGTTCGACCGAACCGTTGCGTCGTCGGGAACGGCACGATGAGCAGAACAGGAGCGACCGCCCTGTGATCGCGACACATCCGACTGAGTCCGAGGCGCAGGCGGGCGCCCCGAACAGCGCGATCCTCGAAGTACGCCACGTCACACGCGCCTTCGGGGGCATCAAGGCTGTGGACGACTGCACGCTGAGCGTTCGGCGCGGCACGATCACGGGCCTCATCGGGCCCAATGGTGCCGGAAAAACGACCTTGTTCAACCTGATCACAGGGTTTCTCAAGCCGACGTCTGGTGAAATCGTCTTCGACGGCGAGCGCATCGATGGATTGCCACCTCAGGACATCGTGGCGCGCGGGCTCGTCCGCACGTTTCAGGTGCCCCGCGAGTTGAAATCGATGACGGTGCTCGAAAACCTCGTGCTGGTGCCCAGGCATCAGACCGGCGAGCGCATTTGGAATTCATGGTTCTTCCCCTGGCGTGTCGAGCGCCAGGAGCGTGAAATCATCGACCGGGCCATCGCCGTACTGGAGTATGTAGAGCTGATCCACCTGCGCGACGAATACGCGGGGAACCTCTCGGGCGGCCAAAAGAAGCTGCTGGAATTCGCTCGCACGCTCATGGCCGACCCCAAGATGATCTTGCTGGACGAACCGGGCGCCGGCGTCAATCGAACGCTGCTGAAGAAGCTCACCGGATACATCGAGGACCTGTGCCGCACGCTCGGCGTGACGTTCTTCATCATCGAGCACGACATGGATCTGGTGGCGCGCCTCTGCAATCCGGTCATCGTCATGAGCGAAGGCCGCCGCATCGCCGAAGGCACTCCCGACGAGATCCGGAGCAACGAGCAGGTGCTGGAGGCCTATCTCGGAGGCCAGTACCGGTGACGCCGACGCTCCTCGTGGAGGATGTGGTCTCCGGCTACGGAGAGGTCGAGGTACTCCACGGCGTGACCGTGCGCGTCGAGCCCGGGGAGATCGTGTCCATCATCGGGCCGAACGGGGCCGGGAAATCGACGCTCATGAAGGCGGCGTTCGGCTTGCTCCCCATCAAGCGAGGCCGGGTCCTGCTTCAGGGGCAGGACGTGACCGGGTGGGCGCCCAACGCGCTGGTCCGCCTGGGCATGGCGTATGTGCCCCAGGTGGACAACGTGTTCCCTTCACTCACCATCCAGGAAAACTTGGAAATGGGCGCTTGGTCGTGCCGCGAGGGCTTCGAGGAGCGCCTCGCCCGCGTCTACGACCTGTTTCCCGCCCTGGCGGCCCGTCCTCACGAGAAGGCTGCGCGTCTGTCAGGCGGACAGCGCCAGCTTCTGGCCATCGGACGGGCACTGATGCTCGACCCCGTGATCCTGTTGCTCGACGAACCGTCGGCCAGTCTGTCTCCGAAGATGGTCGACCTGGTGTTCGAGAACATCATCGAGATCAACGCGCGCGGCACCGCCATCCTCATGGTCGAACAAAACGCCCGGCACGCGCTCAGCCTGAGCCACCGCGCGTACGTGCTGGCGACAGGCGAGAACCGCCTCGAGGGCGAGGCCAAGACGCTGCTCGACAGCGAAGAGGTGCGGAGGCTCTATCTTGGAGAGTAGGATCGCCTCCGCATGACCGTTCGAACGATCGCGACCGACCTCGCGCTCCAGCGCCGCAGACTCGCCCGTCGCGCGGGCGACCTCGCCACGGGCGCGGGCCTGTGGGCCGCCATGGTCTCCTTCTGCCTCTGGGCGGCCTTCGCCGAGACCGATGCCTTCGTCGTGGGCGTCGTCGTGGGCAGCGTGCTCGTCCTGGGCGCCATCGGCCTGACGCTCATCTACGGCATCCTCAAGTTCGCGCACTTCGCTCACGGCGACTCGATGATGCTGGCGGCCTACGTCGCCTTTTTCGCCCTCACGGGGACCGCGGTGGGCGCCCGCACGGACGCGCGGCTGCCCTGGTCGCTCGACGACCTGCCGAAGGCGACGACCCCCATCTGGGACTTCTCGTTCGGGTACGCGGTGCTGCTCGCCATACCAGTAGCGACCCTCGTGACCATCGGTGTCTTCCTGGCGCTCGAGGCGCTCGTGTACGGCCCCCTGCGCCGGCGGCGAGCGGGAATCGTCATTTTCGCTATCGCTTCGCTGGGTATCGCCATCGCCATGCGGAGTTTCGTCCTGGCGGTCTGGGGACCGACCCCGCGGTTCTACGTGCGCGGCATCCGACCGACGATGGACTTGCCCTTCGGACCGCGCATCGTCACGGACCAGCTCTTCATCTTCGGCGTCGCCGTCGTGCTCGTCGCGCTCGTGTACCTGCTCCTGTTCCGCACCCGCATCGGGCGCGCCATGCGGGCAACGGCCGACAACGCCGAGTTGGCGCGCGTGGCCGGCATCGACACCGACATGGTCATTCGTTGGACCTGGGCCTTCAGCGCCGCGCTGGTCGCCATCGCGGGCGTGCTTCTCGGATTGCAGTCCCAGTTGAAGCCGGAGCTCGGCTTCGTGCTGCTGCTGCCGCTGTTCGCCGCCACGGTGCTCGGTGGAGTCGGCAGTCCACAAGGGGCGCTCGCCGGCGGCTTCTTCGTCGGGATCGCCCAAGAGGTGGCGGTAACGTTCGATGTGCTGAGCCCCGGGTACAAGTTCTCGGTGGCATTCGTGATCCTCATCTTCGTGATCCTAATCCGGCCGCGGGGCCTGTTCGGAGGACAGACGTGAGGCTGAAGCGGTCGCAACTCATTACGCCATTGGCAGCGATCATCATGACGGCCTTCGTCATCGGGCTGCCCGCGGAGCGCTCGCGCGACGTGACGGCCGTCATCAACTTCCTGACGCCGTTCGCGACGACGGTCGCCGTCCTCGCCATCCTCGCCATTGGCCTGAACGTCCAGTGGGGGTACACGGGCATCTTCAACTTCGGAATCGCCGGCTTCTTTCTCGTGGGCGCGTACACAGCGGCCATCCTCACGAAGGAGCCCGCGTCCACCGAGTTCGTGCGCTACATCGGAGGCTACGGAGACAAGCTCGACTTCCTCCCGTTCCTGGACAGTGCCGAGTGGCTGCCATCGCTCATCGGTGTGCTCGCCGCGGGGGCGTTCGCGGCCCTCATCGCAGTGCTGCTGGCCATCCCGACCCTGCGGCTGCGCGAGGACTATCTCGCCATCACGACCATCGGCATCGCCGAAGTGCTACGCCGTATCACGATCGAAGAAGAGGGGCTCGTCAACGGCACGCGCGGGCTCACCGGCATTCCGCGTCCCTTCAGCGGGCTCGTCGCCCCCGAGGACTACAAGTTCGTCATGCTCGCCATTGCCGTGGCGCTCCTCGTGTTCGTCTACGTCCTGGTCGACCGCGGCATCCGGTCGCCGTGGGGACGCGTCCTCCGGGCGCTACGTGAGGATGAGCAGGCGGCTGCTGCCAGCGGGAAGAACGTCTTCGCTTTCAAGATGCAGGCATTCGTGTTCGGCGCCGCCATTATGGGCATGGGCGGCGCTGTGTACGGCTATCAGCAAGGCGCCATCTCCCCTGATACGTTCAGCCACTTCTTCGGCACCTTCATCATCTGGGCCATGCTCATCGTCGGCGGGAGCGGAAACAACCGTGGCGCCATCCTCGGGGCCTACATGGTCTGGGGCTTCTGGAGCGTGACGCTCCAGATTCAGGGATACGACCTGCCCGACATCGTCAGTACGCGGGTCTTCTACTTGCGCGACTTCGTTCTCGGCGCCCTCATCGTCGTGGTGCTGCTGCTCCGGCCGCAGGGGCTTCTCCCGGAGCAGCCGCGCGTTTCACGCTGGCTCGAACGCAGGGTCGCTGAGCTGCGCCGCCGGGAAGCGCGCGCCACGGCTCGGCAGGCCGAAGGCTTACCCCGAAGCACGAGCGAATGAGAGGCCGGAGCCCGCGTACAGGCTCCGGCCTCGTTTCCCTGCGATGACAGGCGATGGCTATTCGGCGAGGTTCACCGGCCTCGTTTCGACAGCCACGATCTGCCCGCCCTCGATCTTCCAGATCTGAATAGCGCCCTCGACGATGTCCCCGTTCTCATCGAACTCGAGGTTGCTGGAGGCGCCATCCAGGTCCACGTCCTGACCGCTGGCGAGCGCTTCCAGCGCCGCCTTCCAGCCGTCGACGCCGGGCGTGATCTTCACGCCGGGTGCCGCTGTCACTTCTCGGAGCGCGTCGCGGATGGCCGTCGGGTCGTTCGATCCGGCCTTCTGCGCCGCGAGCGCGATGGCGTACACGGCGTCATAGGACTGGCGCAAGAATGGCAGGGCCGGCACGCTGCCATACTCCGCCGCGTACCGGTCGTCGAAGGCCTTCCCGGCTTCGGTGTCGAGCGCGCCCGGCTCCGTGCCGAACATTCCCTCGAAGTGCTCCCAGCCGAGCTCAGCGAACATCTCGCCGGACTTCGTCCCGTCGACGAACAGGAAGTTCTCGACCAGGTTCTGCTCGATCGCCTCGCGCAGATACACGCGAGCGCTCTGGGGGAAGCTGACGGCGACGAGCACGTCGGGGTTCCCCTCCGTGCACCGCTGGAGCTCCGAGGCGTAGCTCGCCTGCTGTTGCTCGTGCGGCACCTGCGCCGTCACGGTCCCGCCCAGCGCCTCGAACGCGCTCACGAAGGCCTGGGTCAGGCCCTGGCCGTACGCGTCGTTGGTGTACATCACGCAGGCCGACTTGAAACCCTGCTCGTTCGCGAGGTCGGCAAGGATCTTGCCCTGCGCGGCGTCAGAGATCGGCGTCCGGAACAAGTAGTCGTTGTCGTCCAACGTCGAGAGCGCGGGCGACGTTGCCGATGGCGTAATCTCGAGCACCCCATTCGGGCCAGTGACCGACTCAGCGACCTGGATGGTGGCACCGCTGGACGCGGGTCCGATGATCGCCGAGACTCCTTCCACCTCCACCAGCCGTCGGGCCTCCTGCACAGCCTGTTCGGGGTTCGTTCCGTCGTCAGCCTGCACGAGCTCGACCGGCTGGCCGTTCACGCCGCCGGCCTCGTTGATCTCCTTAACGGCGAGCTTGGCGGCGTTGAAGAACGCCGGCCCGAAGTCGGACAGGTCGCCCGTGAAGGGCGCGAGGAACCCGATCTTCAGGGCGCCCGTTTCACCCGCCGGCCGCGTCGCTTCCGGCGACGCCTGCGGCGTCTCCTGGGCTTCCTCTTCCTCCTCACCGCATGCCGCCCCGACCAGCGCGCCGATGGCGATAGCTGCGACCAGCCAGCGCCACCACCCCCCTGCGAACCGTGAACGGGTAGGCGCATTCCGTTGCATACGCTTCTGACCTCCTTCCTTCCCCTTCGGAGCAACGCCGGGCCGCACCGCCCCAATTGGACGGCGCGCACCGGCCCGGTCGATGGGACAGGATAGGCGGGCGAGGCGTCCGCGTCAACTGCTTGACCGGATGCCCATTTGGCCTCGGACGGACGTGTGATGTTCACCAAATTGCCCCACGGAACCGCGGCAACCGTCCGATTTCTTCCGTGGGGAAGCAGCCAGTCATCCCCCGAATACAGAGCAGGGTCAGCGCCGTCCCCCCGCCACCAGCAGGCGCTGGCCCGCTCTTTTTCTCTTCGGTCCAGCGATTCGGCTCGTTTCCCACGCTCGAACGCGTGGTAGACTTCACGCCACAGCGTCCGCTGCTAGCCGCAGGAGCGTCCCGATGCCCGAAGCAGCTATCGTCGTGCCCGTCGACGGCTCCGAGCTTTCGGAGCGGGCCATCCCCGTCGCCTCCGCGCTCGCTCGCGGGTTGTCCGCCACGCTGCACCTGCTGACGGTCTGGGAGGGCGAGGACGAAGACCTCGAACGCCACTTTCCGGCGCTCGCCGCCGACCTGGCCAGGTCGGCCGAGACCTACTACGCCGACTACCTCTCGCGCGTGGCCGCGAAAGCCGAAGGCGTCAGCGTCGTGGCCGAGGCGCGGTCCGGAAGGCCGGCTGAGCAAATTCTCGCGTACGCCGCCGACCTCGGGGCCCGGTTCATCGTGATGTCTACCCACGGGCGGTCGGGCCTCAGCCGCTGGTGGTACGGCAGCGTCACCGACCGGATCGTGCACACCTCACCGACCCCTGTGGTGGTCGTTGGGCCCCATGCCCTTCCCGACCCGGGAGCGTATGCCATCCGCCACATCGCTGCGCCGCTGGACGGCTCTCCGCTTTCAGAGGCCGCGCTCCCAATCGCCGTCGAGTTGGCGTCGGCGCTCGCCGCTCGATTGACGCTGGTCCGGGCCGTCCGCTGGGCCGCACAGGCGTATCCGTACACGCTACCCGAGGCGTACGTCCCCCAACTCGACGCGGAACTCGAGGCGGGGGCGAAGGCATACCTCGACCGCGTGCGCACGGGTCTCGACGCCTCGCTCTCCGTCGACACGGAGGTAGTCCGGGGCGTGATCGCAGAGAGTCTCATGGAATTCTGCGACCGGGCGGGCGTCGACCTCGTCGTCATGAGCACACACGGACGGTCAGGGCTTGCACGAGCGACCCTCGGTAGCGTCGCGGACCGGCTCCTGCACGGGCCCTGTCCCGTCGCGCTCATCCGTCCGAAGGAGTGACACACGATGGGATTGCGCCTTCTCTGGGCTACCGACGGTTCGCCCAGCTCGCGCGCCGCGCTGCCCTTCCTCGAGCGGCTGTTCCTACCCATCGCCGACGTCGTTCACGTCCTCGTCGTGGCCCCGCGCACGGCGACCGAGGGTGAACGCCCAGACCCCATCGCGGTGCTCGAACGCCTGCTCCCTGGGTATCAAGAGCGCGTCACGGAAGAGACCACGCGTATCGCCGTGGAGTCGACCGAGCTCGTTCCCAAGGGCGTGGCCAAGGTGGAGACGCTGGTACGCCTGGGGCGGCCCGCCTCGGTCATCGTCGACGTCGCCGAGGAGGTGGGAGCAGACCTCATTCTCGTGGGATCCCGGGGATACACCGGCATCAAGTCGCTCGTCATGGGCAGCGTGTCGTCCAGCGTGCTCTACGACGCTCACTGCTCCGTCCTGATCGCGCGTGAGCACGGGATCACCGGCCACGTGCTCTTCGCGACCGACGGCTCCGACGTCGCCCGGAGCGCTGAGGATTTCCTGGCGTCGTTGCCGCGGCCGGAAGGGGCTCACGTCACCGCGCTGAGCGTCGCCGAGCCGTACATCGTGCCCGCCGCGGTGCCGCTTCCCTACGCGATGGATGTGCAACGGATCACCGACGAGATCCTGCGCTACCGCCATGAGCACGCGGAGCGCGCTGCCACAGAGGCCGCGAAGCGGCTCGCCGAAGCAGGCTGGCCCGCTGAAGCGAAGACGGCGTTCGGCAACGCCGCCCCCACGATCGCCGCCGAGGCCGAGGCCCTCGGGGCCGAGCTCATCGTCGTGGGGGCGGCCGGCATGAACCCCCTCGAACGGTTCATCGTCGGCAGCACCGCCGCGCGCGTGGCGCGCATGGCACGTCGATCGGTGCTCGTCGTCCGCCGGCCGGAGTAAGATCGACAGAGGGTCGACAGGGGAGGCGTCATGGACGACATCGAGCGCTTTTTCACTCCCCGTAGCATCGCCGTCGTCGGGGCCTCCCGGAATCCCATCAAGCTGGGCTACGTCCTCCTGGACAACCTTCAGCGGGCGCGGTACCGGGGCGCCCTCTACGCCGTCAACCCGCATCCCGGCCGCATCCTAGGGCTGCCCACCTACGCGTCCGTGCTCGATCTCCCGGAAGCGCCGGACCTCGCCATCCTGACCGTGCCCGCGGCCGCGGTCCGTGACGTGCTCGAGCAGTGCTGCGAAAAGGGTGTCCGAGCGGTCGTGATCATCACCGCAGGGTTCCGTGAGACCGGGCCCGCCGGAGCGCAGGCGGAGCGTGAGCTCGTCCAGCTCGCCCGGCGATACGGCGCGCGCCTCATCGGACCCAACTCGGTGGGCGTCATCAACACCTCCATCGGGATGAACGCGACGTTCGCCGAAACCGCGCCCTTCCAGTACGAAGTCGGCATGCTCTCGCAGTCCGGCGCTATCGCCACGGCCATCCTCGACTGGGCGCGGTCCATCAACATGGGCTTCTCGAAGTTCGTGTCGCTCGGCAACATGGCCGACCTGAACGAAGTGGACTTCCTCGAATACCTGGGGCAGGACCCCGAGACGAAGATCATCGTGGGGTACCTCGAGGGCATCAGCGAAGGCCGCCGCTTCCTGACCGTGGCGCGCCGCGTCTCGCCCGAAAAGCCGATCATTCTCATCAAGGTGGGCGCAACCGCTGCCGGCGCGCAGGCGGCACGGTCACACACCGGCGCGCTGGCATCCACAGAAGCCATCGTCGATGCCGCGTTCCGGCAAGCGGGCGTCATCCGCGCGACCACGCTGGCCGAGTTCTTCGACTACATCCTCTGCTTTTCGTACGCGCCTCTGCCCAGGGGGCCCCATGTGGCCGTCGTCACCAACGCGGGCGGGCCCGGCGTCATGGCCGCTGACGCCATCGAGCGCATGGAACTGACGCTGGCCCAATTCACAGCGGAGACGCTGGATGCGCTGGACCGGACGCTGCCGGAAGCGGCCGCGAAGGCGAACCCGGTCGACGTGCTCGGTGACGCCGCCGCCGACCGCTACCAGGCGGCGCTCGAGGTGGTCATCGACGACCCAGGGGTAGACGCCGTCCTTGTCCTGCTGACGCCCCAGCGGGTGACGGAGCCCGAACGCACGGCACGGGTCATCTCGCACCTGGCGCGAGAACAATCGAAGCCGGTGATCGCCGTATTCATGGGAGGCGAGGCGGTGAGTCGGGGTCGCGCCATGCTCGACGAGGCGCGGGTACCGGTGTACGCCTACCCCGAGCGAGCGGTGCGCGCACTCGCCGCCATGGTGCGCTACAGCGTGTATCTGCGCGAGATTCGCGAGGAGGCAGCCGTGGCCGTGCCCCCTGAACGGGCTCGTGCCGGGTAGTCACATCCCAGCGCCGTCGCGCTCGTGTCCCTTCGGCGCGTCTCCTACACGGTTAGCCCGCCCAGACACGCCCGCGTCAGCATCAGGGCCATGTGGTAGACCTCTTCCCGGTCGTCGCGCGAAAGGGATAGCAGCGACACGTCAGGCTGCCCCTTCAGCTCGTCGGCGAACGGATGCGGTCGCAACATGATCGTCCCCAGCACGCATCGGTTGCGCCGGAACGCTTCGATGACCGCCCGCTGAAACGACACGGACAGCAATTCCATCTTGCCAATCTCGTCGATCACCACGAGGCGACCAGCTTCGATAGCGGCGGTGACCGCCGGAACCGCCACGGCCTCGAACGAGGGCAGATCGACGCCGTACCGTCCTACACGTGGCGCATCGGGTAGCTCGCGGGCCAGCGCCGCAAGCCGGGCCCGGCGCCCGTCCAGCGTGACGACATCGAAGCCGATGCGCTCGCCACCCGCGTCGCGGCGCTCCTCAGTGAGAAAGCCGCCCGGCTCGTGGCCCTCGCGCCGCAAGGCGTCCACGACGCGCCGGACCAGCGTCGTCTTTCCGCAGCCGGGCGGGCCGGTCACGAGGATGGCAGGCACGGCGGGTCAGCGTCCCTGGAAGCGTGGCTCCCGACGTTCGAGGAACGCCCGCACACCTTCGCGGAAGTCCTCCGTGCGGAACAACGGCAGGAGTTGGAGGTACACGTGATGGACATTGGCTTCGAACGTCTCCTCCAGGCCGAGGCGCATCATGCGCTTCGTGGCCTGCACGGCGAGCGGCGCGTTGGCGGCGATCTGCGTCGCCCACGCGCGGGCCTCGTCCATGAGGCGCTCCGGCTCGACGACGGCGTTCACCAGTCCGAGGTCTAACGCGTCCGCGGCTGAGAGCACCTTCCCGAGGAATGCGACCTCCGCCGCCTTCGCCCACCCGATGAGCCGGGGCAGCAGCCATGTCCCGCCGCTCTCCGGCAGGATGCCACGCTTGGCGAACACCGCCGCCAGCTTCGCTTCCGTCGACGCGATGCGGATGTCACACCCCAGCGCCAGATCCATACCGTAGCCTGCCGCCGGTCCGTTCAGGGCGCAGATGACGGGCTTGTCCGTCGTGTGCAAGACGACCGGCGGGCTGTCACTCAAGTCGAACCGGGCGCCCAGCCCGCCGCCATTTCCGGCGCCGATGCCGGTGCCCGCCGCCAGGTCCTTCAGGTCGAGGCCCGCACAAAAGCCCCGTCCCGCACCCGTGAGGATGATGACGCGCACCGCCGGGTCCCGGTCGGCATCGCGGAACGCGCGGCTGAACGACGCGAGCATCGGACCGCTGATCGCGTTCATGCGGTCGGGCCGGTTGAGGGTAATCGTGGCGATGCCGTCGGAGACGTCGTACAAGAGGTCGGCGTAGTCAGACATGGGATCGCTCCTGGTTCCTGCGCGGGCCACCCCGGCCCGGTGCCGTGAGTGTCGCACGGGGCGCCGCCGAGCGCCAGCGTGTCGCCCGCGTTCGATCTCGTGCCCCGTGGTATGATGCGACCGGGGAGACACCTTCTCGTCTCGATGGATCCTGCCTCGCTCTCCCGGACGCTCCCGCTCCTCCAAGAGCGCATCGACGTCGGCGTCAGCGCGCCCGTAGCGGCGACCCTGTTGGCAACGGGGCTCGTGGGCTATGCGTTGGTCAACGCTGTCGAGATCGCCGTTGTGGCGACGAACCGCATTCGGATCCGGCACCTCGTGGAGCAGGGAAGCCGGTCCGCGCTCGCGCTCGAGCACTTGCGGCAGGACGAGGAGCGCTTCTTCTCGTTGATCATCTTGTTGCAGAACGTCTTCATCGTCCTCGCATCCATCATGGGCGGCGTCATTTCGTCGGACGTGCTCCCGGGCCCGGCGTGGGTGCGGGTGGCCGCCGGCACCGTGGTCACGGCGTTCGTGACAGCGGAGCTCGGCGAAGCGACGCCCAAGGTGCTCGCCTCACGCCTGAGCGAGCGCATCGCACTCGCCGCGGCGCTTCCGATGCGCCTCCTGATGCGCGTGCTCTCACCGGTGGTCACGGTGCTCGCCTTGACCCCGGCGGCGATCAGCCGTGTCCTGCTCGGCGAGCGTGCGCGCGTGACGCCGACGGTGACCGAAGCGGAGCTCCGCATGCTCATCGACATCGCAGCAGAGGAACGCGCGGTGGGTCAGGCCGAAGCCGAGCTGCTGGATCGGGTATTTCACTTTCACGACCGACGGGTGAACGAGGTGATGATTCCCCGAACCGAGGTGGTCTGGCTGGAGAGCGGATCCACCCTCGCCGACTTCTTGAAGACCTTCGACCAGACGCCCCACTCGCGCTTCCCCGTGTACCACGAAACGGTCGACAACGTGGTGGGTGTGGTCGGGATCAAGGACGTTCTTCGGGCCATCGCGCGCAAGGAGGCGGACGAGTCCACGCCCATCGACCGGCTGATGCGTCCGGCCTTCTTCGTGCCCGAGACGAAGCCCGTGGGTACGCTGTTCTGGCAGATGCAACAGGAGCGAAACCAGATAGCCATCGTGGTCGACGAGTACGGCGGCGTGGCGGGCATCGTTACGCTCGAGCTCCTGCTCGAAGAGATGGTCGGCCGTGTGGTCGACGAGCTCGGCCAGCCGGTCGAGACGGAATTCCAGACCATTGACGAACGCACGGTCGAGGTCGACGGCGGGATGTCCATCTTCGACTTGCGGGAGGAGCTGGGGATCGAGATCCCCGAGGGCGACTACGAGACCATCGCCGGGTACGTCCTCGAACGTCTGGGCCACATTCCGCGCGTCGGCGAATCCTTCGCGAGCGACGGCTTCGTCGTGACGGTCACGGAGATGGACGGCGTCAAGATCGAGAAGGTCCGCCTCGTGCGCGAGACGTCCCGGACCCAGTCCGAGCGGGTCGAATGAAAGTCCAGCGCCTACGTGTGACGTACCGCCGGGGCGAGGAGCTCAGGTACATTACGCACCTCGACCTGATGCGGACGTGGGAGCGGATGCTCCGGAGGGCGGCGCTTCCTCTTGCGTATAGCGAGGGATTCACGCCGCATCCGCAGCTCTCCTTCGCGGCCGCGCTCCCCGTCGGAGTCATCGGAGAACGAGAGGTGGTCGACGTCTTCCTGAGCGAGCGGGTCTCGCCGAGCGCATTCTTGAAGGCCGCCGCGGCCCAGGCGCCGCCCGGGCTCGAACTCCTGTCGGTGGAGGAGGTCGGCCTCGGCCTGCCGTCGCTCCAGTCGGAAATGCGGTGGGCCGAGTACGAGGTGGAGGTCCCCACCGATGGCTGCACTCCCGAGGGAGTGCGGGAGGCCATCGAGCGCTTCCTGGCCGCCGAGTCCATTCCCTGGGAGCACCAGCGCGAGAAGGAGACGAAACGGTACGATATCCGCGCGGTCGTGCAGGACCTCCGGCTGTTGGACGGGCCGCCCGGACGCATCCGCCTCTGGATGCGGCTTCGGCACGACCAGGAGGTCGCGGGAAGAGCCGAACAGGTAGTGGCGGCCCTGGGCCTGCCCGAACCGGAGCGCATCGTCCGCACCCGCCTGATTCTGGCGGAGACGTCGCCGGCGCGGGAACGCTGGCGCCGCGCGGGTCGGTACGTCGACTCATGAAGCTCGCTCTGGTCCGTCACGCAGAAGCGACCGCGAATGCCTCAGGATTGGCCCTCGGGCGGCAGGATGTACCCTTGACAGAGCGGGGCCGCCTCCAGGCGGAAGCCCTCGCGGCCGCGTTCGATGGCTGGCACATCGATGCCATCGTCTCGAGCCCGCTACGGCGCGCACTGGACACCGCGCGTCCCCTCGCCACCCGCTTTGGGCTCGACGTCGAGGTCGCGCCCGGATTCGTGGAAATGGACGTGGGCGAAACCGACGGCATGACCTTCGCCGACCTTCGGGCCCGATATCCCGAGTTCCTCGAGCGCTGGCTGTCGGACGAGTGCGCCGACGTGCCGATGCCCGGGGGCGAGACGCTACGCCAGGTCCAAGAGCGCGCGTGGAAGGAGATCGATCGGCTGCGCGAACGCTTTGCCGACGGCGCGGTCGTTGTGGTCACGCACAACTTCGTCATCGGCGCCTTGCTCTGCGCCGTGACTGGCGCTCCCCTGTCGCACTTTCGGCGCTTTCGTCAGGGTCTCGCCTCGCGCTCGCTCATCGACGTGCGTCCGGGGGCCTGCACGCTTCTCGCGCTGAACGACACAGCGCACTTGCGGGCCGCGGGCCTCGGGACCGAGCCGTGGTGACAGCTCGGAACGAGAGCGCCACGCCTGCGCTCGCGGGCGCGCTCCGCCGCGCTCGATGGCGCGATGCGTTGTCGACATCGACGTTCGCGCTCGGCGCCATCGTCGTGCTGGCGCTCGCCCTCCGCCTCGTCTGGATCGCGTACAGCGACTGGCGTCCGCTGCCTGACGACGACGCCTTTCGCTACGACTGGTTCGCGCGTCGGCTTGCCGAAGGCGAGGGCTTCGTGCACCTCAACGGGAACCCGACCGCGTTCTGGCCGCCCGGCTATGCCTTGCTCGTGGCGCCGCTGTACGCTCTGTTCGGCCCTGAGCCGCTCTGGGCCCAGCTCCTCAACGCGGTCCTCGCCGCCGGAACGGTCGTACTGACCTTCGCGCTCGGACGCCGGGCGCTGGGCGACGGCGCCGCGCTGAACGCCGCGGGCATCGTCGCGCTATTTCCCAGCCTGATCCTGTTCACGGGCGTCACGCTATCCGAAACGGCCTTCACCTTCTTCGCGCTCCTCGGACTGTGGCTGCTCGTGACGGAGCGCGGACACGGCCCCTTGGGCGTACGCACGCTTACCCTCGCCGGGGGAGTCATCGGCTTCGCCGCGCTCGTGCGAGGCCAAGCGCTCCTGTTCCCGCTCGTCGCGCTCCCGTTCTGGTACAAGGCGTCGCGCGACTGGCGCGAGACGGTCAGACGGTTCGCCCTCGTGTCCGCATGCGCGGGCGCGGCCGTGCTTCCCTGGACCATTCGCAACGCCATCCAAATGAACGCCTTCGTTCCGATCAGCACCAATGCCGGAGTCGACCTGTGGATCGGGCACCACGACGGGGCCTCCGGGCGCGGGCAGATGGCCGACGCACTGGTCTACAGTCGCCCCGACCTCGATTCGGTCGCGGGCGAGGTCGCGGTCAACGCCGCGGGGTTTCGCCAGGCGATCCGATTCGCGCTGGAGCAACCGCTCACCGAGCTGCAACTGCTTCCCAAGAAGCTGTTCTATCTCTATTACCACGACGAAGAGGGGTTGCGCTGGAACGATGGCCACGGTGGGCAGCCCTGGATGGCTCCGCGGCTGTGGGAGGCACTGCGCTGGACGTCCAACGCCTACTATTACGCCGTGCTCGCGCTATTCGCCGCTGGGCTCGCCCTGTCGTCGCGCCAGCGGCGCACGCCGTCGCTCGCCCTGGTCGCCTCGACGATCGTGTACTGGACGGCCGTCCATCTCGTGTTCTTCGGTGACCCTCGCTTCCACGCGCCGGCCATGCCGTTGTTTGCCGTGTTCGCGGCGATCCCGCTGCAAAGAGCATTCCGTCGATGACCCGCAAGGCTCGTGTGCTCGTTCTCTGTACGGCGAACTCGGCCCGCAGCCAGATGGCCGAGGGACTCCTGCGCGCGCTCGCCGGCGACCGCCTCGACGTCGTCAGCGCCGGCATCGAGCCGGGATCGTTGCACCCGCTAGCCGTGCAGGCCATGGCCGAGATCGGCATCGACATCTCCGCTCAGCGCTCGAAGAGCGTGGAACGCTTCTCGGGTCAGGAATTCGACTTCGTGATCACCGTCTGTGACACGGCCGCCGAACGCTGCCCTGTGTTTCCAGGGTCCGCGCAGCGCCTTCATTGGAGCGTCGAGGACCCCGTCGAGACCGCCGGCATTGAGGAAGACCGCATGAGCGCGTTCCGCACAGCGCGAGATGCCCTCCGCGTGCACATCGAGGAATTCCTCACGCGGGCGTAACGCGTAGGACGCGGCGTACGAACCACCGCCACGCGAGAACCCCGGCCAGCCCAACGGCGAACGGCGCCAAGAGGCTCGCCGTGAGCCACGTTTCCATCATCCAGACGCCCCAACGCCGGTGCCAGTCCCACCAGTACATGAGCCAGCCCCATGCCCCGAACACTGGGGCAATCAGCGGTCCCACACTCCACACCGCGGCGATCGCGAGGGCTGGCCCGCCCAGCGCGGCGCCGAACATGAGCGGCCAGGTGACGTACCAGCCTTTGAACCAGAACGCGACCGTCACCAGATACAGGCTCAACAAGGCGAAGGTCTGCGCCGCCACCCCGCGGACGCTCAACAGCGTATACCCGTACCCCACCACGAACGCTCCCACCATGAGGCTGCGCGCGAGCCCTTTGCTGTCCAGCGCGAACGTCAACAGCGAGGCAATGGAAGACGTCTGACGCGATCCCTGATCGCGCACGCCGTCGAACGTGTCCCAACCGGCCCACTGAGGCGCGAACGCCGCTACAGTGAGTGCCAGTGACACCAGAACCCCGATGACCGCCTGCATCGGGGAGCGGCGCGCCGCCAGCAGGAACGGCGGCACGAGGATCAGCGGAACGAACTTGACTAGCGCCGCTGCCGTGACCAGCGGCAACGCCAGTTCATGACGATTCCGGAGCGCGGCCAGGGTCGCCAACCCCAGAGGCATCAGCATCAGCGCGTCATTGTGGCCATCGACGCCGAAATGAATTACGGCGAGTGGGCTCCAGCCGTACGCCAGCGCGGCGAACGCGGGCCGTTCCGCGCCGAGCTGGCGCGCCAGACGGTGGACCACCCACGTGTTGACCCCGTGTGCGAGAATCACGACGACTTTGAACAGGAGCAGCGCGGCGAGCACATTGCCGCCCGCCACGAGTACGGGCCACGCCATGAACGCGTTGAACAGCGGCCCGTAGACGGACCGCAGGTCGGGCCACCCCACCGGTGGGGCGTATGGATCCTCTGGATGTTGCGCCGCGACGTGCACGTACGGGTTCTGGTGGTAATGCTCGATGAGTCGGCCGATCATGAGGTAATCGAAGACGTCCGCGGCGAGAATGGGATACGCGAGCCACAGCGCCCCGGCGAGGCCCACGGCGCCCGCGACCACCGGCCAGGCCGGAAGCCGCTTCCCCAACCGCCACGTCGCAGCCAACGCGACCCCGTAGAGAACGGTGGGAAGAGAGAATCCCACGATGTAGTGGGCGAGCCCTTCGTATGTCAGGCCGAGCGTCGCCGTCGGGTCGAGTGCGCTGGTGTCGAGCGGCCACCGAGGCAGCCACAGCGGTCGAGTCCAAAACCACACGTACGCCGCGAGCGAGGCGACCCACGCGACCACGAGCGTGCCCGCTGCGACCCGCACGCGGCGGTCGCGCGCGAGGCCAGACTCCGTCAGGGCGCCGGCCGTTGCGGTCATCCCCAAAGCGTACGCGACGCCGGGGTCCAAGCGCACCGCTGTGCTACTTCGTCGCCGTGGAGAACGCCTCGAGCCTGCGAACGCCCTCCTCGAGTCGATCGTCGGGAATCGTGAGAGACAGACGTACGTAGCCCTCGCCGGCGGCGCCGTATCCCACGCCCGGCGTCACGACGACTCCGGTCTCCTCCAGGAGCCGTTCGGCGTAGTCGACGGAACGGACACCCGGAGGCAAGCCGGCCCAGACGTACAGGGTGGCTTTCGGCGGGGAAACGCGGAGCCCGAGTCGCTGGAGCGCGGGCACGAGTCGGTTCCGCCGACGCTGGTAGATTCGGTTGTGTTCGTCGACCGCATCCTGCGGGCCGAGCATCGCCGCTATCGCCATGCGCTGGATGGCCTGGGGCGCACCTGAATCCAGGTTCGACTTCACGCGCATGATGGCGTCGACCAGCGTAGCGTTGCCGACGACCATTCCGATGCGCCAGCCGGTCATGTTGTACGTCTTCGAGAGGGAGTTGAACTCGACGCCCACCTCCCGCGCTCCCGGGACCTCGAGGAAGCTGGGCGGCCGATAGCCGTCGTACGCGACGTCGGAGTACGCCATGTCGTGGCAAACCCACAGCTCATGGCGCCGCGCGAACGCAACGACGCGCTCGAAGAACGCGAGGTCCGCACACGCCCCTGTCGGATTGTTCGGGTAGTTCAGCCACAGCACCCGGGCGCGTTTCGCGACGTCCACGGGCACGGAGTCAAGGTCGGGTAGAAAGCCGCTACGTTCATCCAGTGGCAGCGCGAAGACCTCGCCTCCCGCGAACACGGTCCCCATGGCGTAGACGGGATACGCCGGGTCGGGCACCAGCGCCACGTCGCCGGGATCGATGAAACACAGCGCAGCGTGTGCGATGCCTTCCTTCGACCCGATGAGCGAACAGACCTCCCTCGCTGGATCGAGCCGAACGCCAAAGCGGCGCTCGTACCACGCGGCGACAGCTTCCCGAAACTCGGGAAGGCCCTCGGTCTCCGGGTAGCGGTGGTTCGCCGGATCGCGGGCAGCCTCGCACAATGCATCGATGACATGCGCCGGCGTCGGGAGATCGGGGTCGCCGATGCCGAAGGAGATGACGTCGACACCTTGCGCCCGCTTCTCCGCGATCTTTTTCGAGATGCCAGCGAACAAGTATGGCGGAAGCTCTTGCACCCGGCGCGCCAGCCGCATCAACGCCAACCTCCGAATTTCACCGCGTGGCCGCGCTTGGCCTCGAAGCGGCGGCGCACCTCCTCGTCGTCCGCCGGCCGACGGTAGGTCACGCCGGCATCGGCTTGACGGAAGCCTGCTCCCCGCAGCAGAGCGATGCCAGCGGCGCTCTCGATGTTAACCCGGGCCGCTGCCTCGACCGCGCCCATACCCCGAAGCTGCTCGAGCGCGAGCCGCAGCAACGCCGTCCCGAGACCCTTGCGCCGGAGGTCGGGCGCGACCGCGAGGTCGTGCACCACACCCACCGAGCCGCGCGGTCGCATCGACAAGCGGACATACCCGACGCGGGCGCCTGACGATTCGAGCCACCACAGACGGTGTCCCTCGGCGAGGGCCGCATCGACCCCGTCGATCGACAGCGGCTCTGCTCCGTACGCCATCGACGCCTCCGCGAAGGCCCGGCGATCCTCCGGGGCTGCCGCGACCAGCCGCGCTCCGGCCCCGCGCGCCTCCAGAGCGAGGTCGAGGTCGACGAGCGCGAATTCGAGCCATTCCTGGTCAACTTCGAACCCCTGCTGCTTCAGCGCCGGCTCGACGTAGTTTCGGTTAGGCCGGTCCGTGAACTCCACCACGAAACCGTCCCGCACGACCGACCGGTCGGGCGTCGCTTCCAGGAGGCGCTCGAACATCGGCCCGAACCGCTCCTCACAGGCGCGTCGGTCCAAGAAGGCGAAGTGCACCAACATCTCCGGACGCAATCGCCGCACCTCGCCCGCGACGATGCCTGCTGGCTCGTCGATCACTCGCGATGGAGCCGCTTCCCGCAACCGCTCGAATCCCCGCCGATCCAGCCAGAAGGCACGAATGGCCGCCGTTCGAACCGCCCACTCGAAGCGGTCCTTCGGTGCGGGCTCGAGTCGACGAAGCTGACGGACCGTCATGGTCAGTCAGGCCAGACGCCTGTGAACACCTCCTCGACAGGGCCGCTCAGGTACACCTCGCCCGTTCCGTCCCACTCCACCGTGAGGATGCCACCGGGCAAGACAACGTCGACGCGGTCGTCCACGAGATGCAGCATCTGCGCGGCCACGGCGACCGCACATGCGCCACTTCCGCACGCCAGCGTCTCGCCGACCCCACGCTCCCACACGCGCGCCTCGATGCGACCCCGGTCGACGACGCGGGCGATCTCGTAGTTCGTCCGCCCGGGGAACGCAGGATGACGTTCCATTCGGGGACCGACCTGGGCCAGCGGATACGCCGACACCGGACGCGCCCAGAAGTGCACGGCGTGCGGATTGCCCATCGACAGGATGGTGACGGCGACCGTCTGCCCGTCGACGGTCAGCGAGACGTTGCGCAGCGGGGGCTCCGCCTCGATGTTCACCGGGATCTCCGACGGCGCGAACCGAGGTCGGCCCATGGACGCGCGGGCGCGGGAAATCGCGCCTGTCGCGTCGCGTTCAGCTTCGATGGTGAGCACGCCCGCTCCTGTTTCCATGCGAAACCGTTCGGTCCTAACGATTCCCCGCTCGATGGCGTACTTGGCGACGCACCGCACGCCATTCCCGCACATCTCCGCCTCGGAGCCGTCGGCGTTGATGACACGCATCCGGACGTCCGCCGACTCCGAAGGCAGCACGAGCAAGAGCCCGTCGGCTCCGACGCCGAAGTGCCGGTCGCACATGCGCTGCGCCAGGGCGGACCAGTCTCGCTCGTCGTCGCCGGGCTCGACGACGATGAAGTCGTTGCCCGCACCGTGCATCTTGGTGAACGGGAGCATCGTGCAGCCATGATATCGGCGCGTGCGGCGGCGATCGAGGTTCGCCTCGCACGCATGGGACAGGCGTCATGGCGTGAACATGCCCTTCGTACGGTGCCCCCTATCTGCCAGATGTGGCTGCATGGAAGGGAACGAACGGCCGACAACTCTGCAGAGAGGGACCAACGGTCCCTGGCAGAGCAGGGTGGCCTCCGCTAAGCTGATCGTGAGCGTTGGAACAAACGGAAGGACGGAGCGGTTGACCGTCACACCTACGAGTACGAAGGCGACCACCGCCATCGACCGCAAGGCACGGCTGAAGATTCCCCCTCAGCCCATGCCGGTGCAGGACCCGAAGGAGCGGGTCCGCAACTTCGACGAAGTCTATCTCCCCCTGACGCTCGACGTCGCCAAAGTGGAAGCGATGCGCTGCATTCAGTGCCCGGCGGCGCCATGTCAGAAGGCGTGCCCCTTGCACAACGACATCCCGGGCGCGCTCCTGCGCCTGGAGAACGGCGACGTCATCGGCGGCGCACTCGTGTTCTTCGAAACTAGCAACCTTCCCGACATGTGCGGCCGTCTCTGCCCGCAGGAGCGCCTTTGCGAAGGGCACTGCGTCGTCGGTAAGCACGCGAGGCCGGTGGCCATCGGCAGGCTGGAAAGTTTCCTCGCCGACCAGCTCGCCGAGACGGTGGATTATCCCGCGCCCGAGCACATCGGGCCCTCTGGCTTCCGGGTCGCCGTGGTGGGCGCCGGCCCCGCCGGCATCGCCGTCGCCGAGGAGCTGGCCAAGAAGGGCCACGCCATCACCATGTTCGACGCCTGGCCGCAGCCGGGAGGGCTGCTCACCTACGGCATCCCGAGCTTCAAGCTCGACAAGCGCATCGTCGACCGCAAGATGACGTTCCTGTTGAACCGCCTCGGTGTTCAGTTCGTGGGGAACACGTACATTGGGCGCGACAAGACCATCGACGACCTGTTCGCCGAGGGATACGACGCCGTCTTCCTGGCGCACGGCTCGAGCGTGAACAATCGCCTGGACATTCCAGGGGGCGATCTCCCCGGCGTCATGCAGGCCACGGAATTTCTCGTGCGCGGGAACCTCCCGCCGGAGCGCCTGCCCGAGGCCATGCGGGACCCCCTACCTAGGCCGCGCCACGTCGTCGTCATCGGCGGCGGCGACACCTCGATGGATTGCGTGCGCACTGCCGTACGTCTCGGCGCGGGCCGAGTAACGCTGGTGTATCGACGGACCGAGGCCGAGATGGTGGGACGCGCCGAAGAGCGCAAGCACGCGCGCGAAGAGGGCGTCGTCTTCGAGTATCTCACGTCGCCGATCCGGTTCGAGGCTGGACCCGACGGACGCGTGGCGGGCGTCGTCTGCCAGCGGATGGAACTCGGCGCGCCCGATGCGTCGGGCCGAAGGCGCCCTGTTCCCGTTGACGGCTCTGAATTCACGATCCCGGCGGACCTCGTAGTGCTCGCCGTCGGCTACACCGCAGACCCTCTGGTCGTTTCATCGCAGGGCATCGAGCATCGGCCCGACGGCCTCGTCATCGCGAACGAGGAGACCGGCGAAACCACACGGCCGGGCGTCTTCGCAGCGGGCGACTGCGTACACGGGGCCGATCTGGTGGTGACGGCGCTGGCCGCAGCCCGTAAAGCGGCGGCGGCGATCCACGAGTACCTCGTCCGGAAGGCAGAGGCCGCCGCCTGACCCTTCTCCCTGACATCGGAGACAGAGCGCCCGTTACAGCAGCGGGCCGCTAGGCTATGCTACGGCCGTGGAACCGAACTACGAGGCGGCGCGGCAACGAATGGTGGACTTTCTCCGCCTCGAAATCCGCGACCAGCGGGTCTTGGACGCCATGGCCAGGATTCCCCGCGAGCGGTTCGTCCCCGAACCGTTGAGGCCCTACGCCTACGAGGACCGCCCGCTCCCCATCGGGTTCGACCAGACCATTTCACAGCCGCTCATCCAGGCGATGATGACCGAGCTCCTCGAACTCACTGGAACGGAGCGGGTGCTCGAGGTCGGGACCGGTTCCGGCTACCAGGCGGCGCTCCTGGCCGAGCTCGCTGCCCACGTGGTCACGGTCGAGCGGGTACCGGAGCTCGCCCGGCGCGCCGAGGCGGTATTGCGCGAGCTCGGGTACACGAATGTGGAAGTGCACCAAGCACTGGACACCCTTGGCTGGCCAGAGGGCGCCCCGTACGACGCCATCATCGTGACGGCCGCCGCTCCGCGGATTCCCCACGCGCTCGTGGATCAGCTTCGATCTCCGGGCGGGCGCATGGTCATCCCCGTCGGCTCTCGGAGAGTCCAGCAGCTCGTCCGGGTGACGCAACTTCCCGAAGGCACGATGCTCCAGCGATTCGGCGAGTGTCGCTTCGTTCCCCTCATCGGCGTCGAGGCGTGGCGGGAGGACGAGTGGGAGCCGCTGACACCGGCGTCGCCCTCGGGAAACGGGGTGACCGGCACTCCCGGTGCTTGAGACCCCAACAGGTTTTTCCGGACCCGCCGACACTATTGAGGTCAACACCGTTCCTCGAGGGGGTACGCGTCATGGAGGACCTGGCGCCCGTTCTCGCGCCAACCTTGGGTCGTCTGGTCCGATCGCCGGGCACGAACCTGAACTGGGTCGCCGCGCTGTTCCGCCGACTCGACCGCGACGCTCCCGAGGTGTACGACCGCTTCCGACGGCTGTACGGCCTCAGCCGGAAGATCGCGTCGCTCGCTAGCTTCCCGCCCCAGGACTCGGCACTGCTCGGCCCGGCGTGCCTGTTCGCCGCGCTGCTCGACATCGCGCCACCGTCGAGCGCGTCCTCGGGGGCCTGGCTACGTTATCTTCGCGAGCGTCCCTGGCCTCACTACGCTCTCCAGGCGGGACGGACAGCCCACGACGTGGCCGCAGCTCGCGCCGACTCCCGGGCTGCTGCCGCCGTCACTGCTGCCGCCGTGATCGACAACGAAGCCGTCATCCGCTCGGCCAACGTGCTGCGCGCGCTCCGTGAGCTCCGCGCGCTGGCGGCCACACCCGAGTTGAGCCGCATCGCCGAGCTCCTGTGGACGGAACGAGGCCAATCGATCTGCGACCTCCACGCACGGCACGGAAGCCGGACGTATGTCATCGAGCCGGCGGAGCTGGCTGACGCCATCCGGTTGCTCGAAGGCGAACGGAAGGCCGCGCGGAGCGAGTCGGCTCGCGACGGCAGGGCCGCCCACCAGCCGCGCAAGGAGGACTCCAGCAAGACGCCTGCGGCAGCGCCAGCCACGTCCGAGGCGTTCGAACGTCGCAAGCGCGCGATCGCTGAGGCGCACAACCTGCGCGAGGCGTTCGGCCTCGCGCCCACGGGGCCGCACCGAGAGGCGGCCGCCGCGGCGACACGGCCTGAAGCCTCGACGTCGTCGGACGGCGAACCGCCCGAGCGGACAGACGACTTGGGTACCGGCGCGCGACCAGCCAACCGCGTCCTACCGACCATCGAAGTGCACCTGACGCCGCCCCCGGCGAGCGAGCCCGCATCCGCGGCGCCCATACTCACCAGTGAGGAGCGACCCATGAACGATGCCAGGCCGGCCACCGCATCCCCCGCCGAGCTGGACGCACGCCTGACGGCGTCCGTCGAGGAGCTCAGGCAGCAGCTCGCCGAGATCGAGCGCCTCGCCGCCGAGGGCCAGCAGACGCTCGCCCGCCTCGCGCCAACCATCGAAGGGTTCGCGGCCATGGTCGCGGAATTCGAATCGGTGCTGAGCCGCTGGCGCGGCGGACGTTCAGAAGCCGCCTGACTGCGCGCTCGTTCGACCCTCACGGTCCCCGGCGAGCCAGCGAGCGAGAGGCGTCAGCTTGACCGCCTCCGCGGCGAAGAGCGGAGTCAGCGATAGGCCGGCGACCCCGAGCCATCGGTCCCAAGGGAGCGCCTCGGTGCGGAACGCCGGCTGCAGAGGCGGGACGGTGAAGACCGCGAGGAGCGACCCTGCCGACGCCGCGACAGCCACCAACAGCCATGGGTTCGTGCGGAGCCGGAAGAGGGGCTGGGTCGGGCTCCGGAATTCGAACGATGCGGCGAGCTGGGTCCCCACGAGCGTCGCGAACGCCAGGTCACGCGCCAGATCCTCGTCTCGCGAGAATCTACCCCACTCATAGGCGGCCAGGGTCGGCGCAGCGACGAAGAGGCCGATGCCGACAATGGGCGCGAGCGAGCGCGCCGAGAGAATGCCCGCCCTCGGCGGCCGCGGCGGCCGGCGCATCACGTCCGGCTCGGCGGGTTCCACGCCGAGCGCCAGCGCGGGAAACCCGTCCGTCAGCAGGTTGACGAACAGAATCTGCAACGGCAGTAGGGGCGTGTCGCCCCGAATGGCCAGCACCAAGAAGACCACGACGACTTCGGACAAGTTGCAGGTCAGCAGGTAGTGCACGAAGTTCCGGATGTTGTCGTAGATTCGCCGCCCCTCTTCGATGGCTGCCACGATGGACCGAATGTTGTTGTCCACGAGGATGATGTCGGACGCCTCACGCGCGACATCGGTTCCTCCCTGGCCCATGGCCACGCCGATGTCGGCGACACGCAAGGCGGGCGCGTCGTTCACGCCGTCGCCGGTCATCGCGGTGACGGCGCCGGAGCGGCGCAACGCTTCCACGATCCGGAGCTTGTGTTCGCTCGACACGCGGGCGAACACCGCCGCCTCCTGAATGGCCCTCTGGAGCTGCTCGTCCGGTAGCTCTTCGATATCCCGCCCCAACACCACGGGCTCGTCGGGTAGCCCCATCTCTCTGGCGATGGCGCGCGCCGTCACCGGATGATCGCCCGTCAGCATGAGCACCCGCACACCCGCTTCCATGGCCATGCGGATGGAGGGCGCCGCCTCCGGCCTGGCCGCGTCGGCCATCCCGACCAGCGCCAGCAGGGTGAAGTCCCGCTCCAGGGTCTCGGCAGATTCCGCTTCGACGAGACGGCGTTGCGCGAGCGCCAGCACCCGCATCCCGCGTCCAGCCATGTCCGCCGCGACGTCGAGAATCCGCTCGCGGTCGTGGTCGGAGAGCGGCCACACGCCGCCGGCCTTCTGAATCGAAACGCACAGCGGCAGAACGACCTCCGGTGCGCCCTTCATGTGGGCTACACGCGAGCCGTCCTCGCGGCACACGACCGTCATGCGCGCGCGCCGCGCTTCGAAGGGAAGCTCCAGCTCTCGGGGCGCCGCTCGACGCTCGTCTTCCGGCATCACTCCGAAGTGCGCAGCGGCCCTGAGGAGCGCCACCTCCGTCGGGTCGCCTACGGCCTCGTGTTCGCCCGCGCCCAGCGCCGCGTCGTTGCACAACACCGCTGTACGCATTGCCGCTCTGAGCGCTTCGTCGTCCTCGATCCGAGACCCGGATCGGAGCGACACGCTGCGATCCGCGAGCCACAGCTCCACGACCTCCATTCGGTTCTGGGTCAGCGTCCCTGTCTTGTCAGCGCAGATCACGGTGACGGACCCCAGCGTCTCCACTGCCGCCAGCCGGCGGACGATGGCGTTGCGCCGCGCCATGCGCTGCACGCCGAGGGCCAACACGATGGTGGTCGCGGCCGGCAGGCCTTCGGGGATCGCGGCCACAGCCAGGCTCGTCGCGGTTAGGAACATGTCGCCTGCCGGAACGCCACGGGCGACGCCGATGACGAAGACCAGTGCGCAGAGGGAGCCTGCGCCGTACACGAGCCACCGCCCCATCTCAGCGAGGCGCCGTTGCAGCGGCGTCCCTCGGTCCGGCTGTCGCTGCATGGACGCCGCCACGCGCCCCATCTCGGTCCGCGCGCCGGTGGCCGTGACGACAGCCACGCCGCGCCCACGCACGACGAGGGAGCCCTGATACACCATGCAGTGCCGCTCCGCGAGCTCGGTGGATTCGGGTACCGGATCCGGGATCTTGTCGACAGGTGCGGACTCCCCCGTGAGCACCGCTTCGTTCGTCCGGAGTCCCGCGGCCTCGACGATGCGTCCGTCCGCCGGGACGACGTCGCCTTCAGCGAGATGCAGCAGGTCGCCCGGCACGACCTGCTCTGCAGGCACCCGCAGCGTCCGACCGTCGCGAACCACCGCCGCAGAAGGGGCACCCATCGATCGCAAGGCCTGTAGGGCTCGCTCGGCGCGAAGCTCCTGCACGAACCCGAGCAGGCCGTTGAGGACCACAATGGCGAGGATGGCGAGCGCGTCGAGCCGCTCGCCCAGCGCCAGAGAGACGGCGGCGGCCGCCAGCAGGACGACCACGAGGAACTGCGTGAATTGCTCGGCGAGATGCCGGTACCACGGCGCGGCGCGCGCTTCGGGCAGGACGTTCGGCCCCCAGCGTTCGAGCCGCCGCTCAGCTTCTTCCGTCGGGAGGCCGCGCTCAGGGTCGGAGCCGAGTTGCCTGACGACGGCGCTCGCCGGCAGCGCGTGCCAGGAGGGTCGGGTGGCCGCCGCGGTGGATGACGGTCCTGAGGCCATCAGCGACACGATACCAGAGCCCGGGCGGTCCGAACGGCCGTTTCTCATACGTGCGCTCCACCCTACACTCGGGAGGCCAGGAGCCAGGCATGCATCGTCATCTCTTCATGCAGCCCCGACCGGTCGGCGCGGCCACGTGAGCCCAACGCTCGTACTCGTCATCGCGGTCACGGCGCTCGCCAGCTTCGCGCAGGGTGTGACCGGCTTCGGCTTTGCGCTCATCGCCGTACCCTTTCTCGTGCTGGTCGTGGACGTGCGAGAAGCGGTGGTGCTCTCGACCCTGTTGGGACTGGTGAACGTGGCATTGCTCGCCACCCGGGTGTGGCGCGCGACCCCCTGGGGAACCGTCGCCTGGCTGCTAGCAGGCAGTATCGCGGGCATGCCCTTCGGGCTCGCCGTCCTGGTGTTCACACCCGAGGAAGGCCTCCGTCTGACCGTCAGCGCCGTCACGGTGGGCATGGCCGTCGCACTCGCCAGCGGGCTGCGCATCCCGTTCAGCGGTCCGCTATCGGAGCTGGCCGTCGGCGTCGTGTCGGGGGTGCTCCGCACCAGCACCAGCATGTCTGGCCCTCCGGTGGTCATCTACCTGCAAGGCCGCGGTCAGCCCCCGGACGCCTTTCGTGCTGCGATGACGATGTTCTTCCTCGTCGGCGGCATCATTTCCATCGGGGCATTCGCCACCGCGCGGGTCGTCACCTGGCATGCGCTTGTGCTGGCGGGTGCGGCTCTGCCGGCTGTCTACCTGGCGAACGCGGCCGGTGACCGGCTCGCGCAGCGCTTCGACGCGGAGACGTTCCGGCGACTGGTCCTAGCGCTGCTCGTGGCAACGGCGCTGTCGGGGGCTGGCTCAGCGATCGAGCGGCTGCTCACCGGGTAGGCGCTTTCCGGCTTCCGCGGATTTCGCTATCGTATGGTCCGCCGGAACACGTCGCACGTGCTCCCTGGAGAGGATTCGTACAATGGCTGCGCTCCCGATTCCTGCCGGTCCGAGTGACATCACGGCCCCGTGGCTCACGTCTGCTTTGCGCGAAACGGGGGTATTGAAGGATGCCTCCGTTACCAGATTCGACCTCGAGGTCATCGGCGAAGGGGCTGGCCTCATCGGGCAGCTCTCCAGGGTGACCCTCCAGTACGACCGCCCGGAACCGGGAGCGCCGGCATCGCTCATCGCGAAGTTCCCGGCGGCCACACCCGAGAACCGCGAGATCGGCAACATCTTCCGCTTCTACGAACGCGAGATCCGGTTCTACGAAGAGCTGTCGCACCGCGTGCCCGTCCGCGTGCCGCGCCGGTATTACAGCGCCATGGACCTCGAGCGCGGGGACTTCGTCCTGCTGCTGGAGGACCTCAGCGGCCTACGTCTCGGCGATCAGCTCGCGTCGTGCGCCACGCACGAAGCGGCGACGGCCGTTCGCGCGCTGGGAAAGCTGCATGCGGCGTTCTGGCAGAAGCCGGAACTCGAGCGCCTCGATTGGATGCCGTATACGAACGACCCTGTTCAGAAATCCGCGCAGGATTCGTACGCCAAGGCCTGGCAACCGTTCGTCGACAATTTCGGGAACCAGGTGCCACCCGCTGTCCTCCGTACCGCCGAGCGACTGGGCGCGCGTATCTGCGACATCCTCGACCGCTTCGTGGACCCGCCCCGGACCATCATTCATGGGGACTTCCGGCTGGATAACCTGTTCTTCGGTCAAGGCGACGGTGACGCCCTCGCCATCATCGACTGGCAGATCGCGTCTCGGGGACGCGGCGCGTTCGACGTGGCGTACTTCCTGAGCGGGAGCCTGTCCTCCGAGGCGCGCCGGGCGTGCGAGGAGTCGGTCCTCCGGGAGTATCACGAGATCTTGCAGCGGGACGGCGGCGCCACCGACTACGGTTGGGACGAGTTCTTCCGCGACTACCGAATGGGCGCCCTGTTCTGCATGGTGTATTCGGTCATCACGTGCGGTTCGCTCGACCTCGCGAACGAGCGCGGCATGGCGCTGAGCTCCACCATCCTCAAGCGCAACGTCGACGCCATCGTGGACCTGAACTGCGACGAACTCCTCTCGCAGATTTGACTCCGTGGACGTCGAAGCCGCGGCCGCGGGCTAGCGGCTGTCGTCCCGCCGGGTGATCGCGTCCACCTCCGCGAGCTCTTGGGGCGTGAGCTTCCAGTCGGCGGCTGCCACGTTCTGGTCGACTTGCTCGGGCTTGGTCGCGCCCGCGATCACGCTACCCACGTGCCGTTGCGATGCGAGCCAGCCGATGGCGAGCTGGACCATCGTGTGGCCACGCTCGCTCGCGAACGCCTCGAGGCGTTCCAGCGTCTCGAAATTGGTGTCGGTGAGGACACGCTCAGCCATCGGGCCTGCCGCCGCGAGGCGGGTGCCGGGCGGTGGAGGCTCGCCACGCCGGTACTTCCCCGTCAGGAACCCGCTGGCGAGGGGGAAGTACGGCAAGATACTCAACCCGTAGGCGTTGCACGCAGGGACGAGCTCGCGCTCGATGCGGCGGTCGAGCAGATTGTAGAGATTCTGCGCGGTGATGAACGGTGTCAGGTGGAGCGACCGGGCTGTCCACTGTGCCTCGACGACTTGCCATGCCGCGAAGTTCGAGCAGCCGATGTACCGCACCTTCCCCGCACGTACCAGGTCGTCGAGGGCGCGCATCGTCTCTTCGATGGGCGTCCGCACGTCCGGGAAATGCACCTGGTACAGGTCGATGTACTCCGTACCGAGCCTCCGGAGGCTCGCATCGACCGCCTCGAAGATGTAACGACGGGAGGCCCCGCTCCAGAGCGGTCCTTCTCCCATGGGACCCGCGAACTTCGTGGCGATGACCACGTTCCTGCGGTGGCCCTTGAGCGCGTCGCCAAGGTACTCCTCCGACAGCCCCGCCGGTCCGTACACATCCGCCGTGTCGAAGAAGGTGATGCCCAACTCCAGTGCCCGGCTGACGACCGCTCTCGTCTGCTCCCGGTCCAACCGGCGTCCGAAGTTGTTGCACCCCAGCCCCACGACGGAGACCTGGAGGCCCGAGCGGCCCAGGGTTCGGTATTCCACGCGACGACCTCCCTTCGACTGGTGGTACTACGCTACGGGACGGTGCCCCTACCGTCAACGTAAACGTCAGCTCGCGACGAATCCGCTACCATTGCAACGTGCTGAAGCCCTCACGATGGGATGGGTTCATCCTCGTCGTTGCCCTGACCGGCGCCCTGCTCGCGGCCTCCTGCAGCGGAGAGCGTGAGCGCCCGATCGCGGGATTCTCGCTCGGGGTGGCGTCGGGCGATGTCACGTCGACGTCAGCGCTCCTGTGGGCGCGCGCCGACGTCGCGGGCCCCGTCCGGGCCGTCATCGCCACGGATCCGACGTTCGACCGCGTCACGGCGCGCATCCAGGGTGAAGCCACGCCCGCACGGGACCTGACCGTGCAGGTGACCGTGTCGGGGCTCCAACCAGCCACCCGCTACTACTTCCGGTTCGAGGGAAGCGATGGCGTGAGCGAAACCGGGACCTTTCGGACCGCGCCGCCGGACGATGCCAACGAACCGTTGGTGTTCGTGTTCTCGGGTGATAGCGACGGGACACACGTCGACGGCACACCCGCTCACAACCAGTTCGAAGTGCTCGACCGCGCCCGGCAAGAGGGGGCTCACTTCTTTCTGTACTTCGGCGACACCATCTACGCCGACGCCGGTACGCCCGCGACGACGCTCGACGAGTACCGTGCGAAGTACCGCGAGAACCGCAGTTACCGGACCTTGCGCGACATCTTGGCTGCCATGCCCGTGTTCGTGACCTGGGATGACCACGAGGTCGTCAACGACTTTGACGGCCAAACGGTCGACCGCGAGCGCATGCTGGCGGGGCGGCAGGCCTTCGGCGAATACTTTCCCCTCACCGTTCCGGACGACGGCACCCGTCTGTACCGCTCGTTTCGGTGGGGCAGCACGGCGGAGTTCTTCGTCCTGGACGGACGCCAATATCGGAGCGGCGACGCCGCCGCGAGATGCAGCGGAGACGTCATCCCCACGCTGGGTGCTCCCGGCACCGAAGGAGGGGGCCTGCGCGCTATCGCCGGTCTTCTTGAACGAACGGACCCCTCCTGCCTCGAAGCCATCGCGGACCCTTCGAGGACGATGCTGGGTGCGGAGCAACTCGCGTGGCTCCAGAACGGGCTGCGTGAATCGGACGCCACCTGGAAGTTCGTCGTGAACTCCACGCCCATCATGGAGCTGTTCGTGGAGCCCTACGACCGGTGGGAGGGGTACGCCGCCGAGCGCCGGCAACTGCTCGACTTCATCCTCCGACACGACATCCGGAACGTTGTCTTCCTCACCACCGACTGGCACGCCACGATCTTCGGGGAGGTACGGCTCGACTCGTTCTCCGACCCGCGGGCCGCCGGGTACGAATTCGTCGTCGGACCGATCGGCACGACGCCGCTCCAGCGAGACGTCGAACAGGCCGTCGGCGAGGCAGGCGTGGCCGGCATCGTCGCCGTCATCGCAGGACTGGCGCGGCCCGATTGCTACGATCTCGATTCCTACAGCTATGCGGTGGCGCGTCTCGATCCCGTCCGTCGGACGCTCACCGTCACCGCGAAGGACGACGCGGGCGCCGTGCTGTGCGAACGAGAGCTCACCGCCCGTTGATCTGCCGCAGGAACTCGATGAGCAGGCGGTTCACCTCGTCCGGGCGCTCCTGCTGGGTCCAGTGACCGCACCCCGGGAGCAGATGGACGCCCCGCAGGTTCGGTACCAGCGCCTTCATCGCGTCGATTCCGCCGCCCATGAACGCGATGACGACGTCGCGTTCACCCGCGATGAAGAGCGCGGGCTGCTGGATCTTCGCGCCGGCCAGCTCAGGCGTGAGCTCCCAGTTACGATCGAGGTTCCGATACCAGTTGAGCCCGCCGCGGAAGCCCGTGCGCTCGAATTCCCGCGCGAAGTAGTCCAGATCCGCTTCGGTGAGCCACGGAGGCAATCTCTCGGGATCCGTCATCTGGTCCAGGAATCGCGCATTCTCCGGCAGTGGAGCGAATCCCGACTCCCGGGGCGCATCGCCCGATGCGGAGTACAGCGTCAGCCGCAGCGTTCGCCTCGCATCCGCGTCGAGCTCTCGCTCGGCGACGCCTGGCTCCTGGAAGTACAGCATGTAGAAGAAGCGGCCGGCGAAGATCTGCCGGAAGATCTGGGTCGGGGGAGCAGCCGGGCGTCCCGTATACGGCACGCTCATGCCTACGACCGCCCGGAAGCGCTCGGGATAGAGGAGCGCGCAGTGCCACGCGACCGGTGCACCCCAGTCGTGACCGACCACGACCGCGGACCGCTCGCCGAGAGCATCGAGGATCCCCGCCGCGTCCGCCGTGAGCTCTCGAATGTTGTATGCCTCGATAGCGTCAGGCGCGTCGGTTCCGCCATAGCCGCGCTGGTCAGGTGCGACCGCGCGATACCCCGCTTGCGCGAGCGCAGCAAGCTGGTGCCGCCATGAGTACCAGCATTCCGGGAACCCGTGCAACAAGAGGACGAGAGGACCCTCGCCCTGCTCGGCGATGCGCATGCGAATGCCGTTCGTCTCGATCGTACGCAGGGTTGGTCCTGCCATGGCGCCTCCCTCGTTCTCCACGTGGCCGGTCCCGTGGCCGGCGCGCTGTGCCCCTCTTTCCTACCACGGGCGCGACGCTCTGGCTACCACCAGTCGCCGTGCGCGCTCGGTAGACTGACCACGTGGCGGAACGAAGTCCATTCGATGCAGGACGAGAGCTGGCCCAGCGCGCGTACCTGGGCGCCGACCGCGTACTCGACGAAGGCCAGCGCCGGGTGGTCCGTCTGTTCTGGCTGTTCCTGCCCGAGTCGTCCATCGTCCGCGACCTCAGGTTCGAACATGTCCTCGTCTCCCGCTTCCTGTCCGACGCAGGCCAGCAGGGGCTGGCCTATGGAGCGCTCATCGCCGTGATGCGAGGAGGCGGCTCCGCGTTGGACGCAGCGTTGCTCGGCGCGGCGGCGCTGGTGCCGGCCGCGGTCCTCGGCCTCTACGGCGGCGCGGTCGCCGATGCTCTGCCCAAGCGGGTCGCGCTCGCCGCCGTGTACAACTTGCAGGCGTTCCTGTGCTTCGCCGTCCCACTGCTGGTCGGCACCGACCTCGCCGCGATGGCTCTCCTCCTCTTTGCGGTCAACACCCTGGGGCAGGTGTCGGGCCCCTCAGAATCCGCCGTGCTTCCCCTCATCGCCTCCCGTGAGCAGCTCGCGACTGCCGCGTCTCTGGTCAACCTCGCATCGTCCGCAGGCACAGCGTTCGGGACGGCGCTGCTGGCGCCCGTCGTCGTCCGGGTGTTCGGCGTCATGCCCATGCTCTATGTGTCGGGAGCGCTTCTCCTGCTCGCGGCGACCCGCGTGTTCGACCTACCCACGCACGAACCCGCGGGGAATATCCGGCTGCGGGTGCCAGAGGCGCGGGTGCGTAGCGCGCTCACCTGGCTCACGCACGAACCTGCGGTCGGGACGATGATCGTCGTCGCGGTGCTCGCAGGAACGGCGAACGTCGTCATTCAGACGCTCGCTCCCCGGTACGTGCAGTCGGCGCTGCATGTCGACCCGGCGGACGCGGTCTACGTCTTCGGGCCATCGGTGGCCGGGCTACTCGCGGCGCTCGCCGCCGGGCCGCCGCTCATCCGCAGACACGGTGAGCGTGTCACGGCGCTCGCCGGCTTCTCCGTGACGGCGTCGACCCTGATGCTACTGGGGATGATCGGGCCTGCGGCCAATGTCGTCGACCCGCTGAATCCGCTGCGCGCGCTCAATGTGACCGGCTGGGCCCTCAGCGAGCGCCTGCGCACCGCGGCCTTGCTGGCGTTGCCGCTGGGCTTCGGCGTGACGTTGACGACGACCTCCGTCCAGACATACCTGAACCGACGCGTTCCCCACGCGTATCAGGGCCGCGCGTTCGCGCTCCAGAGCACCCTCAAGAACGGCGCCGCCATCGTGCCCCTCCTCACGTTGGGCAGCGCCGCCACCGCCTTCGGCGTGGAGCGCGTACTGCTGGCCTCGCCCTTCGTCCTTTTGGGCTTGGCGTTGGGACTCGTCTCACTGAGCGCACGCCTTTCCGGGATGCCGCCCACGCGCGGCCTTCAGGTCTTGGCTTCGTTCTGGGAGGAGCCGAGAAGCGATGCGGCCGTGGAGCCGGCGCCGGGCTAGAACGTATCGGGGCAGAACGGTGCGAACCTGGCCTTCCACATCGCGTCCCAACCATCGAGCCGCGCCTTTGGCGTGGCCTCGGCGCGCCCCCATCGCACCGCCTGGGACGGGCTGACTTGTCCGAACAGCACCTGGGCCAACGTCGACACGGGCATCGTCAGCTCCGGCGTGACGGTGGCCCGCTCGACGAAGGCGCCCTCGGGCCCGGCCTCGAGCACCCACACGCCGTCGTTCCACGGGCACAGCCGGTCGATGATGCGCAACACGACGCGCCCCTCGGCTCCGTACGGTCGGACGGGGAGGCACCGTTCGACATCGACGATACGCGCCAGCAAATGATCGCGCGCGGTCGCGAACAGCCGCCGCGGCTCGAGCATGAGATGAAACGCGGGGTCGTCCGGCGGGAGTTCGATGATGACCCGCGTCACCAGGTCGAACGACGCGAGGAATTCCCACATGGCACGGTAGGCGCCCGGCGTGAGCCAGACGTAGTCGCGCACGTACAGCCGTTGCCCTGGCGGCCCGTCGTCTCGCAACGCTGAATTCCCTCGGTCCTGCTGCGTCAAACTCCAGACCAGGTAGCCAGTCGGTTCGCTTCCCTCCTCGTAGATGGCGACGTGCGCTGCCCCGGGAAGCTGCCGACCGAACACGCGCTGCTCCCACAACGCGGGCGCGCGGTGGAGATAGCCGTTGCGAGGCGCAGAAAACGCCCGGTACAGCCCTTCCAGCAACGGCAGTTCGTCTCGGGTCCCCTTGCGAAAGCGTCCGGACGCGGCCGGCACGTCCGGACCGAACATGATGTCCCGGGGGTCAACCACGCAGGTCAGCGTCGTAGAGACGACGCTGTACCCGTACCGCTGATAGATCGCCGCCTGCGACGCGAGCAGCACGGCCAACGGCTCCATCCGCTGTTCGTACCGCCGCCGAATGTCGAACTCCACGATGCGCCGCAGGTAGCCCCGTCGCCGGTACACAGGATGCGTCCCCACGGCGGTCACGCCGGCGGCAGGCGCCTTCGCGCCGTTCAAACGCAGCACGAACGGATACGCCGCATACGTGGTGGCGAGGTCACCGTCCTCGAACCCGCACAACGTCCACTCCGGCTGGAGGCGGCTGCTCATGCGTTCGCCCTCCGGAAGCGCCTCGCCGGCAAAGACGGCCACCATCATGTCATCGAGTGCGGGCAGTTCTTCGGACGTGAGGGGACGGATTTCGAAGGCCAAGGCGTCCTCCCGGTGCAGCGAAGTATACCAGCGACGGGTCCCCGCCATTGCAGGGAGGCTACCCTCCGCCTCTATCGAAACGGGCCCGGCCGTGGTATGCTCAGGCTCGCCCCGCCAGATGTGATGATGGCATCACAACCGATTACCCAATCATCCCGCATCCGGCGGCGGAAGGAACGTAACCGGCGCGCCCTCCTGCGGGCGGCCCGCACCCTCATGGCGCGCCACGGCTACGAAAAGACCACCATCGCCGCCATCACCCGCGCGGCCGACCTCGGTTTCGGCACGTTCTATCTGTACTTTCGCGACAAGGAGGACATCCTCCGCGCCTTGGTGGACGACGCGGTGCGACGCCACGTCGCAACGCTCGACGACGTCGGACGGACCGCGGCATCGGGAGCCGACGCCGTCCGGCGTATCGTCGAACGATACGTGGACGCCGCCATCGAGCACCGCGATCTGTTCAAGATCATGTTCGAGCACGGCGGCGAGCGGCGTGAGCCTTTGCGCCACGTGCATCAGGCCCTCGTACACGCCCTGGAAGCGGCGATCGCGCGAGGCACCCGCGAGGGAGAATTTCGCCACGTTCACCCCGCACTGGCCGCCAGAGCCATCGGCGGCATGTCGCCGGCGGCGCTCCTGTGGGCGGCCCGATCCCGGAGCGTCTCGCGAGACACACTGGTCGCCACACTGGGCGACCTCGCTCTGCGAGGCCTGTCGCTCGAGGAGGGGTAGATCGTGAGCACCGCCGAAGAACCGTTTCCCGCAGAGCTGAGCCTCTCGGCTGGCGCCTCCCTGCGCGCGCGCTTGCTGTGGGCCCTTGTACTGGCCGCCATCGCCGCAGGCGTCGCCCTCGTGACCTACCTGACGTGGTTCGCCGGCGGAGGCGAAGCCCAGCGCGACCTCGAGCCATACACGGTCAGCCGCAAGACGCTGCGCTCGACCGTTGCGGCGTCGGGCGTGGCCGCGGCCCAGGAGATCAGTGAGGTCAGCTTCGACCACCCGGGCCGCGTCAAGACCGTCAACGTAGCCCTGGGACAGCAGGTGAAAGCGGGCGAGGTGCTGGCGACGCTCGACGAACCCGATGCTGAGAACGCGGTAGCGGCGGCGCAGTCGAACCTCAGGACCGCCGAGCTGAAGCTCCTTCAGCTCGTGAACGGGGCGTCCTTCGCAGAGGTCGCCGCCGCGGAACAAGCCGTGGCGTCGGCTCAGGCGGCGTACGACAAGGCGCTGAACGACCTGCGAACCCTCGAAGCGGGCCCAACGAGCGCCGATATCGCGTCCGCGGAGCAAGCCGTGCGCACGGCCGAGGCGAACCTCGCGGACGCGCGAGCCAGGCTCGCGAGTCTGGAGGCCCTGCCGGACGAGGCGGCGGTCGCATCGGCGGAGGCGGCCGTCACGGCGGCCCGAAACGCGCTGGATCAGGCGAACGCAGCGGTGGACGACGCGGACGCCAACGTCGCGAGCGCCGCGGGCGACTTTCAGAACGCGCGCGTCGACTACTGCGCGAACGAGGACGCGCTCCCGTCGATCTGTGTCGGCACCTATCCGCCACCGCTCACGGACGCCGACCTCGACGCGCTGGAAGCCCAACTGGAGGCCACGGACATCGACACGCGAGCGGCCTTCATGCAAGACCAGTTCGCGTTGCTGTCAGCGAATGCCGCCTACCGGGCAGCCGTCACGGCCCGTGACGAGGCCGACGACGCCATCGAGGAGCTCGAACAGCAGTTGAAGGCCGCCGAGCTCAAACTGCGCGACGCGCAGGCTGGGGCCGACGAAGCCACGCTCGACGCAGCCCGAGCGGCCGTAACTGCGGCGGAACAAGCTCTCTGGGCGGCACAGGTCAAACTGAACGACCTGCTCGACGGGGCCGACGCAGACGACATCGCCCTCGCCCGGAGTCAGGTCGCCTCGGCTGAAGCGAGCCTGCGGGCAGCCCAGGCAAAGCTCGACGACCTGCGCGACGGGGCCGACCCGGAGGAGGTCGCACTGGCGGAGGAGAACGTCCGATCCGCTCAGGTGGCGCTGGACAAAGCGATCATCCAGCGCGAAAAGGGCATCCTTCGCGCTCCGTTCGATGGCACGGTCGCAGCCATCAACGTCCACCCAGGTGAGCTGGCATCGAGCGCTCAGCCCGCGTTCACACTTCTTACGCCCGACGCGCTACGGCTCGATCTGACCATCGGCGAGGTCGACTTGCCGAACGTGAAGGTGGGACAGCCCGGCGGCATCATCTTCGATGCCATTCAAGGACGGCCGTACTTCTTCGTCATCACCTCGATCGGGCTGGCGCCACAGGTGCAACAGGGGGTCGTGACCTACATCGCCCGGGCGAACATCCTCCTGCCGAACGACGCTCCCAAGCCAGCTCCGGGCATGAACGGGGCTGCCCTCATACAGATCGAACAACGGACCAATGTGCTCACCGTGCCGACGCGCGGCGTGCGCCGCCGCGGCGACCAGCAGGTCGTCGATGTGCAAAGGCCCGATGGCACGGTGGAGGAGCGGGTGGTCGAGACGGGCCTCAGCGACGGACAGGACATCGAAATCCTGTCGGGGTTGTCGGAGGGCGAGACCGTGCTCCTACCGCGTTTGGCAGGAGGTGGCACCCAGGGCAGTTCGCAGGACATCCGCCTTCCCGGCGGGATCCGGTAGGGGCAGCGGGGCCATGATCCGTCTGAGGGGCATCAGCAAGATCTACCGCACAGGCGAGCACGAGGTGCACGCCCTCCGGGACGTCGACCTCACCATCGCCGATGGCGAATTCGTAGCCATCATGGGTCCTTCGGGTTCGGGGAAATCGACCCTGATGAACATCATCGGATGCCTCGATCGGCCGACCCGGGGCGTGTACGAGTTGGACGGGACGCTGGTGAATCGGCTCGACGACGATCGGCTGGCGTTCATCCGCAATCAGCGCATCGGCTTCGTATTTCAGAGCTTCAACCTGCTCCCGAGACTCACCGCTCTCGAACAAGTCGAGCTTCCGCTCCTCTATCGTGGCGTCCGGAACCGCAAGCGGCTCGCAGCACTGGCGTTGGCAGAAGTGGGCCTCGCCGACCGTCTCCACCATCGCCCAACGCAGCTCTCGGGCGGACAGCAACAGCGCGTCGCCATCGCCCGCGCCCTGGTGATGCGGCCATCGCTGATTCTCGCGGACGAACCGACCGGCGCCCTGGACACGCGGACCAGCCACGACATCATGGAGCTCTTCCGCTCTCTGAACGAGCAGCGGGGCATCACCATCGCCTTCGTGACCCATGAACACGACGTCGCGGCGTACACGCGGCGCATCGTGTCGCTGCGCGACGGCGTCATCGTCTCCGACGACCCGAACACGGAGACGCGGACCACCGCCGCCGCGACCACGGCCGGCGAAGCCGGAGGAATGGCATCGTGACGCTTCTGGACACCATCCGGACCGCGCTTCTGGCGCTCACGAGCAACAAGCTCCGAACGGGCCTGACGATGCTCGGCGTGATCATCGGCGTCGGGGCGGTCATCGCGCTCATGGCGGTGGGGCAAGGGGCTAACCGAAGCGTCACGGAGCGCATCCGCGGGCTCGGGAGCAACCTGCTCTTCGTCAGACCGGCTGCGGCCCAGTCCACTGGCGGAGCGCGGGGCGCCACCGGAACCGCGCTCACGCTCGTCGATACCGACGCCGAGGCCATCGACGACCCCGAACGCTTCCCGTATGTCGATGCGGTGACCGCTCAGGTGAACTTCAACGCCCAGCTCATCGCCGGGGGGAACAACGTTAACGCGCCCATCGTCGGCGCAACCCCCGAGTACCAATACGTGCGCAACTTCTACGTGGCCCACGGCTCGTTCATCACCCATGCCGATGTCGACCGGAAGGGCCTCGTGATCGTGCTCGGCGCCAACGTTAGGAAGCAGCTCTTCGGCGACGCCGACCCCATCGGACGCATGGTGCGGCTGGCGGCTGGCCCGGGCGGCATCGTCAGCTTCAACTTCAGGGTCATCGGCGTCATGGAGGAGAAGGGCGCGTCCAGCACGTCCAACGAGGACGATCAGGCGTTCGTTCCCCTCCCAACCATGCAGGCCCGTATTCCCTTCCTTCGCCACCCGCAGGGCCTCAGCAACGTTATGCAGATCACGGTCAAGCTCAAGGACCGCAAGTACATGGACCGGGCGAAGGAAGAGATCGCCGCCCTCCTGCGCCAGCGGCACAACGTCGCGGAAGACGACTTCACCATCACGACGCAGTCGGACCTACTCTCCACGGTCAACGAAGTCAACCGAACCCTCACGATCCTGCTGGGCAGCATCGCGGGCATCTCCCTGCTGGTCGGCGGCATCGGCATCATGAACATCATGCTCGTGTCGGTCACCGAGCGGACCCGCGAGATCGGCATCCGAAAGGCCGTGGGCGCGCGGCGGCGCGACATTCTGATGCAGTTCCTGACCGAGGCGTTGACCGTGACCATGGCCGGCGGCGCGCTGGGCGTCGCCATCGGCGCCGGCGCTGCGGCTCTGGGCGACGGCATGCGTATCGCAGGCCGCGAGGTCAACACGGAGGTCACGCCCTTCTCCATCGTCATCGCCGTCGGCGTGTCCGCCGTCATCGGCGTCTTCTTCGGGATGTATCCCGCGTACAGGGCAGCCCGACTCGACCCCATCGAGGCCCTGCGGCACGAGTGACGCGATGCGAACCCTCAGAAGCGGTCGAGGGGTCGCTCTCCTTCGACGTAGGCGCGCATGCGTCGTGCGGCATCGTCCGACCGCATGGTCCGCCAGAACGCCTCCTGTTCGAGGTGCAACGCCTCTTCCAACGGGAGTTCGAGGCCCTCGATTACGCACCGCTTGATCAGCGCCACGCTGAGCGGCGGGCGCGCCGCCAGCTCCGTGGCCAACCCGAGCGCCTCGCGAAGGAGCGCGTCAGAGTCGACCGCTCGGTGCACCAGGCCGATGCGCTCTGCGGTCTCGGCATCGACCGTGTCGCCGAGAAGCATCAACTCGAGGGCCTTCGCCGCGCCGAGGAGCCGCGCCAGGCGCTGCGTTCCACCCGCGCCCGGAAGAATCCCCACGCGGACTTCGGGCAAGCCGATCCGGCCCCCTCGCGCCATGTACCGGAAGTCGCACGCCAGCGCCAGCTCACAGCCTCCGCCCATGGCCACGCCGTTGATGGCCGCGATGACCGGTTTCGACAGGCGCTGCAGCTTCAACAGCATCCGATGCATGGCGTGGAGCTCCTGCCCCTCCCCGACGGCGGGACGACCCCGCACCACATCCGACAGCCGGACCAGCTCTCCGACGTCGTAGTGGGTGATGAAGATGCCCTCGACGCCCCCGGTGAGGATCAGGGCACGCACGCCCTCGTCAGCCTCCACTGCATCGGCGAGAGCGTCGAGCTCAGCGACCATCGCCCCGTTGAGGTAGTTCCGTGGCGGGTTCGACAGCGTCGCCACGAGGGCTGGCCCCTCCTGCTTCGTGTGGATGAACCGGTATTCGTCCATGTCCTGTCTCCTCGGGCCGGATGGCAGGTCGAACTCCAGGGCCGTCAGCGGTATGCTCTGGTCCGGCTCGCTGTGTGTCAATGCGAGCCCGGAGGAAGCGCCCGTGGCGACACCAAAGGTTCTGGTCGAGCGGCGCGATCGCACGCTCGTAGTCACCATCAATCGACCCGAGGTACGCAACTGCGTGGATGGCGAGACCGCGCAGGGTCTGTACGACGCCGTCGACCTCTTCCGTCACGACGACACGCTGGACGTGCTCGTCCTGACAGGAGCCGGCGACGCCGCGTTCTGTTCGGGCGCCGACCTCAAGAACATTGGCAGCCTCACCACTCGTCCAGGGGCAGGCGAGTCAGGCCCCATGGGCATTTCGAGAATCACCGACGTCGGGAAGACGACCATCGCCGCCGTGAATGGCTATTGCACGGCTGGCGGGCTCGAGTTGGCGCTCTGGTGCGACTTCCGCATCGCCTCGCGGAACGCGCAGTTCGGCGTCCTGAACCGCCGCTGGGGAGTTCCGCTCGTCGATGGCGGCACGCAGCGCCTTCCTCGCGTCGTCGGCCTCGGGAACGCCCTCTATCTCATCGAAACCGGGGCGCTGATCGACGCCGTCCAAGCGCTCCGTATCGGCCTCGTGCAGGAGGTCGTCCCGGAAGGGATGGCGCTCCAGCGGGCGCTCGACATCGCGGCCGCGATGTCGTCCTATCCGCAGCGTGCCATCCGCAACGATCGCCGAGCGGCGCTGGAAGCCTGGACACTCGCGCTGGACGAAGGACTGCGGTTCGAAGTGGAGGCCCATCGTGACACGATGGCGGACCCGGCCGTCGGCGAGTGGCTCCGGCGTTTCGCCGCGGGCGAACGTCCGGAACCCATCCGTCCGCCACCGTGGCCAGCCACCTGAGATGAATCACGAAGGTTATACAATGGCGCGCATCATCGGAGGGCAACGATGACGGCCCGTGCGAAGACCAGAGCGGAGGGGCACTCGCTTTCGCGTGACGACCTCCTTCGCCTCTACGAGACGATGGTGCTGATCCGAGCGTTCGAGCAGCGGTTCGGTCCTTCTTGCGGGCGTGTTGGAGCCGCGGCGGTTTTTGGACCTGGTGCGTGACTTCGTCGTCTTCGAGGACGACGGCAGCGGGCGGCTCGTCAAGAAGGTCGCGGGCTACCACCAATTCCACGCAGTGCAAGTGGCCCTGGCCGAGACGTTGCGCGCCGCCCGGCTCGCTCATCCGTCTCGGATAGCCGAGGAGGCCGGGCGCTATGAAACGGGGCTCCGGCCGGGCGGCAATCCGGGAGACCGGCGCATCGGTGTCGTCTGGCATACGCAGGGCTCGGGGAAGAGCCTCACCATGGCGTTCTACGCCGGGCGCATCATCCGGGAGCCGGCGATGGAGAACCCGACCATCGTGGTGCTCACCGACCGCAACGATCTGGACGGCCAGCTCTTCGGGACCTTCTCCCGCTGCCAGGATCTCTTGCGACAGCCACCGGTGCAGGCCGAGTCGCGGGCGCATTTGCGGCAGCTCCTGTCTGTACAGGCCGGCGGCGTCGTGTTCACGACGATCCAGAAGTTCTTCCCCGACGAGAAGGGGGACCGACATCCCGTGCTGTCCGACCGCCACAACATCGTGGTGATCGCGGACGAGGCGCACCGGAGCCAGTACGAGTTCATCGACGGCTTCGCTCGCCACATGCGCGACGCCCTGCCGCACGCTTCGTTCATTGGGTTCACCGGTACGCCCATCGAGAAGGCGGACGCCAACACCCGGGCGGTTTTCGGGGAGTACATCAGCATCTACGACATCCAGCGCGCGGTAGAAGACGAGGCAACCGTCCCGATCTACTACGAAAGCCGGCTCGCCAAGCTCGCGCTCGACGACTCCGAACGACCGAGGATCGACCCGGAATTCGAGGAGGTCACCGAAGGAGAGGAAGTCGAACGCAAAGAGAAGCTCAAGACCAAGTGGGCGCAGCTCGAAGCCATCGTCGGCGCCGAGAAGCGCATCCGGCTGGTGGCCCAGGACATCGTCGACCACTTCGAGCGGCGGCTCGAGGCGCTGGACGGCAAGGCGATGGTTGTGTGCATGAGCCGGCGGATCTGCGTCGACCTCTACAACGAGATCGTCAGGCTCAGGCCGGAATGGCACGACGAAGCAGACGATCGGGGTGCCATCAAGGTCGTGATGACCGGCTCGGCCTCGGATCCCGTGGAGTGGCAGCCCCACATCCGGAACAAGGAGAGGCGCGAGTTCCTGGCCCGGCGGTTTCGCGACCCGAACGATCCCTTCAGGATGGTCATCGTCCGGGACATGTGGCTCACGGGCTTCGACGCTCCGAGCCTGCACACCATGTACCTCGACAAGCCCATGCGCGGCCACGGCCTCATGCAGGCGATCGCGCGGGTCAACCGGGTGTTCAGGGACAAGCCGGGCGGGCTCGTCGTGGATTACCTGGGCCTTGCCCACGAACTCAAGGCCGCGCTGGCCACGTACACCGAGAGCGGGAGTAGAGGTCAGACCGCGATCCCACAGGAAGAGGCTGTCGCGATCCTCCTGGAGAAGTACGAGGTCTGCTGCGGTCTGTTCCACGGCTTCGACTGGTCGGCGTGGACGACGGGAACGCCTGAGCAACGGCTCAGCTTGCTCCCCGTAGCTCAGGAGCACATTCTCGCGGTGGAAGGCGGGCGCGAACGATTCTTGACGGCGGCGATCGAGCTCTCGAATGCGTTCGCGTTGGCCGTGCCACACGAGGAGGCCCTCCGCATCCGTGACGATGTCGCGTTCTTCCAAGCCGTCCGGGCCGCGCTCGCCAAGCGGGCGCCTGGCGAAGCACGGCCCGAGGATGAGCTCGACCACGCCATTCGCCAGATCGTGTCCCGCGCAGTGGCCTCGGAAGGGGTTGTAGACATCTTCGCGGCGGCCGGTCTTCAGAAGCCCGACGTCTCCATCCTGTCCGATGAGTTCCTGGCCGAGGTGCGCGGGATGCCGCAAAAGAACCTGGCGGTCGAGCTACTGCGGAAACTGCTGAGGGGCGAGATCGCGACCCGGCGCCGCAAGAACATCGTCCAAGCTCGCTCCTTCGCCGAGATGCTGGAGCAGGCCATCCGGCGCTACGAAAATCGCGCCATCGAGGCTGCACAGGTCATCGAGGAGCTAATACAGCTAGCGAAGGAGATGCGAGAAGCAGACCGGCGGGGCGAGGCGCTGGGCCTCACTGACGAAGAGCTGGCATTCTATGATGCGCTGGAGACCAATGACAGCGCTGTGAAGGTTCTCGGCGAGCCTACCCTGCGGACCATCGCGCAGGAACTCGTGAAGGTCGTCCGCGCCAACGCCGGGATCGACTGGACGATCCGTGAGAACGTCCGCGCGCAGCTCCGCGTGCTCGTGAAACGCACGTTACGGAAATACGGTTACCCACCGGATAAGCAGGACCGAGCCAGCGAGACCGTGCTGGAGCAGGCGGAGCTGTTCGCCTGGAGCGAGGCGGCATAGCTTAGACTCGCTGCCGTGCCGATTGCTCGCGTGCGTAGCCCGGCTCTTTGGGCGGCTCAGCCTTTATCGCAGACGAGGCACGGCGCTCAGAGGGAGTCAACAGGACCAACGCCGCGAGCTACTTGATGTGACCCCCTTCGCGGCCACGGCCGGCCGGGTGAACGAAGTTTCATCGTCACATTCGGTGACCTTCGTTGACATTTACCGCCCAATGGACTCTGCAATCCATGGTCCCAGGGGCTCGAAGGACCAGAAGACGATCGGCACAATGTTGCCCGAAATGACACCGGTTGCAGGTCCCAATGTCCCGCAGGACCACCTCGGGCTCCGCCTCTGCTGCAAGCGCAGAGGAGCGTCATCAGCGGCAAGTACTTGTCAGACCCCGTATACCTCAGTGAGCCCGTTATGCGCTGTCTCCGCCTTGCCACTGTCGAAGAACTGACTGCAGATACTCATGAGCTGGCCCTCGCGCCAGATGCGGATGGGCAAACTGGTTCCGGTAATGACGCAAGCAACCGTAACAGCTTGTGTTTGGAGCGCAGCCGCAACCGCCTTCCACTCTCTTACTCGCAGCCTGCAAGCAGTCCTTCAGCACGTTCTGTTCCTCAAGTCTCGCAACCAATCCCGCCCCACCGGGAACGTTATCGTAGAGGACGATCGGCGGTACCCCTGTAGAGCTGTGGATGACCGTAGCGCTGAGATCCGTTGAGGGGACCTCGAGCACTTCGGCCGCGCCTTCGACGATGGCGTACGCGAGCGAGAGCGCAAAGGATCCAGTCTGAACTTCGCTAGGCGGCGCCGTTTCAAACTGTAATTTCAGAACGTCAGTCACGAATTCATGCCCAAGCGACACATTATCCAGTGTGCCTCGACAATCCTGGCCCTGTGGGGTCTTGTGTGGTGGAGGCTCGTTCGCGCGAAATCCTGCCCCGCAGACGCCGCAGAGGTAAAACCCTCTGCCTCGACGCCCTTCGCAAAGGGCGACCATCACCCCCGGCGACGCCTTCGTAACCGATACGACTGGCAAACCCACTGGCAGCTCGATGCGTGCCGCCTCGATAAGCGACCTCACGAAGTACGGACGTGTGGAAAACACTTTGGGCGGACGGGCCTTCGGCTCCTTCGGTTTGTCCCTTCCGGTCACGAATCCGAACTGGGGGGCAACGTACTTTTGCGCTTGCAGCCTACAACCGCACGGCATGTGGGTTGGCGAAGACTCGCCTTCATTCCATTGGAGGAAAACGCTGTGCGACTCACAACGCGCATACCTTTTTCGGTCCCACTCTTTTTCCGCTACCTTCTTCAAGCCATACGACAGCCACTCCTTCTTGTTGGCTACCAGCTTGCTCGTCGGCGCGAACTCCGATATTGCGATGGTGAGATCCCTTTGAAGTGATACCTCAGATGCTTCCTGACTCTGCTCGGTTCGTTGCGTATCCAGTTCCACCACGTCCACTGGAAAACCGTATTTGGGGATAACTGCTTTCCGCGAGAGGAACGAAAGGACATCCTCTTTCGCGATAGTATCGGCGCGCTTCTTTGCCCACTCGGCAGTTTTGTAGTCCTCCGCACTTACCGCATCCCGTTGAAGCTTTCTGACCGCTTTGTAGTCGCTCGATATTTCGGCCTCGGCCAAGGCAAAACGGCTGCCTTCGCCAGCGATCTTGTCCATCCAGCTTCCATCGTCTAGTCCAACGTCCCGCCTCACTTCGATTGGCACGATGCGCCCAAGTGTGTCCTCGAGGCGAGACCGTTCGTCCTGAAGAAACGCGAGAAAATTGGTCACAGCCGATGGCGCACTCAAGTCACTGACTAGCTTCTCAACGGTGGAAAACCTTTCTCGGAAAGCTCTGAAAAAGAAAGAGAGCGCAACCGCTGCCATATGGCGCGTAATGATTTTCTCGTTTCGTAGAGTCAACGCCGGCGGCCGACTCTTTCCAGAAAGCATCCGCTGCGGCTCGGCGAAGTGGTACAGGTCGTGCGGCCCGCGCTTGCAGTAGGTGATCGCGAACCCCGGGTGTCCGCTACGGCGGCCCGAACGGCCAACGCGCTGAGCGTAGTTGAAGGCTTCCGGCGGCACGTTCCGTAGGAAAATGCTATCCAAGTCACCGAGGTCGACGCCAAGCTCGAAAGTGGTTGAGCAACTCAAGACATGAATCTTGCCCTCGCGGAACTCGCGCTGAAACTCACGCGCCTTCTCTTTATTAAGTTGTGCGGTGTGTTCTTCGACACGCAGCGAACCCGGGAGCTCCGCCTCGTAGAGCAGCCTGTAATGATTGGATTCGAGTTGCTCCCGCGACACCTCCTTCAACTTCCCAGGGCAGCGAGGCCTTGGACAGACACCACGAACGGACACCGCCTGAACACGGCCACTGTAGTGCACCCCTCTTTCGTGGACAGATCAGGCGGCGGTTAATTGTAGACCTCCGGCCTGGGCGGCGTACTCGCGGGGGCTGTGGTAGCCCAGGGCCGAGTGGGGCCGCCCCTCGTTGTACCAGGTGATCCAGGCGGCAATGGCCGCCTGGGCCTCGGCCAGACTCAGGTATTCATCACACCATACCTCCTCGTCCTTGAGCGACCCGAAGAACCGCTCGATGTAGGCGTCCTGCTCCGGCTTCTGGTAGCCTGTGCGTCGGCTCTGGATGCCCAGGGCCGCCAGTTCCTGGAAGAAGCGGGCCGAGGTGAACTGGCTGCCGTTGTCGTGGCCGATGACCAGGCCCTCGACCCTGCCGTCCGGGAAGCGGGAGCTCAGCGCCTCCCACAGCGTCTGCAGCACCTCTGCGGTGCGGCAGCGCGGGGCCAGGCGGTAGCCGACGACCTCGCGCGTGAAGCAGTCGAGGTAACAGACCAGGTAGCCCCACCCGTCCTGGCCGCACCAGACCCTGGTGAGGTCCGTCTGCCAGAGTTGGTTCGGCCCCGTCACCTCGATGTGGCCCCGGCGGGGAGGGCGTCGCCTGCGCGTGCGGGGCACGCAGAGCCCCCGCTCCCGCATCAGCCGCAGCACCCGCTTGCGGTTGACCCGCCAGCCCGCCCGGCGAAGCAGGGCGGTGATCCGGCGGTAGCCGAAGCGGGGGTGACGCGCGCACAACGCCTCCAGCTCCGGCAGAAGGGGGTCAGGGGGAGCAACCCGGCGGGGCCGAGGCTGCCGGTAGAGCGAGGAGCGGGCAACCCCCAGGGTCTGCGCCACCGCCGTGGCCGGACGGCCCTCCTCACGCACCAGGCGCCTGCCCGCGGAGGTGCGCGCTCTCACCGGAGCATCCCCAAGGCTTTTCCCGCAATCTCCAGTTCCAGCGTCTTCTTGCCCAGGGCCCGCTCCAGCTCGCGTACCCGCGCCTCCAGCGCCCTCTCCTGGGCGCTCGCCTTCGCGCCTTCCAGCGCGCGCCGACCGCCCTCGAGGAACTGGTCCCGCCAATGGTAGTAGAGCGTGGGCTGGATGCCGTGACGCCGGCAGAGCTCGCTGACCGGTGTCTCCCCCCTGAGGCCGGCGAGGACAATGGCCAGCTTCTCGTCCGGGGTGAAGCGTGTACGACGACTCATCGTCTTCCTCCTTTCACCCCGCCGTCCTGAGTCTACAAAACCGAGGTGTCTACCTCCTCAAGGATGCGCAACAGTAGAACAGCCAATAGTCGATCAGCACCCGGCTATTGCGGACCGTGATGTCTGTATAAGTCACGACATCATACGTTGAAGACAGATCGACATACTGTTGCCGATATCGATCCTCTTCGCCCACGCGGATCCCTTTTATGTCGATGTAGCTGTTCGGTTCGTCTGCCTTCGCCGCGAGAACATCAGCCGTGGGGCAATCGGCCAAGAGCGTGCCGCGCTTCGGCTTGCGATGTTCGCGCAGCTCCGTCGAGCAGTTTGGCCGCGACGGCTCGTCAAGCATGATCTGGACCTCTTCCGGCTGGTAGTCGTCGCTAGCCATCCACAGCACCGGCGAGAACCTCACCGCGAGCGCATTTTCTGGGTCGATCCGGCCAGACCACGTCCCGTGGTCCCCGCTGATGGCCGTGTACGTCCCTGACATGCTCAAGCCGCTCTCGTCTATGGTTCCTTCAAAGGAAACCAATCGAGTGCCGGCTTCGTCGCCGATGATTCCAAACTGGATCTGCGCACACGACACATGACCGTTTACACGGGAGCCCGGCGGTACGATGCTATCCGTAACCGTGATTGCCCCTGACAGTGTCCCCGCCAGCGACACCGTCACGTCGGCCTGCCATCCACCGCCTGCGGGCGGGAACGCGGTGCTCGTCCAGACGCCTTCCCAATGTCCGCTGTGGTGGGGAGGACAAGGAGCTGCCCCGACCAAAGGAGGCGCGCTGGCAGTAATCATCATTGACGAAATCAGCAGCAGGAGCATGATGTAACGCATGAGATATCCTCCTTAAGGGATGAGCATGGGCCACCTGTTCTGCGTGTAGCCAAGACGTATAGACTGGTCACCATGCAACCCTCCTGGCCGCCCACGTGCCCGAGTACCCCCAATTCGTCGAGATCGCGCCGCTGGCCGAGAGTGAGCCGGACGGCAGCGTGCCGCTGAGATCCGCCACGAGCGGAACCTGGGGCCGGCCACTAGGTGCGTAGATTTGGCCATACGTCTGAGTCCAAGTCATGGTGAGTCGGCTGAGGGCCGGATCCCACGTTCCGTCCACGGTCCCCCCGCCAAGGCTGAATGAGGGACAGCTCCAGTTGCCGCCGAGGCTAGTCCCCGACAGCTGGAGGGTGACCTGGCAGTCCAGCCGAAGCGGCGGTGATGGCGGCAACAAGCTGAGCACCACGCTCCAGGTGCCCGCCGGCGTGGGCGCCGGCGTCGGGATGGGCGTGGGCGACGGTGCTACCGGAGTCGGCGGCACGAGCGCTGGCACCGTGGGGTGCGGGG
>FWPU01002290.1_pt1 | contig 53657 bp, 48 predicted proteins | sample 2228361 | NCBI WGS metagenome assembly FWPU01 (sample SAMEA103939777, study PRJEB20133) | metagenome | reverse complement strand
GTAGCGCAGCCCGGTTAGCGCACCTGGTTTGGGACCAGGGGGTCGCAGGTTCGAATCCTGCTACCCCGACAATATAGTTTCATCTGTACCCAAAGCCCGCAAGTCCTGCGATTTGCGGGCTTTTTTATTTTTTACGTATCAGTTCGATTTAGACAATTTATTCACCTCTTTGGCCTTTTCAGCGGAGTTCATGATTGCTTCGCAATTCAGCAAAAATGAGACCTATCCGGCGAACCAAATGAATGGTTTATTTCAGTTCACTAGATTGATGCAAATAGCTGAAAAACAGATAGTTGCATGAAGTATTTTGAACTGCTTTAGGTCTGTTTGGGTGACCTTGTGGAAGCAGTTCACCACGAGAGGAATCATTTTAACACAAACACTCAAAAGCTGAATTGTCATGAGAACCACAAACACCTTCGGAGTTCAGTTCATCACAAGAACGAACAAGGCCAAAGATGGCCTCCTCCCAACCTATGCCAGGGTCACCGTTGATGGCCGCAGGGTAGAAATATCATTGAAGCGCTGGATCAAACTGGGCGACTGGAATGGTAGCAAAGGCATGGCCAAGGGCAGTCGGGAAGAAATCAAAGCACTCAATCATTATTTGGATGAAGTCCAGGCTCGTATCATGGAATGCTACCAGGAGATGCAAGTGCAAAAGCGATTAATCACAGCAGATGTTGAATACATGTAATTCCATAGCTTTGTTAAGCAGATGCTTAAATACAAAATTATGAATACATGTATCCGTGTCTTTGCCGATAGTGACCAGATCAATCGATGTAGGGAAGACTTAAAGAGTAAAGAAGAAGGTTTTTTGGATCTGGCTGATATACTGGATCTTGCTGGCAATGCCGTGCGGCTCAAAATCCTGTACCTCCTGAAACAGGAAAATGAGCTTTGTCCGTGTGACTTATCTGACATCCTGGGCATGACTGTGCCGGCCGTTTCCCAACATCTGAAAAAACTGAAAGATGCGGGAATCGTGACGACCAAAAAATCCGGACAAACCATCTTTTATTCAGTAGAAGGGCAAAGTCAGCGGATCATTTCATCGGTGCTCGATTTGTTTAATCCCCAAAATGCAACTCCTGCCGTATGATACCCAATGATCTCACCCAAAGTATAAAGGTTTCGCTAAAAACAGCCAAAGGTCAACTGGGATACATCCTCGGCAAAATAGATGATGAGAACCAGGTCGAAAATATCCTTTTGCAGCTAAAAGCTGTACAGTCTATGCTTACGAAGACAACTTTCGAACTGCTTGATGATACCTATAGAAAAGCATTGGCAGAGAAAATCTCGTCAGCTTACCAGAGCTGTCCGGGTAACTGTGGTAATGAAGAGACAATAGAAAAGCTGAGAACACTATTTCCAGAACTTAAACTCGAAGAAGTGCCAGAGAAACTAAGGGAGGCCAGGATCGTGGAGGAAGAATTGAAGAAATTTTTATCTGAACAGTTGGACACCCCCTCCCCCCGTGACTGACCTTTGAAGAGATGTTTCACAAAAAGTAAATCGATATGAAAAGTAAACTCATGATTTTCGCCACTGCTGGCATCCTCGCACTTGGTGGCCTTGCTTACGGGATCAACTCATCTCCAAAAGCGTGTCCTCTAGAAGACACTCCGGATTGTCCAAAAGTTAGCTGCCCTTTGGCAGGGACTCCAGAATGTCCTTATGATTTGAAAGTGGCGGAAGTACCCGCTTGCTGTAAAAAAAAGTAGCAGGAAGGGCACACAGCCCTTCTTTTTTTAAAAATTAGATATATGAAAAATTCCCTTTTAACAAGCGGTATTTTAGCTGCTGCGATGAGTTCGCTTTGCTGCATCACCCCCGTACTAGCATTGGTGGCAGGTACAAGCGGTATTGCCTCCACATTTTCGTGGCTCGATCCTGCACGGCCTTTTTTTGTAGGCATCACGGTGGTAGTATTGGGATTTGCCTGGTACCAGAAGCTTGCACCAAAGGCCAAAGAAGTAATAGAATGTACATGTGAGGAAGATGAGAAGCCTTCCTTCTGGCAAACAAAAAAATTCCTTTCATTAATCACGGTCTTTGCAAGCCTGATGCTGGCATTTCCGCTTTATGCACATATTTTCTACCCAAAAGCCGACAAACAACTAATCAGTATTGACCGGTCAGACATCCGAACTGTAAGTTTTGAAATCAAGGGTATGACCTGTCAGGGTTGTGCGGCACATGTAGAGCATGAGGTAAATAAGCTCGGTGGCATCCTAAAAGTGGATGCTTCCTATGAGTTGGGGAGTGCCACAGTAGAATTTGACAATACCAAAACACGTATTCTGGAAATAGAACAAGCCATCAACTCAACCGGATATTCAGTAACCAACAAAATGGAGCATTAAAATGGAAATCATCCTACAATCGACAATTACCTGCCCTCACTGCGGACACCAAAAAGAAGAAACCATGCCAACTGATGCATGTCAGTATTTCTACGAATGTGAAAACTGCCACCAGGTACTAAAACCCAAATCGGGTGATTGTTGTGTTTATTGCTCATATGGGACAGACAAATGTCCCTCCGTTCAGGAGAAGGGAGGCCATTGCTGCTAATATCAAGTTCACTTTTGCAATACCCTTGCACTTTAATTTTGCGTATATTTGCAGACAAATGAATTCCATTCTACCCATATCGTTCAGTTTTCTGTTCCTAATGCAGGCTATGGGGCCAAATATGGATATATGCTGTGAGCTACCAAAGCTCCCAAGCCTTTTTGAGCACTATGAAGAGTATGCCGAGCATGATGGTACATCATTTTTTTCCTTTTTAGACCTCCACTATGGTGGTGGCCAGAATTCGGAAGACCATCACCATGACGATGAGCATGACGAAAACTTACCCTTTCATGGCCAGCACCAATGCTGCCACGCCCAAATTTTCTTAGCCTCTTTACCGGGTCAACCAGAAATAGCTACTTTATACTTTTCTACCCAAACCAAGGGTAGTCTATACAATTTTTCTCTTTGTTCTGAGTACTCAGAATCCCCTTTCCAGCCGCCCAAGGCCTGATTTACCGGACATTTTTCGAAATCAACCTTTGAATCATTGCATGAGTGCAATGCTGTAAGGTGAATTTTGCTATTACCGTCCGGCATCCCACTAACGGGCATTTTCGCCCCAATCAATTCATTAAATCAGGATTCAAAATGCAAAATAAATGCTGGATAAAATCATTCAATTTTCAGTCAGGAACAAACTGATCATTGGCCTGCTTACACTCGGCCTGGTCATTTGGGGAGGCTACTCGCTTACGAGACTTCCTATTGATGCCGTACCGGATATTACCAATAACCAAGTGCAGGTCATCACCACTTCCCCCTCGCTGGCCGCTGAAGAGGTGGAACGTTTAATCACATTCCCTATCGAAATCACCATGGCCACCATTCCGGAGCTGGACGAAATCCGTTCGTTCTCCCGCTTTGGGCTGTCAGTAGTGACCATTGTATTCAAAGAAGATGTGGACGTGTATTGGGCACGTCAGCAGGTAAACGAGCGCCTGGCCGATGTGCAGGCCCAAATCCCACCGGGGGTTGGTCAGCCGGGTATGGCCCCCATCACAACAGGCCTGGGCGAAATCTATCAATATGTGGTAGGTACCGAACCGGGTTATGAAGATCAATATGACGCCCGTGAATTGCGGACGATCCAAGACTGGATTGTACGCAGGCAGTTGCTCGGTACTCCAGGGGTGGCGGATGTAAGCAGCTTTGGCGGCTACCTCAAGCAGTACGAAATCGCCATAGACCCGGATAGGCTCAAGGCTATGAATGTTTCCATAGCCGACATTTTTCAGGCTTTGGAAGAAAACAATGAAAATACCGGAGGGGCATACATCGAAAAAAACCTCAGTGCCTATTTCATCAGAAGTGAAGGGCTGGTAGGCGACCTGGACGACATCCGAAATATGCTTGTCAAAAGCAATGACGATGGTATCCCTGTACTCGTAAAAGATGTGGCCAAAGTACAGCTTGGCAGTGCCGTTCGATATGGGGCCACTACCCGGGATGGGGAAGGTGAAGTGGTCAGTGGCATCGTTATGATGTTGAAGGGCGAAAACTCCGCAGAAGTTATTGAGAACGTAAAAAGCCGGATTGCTGAAATACGCAAAACATTGCCGGAAGGCGTGACCATCGAACCGTTCCTAGACCGGACAAAATTGGTTAACACGGCCATTGGCACGGTTTCCAAGAACCTGGCAGAAGGAGCTTTAATCGTGATCTTTGTCCTCTTACTGTTGCTTGGGAATCTCCGAGCTGGCCTGATTGTCGCCTCCGTCATTCCACTTGCTCTCATTTTTGCCTTCGGCATGATGAACCTCTTTGGCGTGTCAGGCAACCTGATGAGCCTTGGGGCGATTGACTTTGGGCTTATTGTGGATGGTGCGGTGATCATCGTAGAAGCTACCCTGCACCATTTAGGGTTGCTGAAGCTAGGGCGAAAACTTACCCAGCAGGAAATGGACATGGAAGTGTATCAATCCGCCAGCAAAATCCGAAATTCAGCCGCTTTCGGGGAGATTATTATTCTTATAGTATACCTACCGATTCTGGCGCTCGTGGGTGTTGAGGGGAAAATGTTTGGGCCCATGGCACAAACCGTAAGCTTTGCCATTCTCGGGGCATTTATTCTGTCACTTACTTATGTGCCCATGATGTCGGCCCTAGTACTGAGCAAAAAGACCGGATACAAGCCCAATATTTCTGATAAAATCATGGGCTTCTTCCACCGGTTGTACGATCCCGCTATTCGCTGGGCTATGCACAAACGACCCCTCATGTTGGGTATTGCAATTGGATTATTTGGAGTATCGCTTTGGGTATTTTCCAATATGGGCGGTGAATTTGTCCCTACACTGGAGGAGGGCGATTTTGCTGTTGAGACTAGGGTAATTGCCGGAAGCTCTCTTCAAAACACCATACAGGCTACTACCCAGGCAGAAAAAATCCTGCTGGAACAATTTCCTGAGGTAACACAAGTGGTTTCAAAAATTGGCGCAGGTGAAATCCCTACTGACCCCATGCCGGTAGAAGCTGCGGATTTAATGATTATTCTGAAAAATAAGGAGGAATGGGTCTCAGCCTCCAACCGGGAAGAACTGGCCAACAAAATGGCCGAGGCGCTAGAGGTCATTCCGGGCGTTACTTTCGGCTTCCAGCAGCCTATCCAGATGCGGTTCAACGAATTGATGACGGGCGTGCGTCAGGATGTGGCCGTGAAAATTTACGGGGAAGACCTCAACGAGCTTTCGGGATACGCCCAACAAATCGGTCGGCTTGCCTCAAGTGTAGAAGGAGCTGAGGATTTGTACATCGAGGAGGTAACCGGTGTTCCGCAAATCGTTATCAATTACAAGAGGGGCCAACTGGCCAAATACGGGCTCAGCATTCGGGATGTAAACCGCACGGTACAAGCGGCCTTTGCCGGAGCTTCCGCAGGCCTGGTGTATGAAAATGAAAGACGCTTTGACCTGGTGGTCAGACTGGATAAAACCAACCGGGAGGATGTGGAGTCAGTACGCAACCTGTACATTGCTCGTAAAGACGGCCATCAGATCCCGCTGTATCAGGTGGCCGATGTAGAAATCAAAGAAGGCCCCTACCAGATCCAGCGGGACGACACCCGCAGGAGGATTATTGTGGCTTTCAACGTGCGTAACAGGGACGTGGAAAGCATAGTCACAGAGCTTCAGCAGAAAATTGACGAATCGGTGGTGTTTGCGCCCGGCTACACTGTAACCTATGGAGGCCAGTTTGAAAACCTCGTGGAAGCCCGTGAGCGACTTGCCTTTGCTGTACCGTTGGCTTTACTGCTGATTTTTGTGTTGCTCTATTTCACCTTCGGCTCCATCAAGCAGGGTATCCTCATTTTTACAGCCATCCCGCTTTCAGCTATTGGGGGCATTTTCGCCTTATGGCTCAGGGACATGCCTTTCAGTATTTCCGCAGGGGTCGGTTTTATTGCCTTGTTTGGAGTAGCCGTTTTAAATGGGATAGTGCTCATCAGTGAGTTCAACCACCTGAAAAAGGACGGTATTACAGATGTTTTCGAGCGGATTTACAAGGGGACAAGCGTACGTCTTCGGCCGGTGATCATGACGGCTTCTGTAGCTTCCCTGGGTTTTCTGCCCATGGCGCTTTCCCAATCGGGCGGTGCGGAAGTACAGCGTCCTCTGGCCACTGTGGTGATTGGCGGCTTGATAACAGCTACTTTTTTGACCCTGGTGGTATTGCCTATCCTTTATTTTTATTTCGAAAGAGGGATACAAGTTAAACCCGGAGCAGTAGCACCTTTGTTGATCATCGGTCTTTTTTTCTTCCAGTTTCAAGAAGTAAAGGCACAGGAATCACCTGCTTCCTTTCAGTCCCTGGATGAGGCGATACAAGTGGCGGTCCAAAACAATCCGACCCTGAAGGCAGCCGAATTGCAAACACAGCAAGAACGTGCATTAAAAGGTACAAGTTGGAACCTACCCAAGACCAATTTCAGTCTCACACACGGACAGTACAATAGTGTCTTTGACAATGACAATCAGTACAATATCTCACAATCCATTGCATTTCCTACGGTTTATGCCAATCAAAACAAACTGGCCCAAGCAAGGATGGAAGCAAGCGAATGGCGGAGAAGTGCCACGCAAAACGAACTGGTGCAGCAGGTAAAGGCAACATGGTATTTCCTCTGGCTGGAGAAGAGCAAAAGGCAATTGTTATTGGAGCAGGACAGCATTTACCAGCGCTTCGTGAGGGCTGCCAACCTTCGCTACGAAACAGGCGAAAGCAACCTGTTGGAAAAGGCTACAGCCGAATCACAGGTAGCTGAAATCAAGGCCATGCTGCAGCAAAACCAGTCAGATATTGAAATTTATCAGGTACGACTGCAAACCCTGCTTAACGTGGAAACACCAGTGGATATCTCGGTGGGCAAGCTCGTTGTACGGGAGAGCATTGTCCTTCTTGATACCACAAGTATTGTCAATAACCCTACACTGGCCTGGTTCAAACAGCAAATGGAAGTGGCAGAAAAAGAAAAGTCAGTGGAGAAATCACGGCTGCTACCCGACCTGACAGTGGGGTATTTTAACCAATCGCTCAATGGCCCTGGCCAGGATCTGGACGGAAATCCAGTCACCTTTACGCCCAGCGACCGCTTCACGGGCTTTCAGGTAGGTATAGCCATTCCCCTTTTTGGAGCAAAAGCACAAGGATCGGCCATCAAAGCTGCCGAACTTAGAAAACAAGAAAGCGAAGCACGGCTGCAAGCCATGACCAACGAACTGCAAGGCAGGTTAAGGTCACTCATCCAGCAGTACCAAAAATTTCAGACCAGTCTCGATTACTATGAGCTAAACGCCCTGCCACAGGCAGAGCTAATTCTCAAACAAGCTCAAAGAGGTTTTGAAAGTGGAGAAATTGGTTATGTGGAATACATACAGGGACTCAATCGGGCATTAAACGTCCGGTTCAACTACCTGGACATTCTCAACCAATACAACCAAACCATTATTCAGATCGAGTTCATTTCAGGCGTTCAATAAAAAAGAAATCAATAATGAAAAATACATTAAAATACATCAAATGCATCTCAACGGTTTTTCTCCTGGGATTGACCATTGCTTCCTGTGGTTCAAAAAATGAAGGCGCAACAGAAGCGCATCACGAAGAAGGTGAAAATACAGTAGTACTAACCCAGGCACAGTATGACCAAGCAGCTATAGAGATAGGGTCTGCCGAAAAAAAGGTGATCGGTTCGGAGCTTAGGGTAAATGGGATGATTGATGTCCCACCACAGAGCAATATTTCCATCAACATGCCGTATGGTGGATTTGTGAAATACACCGAAATGCTACCGGGCAGCAAAGTAAAAAAGGGCCAGCTTTTGGTAGTAATTGAAAATCCTGAGTTCATCCAGTTTCAACAGGACTATCTCGAAAGTCTGGCCAATCAGGAATTTCTGAAGGCGGAGTTTGAGCGGCAGAAGGAGTTGTATGATGAAAAGGTAGCTTCGGGCAAGGCCTTTCAACAGGCCAAAAGCGACTACCTGGCAAATGAAGCCCGTATTAAAAGCATGGAGGAAAGGCTGAAATTAATCGGTTTTAGCATCCCCAAGATCAAAGAAGGTGCCGTTTCTGCGTCCGTAAACATCTATTCTCCTGTAAAAGGCGCTGTTCGTGAAGTGTACACCAATGTAGGCAAATACATTAACCCACAGGACGTGATCATGGACATCACCAATGCTGAAGACCTGCATGTGGAGCTGACAGTATATGAAAATGATATCCCCAGGGTCAAAGAAGGTCAGCGTATCCGTTTCGCCCTGGCCAATGCTCCTGATGAATGGCATGAGGCCGAAGTATTCCTTGTGGGCAGTGGAGTCAGGGAAGATCGCTCAGTAACCGTTCATGGCCACCTGAAGCAGATGTATGAAGATTTGAAACCGGGCATGTATGTGTCGGCTAAGATCGAAACCGACAGTAATGAAGCCTGGACAGCTCCCGAAGTATCCATCGTGAGATTTGGCGGCAAGCATTACGTCTTTGCCTATTCAGGTGAAAAGTCAGAGGACGGCCAAAAGATGCACGATTTTGAAATGGTGGAAGTACAAAAGGGATACACGGAAGATGGCTATACGCAAGTCAGGCTCGTGAATGCTTCACTGGATATCAAGAACCTGAAATTGGTTACTAAAGGCGCTTTCACCCTTTTGGCCAAGGCCAAAAACACCGAAGATGAAGGCGGAGGGCATGGGCATTAAAAGAGCTAGCAATGATGATCAAAGAACTGGAAACGACACTTAACCGAAAAGGTATTCGCCCAACAGCCATGCGGCTGTTGGTGCTGGAAGCCCTGGCTAGTCAGGTAGCGGCAATCAGCCTGTCCGATCTCGAAAAAGCGTTTGAAAAATCTGACAGGGTGACGCTATTTCGCACTCTGAAAACCTTTCAGGAAAAAGGACTGGTACACAGCATCGATGATGGTACCGGTGCACCCAAGTATGCGCTTTGCGAAGAAGGTTGTGAATGCAATATCGAACGGGACTTGCACGTACATTTCCATTGTCGGGTGTGCAGCGAAACCTTTTGTTTGCCTAAATACAAAATACCAGATATTCCACTTCCTGAGCAATTCAAGCCTGAGGGGGCAAACTTGGTAGTTAAAGGTGTCTGTGGAAAGTGCGCTGGTTGAATTTGCAATTACTGTGCATGGTATTTATGCGTATTTTCATTTAAAAACACTCAACGATATGAAGTTCAACACAGCCATGCCTATGACTCTCAAACCACACTATTGTCAGGAGCTCGTCCTGTATAAAGAAAAACTCTCCAAAGGCTACCTGCAGGATGCCTGGAGACATCTGGAACGGGCGCATGTACTTGAGCAGTCTTATCCCTACCAGCACTCGGAAGCGCATTGGCTTATGCTTCGGTTTGGCTTCATGATTAAAGATTGGAAAGAAATCCGTGGGCATATTCTCCGGCTCTTTGCAGGAGGAGTAAAATCCTTTGTAGGTAAAATTCCTGTAGGCAATACCGGAGGGGCCAATGTGCCGCCCCTTTTGCCCATGGAAATACCGGAAGACCTTCAACAAATCTTAAACAGTAATAGCAAATGATAGCAATACTCAAATCAATCAGTATTTTCATACTGGCCGGTCTATGCGAAATAGGCGGTGGATATCTGGTTTGGCTCACTTTACGAGAAGGAAAACCTTGGTGGGTAGGTACTGTGGGTGGCCTCATCCTGGTAGGCTATGGTGTAGTGGCCACTTGGCAACCGGCCCATTTCGGGCGTGTATATGCAGCTTATGGCGGGATCTTTATCATCATGGCCATTCTATGGGGATGGAGAGTGGATGGTATCGTGCCGGATAAATATGACCTGATCGGGGGAGCTGTTGCCCTCCTCGGGATGCTCATTATAATGTATGCTCCTAGAACTTCTTAATAACATGTACAATGGACAAGAACAAAATCACTTGCAAACTCACTACTCCAGAGCTGAGGCAAAGAAAAGCTACAGTGATCGCTTCCTTAAAAGAGATGGTATTGGAAAAACAGGAACTTGCTAATGGGTTCAGGTACAGGTTTAGCGGATCAGATCAAACGTTCGACCTCCTCAATAACTTCATCAAAACTGAACGGCTTTGCTGTGACTTCTTCGCTTTCAGACTTACGGTTGCCGATCAGGAATCTCCTGTTTGGCTCGAATTGTCTGGCCCGGAAGGAGCAAAAGCATTTATTGAAAACGAGATTGAATTTTAGATTTTAATCCAAGCCAATCATGACCACTTTGCTTACCGGTACCATCATGCTCAGCCTTCTCCACGGACTCATACCCAGTCACTGGCTACCGGTACTGGCATTGAAAGAAAAGTTTGGCTGGCAGTGGGGCAAGACTGTCCGCATCGCCTCTTTGGCAGCTTTGGCTCATTCGTTGAGTACATTCCTGCTGGGGGTGTTTCTGGGCTTATTCAGCCTTTCACTGACGGAAACGCTTAACATTTACACTCATTGGGTCATTCCTGCTTTGCTCATTGCTATTGGGTTTTATTTCATCATCCAACACCACAGACACCATCATTTTCACTTCAATGAAAAGCAAAAGCTGGAGCAAGCCGGAGCAACACAAGTGGTGACTTTGCTGGTATTCTTGATGTTACTTTCGCCCTGCCTGGAGATTGAAGCCTACTTCCTGATGGCTGGGACTTATGGCTGGCCGATGATTATGGCAGTGGGCTTGCTCTACACCATCGTTTCCGTGTTTGGGATCACCCTTTGGGTATTTCTGGCACAGAAAGGCCTGCACCGCTTCAACTGGCAAAGGCTGGAGCATAATGCCGGGCTGGTTTCAGGAGGCATACTCATTCTTACAGGCATCATTTCCTTTTTACACATTAAACGGACAAGACTATGGCAACTACTAAGGACATAGATAATAAAGCTTGCTGCGATACCGACCAGCAACCGAACAAACAAAAAAAGCAAGCAGAAAAACCCTCCACCACTTTCCTGCATATCTGGGGCAGAGGTATTCTAAGCCTCGTGATACTGCTGGCCGGTATTGCGGCAGATCAACTGCTACAACCTGACTTCTTCCAAGATTGGATTCGGCTGGGGTGGTACATTTTGGCCTATATTCCGGTCGGCTGGCCGGTATTGGTCAAGGGCTGGAAGGCTATCCTAAAGGGTGATGTGTTCACGGAATTTTTCCTTATGGGCATAGCCACCTTGGGTGCCTTTGCCATAGGCGAATATCCTGAGGCAGTGGCGGTGATGCTTTTCTATGCCATCGGTGAGTTATTTCAGGATTCAGCAGTGAACCGGGCCAAACGCAATATCAAGGCCCTTCTGGACATCCGTCCCGAATCGGCCTCTGTACAGCGAAACGGGGAAATGGTGACCGTACACCCTGAAGAAGTGCAAATTGGGGAAACCATACAGGTAAAGCCCGGAGAGAAAGTGCCGCTAGATGGGGAAATGCTTAGCCAAAAGAGCAGTTTTAACACCTCGGCCCTAACAGGCGAAAGCAAACCGGCTACCTACAACAAAGGAGAAAATGTGCTGGCCGGGATGGTGAACCTCGACAGGCTGATTGAACTGAAAGTAACCAGGCTATTCAATGAAAGCTCACTGGCACGCATCCTGGAGCTGGTCCAGAATGCCACCGCCCGCAAGGCCAAAACCGAACAGTTCATTCGTAGGTTTGCCCGAGTTTACACACCCATCGTTACCTTCCTGGCAGTCGGGCTTGCCTTTCTGCCTTACTTTATTGTAGAAAAATATGTATTTGAAGACTGGCTGTACCGGGCATTGATCTTTCTGGTGATCTCTTGCCCCTGTGCACTGGTGATCTCCATACCGCTGGGCTACTTCGGTGGAATTGGGGCAGCCTCCCGCAAAGGCATATTATTTAAAGGCTCCAACTTTCTTGACATCATAACAAAAGTCAATACTGTGGTGATGGACAAAACAGGCACGCTTACCAAGGGAGTGTTTGAAGTTCAGAAAGCCGTAACAATGGATGGTATTACTACAGATTGGCTTAGCCTGGCGGCAGCCATGGAAAGTAAATCCACTCATCCAATTGCAAAAGCCATTGTGGAGTATGCCGAAAAACAAGGCAAAGAAATTTTAGAACCCGAACAGCAGGAAGAAGTAGCAGGGCATGGTCTGAAAGGAAAAGTAAATAGTAAGCATGTGCTCATTGGCAATCAAAAACTGATGGACAAGGAAGGAATCGTTACCTGTGCCGATGCTGCCGGAGAGATCAATACCGTCATTCATATAGCCGTTGACCAAAAATATACGGGTTACCTGGTGATAGCAGATGAACTCAAAGGGGATGCTGCCCAGGCAATCAATGCGTTACGCAAATCAGGAGTTCGGGAACTGATCATGCTGTCAGGTGACAGGAATGCAGTGACTCAACAAGTCGCAAAATCACTCAGAATAGACAAAGCCTTTGGCGATCTGCTGCCAGAGCAAAAGGTTGAAAAGGTAGAAGAACTTAAAAAGGATACCAGCCGTGTCATCGCTTTTGTGGGGGACGGTATCAACGATGCTCCCGTCCTTGCTCTGGCCGATGTGGGCATGGCAATGGGTGGTTTGGGTAGTGATGCCGCCATCGAGACAGCTGATGTTGTAATCCAAACCGACCAGCCCTCTAAAATTGCTACTGCTATTCAGTTAGGCAAACAGACCAAACGGATCGTGTGGCAAAATATCAGCCTGGCATTTGGAGTGAAGCTTATTGTGCTGGCACTAGGAGCCGCAGGCCTGGCCACCATGTGGGAAGCCGTCTTTGCCGATGTGGGCGTGGCGCTGTTGGCGATATTCAATGCGGTGAGGATACAGAGGGAGTGAGCATACAACGGCTTACCCAAACTGATTAGTAAAAATCCATCTTTTCAAAAAAATCCTTCCAAAGATTCTTGCTAACCAATCTCCACAAACCATGACAAAGGTCATGTTTTAACCTGTTCGCTATCATAGTCAGCCACTCAACCGTTGTGTACTTTTGATCTATGAAGAGAAGCAGCCCATTGACCATGCAATAAAATCAAAAACCATCACTTTCAAAGTTAAAGCACAACATTTCCGTTTATATTTCGTATATTTGACGCAGATTATCCACACCGTGCGACGCTTTAGAAAATTTTTGGCCATAATGCTTTCAGCCCTGGTGTTGCTCAATTCTACGAGTTTCGCCTTTGGGTTGCACTTTTGTATGGGCCAACTGCAAAACGTTGCTCTGTTTGGGGGTGCCGATCCTTGCGGGATGGAGCAGGAAAAATCGCCCTGTTCTGCCAATACTCACCGTTCTGATTTGGAGCACCAACAATTAACGCAAAATGGTTGCTGTGAAGACCAGAGTATAGTTCTTGAAGGTAGTAAGGAACCCGGCATTGTCGAGATAGCCTTTGTGCCTGATTTCCAGATGACAGCCGTGCTGTATGCATTGGTATCGTTCATTTTTACCTCCCCTTCAATTGATTACGATTCGTTTAACGATTACTCCCCACCAGTGATTGAGCGGGACATACCCGTGCTTGTTCAGTCCTTCCTTATTTAAACATTTCATTCAATTATTTCACTAAGGTGTAGCTTTTGGCTACAACCCTTGTGCCTGTTTTTGCCGGCACTTAGTCCAACACCGTATAATTTCAAATTGAATGAAAAATGCTCAATTCCTTTATTAAGTTTTTTCTCGAGAACAAACTCGTTACGGTTCTTGTGTTAATACTTATTATAGCCTGGGGCATAGTTACCGCTCCGTTCAACTGGCGTATTGACTTTCTGCCGCGCGACCCGGTTCCGGTAGACGCCATTCCGGATATAGGTGAAAACCAACAAATTGTGTTTACCGAGTGGATGGGGCGCTCTCCTCAAGATGTGGAAGATCAGATTACTTACCCGCTTACCACGGCATTGCTTGGTCTGCCGGGCGTAAAAAGCGTGCGGAGCACTTCGGCTTTTGGATTCTCCAGCATCTACATCATCTTCGATGAAGACATTGAATTTTACTGGAGCCGTTCGCGGGTGCTGGAAAAACTCAACTCACTACCGGCAGGCTTACTACCGCCAGATGTTCAGCCCAAGCTGGGTCCGGATGCCACTGCGCTCGGTCAGGTGTTTTGGTACACGCTTGAAGGTCGCGACAAAAACGGTAAGCCAACCGGAGGATGGGATTTGCACGAACTCCGGGCTATTCAGGACTACTACATCCGCTATGCGCTTACCGCTGTTGAAGGTGTGGCGGAGGTGGCTTCGGTGGGTGGTTATGTCAAAGAATATCAGGTGGATGTGGATCCGGCGGCGTTGAAAGCACATGGGGTTACGCTAATGGATGTAATGCAAGCTGTAAAAAACAGCAACATTGACGTAGGCGCCAGCACCATGGAAGTCAACCGGGTAGAATACTTTGTCAGAGGGCTGGGTTATGTAAAACAACTGGCCGATCTGGATAAAGCGGTAGTGAAGGTAACTGACAATGTTCCCATCCGGATAAAAGATGTGGCCGTGGTAAACATTGGCCCACAACCGCGCAATATGAGCGGAATACTGGATAAGTCAGGAGCAGAGGCCGTAGGAGGAGTAGTCATTGCCCGCTATGGCGACAATCCTTTGAAAATCATAAATGCTGTAAAGGACGAGATCAACAAAATAGCTGATGGCTTGCCCTCAAAAACACTGGCCGATGGCACCGTTTCAAAGGTTACCATTGTGCCTTTTTATGACCGTACCGGCTTGATCTATGAAACGCTCGGCACCCTTTACGATGCCATCAATCTGCAAATACTTATTACCATCATTGTGATCATTGTGATGGTGTACAACTTACGTGCTTCAGTGCTCATCTCTGCCTTGTTGCCACTGGCCGTGCTGATGTGTTTCATTTTTATGAAATATGCAGGTGTCGATGCCAACATTGTAGCCTTATCGGGGATTGCCATCGCCATTGGCACCATGGTCGATCTGGGCATTATTCTCAATGAAAATATTCTCAGGCATTTGGAGATTGCCCCCGAAGGCCAGTCAAAATTAAAAACGGTTTATGAAGCTACCACTGAAGTGGCTAGTGCAATTATAACAGCAGTAAGCACCACTATCGTAAGCTTTCTTCCGGTGTTTACTTTACAGGCCGCTGAAGGAAAACTCTTCGGGCCACTGGCTTATACCAAAACATTCGCCCTCGTTTCTGCGGTAATTTTTACGCTGGTTATCATGCCCGCCTTTTCACACTGGATTTTCTCCATCAAAAAAGGCAAGGGCAAAACAGCTCTTTACCTAAACTACCTGTTGTTGTTAGCCGGTCCTGTAATTGCTTTTACCGTTTGGTCATGGGCCGGATGGGTGCTTTTTGGGTTTGGACTGATTAACTTACTACTGCATTACTTTCCCGAAAAAATTGGTCGCTACCAAAACCTGATGCGGGTAGGTGTTACTGCGGTGGCAGTAGCCTGGTTACTGGCTGCCGAATGGGTGCCTCTGGGTGTATCCAACAGCATGGTGGTTAACTTTCTGTTCGTTGCCGTTATATTGGGTTTGATGCTGGGGGCATTTGCCTTGTTTCTTCGCCTCTATCCCAAAATTCTCATGTGGTGCCTGGATCATAAAGGACTCTTCCTGCTTGCACCAGTAGTAATTATTCTTATTGGCGCCAATGTGTGGCTGGGCTTTGACCGCGTCTTCGGCATTATACCCACAGTAACCGAAAAGCTGGGATGGAACCTGCGGAAGACCGCCGGCTGGGAACATATGGCCGAGATGTTTCCAGGGTTGGGCGAGGAATTTATGCCCTCCCTCAGCGAAGGGTCATTCCTGCTGATGCCCACTTCCATGCCCCATTCAGGCATAGAGGTGAACAGGGAAGTACTTCAAAAACTGGATATGATGGTAACGGCCATTCCCGAAGTTGAAATGGTAGTAGGAAAAGCCGGACGAGCCGAAACAGCCATCGATCCGGCACCCATTTCGATGTTTGAAAACATCATTAACTACAAAAGTGAATATGTTACGGACATCAATGGAACCAAGCTGAGATTCAGGGTGAACAATAAAGGCCAGTTTGTTCTAAAAAATGGCAAGGTGTATGATCCTGAAACTATGTCGCCCGAACAGGTTGATGTGAGTCAACTCATACCCGACAAGAATGGAGAGTATTTCCGCCAATGGCGTGATCATATCAAAACCCCTGATGATATCTGGGACGAAATTGTGGGCGTGGTCAATATTCCGGGTGTAACCTCTGCCCCCAAACTACAACCCATCGAGACCCGCCTGGTAATGTTGCAAACGGGCATGCGGGCACCTATGGGAATCAAGGTGTATGGACCGGACTTAAAAACCATTGAAGCGTTCGGGTTGCAACTGGAAAAATTTCTGAAAGAAGTTCCTTCAGTAAAAGCCGAAGCCGTTTTCGCTGACCGGATTGTCGGGAAGCCTTATCTGGAAATCGACATTGACCGGGATCAGATTACCCGCTATGGGCTCAACATCCGGGATGTACAGGACTATGTGGAAACAGCCATTGGAGGCATGAAACTAAGTACCACAGTAGAAGGACGAGAACGCTTTCCTATCCGTGTGCGCTACGCCAGAGAGTATCGGGATGATCCCTCTGCCATAGAAAACATGCAGGTACCCACACCTTTGGGCAACTATATACCCTTGGGTCAACTAGCCAAAATCACCTATCGCCCCGGGCCGGAAATGATCCGTGGTGAGAACAGCTTTTTGGTGGGGTATGTTTTATTTGATAGAAAAGAAGAATTTGCAGAAGTAACTGTAGTGGAAGAGGCGCAGCGCCACCTTCGGTCGAAAATAGCTTCGGGGGAATTGGTGGTTCCGGCTGGTGTTCGATATGAATTTTCAGGAAGCTACGAAAACCAGGTAAGGGCTGAGAAGCGGCTGGCCATTGTGGTGCCGCTCTGTCTGATGGCCATCTTCCTGATCCTGTATTTTCAGTTCAGGGCCATCTCCACCACTTTGTTCGTGTTCTCCGGCATTGCTATGGCATTTGCCGGTGGCTTCATGATGCTTTGGCTCTATGGCCAGGAATGGTTCATGGACTTTTCTGTGTTGGGCACCAACATGCGCGAGCTCTTCCAGATGAAAACCTACAACCTTAGTGTGGCTGTTTGGGTGGGCTTTATCGCCTTGTTTGGTATTGCTACAGATGATGGCGTACTGGTAGCCACCTACTTAAAGCAAAGCTTCGAGAAACGGGAACCGGAAAATGTAGAGCAAGTACGCAAGGCAGTGCTGGAAGCCGGTAAAAAGCGGGTGCTTCCTGCCATGATGACTACCGCCACTACACTGCTGGCACTTCTTCCCGTTCTTACCTCATCCGGACGTGGTTCTGACATTATGATACCCATGGCTATTCCTTCTTTCGGGGGCATGATCATCGAAATAATTACCGTTCTGCTGGTGCCGGTTCTATACTGCTGGTGGGCGGAGCGTAAGATCAAACGCAATCCTGAAGTTTTTAGTGAAGCTACGATGGAAAATGGAGGCTAGAGGTTGGAAGATGGAGGTTGGTGGTTGGTGGTTGTCGAAGGTTCAATAAAAAAATGATATGATACAGAAATTGAAAGATTTAGAGGTTTATGTGCGGGCGTTCAATCTAGCCATGCAAATATTCGAGACTACAAGATCTTTTCCGAAAGAGGAAGTGTATTCACTTACTTCTCAGATCGTTCGCTCATCCAGGTCGGTAGCAGCCAACCTATCAGAAGGATGGGCAAAACGGAAATACGAACAGGTGTTCAAGCAACATCTGGTTCATGCATTAGGATCGGTAAGTGAGACCCAAACTTGGACTGATTTTTCGCTGAATTGCGGCTACATCGCCAAGGATACGCATACCGAATTGTCAGGTGAAGTTGAAATAATTGGCAAAATGATCACAAACCTGTATAAAAAATGGAAAAGCAAATGAAAATTGGAGGTTGGCGACTGGAGGTAAAAGGTTGCAGTCTAACCTCCCTCCTCCAACTTCCGAAGTGGATAGTAATCATCATAGCCGTTCTTTCATTCTCCAGTCTGCAGGCACAGACACTGGACGCCTACCTCCAAACAGCAGCCGAAAACAACCCGGAGCTAAAAGCTTACTACTATGCTTATCTGGCTGCTTTAGAAAAAGTGCCGCAGGTGGGTGCTTTGCCCGATCCGGAACTAAGCATGGGCTTTTTTCTAAGGCCTATGGAACGTTTAATGGGCAACCAGCAGGCCGATATCCAGTTGATGCAGATGTTCCCCTGGTTTGGCATGCTGAAAACGCAAAAGGATGAAGCCAGCAAAATGGCTTTGGCTCAGTATGAAGTGTTTCAGGATGCCAAAAACCGCTTGTTTTATCAGGTGAAAAACACATGGTATCAACTGTACCGGTTGGAGGAGGAAATCCGCATCACCAAAGAAAACCTTGACATTCTCAGACAATACGAGCGTCTGGCACTCATTCGGTTTCAGAGTGCAGACGTAGGAGGTAGTCCAAGCTCTTCCAGTATGCAGGGTTCTTCAAACATGAATAGCGGTTCCTCTACCTCGTCTTCATCTTTTATGGGAAGCATGGGCAGTGGTATGGCCAGCGGCACATCCGGAAAATCCAGTTCAAAGGGCAGTGCTTCCATGAATTCATCTTCTTCTATGGGCGAGGGCGGTTCTGGCATGAGTGACGTACTCAGGGTGAGAATCGAAATCAAAGAACTGGAAAATACACTTGCCCTATTGCAGGATTCCCGACTGCCTCTTCAAGCTGAATTCAATCAGTTGTTAAACCGCAATATCAACGAGGAGGTGTCCATAGCTGATTCTTTGAGTGGCTCAGTCATCTCATGGGAACGTCAGGCTTTGCTGGATAGCATTACGCAAAACAATCCCATGTTGAAAATGCTGGATGCTGAGCAACAAGCGTATGAAGCGCAAAAGAAAATGGCGCGGTTGGAAGGCAGACCGATGTTAGGGGCAGGTGTTAACTACATACCTTTTAGTCCACGTACAGAAAATGGGATGCCCATGGGTGGCAATGATATGGTGATGCCCATGGTGAGGCTGACCATCCCCATTTACCGCAAGAAGTACAATGCTTTACAGAAAGAAGCAGAATTGAAACAACTGGCCGTTCAGCAACGAAAGGAAAACACGGTCAATCAGTTAACCACACAATGGTTAACCGCCCTGCGCGATTTGGACGATGCAAACAGGAGAGCCCAGCTGTACCAGGAGCAAACCAAACTGGCCCGGCAAACGCTGAACCTGCTCATGACCAGCTATGCTGCGAGCGGACGGGATTTCGAGGAAGTGCTGCGGGTACAACAGCAACTACTCGACTATCAACTCAAGCTGATCACGGCTATTGTCGATCAGTATATTACCATTGCCAGGCTTGAAAACCTGGCAGCAACGAAACTAAATTAATGGATGTGCAAAAAAGAAATAAGATGAAAGAATTGCTTAATAACAAAAAAGTTCTTCTGATGGTGCTGTTGGCACTCATCTTCGGAGGCACCGTAAGCTGGTTGGTAAAACCATCGGCTAGACCGTACGAAACAGCGGCAACTGTCCACAATCATGCTACCGACATGAATGAAACCTGGACTTGCTCCATGCACCCGCAGATCAGGCAATCAGAGCCCGGTAAATGCCCCATTTGCGGAATGGATCTGATACCTGCATCAACCAAAAAATCAGCTGCAGCAGCAAGTCCGTTGATGCATGAAATGACCCCGGAAGCCGTGGCCTTGGCCAACATCCATACCTCACGGGTTACTGAGGTATCTCCTGAAGGCGAACTGTTTCTTACCGGAAAAGTGAAGGCCGATGAGCGCCAGCTTGCTTCTGTCACAGCCAAATTTCCGGGGCGGATCGAGCAGCTTTTTGTCAATTTCACAGGCGAAGTGGTGCGGCAGGGCGAAAGGTTAGCCACCGTCTACTCCCCGGAACTTATTGTAGCGCAAAAAGAACTTTTGGAGGCAGCCTCTGTTAAAGCTACCTATCCGGAACTTTACGAAGCTGCCAGAGAAAAGCTGCGTTTGTGGAAGCTTACTGAAAAGCAAATTGATGTTATTGAAAATTCAGGACAAGTGCATAACCAATTTGATGTGCTGGCCGACAAAGGTGGTATTGTAACCCGGCGTTACATTGCGGTGGGCGATTATGTGAGCACCGGATCGGTTCTGTTGGATGTGGTAGACCTGAGCAGGGTCTGGATTATGATGGATGCGTATGAGTCTGATCTTCCGTTTTTAAAAATAGGTAATGAGGTTAGCTTTACAGCGGCCGGTGTTCCCGGAAAAACCTTTACGGCAAAAGTCACCTACATCGACCCTGTCATCAACCCCAATACCCGTGCCGCTTCCGTTCGTGCGGAAGCCACCAACCTAAGCGGTGAGCTGCGCCCTGAAATGTTCGTCAATGCCCGCATCCGAACCACCTTACACAAGGGTCGGCCCTCGCTGGCTATACCCCGCACGGCTTTGCTGTGGTCGGGCAAACGCTCTGTTGTATATGTAAAGGTGCCTGATACGCAATTTCCTACCTTCGAAATGCGTGAAATTACCATTGGCCCGCGCATGGGCGAAATGTGGCTGGTAGAAGAAGGGCTTGAAGCCGGGGAGGAAATTGTAACTAACGGTGTGTTTGCCATTGATGCAGCGGCCCAGCTTTCGGGCAACTACAGCATGCTGATGCGACCTGAAACCAAAACGATGAACGTGCCACAGGTATTTCGTAAGCAGATCACGGCTGTGGCTGATGCCTACTTCAAGGTAAAAAACGCGCTGGTAGATGATAACGCACAGGAGGCTACCCTGGCCCTGAAAGAAGTGGAAAAGGCTATTGCACAAGTGGAAATGCGAAACCTGAAAGGAAAAGCACATGACCATTGGATGGCCTTGAAGGAACAACTAACCAGAGCAGTTCATAAGATGAAGGATTCTAAAGATTTGGAAGCCCTGCGCCAGCATTTTGCTATGCTTTCGGAAAACATACTGGAACTAACCGAATTATTCGGATTGGAAAAAGACAAGGTGTACAAGGATTTCTGCCCCATGGCTTTTGACAATAAAGGAGCTTTCTGGCTTAGTGAATCGGAAGAGATTCTAAATCCCTACTTCGGAGAAGCAATGCTTACCTGCGGAGAGGTAAAAGAGACGTACCTCAAGGGACAAAAGGTTTTCGAAAAGGGTGGGGCCGCAAGGAAACAATCCTTCGAAGGACATAATCATTAAGCCAATAAATTTTGCCTTACAGGAGCAAATCAATCTGGATTACCCGAATTTACATGTTAAACCTTTAAACAAACAGAAAAATGAAAAAAACAATGTTTATGCTCTGCCTGGCTTTGGTAAGCTGGGGAGCAAATGCGCAACACAACCATGCAGCGCATGGCACACCAGCAGGTTCTCAACAAACCGCACCCCTGTTCAAAGACAAGGCATTGGGCACAGCCTACGGCCACTACATCCATCTTAAAAACGCTCTGGTAGCCTCCGATTTTCAGAAAGCAAAATCGGCTTCCGAATCTTTAGTGAAAGCCATGCATAATGTTAAAGGCAGCGATAAGGTGCATTCAGAAGCAGCCAAAGTAGCCCAGGCAAGCTCGCTGGAAGACCAGCGCAAGGCCTTCACCGCTTTGAGTAATGAAATGGTTGCTTTGGTAAAAGGTGCTGAAATCATTGCAGGCCAACTCTATCTGGAATACTGCCCCATGGCAAACGGCAACAAAGGGGGTTACTGGCTTTCGAACGAACCGGAAATACGCAACCCCTACTTTGGTGATAAAATGCTGAAGTGCGGGAGCGTGAAGGAAACTATTAATTGACAAAATTCTAAAAGCCCTGTTTGAATCGGATGGAGTTGGCTTTTGTCCTATCCCTTCCTTTTCCCGCAGGTACAAATCAGATGTATCATGAACAAGTACATCATTTTCAGCATCGTATCCCTGGGAGGAATGCTGCTGGTAACACAGGGACTACTGGCCCAACCAAGTAGTAAGACCGAGCAACGCCTGATCCATATCAATGGGAAAGGCGAAGTATTGGATGACCGGGGAACGAAGCTCGGCTGCATCAGCAAGGAAGACATGGTTTTCAATAATCAGGGGCAAAAATTAGGCTTCATCAAAAACGGTAAAGTATATGATGTCGAAGGTAACTCCCTCGGCAAAGCTAAAAAGGATGGCCGCTATTACAACAATGATGGCGTCTTCATTTTGAGCACCAAAACCATTGGGGACAATGCGAAATATTGGATCCGGAAGGGCACAAGAAGGGTACTGTGCATAAAAAATACAAGCTACATGCTTGTGTTGCGCACTGTTTCTTTTTGGAGCAGGAGTTGAAAAAAGAAGAAGGTAAGTAAAAACTAAGCCTTGTTGGAGAGTGGCCACTGCGCAGGTGTGGCCTTGCATGCCATCCTGCCGCCACTCTTCCACCAGGCACCAAATGGAAAAGCCATGAAGAAGAAAAGCAAAAAGGAAAACCCCAAGACATCTACCCGAAACCTGGTGTATGCTTACCTGACCATAGCTGCTTTGTTGGTCACAGCTACGGCACTGGTGTATTGGATAAACTACCAAAAGCCCAAGCCTTCCATCAGCCTAAGCTCGGATGAAATTCAGCAACCGATAGATCCCAGTCTGGTGTGCATGGTGAATGATGCCTATATGGAGGTCACGCAGATACCCGTACCGGTCAATGGTAAAACCTATTATGGCTGCTGTCAGGGCTGTGTGGATAAGCTCAATAATATGGAAAGTGCCAGAATGGCCATCGATCCATACAGCGGCAATACTGTGGATAAATCGGAAGCGTACATCGTGCTGACGAACCCGCAGGGCGCAGTTGCCTACTTTGAATCAGAGTCTAATTACAACGCATTTAAAAACAACCCTTTAACCCAATAATCTATGAAAATGAAACTATTTTTTCTAAGTCTTGCTGCCATAGTGGCTTTGGAGACACAAGCGCAACAGCCAGATGAAATTAATCAGGTAAAACAGGTGCTACAATCTTACAAACAGGCCATTGAAAAGCTAGATACAACTGGCACGGGCAATTTATTTGTATCCGAATCAATTGTGATTGAGTCAGGCAAAATAGAAGGCCGGTATCAGGACTATCTGGCCAACCATCTGGGACCGGAGCTTCACCATTTTGAATCTTTCAAGTTCAGTGACTATAAGGTAGAAGTTGAGGTCGCTTTGCCCTTCGCATTTGCAACTGAAACCTACAAATACACCATTGTCCTAAACAAAGACAATTCGGTCATAGAACGAAAAGGGGTTGCTACCACCATTTTGAAAAAAGAAAATGGCCAGTGGAAAATATGGCAAACCCATACCTCAGCAAGACCCCCAAAGTCCAGTCATTAATCAACTAACTAAACAATGTCACAATGAAAAATATTCTAAACACAATTGTAATAGTGCTAATCACCACAGCCACCGTATGGGCTCATGAAGCCCACAAAAGCAAACAAGATAGCACCGCCCAACAAGCCGATACGGTGATGGATACCCACGCCAGCGAGGCAGAGCACGGTGAACATGAACATACCAGTGAGGCAAATAGCCAAGATGCGCATCAGCAAGCTGCTCACCATGAAAAAAAGGTTACGGCTGATTTGGCAGATTTCCCGACTATCCATCCACTAATTGTCCATTTCGCCATCGTATTGCTGATTGTGGGAGCCATATTGGCGGTTGTCAACATCTATTTCACCAAAAGGGAATTGGCATGGACAGCCTTTGCCCTTGTGCTGGTAGGTTTTGCTGCTGCTTATCTGGCCGGTCGCAATTTTCACCCACATACTCACGGACTTACCGATCATGCCAAACTGGTACTTGAGCAGCATGACCTGTGGGCAGACTGGACGATTAATTTAGGTTTTGTGGGCTTGCTGTTGCAGGCTGTTAACCTTTTTGTCTTTCGCTCTAAAAGATGGGCGATGGCTATCGTGGCAGTTGTTTTACTGAGTGCTGCTTATGCTGTGGCACAGGCCGGGCACTACGGGGCACAGTTGGTACACATAGAAGGTGTAGGGCCGGAAGGTAAATTTTTGGAATTAGAGCACGAGCATTAAGTGAATAGCTTCAAATCAACAATATGTCCGGGTTATTTTTTTGATTCGGTAGTTACCTGTCCGGTCTGTGGTCAACAGCAGGTTTGCAGAATACCCTTTGATAAACGGGTGGAGAGCTTCTATTGTAAAGGCTGTGAATGCGAGATCACTGTTCCGGACGATCAGTGCTGCATTTTTTGTGCATTCGGTTCGCACAAATGTCTGATTCATCAGGGCTGGGAAAAATTTGAACAAAAACAATTGATAGAAAAAATGAAAAATCATGAACGCAAAACTGAAAAGAAATTTATCCCCGCTCTGGGTTATGATTTTCTTACCGCTTGGTACGATGCTACCATACGCATCACCATGCCGGAAAAGAAGTTTAGAAACGAGTTGATATACCGTTTAAAACCTGAACCCCGCGAGCTAATTTTTGAATTCGGTTATGGTACAGGAGCCAATCTGGCGATTGCCTCTTCAAGGTCTCCCAACTCTTCATTTTTCGGCTTGGATATTGACCAGAAAGTCAGAGAGATAGCCTTATCCAAACTCCGAGTCAAAGATATTCGGGTTGACCTCCAACTCTACGATGGTGGGATATTTCCGTATGATGATGCTGTTTTTGACAAAGCGTACAGTTGTCTGGTTTTCCACCAATTGGATGATCAAACCAAAGCACATTGTTTCAGCGAAATCTACAGGGTTCTGAAACCCGGAGGCCAATTGATAATTGGAGATTGGGGAAAGGCCAGTTCCAGATGGATGCGCACAGCCTTTTACGCTGTTCAGCTTCTGGACGGATTTAAGACCACCAATGCAAACGTTCAAGGACGATTACCCCAATTCATAAAAGAAGCGGGCTTCTCCCATGTATCAGCAACAGGGCACATTAATACCCGCATTGGTACATTTTGCTATTACGAAGGGATAAAATATCAACGAGAATAAAAGTGGAACCTAAAAACGACAAGAAATGAAATTATACAGATACAAAATACGGATAGTAATAGGCCTGATTCTGGGTAGTTTTATGGTACAGGCTCAAAATCTAACAGAAAAATCTATTGAGGGTAATCTAGATAATCTGCCTGAAAAAGAATATCACATCACCATCCGTGAAGAAGTGGTAAATAAAGCAGGCAAAGAGGTGATAGGGATGACGATCAACGGCAGCATTCCAGGGCCCACATTAAGTTTTAATGAGGGTGAATACGCAGTAATTTATGTAAAAAATGAGATGGATGAAGAAACGTCCGTGCATTGGCATGGCCTGCTGCTGCCCAATTTTTATGATGGGGTACCCTATTTGACCACACCACCCATTGCTCCCGGTGAAACCCGGAAATACGAATTTCCCATCAAGCAATCCGGTACATATTGGTACCACTCACACACTATGCTTCAGGAGCAAAGTGGTGTGTATGGCTCCATCGTCATCCATCCAAAAAAGGAAACGCTGGAATACGACAAAGAACTGGTGATGGTGTTGTCTGATTGGACCAATGAAAAACCCATGAGTGTGCTTCGGTTTTTAAAAAGAGGCACTGAATGGTACAATTGGCGAAAAGGAACTGCCACACCACTGAACAGGGTAATAGCAAGAGGCGCATTAGGAGCACAACTAAAGTTTTGGAAGCAGCGGATGGAAAGTGCTGACATAGCTGATATTTATTACCCGGCATTCCTTATCAATGGACAGCAAACACAAGAATATCCGGATTTTAAACCTGGTGAAAAAGTAAGGCTAAGAATAATTAATGGAGCAGCTTCCACACAGTTTTGGATGACATTTGGCGGTGAGGCTCCAACGCTGGTAGCAGCAGACGGTCTGAACGTAGAGCCGGTGAAGCGCAGCAAAACCTTTATCGCCATTGCTGAAACCTATGATTTTATTGTAACCATACCTGGAGGGGGCAAAACAGAATTTCGCATTACGGCACAAGATGGTTCAGGTACGGCCTCGGCCTTCTTAGGAAAGGGTGAGTTGCAGCCTGCTGAAGAAGTGCCTCGCCCGGATAAAATCGGTATGATGATGCAAATGTCCAAAATGGACATGCGAATGGGTGCCCCTGCCTTGAAATTCAGGCCTAAAAAGGACGACCCAGAGAAAATGATGAAAAACTGGGGCATGCAGATGGACGACTCAATGGACGAAATGCAAATGGATAAAGATTCCAGCATGAAGGCAGAAATAGATCATGAAGAGATGAATACGGAAAAAAAAGAATCAAAAGATTCAGGAGAAATGGAAATGCAAGGCATTAACCATGCTCTAAAGGATTCCAAGCAGTCTCTACCACATGAGAATGGAATGAACATGCAGGGAAAGGGCGGAATGGATATGTTTTCCGAATATAATTATGATTACTTGAAATCCCCCGATAAAACAGCCTATGGCGAGGATATCCCTGTAAATGAGATATTACTTAATCTCACGGGAAATATGAGCCGATACATCTGGAGCATGAATGGCATCCCACTTTCTGAAACCGACAAAATTACAATCAAGGAAAAGCAAATTACCCGAATCACATTCAACAACCTCACCATGATGCACCACCCGATGCATCTGCACGGACATTTTTTCAGAGTCCTCAATGAGAATGGGGAATATTCACCGCTAAAGCACACAGTGAATGTGCCACCGATGCAAAAAGTCACCATCGAGTTTTATGGAAATGAATATGGTGACTGGTTTTTTCATTGTCACATCCTCTACCACATGATGGGAGGTATGGCTAGGATAGTGAGTTATGATACCCCAAGGGACAAGCGACTAGACCCTTACCCTGTATCAAAATTGATTCATGAAACCAACAAATTCTATACGTGGGGCACGGCTGATCTTGCATCACATACGGGTACCCTTAATCTGGTTTCCTCCAATATCCGCAACCAGTTCAATCTGGGCATGGAATACGGATGGAATCAAAATTTTGAAGCTGAGTTTTCATACGAATACTATCTCTATGATTATCTGCGGGTTTTCGGAGGAGTAAATGTGGAAAATACCACCCGAAACAGCCTGGAGGAAGTGAAAACAATAGCAGTAGCCGGAATTCGCTGGTTTACCCCGTACATGTTTAACCTTGATCTTCGGATCGATAATGAGCTTAGACCCAGAATCGGAATCGGTCGATCTTTGATGCTTTTTCCGAGATTTTTGGTATTTGGTTATTACGAATACCAGATAGATGCCGGATGGATAAATACATTAGAAAATGGCCAATCTTACGAAAAAGAGATTGTCTGGAATGCAGGCGGAGAATTCATGCTTTCCAAAAACTTCTCCATCATGGCAAGCTACGACAATCGGTTTGGCGCAGGAGGAGGATTATCAATCAGGTTTTGATTTTTTGAACTATGTCTGAATACAAGAAAAATAGTTTGAGCCTGAAAGGTGCAGTAGCACTGGGAACAGGCGTAATGATCGGAGCGGGCATATTTGCCCTGCTCGGGCAGGTGGCAGAACTGTCAGGTCAATGGTTTCCATACATTTTCCTTCTTGGAGCTGTTATTTCTGCGTTTAGTGCCTATTCATACATCAAAGTCTCCAATGCTTATCCATCTGCGGGGGGTATTGCCATGATTCTCAAAAAGGCTTACGGTAAATCAATGGTCACCGCTGCGGCATCTGTGCTAATGGCCTTGTCCATGGTGATTAACGAAAGCCTGGTGGCCAGGACCTTCGGTTCATACACGCTCCAGCTATTTGATGTTACCAATAAAGGTTTCTGGATTCCAGCTTTAGGTGTGGGGTTGCTGCTTTTGGCTTTTTTGATCAATATTTTGGGCAATACGGTAATTGGCAAAACATCTCAGGTTACTTCTTTTATAAAAGTGGGCGGTATTGTGCTATTTGCCGTAGGAGGACTTTGGGCAGCTGACTTTGCTTTGGATGGTCTCATTACTAATAACGAATCCGCCAGTAAGGATTATACCGTGTTCAGCTATGTAGGAGCCTTGGCACTCTCTATTTTAGCTTATAAGGGGTTTACAACCATTACCAATAGCGGAGGTGAAGTTACCAATCCACATAAAAATGTCGGCAGGGCCATTGTAATCTCTCTGGCACTTTGTACAGTGGTCTATTTTTTAGTGGCTTTCTCGGTTAATTCAAGTCTCTCCATTTCTGAGATCATCAAAGCAAAGGATTATTCCTTAGCTGAAGCAGCCAAACCTGCTTTTGGGGATTATGGTCTTTATTTTACGGTTGGGATAGCGATTTTGGCTACCGTATCAGGTGTAATAGCCAGTGTTTTTGCAGTATCCAGAATGACGGCCATGCTCATAGATATGGAGCTATTACCTCATAGTCATTTAGGTATGTCAGGGAGAATTCAAAAACATATGCTGGTATATGTTATCGCCATGGCCATATTGCTCACCATTTTCTTTGATTTATCCCGTATAGCTTCCATTGGTGCAATATTTTACCTGGTGATGGATATGATCATTCACTGGGGAGTTCTGAAATTCCTCAGGAAAGAAGTAGGTGCCAATGCAGCCATTGTTATTACTGCATTGATTTTGGATTTCGTGATATTAGTAGCATTTCTATATGTGAAGGCACAATCCGACCTTCTTGTGGTTTCGGTTTCTGCGATAGCGATTTTATTGGTGTTTCTTTTGGAATACTGGTTTTTAAAGCGGGCTAAAGCAAGTCAATAATAACGTTAATTAACTAGTATGAGGAAAAACACAAACTACTACATCCGAAAAGCCCATCGCTACCTGGGCATTTTTATAGGAATCCAGTTCTTAGGTTGGACATTGAGCGGCCTTTATTTCAGTTGGACAGACATAGATGAGATTCACGGTGACCAATTTCACAGGCACCACAAAATGAGCGTTGCCGCTTCGAAATTGCTGCCGTTCTCTTCTATTGACAGTACTATTGAAGTCTCATCCTGTGAACTTCGCTTCATTAATCACCACCCGTATTATTGGATTAATGACAGCCTGCTTTATGATGCCGGCTCAGGCAGGAAGAAATCTGCTATAACCGAAACAGAGGCAATTGAAATAGCCAGGGCACATCTAATACCGGAACTGCCGGTTATCCGAACCGAGTTACTGAAGCAGGTTGACGGACATCATGAATATCGCGGCCGTCCGCTTCCTGCCTGGGCCATTCACTTTGCGCACCCTGAAAAACTAACCGTTTACGTAGATGCCCGCAACGGCAACTTCGAACGGGTGCGTCACAGCAGCTGGCGATGGTTCGATTTCCTGTGGATGTTCCACACCATGGACTATGCCGGCCGGGATAATTTCAATAATTGGCTGCTGCGTGCTTTCTCGGTGTTTGGCCTCATTACCGTACTTTCGGGTTTTGTTCTTTATATGGTTTCTTCACCAACGCTTAAAAAATTAAATGCGAAATCTAAAATCAATTGCAAATGAAAAATCTTATCTGCATTTTAATCTTCCCTGTACTGTGGCTGGGGGCCTGTCAGGGTAACAAAGAATCTCAAAACAACCATGCCCATAACCATTCAGGAGGGAAGGTCGATGTTGAAAGCCCTTCTGATTTAAAAAAGAGTATTCCTATGGAAGCCCATGGGCAGGTGGGCAGCGTACACATTACCATAACATATCATTCGCCTGCTGTGCGGGCACGAACCATATGGGGCGGACTGGTTCCATTTGGCGAAGTGTGGGTAACCGGAGCGCATCATGCCACCACCGTTGAACTTTCAGGGGCTATACGCGCAGGTGGTACCATGGTTCCCGAAGGCAAATATGCATTTTTCACCATTCCGGGACCGGAACAGTGGGTAATAATTCTTAATAAAAACTGGGACCAGCACCTGGCTGATGAATATGATGAAAAAGATGATGTACTGCGCGTAACCGTAACGCCCGAAACCGGTTTGCCGTTTTCCGAACGGCTTGTATACTCCATTGAAAACACCGGGGCCAACGCGGGTAAAATATCCATGCAATGGGAGAGCTTGCGGGTTTCGCTTCCATTTAAAACAGACTAACTATAAAACAAAAAATCATGGAAAAACATCAGCACCATAATCACGAGCACCACCATAAACATCATGGGGAACATTCTTCCGGCCATCAAACCGAAAAGTCAAAGCACAATCATGGTAATCATAGCCATCACCACGCCATGATGATTGAAGATTTCAAAAAGCGCTTCTGGATTTCTTTGGTGCTGACCATTCCGGTACTGGCCCTCTCGCACATGATCCAGCAGTGGCTGGGATTTGAGTTTACGTTCAGAGGTGATCAATATGTTCTGTTTGCCCTTTCCTCAGTTATCTTTTTTCATGGCGGTTGGCCATTCCTGAAAGGCCTTCGGGAGGAACTGAAGGACAAAAATCCGGGAATGATGACACTGATTGCCGTAGCGATCACTGTAGCTTATGTGTACAGCACAGCCATAGTTTTTGGCCTGGAAGGAATGGACTTTTACTGGGAGCTTGCCACGCTTATTGTCATCATGCTGCTGGGGCATTGGATTGAAATGAAGTCGGTGATGGGAGCTTCACGGGCATTGGAACTACTCGTACAAATGATGCCTGCTGAAGCACATCTGGTAGAAGGTAATAATGTGCGGGAAGTGAGAGTGGAGGAGCTGAAAAAAGGCGACATTATCCTTATTAAAGCCAACGAGAAAATCCCGGCAGACGGCCATGTGGTAGAAGGTGAAAGCTTTCTGGACGAAAGCATGCTAACAGGGGAAAGTAAACCCGTGAAAAAGACCAAAGGAGACGAGGTGATTGGCGGGTCAGTAAACGGCAGCCAGTCTATACGGGTAAAGGTGGCCAAAACAGGCAAAGAAAGCTATCTGAACAAAGTCATCAGCTTAGTGGAAGAGGCACAAAAAGCCAAATCCAAAACCCAGAACCTGGCTAATGTAGCCGCCCGGTGGCTCACATTCATTGCTATTGGAGCGGGTACGGGTACATTCATGGTGTGGCTTATCATGGGCAAGCCCCTGGACTTTGCCCTGGAACGTATGGTTACCGTTATGGTCATTTCGTGTCCGCATGCACTGGGTCTGGCCATTCCGTTGGTAGTGGCCATTTCCACCGCAGTATCTGCCAGCCGGGGTTTATTGATAAGAAACCGAACAGCCTTTGAAAATGCCCGGAAGATCACTGCATTGGTTTTTGACAAAACCGGAACGCTTACCGAAGGAAAGTTTGGTGTTTCCCGGTTTGAAAGCCTTTCGGAAACTTTGACCAAAGAGGAAATGCTGGCAGGAGCCGCTTCACTGGAGCAGCAGTCGGAGCATCCCATTGCTCAGGGAATTGTTAAAGCTGCAAAAGAAAAAGGGTTAGAGTTGAAAAAGGTTGAAGATTTTAAGTCGATCACGGCCAAAGGCATTCAGGGAAAAATCAACGGAAAAAATTGGAAAGTGGTAAGCCCAGGATACCTGAAGGAAAACAACCTAAGCATCCCTGAAAAGGCTGGGTCCGATGCCGCAGAAACCATTGTCTATGTTTTGCAGGAGGAGGAGCTTGTGGGATTTATTGCCCTATCTGACAAAATCAGAGAAGAAAGCCCCAAGGCCATTGAGACCTTGCGGCAAAAGGGCATGAAGCTTTATATGGCTACTGGTGATAATGAGAAAACAGCCAAATCAGTAAGCGAAAAACTGGGACTAGACGGCTACTACAGTGAGGTGCTTCCCCATCAGAAAGTAGAGATTATCGAAAAGCTGCAAAAGGACGGCCACTTTGTGGCCATGACCGGCGATGGGGTAAATGATGCCCCTGCACTGGCACAGGCCAATGTGGGTATAGCGGTAGGTTCCGGTACCGATGTGGCTGCCGAAACAGCCGACATTATATTGGTTAACAGCAACCCTAAAGACATTGCTAATTTGGTGCTATTTGGTAGGGCTACTTACAAAAAAATGGTCCAGAACCTTGTATGGGCTACAGGCTACAATGCCATTGCCCTACCTTTGGCCACGGGTTTTATTCCCGGATTAGTGATTAGCCCGGCTGTTGGTGCCGTATTCATGAGCCTGAGCACTGTAATTGTGGCAATCAATGCGCAGCTGTTGAAAAGCAGAATGACGCGATAAGGTTCGTCCCTTCCGGCCGGAAGGGATGGAAAAATTGGGCCTTGAAAATCTTGAAATTGAAGTAGAGTATCAGGAAGACACCATTGGCAAGTATGGCTTAAAATTTCAAAATGGCATTTTTATGCTTACCTCTACCCAAACCGATTGCCTTGCTAAAGACAAATGCGGCATTCCTAAGGAAAAGCCAAGAATAAGACTTTCTGGCCGGCAGACTCATAAGAGTGGCTGTACTTCAAATTCTGGTTGTTGTTAATCAAGAACCTTTTACAAAATGGAATACTAAAAATGTAGAATAATTATAGGTAAAGCAAAGGTTCTGAAGAACATACAGCAGCGCATCTTCCAGGCTCTTCGATGACGCTGTGAATAGAGCATCCTAATTTGCAGCGGTGATAACCGGTTAGCGTGCAGATGAGAACGGTGTGTTTATTTCTGGAACAGAAAAAATTCCAAAGCATTTCACAACATCCCGGAAAAAGGTGCAAGGTATGCCGAACGGTCTATGTAAATTGCCAGTGAAATGTTTTATGTATTCTCAAAAGTGAAAATGCCAAAATGACTACTAATAGAAAAAAACTCAGTTTCCTTGACCAATACTTAACACTTTGGATATTCCTTGCCATGGCGGTGGGTGTAGGCATTGGCTATTTTTTTCCATCTTCTTCAGGGTTTATTAACTCTTTCAGCAGTGGAAGCACCAACATCCCTATCGCCATTGGGTTAATCCTGATGATGTACCCGCCATTAGCCAAGGTAAATTACAAACTGTTGCCACAGGTTTTTAGAAACGTAAAGGTGCTAAGCATCTCGCTTTTGCTCAATTGGATTATTGGCCCTGTAATGATGTTTGTTTTGGCACTAATCTTTTTGCAGGATTATCCTGAATATATGGTTGGGTTAATACTCATAGGGTTAGCCAGATGCATCGCCATGGTATTGGTGTGGAACGATTTGGCTGAAGGCAGTAGCGAGTACGGAGCAGGGTTGGTAGCCCTAAATAGCATTTTTCAGGTATTCGCCTACAGTTTCTATGCCTGGATATTTATTACGATACTTCCTCCTTATTTTGGTTTTGAAGGTGCTATTGTAGAAATCTCCATTGCCACCATAGCCGAAAGTGTAGCCCTCTATTTAGGCATTCCGTTTTTAGCAGGACTGTTGAGCAGAGTTATTCTGGTGAAAGCAAAAGGCGAAGAATGGTATAAGTCTAAATTCATACCCACAATTTCACCCCTCACCTTAATTGCTTTGCTGTTCACCATCGTGGTAATGTTTTCCTTGAAAGGAGAATGGATTGTGCAAATCCCTACGGATGTAGTAAGGATAGCCGTTCCTCTGTTGATCTACTTTGCTGTTATGTTTCTGATTGGATTTTTCGTAAGCAAAGCCATGGGTGCAGAATATGATAAAAACGCTGCAGTGGCCTTCACAGCAGCCGGAAACAACTTCGAATTGGCAATAGCAGTGGCCATAGCCGTTTTTGGCCTCAATTCAGGTCAGGCGTTCACCGGAGTAATTGGCCCATTGGTGGAGGTTCCGGCATTGATTTTATTGGTTCGGGTGGCATTTTGGCTAAAGAAAAAATACTATCCGGCTTAGTGCCATGTCCGTAACCATGCCAGCAGGGGAGGTTCGTTGGCCTGGCCCATCAGCTTTAAAAAGCACTCCTATGGAAGCTTATGGGCAGGGATTTCACTACCCCTGAGACAATTTTCATAAAAGCATGTGGCAGAAAAAAGCGCGTAGGCCGTGGGCTGCTCTAAACCAACGGCTGGGCATTTAACGTTTGGTTGGTAATATAAGGTGTGTTACATGTGCACCTCCCCACGCACCCAGGCCTCCGGCCAGGCCGCCTACAATGGCAGTAAGTGCCAGCAGCAACCATTTGCTCCTTAGCGTGAGCAGCTGCGCTACCTGTTCAGCCAATGGCTGTGCGGCCTGAGCATCTATACTCAGGGCTTTCGCAAACCACAAAATGCCAACCGAAAGAAAACCGCACAGAAACCCGTAGCGGGCACCCACAATAAAAGCCCCAAGTGCACCTGCCACGGCTATTGTCCACCAGGGCAGGTAGTGCTCGAAGGCAATAGCGAGTAACAGGGTAATAACGAATTGCAGGATAAACCTCTTCATATTTCAGGGATGCAGGGTGGTAACAAAAATATGCCGTATGCTTTCGGGTTTTGCCGCAAAGGCCAGCCGCACATACTGGCCGTTGGCCCACAGGGGCAGCAGGTTGTCGTAAAATGCACTGCCTGGATTTCCTGATTGCCCGCCCGGATATACCCCGTACGCTCGTATGCCAGCAGGCTCCAGGCTTACAACCATGCGCCAGGAAGGCCCGTGTCTGCGCGAGGAGGCATTCACAGCGTTGGCATGTCCACCGTGCAGCACGTGGCGGCTAAACACCTCCTGCTGCAAAAGGTGCTCAACATAAGTATCTTTAAAATAAGCCCATTGAAGGGGCGTTCCGGGGTGTTGACTTTTCCATTGGGCTATCTCATCGGCAGCTTGTTTAAAAGCCAGGTTAATCAAATCTTCGGGTGTTTCGCGTTCGGGTGTTTCTCTCCGGTCGAACAACGGCAGGTTGGGTTGTTGCTTCAACAGCCTGATGGTGGTAAACGTGGTGGGGTAGGCGAGCAACAGGGTGTCGTTTTGCATCTCATCCCAAATCATACGGTAAAGGTTGTTCCACCAGGCATCGAACCAGCAGGGTGCTTCCAGCCGGGCGTCATAATAATAGTTCCAGGTGGCAAGCGTGTTGCGTGCGCGCTGCAGCTCAGGTGTAAGATTGGACGAATCGGCCAGTTGCAGCATCAGCGGTAACACTTCTTCGGCTTTTATGCTGTAATTGTCGTTTTGCAGGTTCATCATGTCGGCTACCGTAATGCGGTTCATTTCCCTGAGCCGGGCATTTATCCGGCGGTTGCGGTACGCTTCATAACTGGTTGCCGTAATGTAGTAGGGGTAGGTGCTGTCGGCCGGATATTGGTTGGCCGATGAAACAAAAGCGCGTTCGGGGTTTTTATCCATGATGTTGTGCGCAAACGGAATGTATCCGCGTGGGGCCGATGATGACGTGCTGCCATCCAGTACAAACTTGCCCTCTTCTTTGGCGCGCACCGGAAACTTACCCTGAATGCGTATGGCAATATCTCCGCTTACTGAGGCAAAGATGAAATTTTGAGCCGGTGAGCTGTAGTGGTTTAAAGCCTGCATAAAGTCGTCATAATTCCGGGCGCGGTTCAGATAGTAAAAAGTCATAACCTCTTCCGACTCATCATGTGCTATCCAGCGGAATGCACAATGTTTAAGGTTATGACCGGGCTCATACTGCTCATCGTAGGGCACAGGCCCCCAGCGGGTATAGATTACCGTATCGGTAAAGGGTTCGTGGTTTCTTATTTTAATGGTCTCGATGCGTTTTTCGGCATTGACAGTCTGGCCATCCAGCAGGTATTGGCCGGCTTTGCTGTTAACAAAGTCAATGCGGTACCAGTCAACCAGGTCGCGCTGGGCGTTGGTAACACCCCATGCAATGGAGTCGTTGAATCCGATGATCACTCCCGGAGCGCCGGGCAACGATACTCCCATGGTGTTTACGTCAGGCCCATTCAGGTGAATGGCGTACCATATGCTGGGCAATGAGGTGGTGAGGTGCGGATCATTGCACAGCATCGGATGCCCGGTTACGGTTTTTGATCCGCCCACTGCCCAGTTGTTGCTGGCCATTATGGTTTCATCAGGCTGTTGCGGGCTGATGGCCTGCCGGCCGGCAGACCCATGCCGGGTTGTGCGGGCTGGTGCAGCGACAGGAGCTGGGGCCGGCCACTTGCCCGGTTTTTCCACTATGGCATCGCCTACCCCTTCATTGTCGGGGTATAACAGGTTCATCAGGTCACGACCAAACAACTGCAGGGCGTTGGTCATTTGCACATCTTTATCCCCCATATTCAGGGTTTGTGCCATGCTTCGCAACAACAGGGCAGCTTTAAGGTTGTTCCACGCTTCAGGTTCGTAATCCAGCAACTTATACTCCAGTGGCAGGTTACGGTAGGTTAGCGAGGCTATGTAGGCATTTACTCCACGGCTGTAGGCATCGAGCATGCTGCGCGCTGCAGGAATTTTTTCCATTCCCTTTAGTGCATTTTCGGCTGCAAACACCATACCCAGCCTGCGCTGCCTGCGGTCGTAGTTCAGGATGGCGTTATTCTTTCCGGCTCCAAGTATTTCGCTCAACCTTCCGGCTGCCGCGTGGGTCTGAAACTCCATTTGCCACAACCGGTGCAGGGCGGTAACATAACCCTGTGCCGCATACAGGTCGTTTTCGTGTGCAGCAAAAACATGCGGAATAAGCAGGCTATCCCATACCACGGTAACCTTGCCCTGCAGGCCGGGTATGCTGAGTTCTTCCGGAAGCTGCAGATGCCTGCTTCCGGCATTTTGCCAGAAGCCGTGAAAAGGGTCCAGGAACTTTCCGGGCGGCGGAATGCGCATGCTGCCGACCTGCCAGCTGCGGTTCAGGGCCCACAGTGTAAGGATGGTGAGAAGTGCCGGGATGATGTTGCGCAACCAGTTCATACTGCCGAAAGCTGAAACTTAATAAGATTTCCTAATTTTAGCCTCATTTTTACACGATAATGAAAAAAATTCTGTCGCGTTACCCGCGCAAGCACATCCTTAAACTAAAAAACCTGAAAGCCATTTTTTTCGATGTAGATGGTGTACTTACAGACGGAAAGATAATTTATGATGGCAGCGGACAGGAATGGAAAATCTTTGATGTGAAAGATGGCCTTATAGTGAGCCACCTGAAAAAAGCCGGCTTTATTTTGGGTGCTATTACCGGCAGGGAATCGGATGCCGTTTCACGGCGCATGCATGAACTGAAAGTGGATTTCTGCCATCAGGGTATTACCGATAAGGCCGACACCTGCCTGAAGCTCATGAAGCACTACAAACTCAAACCCAGGGAAGTGGCCTATATTGGCGATGACCTGAACGATCTGCCCGTATTTAAAGAGGTGGGCCTGGCTGTGTGCCCGGCCGACGCCCCCGTGTATGTCCGCCAAAAGGCCGATTTGGTTACCTTTGCAAAAGGTGGTCAGGGCGTATTTCGCGAAGTGGCCGACCTGGTGCTGGCTGTGCACGGTAAACTGGCAGTGTAATAAGACTGAAGCTGAATGGAAAAATTCAAAGAACCGGTTAAGATTACCGATGACATTGTGTTGGGAAAAGACCGCCTGGTGCTGTTTGCCGGGCCCTGCGCAGCCGAAAGTTTCGACCTCTGCATGGAAACAGGCACTCACTTAAAAGAACTATGCCGAAACCTAAACATAGACTATGTGTTTAAGGCATCGTTCGATAAGGCCAACCGCACCTCGGCCGGCTCATACCGGGGGCCGTCCATGCATCAGGGGCTGGAAATACTAAGCCGTGTGCGCAGCGAGCTAAAGGTTCCGGTAGTAACCGATGTGCACGAGTCGGCACAATGCGCAGAAGTGGCCACCGTAGCCGATGTGCTGCAAATACCGGCTTTTCTTTGCCGGCAAACCGACCTGCTTAAGGCCGCAGCCCGTACCGGTAAACCGGTAAAAATCAAAAAGGGACAGTTTATGGCACCCGAAGACATGAAATATGCAGTTGAAAAGGTGCGGGGAGAGGGCAACAACCGGGTGTTTCTTACCGAACGCGGTGTTAGCTTTGGTTACCATACTTTGGTTGTAGATATGCGGGCCCTGCCCGTTATGCGCCAGTTTACACCCGTGGTGTTTGATGTAACCCATTCCGTGCAGCTTCCCGGCGGAAAAGGAGGAACTTCGGGCGGGCAACGCGAGTTTGCCCCTTACCTGGCCCGCGCAGCTGCGGCCACCGGTGTAGATGGCTTTTTCATTGAAACACATCCCAATCCCGATAAGGCCCTGAGCGACGGACCAAATATGATTCCGCTGGCCAGGATGGGCGATTTTCTGGGGATGATTAAAGCCTTCTGGCAATTGCAATTTAACCTTGTTGCTGCCGGTTTGGATGCAAGGCAGAGTCCCTGAAGTTCAGTCCCGGTCTTAAATTTTTAACCAGGCCTGAGGCTTTTTTTTCTCAGAGACCTGCAGGAAAGCCAATTTCTGTTACTTTTGTCTTTAAAATCTATCTATTTAGTGGACTTTTCGTTAATCCATATCTTTGTGCTTACCATCCTGGCGTTGCTGGTGGTGGCCTTGTACCGTGAGTGGCTTAACCCGGCGCTTTCTTTCTTTCTGGCCGTGCTCGTGTTCCTGTTCTCAGGCATATTAACGCCGGCCGAAGCCCTGCACGGCCTGGCCAACGCCCAGGTTATTGTTATTTTTTTACTCATGCTCGTAACGGCCGGCATGCGCGAGCTGGCAGGTGATCGGTTTTTTCTGCATGTGTTTGCGCTAAACCTGACCCCACGCGCTTTCCTGCTCCGGCTTATGGTGGTTGTTTCATCGGTTTCGGCATTTTTAAATAACACGCCCATAGTGGCCTTTTTAATACCTTATGTACGCGAATGGGCAGCCCGCAAGGGTGTGCCGGCCTCCAAATTTCTTATACCCCTTTCTTATGCCACCATACTGGGAGGCATGATTACCGTACTGGGCACCTCTACCAACCTGGTTCTTGCCGGCCTGATGAACGATAAGGGCCTGACCCTGCCTTCGTTTACCGATTTTCTTTACCTGGGCCTGCTGGTAACCGTAAGCGGATGGCTTTATTTGTATTTCTGGGGATATAATCTACTGCCCGAATACCGCAGCCGGTTGGAAAATGTACAGCAAAACCGCAATGAGTATATTGTAGAAACCCGCCTGCTGCCCCACTCGCCCCTCGCAGGCAAGACCGTGAAGGAAGCCGGCCTTCGCAATCTTAAAGATCTGTTTCTGGTAGAAATCATCCGCCACCACGAGGTTATCTCTCCCGTGTCACCAAACGAGGTTTTAATGGCTAACGACCTGTTGTTCTTTTCCGGCAACACACAGGCTATATCCAGGCTGCTCTACTCGCACCAGGGTTTGGTAATGCCCGATCATCCTACCAACGGGTCGTTTAATTTTGTGGAAGCGGTAGTGCCGGCCAATTCCGACCTGATTGGCAAGCGTATCCGCGAGTCCGATTTTCGCAGGCGGTTCAATGCTTCTATCGTGGCCATACACCGCAACGGACGGAAGATGTCCGGCAAGCTGGGAGAAACCACCCTCTCCGGCGGTGACTTTCTTTTGCTGCTAACCGGTGAGCAACCGATTCCGCAAAATCAGCAAAGCCATTTGTACCTGTTGTCAAGGCCACAAAAATACAACGGACACCGCCCGGGCAGGCGCATTTTGCTGAGTGTTGCCGCCCTGGCGCTGCTCCTTGCCGGCATTACCGGCCTGCTTGAGTTGTTTACCGCAGCCATGGCCGCCCTGTGCCTGTTTGTTTTTAACCGGGTGTTAAGCTTTGAACAACTCAGGCAGAATCTTGACTTCAGCCTGTTGGTTATTCTTACCTCATCGCTGGCACTTGCTACTGTGCTGGATAAAACCGGTACGGCCGACCGGCTGGCGTATGTGTTGACGCACCTATCGTCGGAGACCGACGCCAGGTGGGGGCTGGTTATCCTGTTTACGTTTACCGTACTGTTAACGGCCATCATTACCAACGCGGCAGCTGTTTCCATTATGTTTCCTGTGGCTGTGTCGCTGGCAGAGCAACTTCAAATCAATCCATTACCCTACTGCATCGCCATAGCCTTTGCCGCCTCAGGCGACTTCATGACCCCAATTGGTTACCAAACCAACCTGATGGTCTATGGTCCGGGTGGCTACACCTTTCGCGACTTTGTGAAGGCCGGAACACCCTTAACGGTTATTTATTGCCTGTTGTGTATGGGTTTTATCATGTGGTATTACAAACTATAATATGGAGAGCAGTCATTTATATCCGGTTCATTCCGTAATCACCCCCCAAGAACGCGCGGGCAGTCTGGCGCAGCGTCCGTTGCTGATATGGTTTACCGGTCTGTCGGGCTCCGGAAAATCTACTTTGGCTGTACAGCTGGAGCGCGAGCTGTTTAGCCGCGGTTTCAAGGTTTATTTTCTGGATGGCGATGCCCTTCGCTCCGGCCTGAACCGCGATCTGGATTTTTCTGAACAGGGCAGACGCGAAAACCTTCGCAGAACGGCCGAAGTGTGTAAAATACTGCTCGACAGCGGCCTGGTGGTAATCAGCGCTTTTATTTCGCCCCTGCAGCGCGACCGCGAAACCGTACGCCAGGTGGCCGGACCTGCACGCTACTTTGAGGTTTTTGTCGATGCCCCGCTTGAAGTTTGCGAGCAACGCGACGTAAAAGGACTATATAAAAAAGCCCGCAAAGGAGAAATACAAAACTTTACCGGCATAGACTCGCCCTATGAAATACCTCAACACCCTGATTGTATTATACGCTCGGCCGAAACATCGGTGCAGCATAGCATTTCTGCATTATTGCCATTAATTATACCGAAGATAACCGTATGAGTACCTATTACCTTTCCCATCTGGATGAGCTGGAAGCCGAAGCCATATTTGTAATTCGCGAGGTGGTGGCCCAGTTTGAGAACCCCGCCCTATTGTTTTCGGGAGGTAAAGATTCGATTGTGCTGGCGTACCTCTCGCAAAAAGCATTCTACCCGGCGCGTATTCCCTTTCCGCTGGTGCATATCGATACAGGCCACAATTTTCCTGAAACCATAGCATATCGCGACTGGCTGGTGAAAGAACTGGGTGTTAAATTAATAGTAGGGTCGGTACAGGAAAGCATCGACAAGGGTCGCGTAAAAGAAGAAACCGGGTATTATGCCAGCCGCAATGCCCTGCAAACCGTAACCCTGCTCGACACCATTGAGCAATATAAATTTGACGCCGCCATGGGAGGTGCCCGAAGAGATGAAGAAAAAGCCAGGGCAAAAGAACGGTTCTTTAGCCACCGCGATGAGTTCGGACAGTGGGACCCCAAAAACCAGCGACCGGAACTATGGAACCTGTTTAACGGACGCAAGCACCCGGGTGAACATTTTCGCGTTTTTCCCATATCGAACTGGACCGAGCTCGATGTGTGGCAATACCTGCAGCGCGAAAATATACCGTTGCCTAAACTGTATTTTGCCCATGAGCGCCAGGTAATACTGCGCGATGGCGTGCTGCTTTCTGTTTCACCCTGGCTTAAACCCAAGCCTGGCGAACAGCCTGTTACCAAACGCGTACGCTTTCGTACCTGTGGCGATATGCCCATAACGGGTGCGATTGAATCGGATGCCGATTCGGTAGAAAAAATTATTGCTGAGATAGCCGCCTCGCGCAAAACCGAACGTGGCACACCGACCTATGACAAACGCGGTGAAACATCGATGGAAGACCGCAAAAAACAAGGATATTTTTAATGAAAGTTGCTACCTGCCTGTTCTGCACGTTATGCGCTGCCCTTCCGGCAACAGCCCAGCATGGAGCTTTGCCCGAATTGTGGAGCCGGTTTACAGTAAGTTTCCGGCAATCTGCAAAAACCAGGCATGATGTTGAATTACAATACAGAAGGCAACGGGCAGCCATACTTTTATCAAGCCGGTATGAACTTTATACTTTCAGGTGGTATATCCACTTCGCACGTCCCGGCTTCTTCGTGCAGCTTTCACCTGTTACCTTCTTTTACCGTAAATCATATGATGCGCAGGCGGTAGGTGAGTTCAGATGCATTCAGTTTATCGGAAAAAACTTTCATAAAAATAAATATCAAATCAGAACCGGACTGGAACAACGCTTTTTCCGTGGATCTGACGTCCATTTTGAAGAGCTGAGGTGGAGAACCCGGTTCCTTTTTTCTGCGCCTATAATCAATAACATGAACCTGATTATTTCAGATGAAATTTTTCTGCATGAAAGGTTGAGCGGGAGCAAAGTAAAGCTGTTCGACCAGAACCGGCTTAACCTCTCAACCACTGTAAAGTTTAAAAATCTTTTGTTTGAACCCGGATATTCGTTTCAAACACGATTGTTGCAGCCTAACCGGCCGAATAATTTTAATGTTGTTTATTGCAATGTTACCCTGCTAAGAAAAAATAAAGTATTGGCTTAGTGGGATAACCCATATTTATTCATAAAAAAAAATCTGATCTTGTGCTTTATGAACCAACTTTTAAGATTTACAACAGCAGGCAGTGTGGATGACGGCAAGAGCACACTGATAGGCAGGCTGTTGTACGACAGCAAAGCCATTTTTGAAGACCAACTCGAAGCCGTGCAGCAATCCAGCGTCCGTAAAGGCTTTGATTATGTTGACTTTTCACTGCTTACCGATGGCCTGAGGTCGGAGCGCGAACAGGGTATAACCATCGATGTGGCGTACCGGTACTTCTCAACACCCAGGCGCAAATTCATCATTGCCGATACCCCCGGGCACATTCAATACACGCGTAACATGGTAACGGGTGCTTCTACCGCCAACCTGGCACTTATATTAATTGATGCCCGCAAAGGCCTGGTAGAGCAAACCTATCGCCATTCTTTTATCGCTTCTCTGCTTAAAATACCGCATATCGTGGTGTGCGTTAACAAAATGGACCTGGTGGGATACAGCCAGGAGATTTTTGAAAAAATTACAGCCCATTACAGCGCGTTTTCATCTAAACTTGAAGTAAACGATATACAGTTTGTCCCCATCAGTGCCCTGCATGGCGATAACGTGGTGAACCGCTCTGAACACATGCCCTGGTACAGGGGGGCAACGCTTTTGCACATGTTGGAAACCGTGCACATCGGCAGCGACTACAATCATATTGATGCCCGTTTCCCCGTGCAGTACGTAATCCGTCCCCACACCCGCGAACATGCCGACTTCAGAGGTTATGCCGGCCGCATTGCCGGAGGCATCTTCCGCCCAGGTGATGAAGTATCCGTACTACCCAGCGGGTTTACTACCCGCATTAAAGCCGTGTACCTGGCCGACAGAAAGCTGGAAGAGGCTTTTGCGCCCATGTCGGTGGTGTTTACGCTGGAAGACGATATCGACATCAGCCGCGGCGACATGATATGCAAGCCCAACAACCAGCCGCAAACCTCGCAGGATCTGGATATGATGCTTTGCTGGATGAATGCCCAACCGGTAAACCTCAACAGCCGGTTTATGGTACGCCACACCACGCGCGAAGTGCGCGGCATATTAAAGGAAATTCAATACCGGCTGGATGTGAACACCCTGCAACGCACGGAGGGTGTTAACCAGTTAGCCATGAACGACCTGGCACGGGTAAAAATCCGTACCTCGCAACCGCTGCTGTTCGACAGCTACCGCAAAAACCGTATTACCGGCAGCCTTATTCTTGTTGACGAACACACCAACGAAACCGTAGCCGCAGGAATGATTGTGTAAAGCAGAAGGTAACGTTACCCTATACATGAACATCCAAAAACTTCTGGAAACAGCCCTGGAGGCTGCCCGCCTGGCCAGCCATGAAATTATGAAAGTCTATAACATGCATGGCCATGCCCTGCAGGCAGATAAAAAAGACGACAACTCGCCCCTAACCCTTGCCGACAAAAATTCTCATGGTGTTATTTCTGCCTGCCTTGGCACCACCGGCATCCCGGTTGTAAGCGAAGAAGGAAAAGATATACCCTACGCCGTGCGCTGCACCTGGGAATACCTCTGGATGGTCGATCCACTGGATGGCACCAAAGAGTTTCTTAACCGAAATGGTGAGTTTACGGTTAACATCGCGCTGGTACACAACGGGCAGCCGGTGCTGGGCGTGGTGGCGGTGCCCGAAGGCGGTGTGATGTATTACGGCGGAAAAGAAACGGGCGCCTATGTGATACGCGCGGGTCGAACCATTGCCCTGGCGCCACGCAGCCGGGCCAACATGCAGGCCAGCGGCATAAGGGTAGTGGCCTCGCGGTCGCACTTAAACGAAGAAACCCGCAGCTTTATTGAAGCACTCAACCAGCCGCAGTTGATTTCAAAAGGCAGCAGTCTGAAGTTTATGCTGTTGGCCGAGGGCAAGGCCGATGTGTATCCGCGGTATGCTCCTACCATGGAATGGGACACGGCAGCTGCACATGCAGTGGTACAGGGCGTAGGCTTAAAGGTAATCGAAAAAAACACCGGCCTGGAACTGCAATACAACAAGCCTGATCTGCTCAACCCGTATTTTATCTGTTTTTGATTTGCTATTGCGGCTGTGGCCGGCAAAGCCGCGGAATAGCAAAGCAGAACTCGGGTTACCGCGCCCCTGCGCAGTACCTGGCTTTGTCCGTTGCGGGTTAATCCGCTATTTTAGCCCCCTCAATTTTCACAATGGCCAAAAAACAACGCGTACTCATAACCGGTGCTGCCGGATTTCTGGGCTCACACCTGTGCGACCGCTTCCTGAAGGAGAACTTCCATGTAATTGGCATGGATAACCTGATAACAGGCGACCTGCGCAACATTGAGCACCTTTTTAAACACCCCGACTTTGAATTTTACCACCACGATGTAACCAAATACGTGCACATTCCCGGTGAACTGCACTACATTCTGCATTTTGCCTCGCCGGCCAGCCCGATAGATTATCTTAAAATACCCATCCAGACGTTAAAGGTGGGTTCCCTGGGTACCCACAACCTGCTGGGTCTGGCCCGGCTTAAAAAGTGCCGCATTCTGGTGGCATCCACTTCAGAAGTGTATGGCGACCCGCTGGTACATCCGCAGCCCGAAGAGTATTACGGCAATGTAAATCCTATTGGTCCGCGGGGCGTGTACGATGAGGCCAAGCGTTTTCAGGAAGCCATTACCATGGCGTATCACCGCTTTCATGGCCTGGACACGCGCATCGTGCGCATTTTCAACACCTATGGACCGCGCATGCGCCTTAATGACGGGCGCGTACTGCCGGCCTTTATCGGGCAGGCCCTTCGCGGTGAAGACCTTACCGTATTTGGCGATGGCACCCAGACCCGGTCGTTTTGTTATGTAGATGATCAGGTGGAGGGAATATTCCGACTGCTCATGTCCGATTATCCCTACCCGGTAAACATTGGCAATCCCGAAGAAGTATCCATCCTGGAATTTGCGCAGGAAATCATCCGGCTTACCGGCACGCAACAGAAGGTAGTATTTAAGCCACTTCCGCAGGACGATCCCAAACAACGCCAGCCCGACATTTCGCTGGCCCGCAAAATACTGGCATGGGAGCCGCGTGTGCCGCGGGCCGAGGGTTTGCGCATCACCTACGAATATTTCCGCAATCTGCCAAAAGAGGTGTTATACGAAAGAGAGTACCGCAATTTTGAGAGATATATTAATTAGCCTGCGGTATGGATAAAATAAAATTTTCGGTTATAGGATTTGGCCATATTGGCAGGCGGCACGCTACCATTCTGCGGGGTTTGCCCGATGCCGAGCTGATAGCTGTGGCCGACACCAACCCGGCAAAGAAAGAAGACCTGCTTTATCCGGCAGGAGTGGCATTTTTCGAAACAGCCGCGCATATGCTCGAATCGGGCAAGGGCGGTGATGTGGTGTGTGTGTGCACGCCTAACGGCCTGCACGAACAACACGCGCTGGCGGCCCTTCAGCACAGGTGCCATGTAATAATTGAAAAGCCCATGGCCCTTTCGCGTGCAGCCTGCGAGCGCATTATCGAAAAATCGCTTCAGGTAGGCCGGCACGTTTTTGTGGTAAAACAAAACCGGTACAGCCCTCCAATAAAGTGGCTAAAACAAATTGTAGATCAGGGCATACTGGGCAACATCCTTATGGTAAACCTTATTTGCCTCTGGAACCGCGATGAACGGTACTACCTGCCCGGCACCTGGAAAGGAACACGCGAACTGGACGGAGGCACCCTCTTTACGCAATTTAGCCACTTTATTGATGTAATGTACTGGATTTTCGGTGACGTGCGCGACATTCAGGCACGGCTCGAAAACTTTACCCACCGCCATAACACCCAGTTTGAAGATTCGGGCGTGGTAAACTTTGTATTTGAAAGGGGCGGCATAGGATCGCTTCAGTTTTCCACATCCGTATGGGACACAAACATGGAAAGCTCCATAACGGTGGTGGGAACCCGCGGATCGGTGAAGATTGGCGGCCAGTACATGAACAAGGTGGAGTACTGCCATATTTCAGGCTACACCATGCCGGTGCTGGAAGAAACCAATCCACCCAACGATTACGGGCCCTTCAGAGGCAGTGCCGCCAACCATCAGTATGTGTTTCAGAATGTAATCAATACCCTGCGGGGCAGCGAAACCATGACCACCAACGCCATGGAAGGACTGAAGGTAGTGGATATTATTGAACGCATATACCGGTTCAGAAATGGATAAGGAATACTTTGCACACCCTACTGCCGTAATTGATGATGGTTGCGTAATCGGAAAAGGCACCCGTATATGGCACTTTAGCCATATTATGACCGGCTGTGTAATAGGCCAAAACTGTAACTTAGGTCAAAATGTAGTAGTATCGCCTCAGGTGGTGCTGGGCAATAATGTAAAGGTGCAGAATAACGTTTCCATTTACACGGGCGTGATCTGCGAAGATGATGTGTTTCTTGGTCCTTCCATGGTTTTTACCAATGTCATCAATCCGCGCAGTGCAGTAAACCGGCGGTCGGAATACCGCAAAACCATCGTGCGCAAAGGCGCTACCATTGGCGCCAACGCCACCATTGTATGCGGCATAGAAATAGGCAGGTTTGCCTTTATTGGTGCGGGCGCCGTGGTAACCCGAAATGTGCCGCCCTATGCCCTGGTGGTGGGTAACCCTGCCCGGCAAACGGGCTGGATGAGCGAATACGGCCATAAGCTGAAATTCAACAACGAGGGGTATGCGGTTTGCCCGGAAAGCGGAGAACGCTACCGCCTCAGTAACGGAGCAGTAGAAAAGCTGGTATGAAACCTATACAGATGGTTGACCTTCAGGGTCAGTATGAGGCTATAAAGGAGGAAATTGATGCAGGCATTGAACAGGTAATCCGGAGCGCCCGGTTTATCAACGGGCCGGAGGTGGCGCTTTTTGAGCAGGAACTGGCGACCTACCTGCAGGTACCACATGTTATCGGCTGCGCCAACGGTACCGATGCCCTGCAAATTGCCCTCATGGCACTCAACCTGCCCCCTGAAAGCGAAGTTATTGTGCCCGCTTTTAATTATGTGGCCGCAGCCGAAGTGGTGGCCCTGCTGGGCCTGAGGCTGGTATTTGCCGATGTACATCCCCGTTATTTTACGATTGACCCGGATGACGTTCGGAAACGCATAACGCCCAAAACACGCGCTATCATAGTGGTGCACTTGTTCGGGCAGGGGGCGCCCATGGAACCCCTTATGGAACTGGCCGGTGCACACGGCATATATATTATTGAAGACAATGCCCAGTCTATTGGTGCCGATTATGTATTTTTCAATGGTAAACAAATGAAACTTGGCACCATCGGGCACATCGGTACTACCTCGTTCTTTCCGAGCAAAAACTTAGGCTGCTATGGCGATGAGGGAGCCATTATGACCCGCGATGAAAAGCTGGCATCGGCCATGCGAAGCATAGCTGCACATGGGCAGTCGAAGAAATATCACTACGGGCGCATTGGAATAAATTCACGGCTCGACACCCTGCAGGCGGCTGTACTGCTACCGAAGCTCGTGCGGTTAAACGAATACATTAGGCGAAGGCAGGAAGCTGCAGCGTTTTACGACCACCAGCTGGCTGAACTGGAATGGCTTGCCCTGCCGGCGCGTGCCCCATACAGCACGCATGTGTTTCATCAGTACACGGTTCAGGTTACGGGCAAAGACCGGGGCCGGCTGGCTGATTTCCTGGCGGGCAAGGGCATCCCCACCATGGTCTATTATCCGGTGGCCCTTCACCAGGCTGAGGCCTATAAAGGCATGTGCGGCTATGCATTGCCCGTAGCTGAGCAGCTAACCGCATCGGTGCTCTCGCTGCCCATGCATACCGAGCTAACCGGGGAGCAGTTGGGGTATATATGCTCGTGGATTAAAAAGTTTTAAAATATTTGTATGCTTTACCGTTCACTACATGTTGCTTATCTGTAAGTTTATAGTATGAAAAACTGTTTATATATTCTGGTGCTTTTTGCCATGATTCAGGGATGTGTTCCGAACAGAAAAATACAATACCTGCAAAAAAACGATGTGAATGTTAAGCGTGTTCCGGTCGATACGGTATTGCGAACCTACACATTAAATATCAGGGAATATAAAATACAGCCTCTTGATATACTTGATATCAGGGTGGAAAGTCTTACTGAAAAGGATTTTGACTTTATGGAGCGGCTGTATCCGCTGCAGCAACGCACCGGTGCACAGGCTCAGAATATATTGCTTAACGGGTTTATGGTTAATAATTCCGGGGAAATAGAATTTCCAGTGCTGGGTAAGTTAAAGTTTAGCGAATTAACAGTTTTTGAAGCAGAAAGAATGTTGCAGGAAGCACTGAAGCCGTACCTGAATAATCCGGTTGTCCGGATTCGGTTGCTAAACTTTCGGTTTACCGTTTTAGGCGAAGTGAACCAGGAAACCCAGGTGGTATCAATGAACACCAGGGTTACCATGGCTGAGGCCATAGCTCTTGCCGGAGGACTAACCGATTTAGCCGATCGTTCTGAAATAAAGGTTATCAGGCAACGGGGTAGCCAGTCGGAGGTATTCTATCTCGATTTACTTGATGAAGAAGTAATACAATCTGACCGGTATTATGTTCAGCAGAATGACGTTATTGTTGTACCGCCTCTTAGGCAGCGGCCGTTCCGGAAATACTGGTCAGAAAATCTGGCACTTGTTCTTTCGACATTGTCTGTAATTTTGCTTGTAGTTAACTTAACCAGATAACACGCTTGGAAAACAAAACGTCAAACGGAAAAACTCTTGCTGTGCTGTAATCACAGGATTCGGGCAGTAGTCTTCAGCTAAACTTTAAACGTATTTTTGCCAGGGCACTTGAGTTTTGGTATGTTATTCTGTTAAGCATTCTGGCAGCCATTACCGGGGCTTATCTGTACAACCGGTATGCTACGCCGGTATATTCAATAGGAGCATCTATTATTATACGCGAGGGCAATGAAAACGCGGCAGCCGAGTTTCTTTATAAAAGCAATCCATTGGTTAACCCATACAGGAATTTCTATAATGAAATCTACATTATGAAATCCTATCCGCTTATTCAGCGCGTTGTGGAAAACCTGAAGTTGCATATTTCCTGGTTCAAGGAGGGTGATATTAAAACCTCTGAAATATATTCCCGTAATTTTCCGGTTGAGATAAAAGAAGAATCCAGGTTAGCCAACGGGCAAACGCTGCGCTTTGAGTTCAAACCCATTGATGAAAACAATTTTACGGTTGAGCTCTTATCCGAAACAGAAGATGTGAAAAACCCGGTTCGCGAAGCCCGCTATGATGAACCCCTTGATTTTGGAATAGCTACCATTACCTTTTCGCGTAAGGCAGCAATTCCCGATTCCTGGAAGGACAGGATTTTTTTGGTGGTGGTAAGAACTCCGGAGGAGGTGGCAAAAGCCTATAGTACACGCCTTTCTGCCACCTGGGCTGAAGCAGGTGCATCAGTGGTAAACCTGGAGTTAAAGGGAACTTTACCTGAAAAAGAGATAACCTTTTTAACGGAGTATATCAGGCAATACCAGCTTTATGATCTGGAAAAGAAAAATGAGGTAGCAAGCCGGGCTATTGCTTTTCTTGATGAACAGCTTTTTGTAATAGGCGACTCACTCAGGTATTTTGACAGACAAATTCAGGGATTTAAACAAAATTTTGTAAGCGAAGATTTTTCTTCTGAATCACAGCGGCTGTTAAACCAGTTGCAGGAATTGGAAGTTCAGCGTGCGCAGATTTTACTACAAGGAAATTATTTAAACTACCTTGAAAATTATTTAACCGATGGAGATGGATTCGATCAGATTGTTCCTCCATCAGTTCTTGGAATTAATGACAATCTTCTGTCCGGACTTATTCAGAAACTAACCGAGCTGCAGTTTAGCCTCCGGCTGCTGGGTCAGTACCAGTCTGATAAAAATCCAATGGTAATTGAACAGCGGCATAAAATCAGCCAACTTAAAAACGACATCCTGGAAGGTATACGCTCTATACGAAGCGGACATAACATAAATCTGAACTTTCTGGAAAAACAAATACGCGATGTAGAAAAAAATCTGGATCGTATTCCTGTAACTGAAAGGGAGCTGCTGAATATTAAACGCAACTATTCCATCAGGGAAAATCTTTACCTTTTCCTTATGCAGAAAAGGGCCGAAGCGGGCATTTCCAGGGCCTCTACTAGCGATATTGTGGTGGTTAATCCGCCTACCCGCAGGGGAGGAGCTATTTCTCCCAGGCCGATTCAAAACTACGCAATAGCTTTTGCGGGTGGTATTTTGCTGCCGTTTGTTATTTTCCTGTTACTGGAAATTTTTAATGTGCGCGTACAATCCAGAGAAGATGTGGAACAACTTACTAGCATTCCCTTAATTGGCGGAATAGGCCATTGGGGAAAAGTTGAAAATAATCTGGTGGTTTACCGCAATCCCAAATCAGCTATTGCCGAAGCCTTTCGTGCCCTGCGTACTAATCTTAGTTATTTTATCCGAGACACGGAGAAAAGTATTGTGGTAATTACCTCATCAATAAGTGGCGAAGGGAAAACCTTTACAACTGTAAATCTGGCTACCGTTATTGCCTTTTCCGGAAAGAAAGTACTGGTAATTGGCGCGGATATGAGACGGCCCAAAATTTTTACTGAATTTAACTTAAAAAACGACATCGGTTTAAGTACCTATCTTTCCGGCATGACCGATGATCCTTTTGCTGTGGTTCAACCTACACTTATTGAAAATCTGGATATTGTTAGCGGAGGACCTGTGCCTCCTAATCCGAGCGAGCTTTTGCTGCTGCCCAGGGTAAAAACCCTTATTGATGCTTTTTTAACCCAGTATGACTACATATTGTTTGACACACCTCCCGTCGGACTGGTTAGCGATGCCTTTTCCATTATACCGTATGCCCATCATACTCTGTTTATGGTAAGACAGAATTATACGCCCCGGGTATATCTTAAAGATCTGGAAGGGTTTTTCAGTCAACGCGGCTTAACTCAAATCAGTATTTTATTTAATGATATCAAGCGTACGGGGCCGGGGTACGGCTATGGCTATGGCTACGGTTATGGTTATGGCTATGGTTACGGCTATGGTTATGGCTATTCTGGCTACAAAAAAACCGAGGGATCTCCTTATTTTGAGTAGAACATGAAAGGTACGGGGGAGGGGAGTTCGGTTTTTTCCGGTGCACTATGGCTGCTTTCAGGATCGGCCGCCCAATCGGTGCTGAAGGCAGTGGTTACTGCAATTCTTGCGCGCTTATTGTCTCCTGAAGATTTTGGATTGGTGGCTGCAGCCATGGCAGTGATTGCACTGGTAAATATGATAAACGGAGCGGGCACCGGATCTTTTCTTGTGCAAAAATCAGAAGTTACAGATGACCACTATCATACGGTTTTTTCTTACAGTATCCTGGCCGGTGCCCTTTCGGCTGGTTTGGTGTTACTGCTCAGGCATTGGATTGCCGCATTCTTTAATATGCCCCGGTTAAGTACTGTAATAACGCTTTTGGTTTTAATCTTTCTGTTTCAGTCCTTATACCGGGTTTCGTACACTTACCTGCAGCGCAACATGATGTTCCGCGAAATGGCAGGCCTTGATTTGCTGTCATACCTGGTTGCCTACGGCGTGCTGGGAACAGGGCTGGCTTATGCCGGTTATGGCGTCTGGGCGCTGGCTATTGCTGCAGTTGCACAATCGTTCTTTTTTTCTGTTTTGTTGTTTTGGCGGGTCCCTCTGAAATTGAAGTTTTTGATTAAAAAAGACATTTTGAAAGAAGCAACAGTTACTGGAAGCGGATTTTCGGCCATTAACCTGCTGGCTTACGCAGCCCGCCAGGGCGATTACTGGATTGTAGGCAACATGCTGGGAGCAGCGTCTTTGGGGTATTACAGCCGCGCTTTTAGTTTAATGACGGCCCCCCATAGCATAATGGGTTCTGCTTTGAATAAGGTGTTGTTTGCCAAATTCGCACGGCTGCAGCATGAAAGTGAAAAACTCAGACTTACCCTTAAGCGAACCGTTGCCCTTATTTTCTTTTTGGGCATTCCGCTTTCGGCTTTTTTTATTCTGCTGGCTCCGGAGCTGGTATTGCTGCTACTTGGCCCTGACTGGAAAAATACTGTCCTCCCGCTTCAAATTCTGTCGGTGGCTCTTGTTGCCAAAACCTCCGTAGGTTTATTGGCAAATTACCTGTTGGGGCAGGGTTTACTAAAAAGTGGGTTTAAAATTTATTTACTGTACAGCTTGCTTATTGTTGCCGGGGCGATAACCGGCGTGGCAAGTACCCGTGACACGAGCAACAGCGGCCGTTGCTGTTTCCATTTTCAACGCTCCTGCGCCGCACTCATGCGGAAACCAGAGAGAAGCTATCCCCTGGACTCGGTACGTGCACCTGTTCGATGCCCTGCTCGCGCAGCGTTGCGGCCAGGGCGTCCGCCGCCCCTGTCTCGCCGTGCACGACGAAGACCTGCTTCAGGCTGTCACGAGTCTGGCTTATCCACCACACGAGGTCGTTGCGGTCGGCGTGGGCGCTGAACCCGTTGATAGTCTCGACATCTGCCCGTACGCGATGCTCCTCGCCGAAGATGCGCACCACCTTTTGCCCCATCTGCAGCCGACGCCCCAGGGTGTTTTCGGCCTGGAAGCTGACCAGCATCACCGTGTTGTTAGGGTCGCCGATGCCATGCCTGAGATGATGGAGCACGCGTCCCCCTTCGCACGAACGGTGACCTGAGATCGTTCAGTTTTTTGGAGTCCTCCACGTCGCGTACGTAGTGCAGGCGGCGAAAGCCAAAGGGGTCCTCGTTCGCTCGCATGAGATCCACCGTCTCCCGATCGAAGCATTCCGGGTGGAGGCGAAAGACATCGGTGGCATCCATAGCCAGCGGACTATCCACATACACCGGTACATCGGCCAGGACGGATGCCAGCGAATGGCGGTGGAGGGTGTAGACAAGCTCCTGCGTGCGCCCGACGGCGAAGGCAGCAATAATGACGCGCCCGCGACGCGCGGCTGTGGCGTTGATGACACGCAGAAGGCGAGCTTCGGCGGCATCAAGCGGCTCGTGGTCCTGATCGGCGTAGGTGCTCTCGGTGATCAGATAGTCCACACCTGTGACGACCGAGGGATCCTTCAGGATGGGAGTGTTACGCCGCCCCAGATCGCCCGTGAACGCCAGGCGCACAGTATGCTTGCCCTCGGTTATCTCCAAGACGACGATGGCGGAGCCAAGGATGTGGCCGGCGTCCAGGTCTCTTTGGGCAAGCACTTCAACACCTTCTTTGCCGGAGTGATTGGGCGCAAAGAGCTTGCCGCGAGCGCCAACAGCACCGGTTTGGTGTTCGGTGGGGCCTGCACCGTTGAAG
>FWPU01002289.1_pt1 | contig 53678 bp, 66 predicted proteins | sample 2228361 | NCBI WGS metagenome assembly FWPU01 (sample SAMEA103939777, study PRJEB20133) | metagenome | reverse complement strand
TGTACCAATGGCAGCATTAGGCGCAAAACTGAATACTTGGACATACAGATGGATGGCCGCGTGGAGCAAGTGGGACTAAACCTCCCCCCCCTTTTTCCTTTTCTTTTTAATTTTTCCACGACCCAGCGGACGCTACTAAGAAAAAATCAAGATGCTTGAAGCGCAATTGGCTTTAGATGATATTTTTGACGGCATAGCGACAAAGCTTGACGTGCGGCAGTTCCGCCCACAAGATGTTCCTTCTGAAATAAAACAGAGCATCTTTGAAGCTGCAAGGCTAATGGGCAGCGGCATTAACACCCAACACTGGTGGTTTATCGTAGTGGAGTGCAAGGATCAGCTCAAAAAGCTTGCCGAAGATAGCACAAGTAGACAGTGGGTTGCCGAGGCCAACTTTGCAATCATTGTCCTTACGAACCCAAAGCACAAATTCCATATGATTGACGCAGGGAGATGCTGCAGGACAACGCAGTTGGCCGCCTGGAATCGCGGAGTCGCTTTAGGATTGTTCGCGGACATAAAGGAGGACAAGCTTCGAAATGATTTTGGAATTCCAAAAGAGCTCAATATTGCAGTTGTAATAGGCTTTGGATTATCCTGCAGGCAAGTTGACAGGCAGGAGAAAGGATCGCGTGCTGCTTGGCGAGCTGGTCCACTATGGAAAATACGGTAACCCAATGACTTCATGAATGACTGCCGGTAGCTAGAACAAGCAACTAGAGCTTTGGGAGAATCTTTATCTTCGGCATTTGCCTAATGATGTTATGGCCGACTCGGTCATGAGCTACGCCATAGCCGCTGGCATCTTTGCCTTCCTCACAGCCATACTGTTTGGCACAAGGGCGGCAAGGAAGCGTCATGGCGAGGTACCGACGGAGAGCTCGCACGTAGAAGCTGCCTGATGCGGTCACCGTGTTGCATTTGTTTTGTGGACCCTTCAGAAGCAGTAGAGCTGTACAAAATAGAGTGGGGTCGGCCGGATTCGAACCAGCGGCCTCCAGCGCCCAAGGCTGGCATCATACCAAGCTAGACAACGACCCCGACGAAGAGCTTGCCTGTCAGGCGCAATTTTAACCTTGGCGAGAAATCCTGCATGCTCTAACAATTTAGGTGAAAGCGAGCGTCAGATATTTTAGTTACTTACCTTTCATCATAAGGCAAGCTTGATTAATAGAAGGACATGATGAGATGCCACAAGTTCAGACTATATCCAAAAGAGCATCAATTCAAAATCTTGAATGACACCATTGAAACATGCAGACATCTCTACAATAACTCGCTTGGAGAAAGGAGTGCAGGTTGGGGCATTGGATATTGGGAGCAGCAAAATCTACTTCAAGAAAGCGAGATAACAAATATTACAAACAGGTACACAGCCAAGTACTGCAGGATGTTCTACAGAGATTAGATAAGGCATATCAGGCATATTTCAAAAAATAAAGAAATATCCTAGGTTCAAACGAAGAGAGAAGTCACCTCTTTCACATATCCGCAGTATGGCGGCTTCGCATTAGGGATAACAAGCTGGTATTATCACACATCGGTACAATTAGGTTCAAGATGCATAGAATTCCTCTTGGTACACTGAAAAGATGTACTATCATTCGTGACGTTGATCAATGGTATGCTTGTATAACTACTGACGATAATGTTAAAAAATCTATCAAGATCGATGTAACAAATCTGTCGGAATCGATGTTGGCTTGTCGACCTGGTTGACGCTCAGCGACGGCAAGTAATTCAAAATACACTAAATGTCAGAGCTCATGCGAAGAAGATCAAGAAGCCCCTGCTGAATCTTGCAAGGAAAAAGAAGGGTTCTAAGAACAGAGAGAAGACAAGAAAGCGCGGTGGACAGGTAATTGTTGTCAATCCAAATGGCACGTCGCAGAAATGCTCAAGATGCGGGGTGGTTGCAGAAAAGAAGCTTGGCCTTGACGTACGTATGTTTGAATGTTATAGCTGTGGGATGGTCATAGATCGTGACCTGAATGCGGCCAAGAACATTCTAAAATTGGGTCTGTTCTAGGCCCATGCTGAGGCAGAACCGCGACTTATCAAACGAATAAGCAAGTTCCGCCTAGGAAGCAAGAAGCTCGCACCTATAGGCGCGGGTAGTTCTTCACCTTAATGAACAAACTGGAACAGATTCTTTCTTGCCTTGCGGAGCTTGCCAATTATTGGTATCGGGTAGCCACAGTTCTTGCAGCAGTTGTTGCCATCAAGGTTCCATGACTCGATGGCAAAGCCATAGCGCCCAACGACGAGGCTCTTACATTCCGGGCAGTATGTATCTTCAAGCGGGTGCCCTGGGACGTTGCCAAGGTACGCGTATTTCAGACCTTCCTGCTTGGCTATCGCATGGTGCTTCTCCAGTGTCTCGACAGGCGTGTTACCAAATTCCATCATTTTGTAGTCAGGGTGGAACCGCAGAAAGTGAATTGGCGTGTCCGGCCCAAGCTCGTCATGCACAAACCTGCATAGCTTTCTTGCAGCTTCCAGATCGTCGCCCACCTGTGGCACGACAAGATCGGTGATCTCGACGTGGATCTTTGTCTTGTCGCGGATTTCTTTGAGCGTCTGAAAGATCGGATCTGAGCCAGGTATGCCGATGTAGCGTCTGACAAATTTCTGCTCGCCGTTTCCCTTGAAATCAACAGTGATGCAGTCGAGGAACTGACTCATCATGCCGACGGACTCTGGCGTATCGTAGCCGTTTGAAACAAAGATGTTGAATATGCCGTGCTTGTGCGCCTCAATTCCGCAATCGCGCGCGAACTCGATAAAGATGGAGGGCTCGTTGTAGGTGTAGGCTATGCCTTGCGAGCCGTAGCGAGCAGCAGTCTCGGCCACCTGTTCCGGCGTCATTTCTGCGCCTTCCACCTTGCGCCTCTGCGAAATGTCATAGTTCTGGCAGTACTGGCAGAGCCAATTGCAACCAGTCGTAGAAATTGAAAATATGTCCGTGCCTGGCATATAGTGGGTCACCGGCTTTTTTTCAATTGGATCGATATGGCCGGCAATGACTCGGCCGTAAACGAACAGCCTCAGCTTGTTGTTCACCACTCCTCTTATGCCGCAAAGGCCAACCTTGCCTTCCGGTATTTCACAGAGCCGAGCGCACGCTGTGCACCTGACCCTGCCGTTTGGCAATGCTGTAAAAAGCTCGGCATCCTTGCCGGGCACATTCGTCTGCATGAACATGATGTACGCGTTTTAATCTTATAAATCCTCAGGAGGGTTCTCAGGCAGCTACTCGCATCAGCTCTACCTCGTTTGATCTGCCCTTGATCTCTGTTGGCTCGGTGTAGTCGTGCTTGCCCCACGACACGCGAATGTCCGCGTAAAGCTTTTGGGTGCCTGAATCAAGGTCGTTCCCGCTCAGCTCGATGACCTTGTTGACGTCAAACAGCAGCGATCTTGCTTCCTCTTCTGTCAGCGGGTAGAACGGCGCGTCATCCTTGACTATCGACACCCAGATCCTATACGGTATCTTGGGGTTGCGTGTCCAGAACAGGGCAGCCTTCCTCACAAATTTTATCGGCATGACAGTCCTTCTTCCGGATTTCAGGTCGACTTCAATCGTCATCCTAAAGCCGTTGTCGTGCTTGTTATAAGCGCGTTCCCAATTTTTCTGGCTAAATACTTCTCTTATCGCGCCCTCTATCTTGAAGCTCAGGCTCAAAGTGAGCGGCTGGCCGGACTTGACGCTGTCCTGTGACTTTGTAAGTGATGCGCTGGCGATGAAACTGTTATCTGCCATTTGTCCAGATGGTATCATTTATATCCTCAATAAGTAGTTGTCTGTATGACGCATGCTTGCAGAAATTGTCGATGTCAAGGATAACGCGATTGAGCTAAAAATACGTGAAGAGGATATTTCTATTCTATACATTATCCAGCATGAATTGCTAAAGGAAAAGAGCGTGGACTTTGCCGGCGTCATCCAAAAGCACCCGCTGACAAAGGAATACCAGATGAGAGTGGTTACAAAGAGAAAGGACCCGATGGAAGTCATTCAGGACACATCTTCTTCTGCACAAGAATATTCCAAGGACGTGGTCAGCATGATCAAGTCCGCCCTCAAAAAGTAATGGAGGTTTTTTCCACCTTGCGTTTTTGTCCAAAGTGTGAGACGCGCCTGAGGCCCGCACCCGACGAAGAGATGGTAGAATGCCCCAAATGCGGCTTCAAGGCCAAGAAAGGCAAGCAAGAAAAGAACGCAACAACCAAACAAGAGAACAAGAAGACAACAACAGGCTCGGACGCTTCGCTCAAGGTGATGGAAGGAGACAGCGTCGAAGCGCTTCCGACCACCAACATCGAGTGCCCGCAGTGCGGGAACGGCACAGCGTTCTGGTGGATGCTCCAGACAAGGTCGGCAGACGAAGCCACCACACAGTTCTACAGGTGCACAAAGTGCAGCCACACGTGGCGCAACTACGCCTAGCCTAGCCGCCGATATCTTTAAAATGCTATGGAGCTGCCAAATAGGATAATTTGGTATTTGTAGCTAGGAGCAAGTCGCCTGAAGAATGGAAGGCCGTGGCATCCGCGATCTCAACCCTTGTTGACGAGGCAACGTTTGAAGCGGCCGCAGAAGGCATTTCTTTTAGAGGCATGGACCCGTCCCATATTGCGCTTATAGACATACACTGGCCTAACCACGCGTTTGAAAAGTACGAATGCGACAGCTTGGTCAAATTCGGCATCAGGGTAGACGAGTTTTCAAAGCTGATAAAAAGGGCGGACAAGAAGGACGCGATTGAAATCAGCTTGGGCGATGACAGCATGCTGCATGTAAAGATGTCAAACGGCTACAAGCGTGAATACAAGACGCGCCTGATAGAAAGCTCGGCCAGCTCTACCCCGCTGCCAAAGCTCAACTTTAATTCAAAAGCAGTGCTCACGGCCACGGCGTTTGACAAGGTGCTATCCGACGTCCAAGTGGTTTCTGAGTACATCTCAATTGAAAGCAAGTCGGGCAGGATCAACTTTTCAGGCAGGGGCGACTCTGGCGAGGCCGACATCTCGCTTGAAGCAGGTAACGAGGGTCTGGAAGAGCTGGCAGTCAAGGAGGAGAGCAAGGCCACCTACAGCCTCGACTACCTGTCAAAAATAACCAAGGCTGTAATATCGATGGGCGGCTCGGTGGCTGCAGAGTATTCGAGCAAGATGCCGCTCAGGCTAGAGTTCAAGATAGCCAACGTTGGCAGGATACACTTCTATCTGGCACCCCGGGTTCAGGATTAGCATATGCGCCTTGTAATGAAGTTTGGCGGAACTGCGGTGGATTCCCCAGACAAAGTCAGGCACGTGGCGCAGCTGGTAAAATCACATAAGAAGGGCAACAACAGCAACGAGATCGTATGTGTTGTTTCCGCGGTACGCGGCATGACCGATGGCCTGCTGTCCATAGCAGACAGCGTCAGGCGCGGCGACAAGACATCGATAGACGAGTTCGTGAGCAAGTCGGCCAAGATCCACACCGACATTGCCGAGGGCGCGATCTCTGACAAGAAGCTGAAAAGCGAGGCTGTCGCCGCCGTGAAAAAGGTAATCAGCGAGCTGAAAGACGTGCTTGGAGGTATAGTGCTCTTGGGAGAGGTCACGCCCAAGTCGCTTGACTACCTGATGTCATTTGGCGAGCGCCTTTCGACGCCCATCGTGTCATTTGCGCTGCAGGACATTGGGATCAGATCTGAGTACCTGACAGGCAAGGAGGCTGGCGTATTGACAGACGGCAACTTTGGCGAGGCCCGGCCCCTGATGGATACGACGAAGCTGCGGGTGAGCCACAAGCTGGAGCCGATGCTCAAGCAGGACACTGTGCCTGTTGTCACGGGTTTTATTGGCGCCGATCAGTATGGAAATATAACTACCATTGGCCGCGGTGGCTCGGACTATACTGCCACCATAATCGCCGCAAGCATCGGCGCGGAAGAGGTGTGGCTATGGAGCGACGTTGATGGGCTCATGACCGCAGATCCGAAAATAGTAAAGGACGCACAGGTGCTCAAGGAAGTGTCGTTTGCGGAAGCTATGGAAATGGCGCTCTTTGGGGCAAAGTACATGCACCCGCGCGCATTGGAACCGGTGATCGATACCAAGATCCCGATCAGGATCAGAAACACGTTCAACACAAAGCATGCCGGCACCGTCATCACCCAGAACCCTGGCAGGGAGTCGCAGAAAATAGTCAAGTCGGTAAGCGCGATACGTCATACCGCTCTTATTGACGTGAGCGGGGGCGGGATGGTAGGCGCCCCGGGCACTGCAGCCAAGATATTCGATACTCTGGCCAAGAACCGGGTCAACATCATGATGATATCGCAGAGCCCGTCGGAATCGAGCATTTCCATGGTTGTCAGGAAGAGCGACCTTGACAAGGCCACTACAACGCTGGAGCTCAGTCTGCTTGGCAAGGTGATCAAGCAGATAAACGTAAACGACGACGTAGCGGTTATTGCAGTGGTGGGCTCGGGAATGCGCGGCATCAAGGGGGTCGCGGCCAAAGTGTTTGGAGCTGTGGCAAAGCGTGGCGTAAACGTCATAATGATAGCGCAGGGCTCGTCAGAGCTTAACCTTGCGTTCGTGGTCAACGACAGCGACTGCGAACAGGCAGTCAGGGCGCTGCATGACGAGTTTGAGCTTGCCCGAGCTGCGGGAAAAGGATAAATGGCATCTCGTCAATCCCAACGTTGCAAACATGAGCGGTAACAAGGGCAAGCTGTACGTAGTCGGTGTGGGGCCTGGCAGCCATGACCACATGACGCACCGCGCAAAGCAGGTCATCGACGAAAGCCAAGTCATTATCGGTTACGATACGTACGTCAGCCTTGTTGAGGACCTGATAATTGGCAAGGAGGTTTATCGCTATGCCATGACGCAGGAAGTCGACCGGGCCAACCAGGCGATCGACTTTGCTGAAAAGGGCAAGGTGGTGTCGCTGGTGTCATCAGGCGACCCCGGCATTTACGGCATGATCGGTCTTATTTATGAGATTTTGGCGGAAAAGGGCTGGGACAGGGAAAAGGGCATCTATGTAGAGTGCGTCCCCGGCGTTTCTTCTCTTAATTCATGCGCAGCCCTAGTGGGCTCGCCTCTTATGACGGACTTTGCAGTCGTCAGCATGAGCGACCTGCTTGTGCCGTGGGAGATCATTGTCAAGAGGGTCGAAGCGGCAGCGATAGGCGACTATGTCACCGTCATTTACAACCCCGCAAGCAAAAAGAGGGTGCACCAGCTGCGCGACACCCGGGAGATATTCCTCAAATATAGAAAGCCTGACACGCCAGTGGCCATAGTCAAGGGCGCATACAGGGAAGGTCAGCAGGTAGTGATAACAACTCTGGACAAGATGCTCGAACACCAGGACATGCTTGGCATGATAACGACCGTGATCGTGGGCAACTCGTCTACCTTCAACTACAAAGGAATGATGATAAACCCGCGCGGCTACACGTCAAAGTACGAGCTTGTAAAGCAACCTGCCAAGAAGTAAAATATATTTTCAATAGCATCTGCTGAGCCATGGAAAATTAAAAATAATTAAAAGGAAAAAGGGTTGTGGCTTAAATTACTTGCCACGGTCTTGTTGCGAAAGTCACGCCAAGGCCTACACCAATGATCACGCATTGATAGACAATGTTGCTGTATGGGATCGGCTTCAGTATAGCTTCTCCGCTTACGTTCACTGTCGCACCCCTGCCGAGACCTGGGCCTACGTGCTCTATGTTAAGCTGTGTGTGTACGTGGTATGTTCCTGGTTCGAGTGCCTTCACAGTGATCGAGTATGGAACTGTTCCGCCTGCTGGGATGTCGAATATGTTACCTGGTGGATCTCTCTGCAAGAACTCCCATCTGTTGCCAGCATTTGCCGATTCGCTGAATAGCGACAGCCACGCTCTGAGCGGCCTGTTGACCAAGCTTCTGAGCTCGCCGGTTACGGTTAGCTGTTCACCTGTGTTCAGTGTCTGGTCAGAAAATTGCTCATTGTCAATCCTTACGAATCTGCTCTGAAGCTGTGCCTGTACACCGTGCGCGTCTGCGCTTTGGAATACGACCGCGAATGCTGACAGCACCATGACAGTCGCAAGAGCCGTCACGACCAACGTCTTGCTTTCCATCATATCCCTATATCTTAGGTAGACCAGAAAGAACAAAGATATATATTTTGCTCTGGCGGCGCGTGCGCCGAATTTCGGCACCCAGTCAATGCTAATTAGTGGCATCCGTGCAAAGTTAGTAGCACTTGGCTTCTTCAGAGGATGCACCAGGCAGATTGGAGCTTTCCAACATTGAGGAGATAGGCCCGGCCACAGAAAAACGCCTCAAGGAGGCCGGCTTTAGGTCAATTCGGGACCTATTAGTGAGGGGGCCGGTCGACGTAGCAGAAGCTACCGGCATGGAGATGGACGAGTCAGTCGAGATATGCAACAAGGCCAGGGTGATGCTCGAAGAGCTTGGAGTGATAGACAAAAGCTTTGTCACGGCGACCAGCCTGTACAGCAGGCGCAGGGATCGTATATCGACGGGCTCGAAAAGCTTTGACGACCTGCTTGGAGGCGGCCTGGAGACAAAGGCGGTGACCGAAGTCTATGGCGAATTTGGCACAGGCAAGACGCAGCTCTGCCACACGCTCTGCGTCATGGTACAGCAGAGCAGGCTTGCAGGCGGGCTTGACGCAAAAGCGCTCTACATCGACACCGAAAACACCTTCCGGCCTGAGCGGATTGTTTCCATAGCCGAAGCGCGGGGCTTTGACCCGCGCAAGTCGCTTGAAAACGTGATCGTGGCCAAGGCGTACAACAGCGCCCACCAAGAGCTCATAATAGAGGAGGCCGGCGCAGTCATCGAGGACAACAGCATCAGGCTGATAGTAGTCGACTCGGCAGTCGCGCACTACCGCGCCGAGTTCCTCGGCCGCGCGACGTTGTCAGAGCGGCAGCAGCGGCTGAACAAGTTCATGCATATCTTGGTAAGAATCGCCGAGACATACGAGGTGGCAGTTGTGCTGACGAACCAGATACAGGCGTCGCCTGATGCGTATTTTGGCGACACGGTCAGGCCGACTGGCGGCAATGTCGTCGCACACACCAGCACGTACAGGATACACCTGAAGCGTTCGGGCAAGAACAGGATAGCAAGGATGGTCGACAGCCCTTACCACGCAGAAAGGGAGATCCTGTTTACCCTGACAGACCGTGGCATTTCAGATGTCAACGAAGGTAGATAATATTAAATTAAGGCTGGTGGCTCTGGCTTGCTATATGCCACGATCGCACGGTACTAGAAGGAAGGCCCGCTCTATCCTGACAAAGGACAATGTCGTCAGGGGGATATCATATCTGCTTCACGATTACAAGGTTGGAGAGAAGGTTATTGTAGATGTTGACCCGAGGGAGCACGATACCACTCCACACAGGAGGTTCCACGGCAGGATAGGCGTGGTGGAAGGCGTAGGCAGGCGCACCCTGAGGGTGGCGGTGATGTTTGGGGACAAGAAAAAGATACTGCAGACCCGGTTCAACCACATCAAGCCTCTTGCAGGCGCTCCAGAAATGTCATCAGCAGCGGCAGGTGCCAACAGCAAGTGACGGAAATCATCAAGAAAGAGATAGTCACACTTCCACATGTAAAGGAGATACTCGAATCTGTCAAGCCCGACGACATGGACCAGATCCAGCGTTGGACAGCCGACTATGTGACCAAGTTCGCCAAGGCTGACTCAAAAAAGGCCCAGAAAATGGTGCGCCAGCTGGTCGAGCAATGCGACCTGACAGAGGAAGAGGCAGTAGAGGTGGTCAACATCATGCCAGTGTCGCTTGAGGAGCTGAGAGCCTTTACCTTTGGGTGGAAGAAGCTCATCCTCACCGAGACTCTGGAAAAGATGCTGACCATACTAAAGGAAGGCACCCAAAGTTAAATACCCACTCTCGCATTATAGGGATTGAACATTGTCAGGACAACAACAGCCACCATCAACTCCAGATGCTGCTGCAGCCGGGCATTACAGCCACGGCGAGCACGGCCAGCAGCCAAGGAAGTACGAGGAGTACGCCTACGTGCTCGATTTTACGCCTAGGGGCAAGTCGATAACAGTAAGGGGAAGAGAAGGAGTGATCATCCAAGCGATAGGCGAAGAGCGGCTGACGCTCCTTGAGCTATTAGGCGTCCAGAACGTGACTGTGGAGATTGGAGAGCGCCTGTACATCGGCCGCGAAGGCCGCGACAAGGTCGCAAGCGTGCTTGGCAGGCTGGAGTACAACGATATCTCGCAGGCTGCAAAAAACGAGCTTCCAAACATCGTGGAAAAGATCGTGGTTGCCAATGAAAAACGCTTTGTGGAATACATCAACGTGTCTCAGCCGATAACCCCGAGGATACACGCGCTTGAGCTTATCCCAGGCATAGGCAAGACCTACATGATGACAATAATCAAGGAAAGGGACAAGAAAAAATTCGAGAATTTTGCGGATCTGCAGAACAGGGTGGGGCTCAGAGACCCTGCCAAGCTCGTGGCAAAAAGGATAATCGAGGAAATAATGGGGCAGGCCAGAATGAACCTTTTCGTACGAAAGTAACTTGCCAAATATCACAAAGACCCTTGGTCAGCACATGCTTGTCGACGCAAGAGTCCTTGGCAAGATCATAGACGCTGCCAGAATAAGCAAAAACGAGACAGTGTTAGAGGCAGGCACAGGGCGGGGAATCCTCACAGCAGAGCTGTGCAAAGTGGCCAGGCACGTAGTTTCGTACGAAGTCGACAGAAAGCTATACCAGCAGGCACAGGAGCGGCTGCAGTTCCAGAATTTGGAGCTTGCAAATGCCGATCTTTTCAAGACAACCGGCCTACGCTTTGACGTTTTTGTTTCAAACCTTCCATATTCGCGGAGCAGGGACGCCTTTGAATGGCTGGCCGTGCAAAAGTTTAACAGAGCTATTGTGATGGTGCAGGAGGAGTTTGCGGACAAACTTGCCGCCCGGCCTGGCAGCAAGAACTACAGGGCAATATCGGCGCTAGCCGCCCATTGCTTTGCCATTGAAAGATTGTTCAGCGTTGGAAGGCAGTCGTTTCAGCCACAGCCAAAAGTAGAATCTGTGGTCATCAGGATAGTCCCAGCCAACACCGTGACAAAAGAGACGATAAAGAACCTCAATCTTCTGTTTTCAAAGAGGAACAAGAAAGCCTCGACCGTGGCTGCCAAGGCAAGAGCAAAGGTAGACTTTGGCAGCAAGCGCGTAGATCAGCTTGCTCCAGGCGACCTGATCAGGGTGGCAGAGTCGATATCAAATGTATGTTCCATCTGACGACACTTTTCTTCTGGCAGATTGCATCAGGGAGTACAGCGGTAAATGGGCCCTTGAGATAGGAGTTGGCTCTGGCGTGCTGCTCAACCTGCTTGAAAAGAGCTTTGCAAACGTGGCTGGCTCGGACATTGACCTGCGGGCGCTAGAGCATTGCAGGGGCAGGTCAGGCGCAATGCTCGTCTGCTGCGACGCGGCATCGGCGTTTGCCGGCAGGTTCGACCTGATAGTGAGCAACCCGCCATACCTGCCCGATGACAAAGTCAGGGATACCACCGTGCACGGCGGTCCAGCAGGGGTAGAGACAACAATGCACTTTATACAGTCGGCTCTGCCTCTCCTTGCTCGCGGCGGCAAGATGCTTTTTGTGGTTTCGTCGCTTGCAGACTCTACTGCGCTTGACCGGCTGATCAAGGAGAAAAAGATGCACAAAAAGGCAGTAAAGGAAAAAAAGCTGTTCTACGAGACGCTCACGGTCGTGGAATTGAGTGCCTGATCATCATCACTTTTTCAAAAGCTTGCCGGCCCGCGCCGCTATCTGGTCCGCCATCTGCGACAGAGTTGCGCTGCCGCCCAAGTCATAGGTCACATACTTGCCCTCGTTGATGACGTCCTCTGTGGCCTTGAATATCGCGTCTGAGATGTGCTTTTCTCCAAGGTATTCTACCATCCACGCGCCTGACAGCACCGTTGCGACCGGGTTGACCTTGTTCTGGCCTGCGTATTTTGGCGCGCTGCCGTGCGCCGGCTCGAACATCGCGTACTTGTCGCCATAGTTGCCCGAATACACGTTGCCGATAGAGCCAACGTGGCCAGAGGCGCATTCTGACACGATGTCCATGAATAGGTTGGTGCTGAGCAGCACGCTCTGGTTGAACCTTTCGGGGTTCTTGACGAGCTGCTGCGTCATGTTGTCGATGTAGTATTCCTCGACCTGTATGTTCTTGAACTGTTTCTGCGCGTTTTCGACGGCGGCCCAGAAAATGCCGTCCGTCTCCTTGAGAATGTTGCGCTTTGTTATCGCATAGACTTTGCCAAAGCCCCGCTTTTTGGCTACTTCAAACCCTGCCTTGGCAACGCGGTCGCAGCCCTTTCTAGTTGTCTTGCGTATTGCGACAGCCGAGTCGTCGCTGGTCTTGAACTCTATGCCCGCGTAAAGCCCTTCGGTGGCTTCACGCACACAAACAAAATCAAGCTGCTTTTCGGCATTCTTGTACGTCTTGATCGGCCTGATGTTTGCATACAGCTCGAACTTTTGGCGAATGCTCACCGCCACGCTGCGCGGAGCGTTTGGCGCCGGCACCGTCGTGGTCGGGCCCTTGAAACAGGCGTCCGACTCTTCAAGCAGCTTCCACACTTCTGGAGAGATGTATGAAGTTCCGCCGTTCTTTTCCCACCATTCCGACCCTGCGTCGCATGGGACAAGCTCAACCTTAGAATTGCAAGCCTTCAAAACCTTGATCATTGCGTTGACGAGCTCAGGCCCCGTGCCGTCGCCCCTGATTACTGCTGCAGTCTTGGTACTAGCCAAATCAGAGTGGCGGCACTTTTTTAGCTATTTATTCTATTGCTTCGACGTAAGTTCTATGCGCGCCACCATCTTGTTGTCCTGCGGGAACGCCGGCGTTTCGTAGGGGCTGGCCACCCGGGTGAACTCGCCTGCTTCTGAAAAGTACGAGTATGCTATATCGTAGTCGGTGAGGTTCAGCGTCCTTTCCACGTTTGTTCCAGTCGAGTTGTCGACCACGGTAATCGTGTTGTTAATGTTGTAGACATCCATAAAGTTGCCAAGCGTGAGCCTGACCGGCCTGATGTATTCGATGTGGACAACGTTGCCCACTTCGTCAGTATGAATTGGTCTCCTGCATTCCTCGCCATCTTTTGGCTGCTTGCCAACATCGTCTGGTAGCATCATGTTCCTGCCGTCAACTATGACTTCAATTCTTGGATGAAGCTGGAAGGTCTCGATGCCCTCTTCTCCCCTCAGGCAGACAGTGTGCGGAGGTGGTGGCGGCGCCAAGGCGGGTATAATGACGAGCGCAACAAGGGCAGCGGCGCCCATTGCTATCGGAGGTATCAGCAGCTCCTTCTTGCCCAGCCTTTTCTTCGGCTTCTCCTCCTTTATCTTGCGCTTTGGCAAACTGGTTGCAATAAGGACATGCTAGGGCGTCTTAATATTGCTTTGCGCGCAGCACATCGTTAAATAATGCCAGGTGTGGGTATACATGGCGGCTTTGCAAATAGTCCAGCTATCAGACATACACATCGGCAGCCTCTTTGTCCAGAACGTTTTTGACACCGTGGTTGACGAGGTCAACAAGCTCAAGCCCGACGCGATCATTGTCACCGGGGACCTGACGGACGAAGGGTTGCTCTTCCAGTTTGAAAGGGCGAGGAACGAGCTCAAGCGCTTTACGTGTCCAAACGTCATAGTAGTCGCAGGCAACCACGACTACAGGCACACCGGCTACCTGCTGTTCAAAAAGTTCTTCCCATCAAAGCAGATCTACGAGTTTGACGACGCAATCGTGCTCACGCTGGGCACCGCCCGGCCTGACAGGGACGAGGGCGAAGTAGGCTACAGGCAGAACCAGTGGATGGAAAAGACTCTTACTAAATTGCCAGAGACCAAGCCCAAGATAGTGGCGATGCACCACCACCTGATAGGCATACCGGACACGGGCACTGACAAGATCATCATCCTTGACGCCGGCGACACGCTGCGGACGTGCCTGCAGTCAGGGGTGGATCTGGTGCTGTGCGGCCACAAGCACAGGCCGTGGGTGTGGAACCTTGGCCGACTGGAAATCGCGTACGCCGGCACGACGTCATCGTCAAGGTTCCGGGGCTTTTTTGAAAACTGCTACAATATCATTGACATAGAAATGGGGAAAAAGCCGCGCGTCGACATCAAGATAGTGGGCAAGAAGCGCTTTCCACTTGCTGAGCTTGTCGAGCGCTACAAGCCATTCCTAGAGCAGGCATAGGAGTGCGTGCGTTCCCGGCAGAGCATATGGAAAAAATGGTGCAATTTACAAGACATGTACGCGCGCTTCCAGTCCAGAAGTTCAAGCCTTCTATGACAGATACACCCCGCTTGAGCAGATTAGTCATGATGGAACAATGACCTATTTGTATTATCCGATAGGCAGAACTTGGCATTTTGATTATGGTGACTCTTCAAAATCGTTGCAGCTTGCAGTAAGGATTGATCCGTTTGGCAATACTAGCGTGGCACTTGATTGTACGGGCACGGAGGGTGATAATAGTTTGCCTGCCCAAGACACCTATTAACCACCTGCCGCGCATCTTAAAGCTCCAAAGCTCATTTATCGTATTTTGGAGTAAAAGCTGCGCTGGTGCCTGTATCTCTATCTAGATGATCGCTTTGTCCATGATGAATAATGCTACATTGTGAAAAATAAAGTAGCCAAAGGTTCAAAAGAAACATGCTCTCAGTTAGCCTACAATAATCATGAGCAGCAATGCGGGTCTGAGTCCATTGCTTGCGGGACTAGGAGCAGGCGCTCTTGCTCTTTTCATTGCATTGCTGTTTATGAATGATGGTCGCCTGCCGTGGGCACAAGAACCTCCAATTGTAGCCACCAGAGACAACCCTCTTGGCATTGATGCAAGGGTGGAGTATTATCATCAAAATACGGGTTCGACATGCCCCATCAATCCTCCATGCAATTCCTCTGTGCACTTAAAGTGACAAGCAAGAATGCAAATGCTACGGTCATGGGTTATCAGATATGTCTCTCGTCAGCCTGTGCCAGCTCAGAAGGTCTGAGACATGAAGCCAGTGGAACCGTAGTCGGGCAGAACAATACACCACCAAAAGAAAGAGAATGGAGCAACGCGATATTGTTAGGCTCTATAGAGGGTTGGAAAGCTGGAGATACTGCAGACATTAAGATACAGGTCAACCTGTTACCGATAGTAATGGCAGCGGCAGATGGATTGAGCTAGGCGAATCAGAGATTCTGGAATTTGAGAAAATCTAGAACATCGCACATTACCGAATCTCTAGAGACAGATGCAGCCACAAATATTGTTGCATATACTATTACTCCCGGTCTAACTGCATCTTGTTATGCAACAAAATCGAAAAGTAATTAATCAGATATGCGTACTGTTATTTGGCAGCAGTGAAGATTCAGAGTTAATCCTGAAGTTATGAAGAGAAGGCATTTGACTGAGCTGCCTTTATTATTCCAGTGATATTGCATGATAATCATTAATGCTTATCATTGATGTCTAGCTTAGTGATTAGTTTATTCTCATATATTACTACCACAATGATGTCGATATTTTGATATATATATCGAATATTATAAAGATATTGTATTTATTATTGTGTAAACATGCACTGCAAGTTAATATACAGGATAGTTAACTAGCTAATTCATGGCTCAAATGCCAGCACTGATACCAAAGGAAGTCGAAATCCAGAGGCTGAAAAAGATCTACATAATGGTCATCATGCTGGGTTCAATTGCAGCCTCAGTAGAGGTCGACAACTTTGTTGACGGCTCACTGCACCAGACAACCATACGTGACTCTGCATTCACGCCAGCCCACTGGTGGCTGTACAGCCACTTTGTAGCACTCCCGCTTGGATGGGGCTTTGTAGCAATGTACGACAGAAGAATACCAATACTGCGCGGACCTGGAAACTCAATGAACACCGGTCTGAAGCTGACCATCATTGGCTACCTAGCCACGATGTTTACTATTGGCGTAAATGAGCTGTGGCACTTCTGGTTCGTCGAAGAAGTATTCGCAGTTCCTAACCACTGGATGTTCAACATGGGTGTCGTCGTGGCATTCATGGGTGCTCTGGCATACGTAGTCAGAGTGTATGCCAGACTGGTGGAGCTGGGTGCAGAAACACCTGCAAAGAACCCGTACGTGGCCGAGATGTACAAGCTAGCACTGGAAGGCAAGCTGTACAGCAGATCCATCCCATAAAAACGGGGTTTCGACGAAGCGTCTGGAAAACCCAGACGCACGCTTTTTCCCTTTTTTCCCTTTTTGTTTTAACAAAATTATATGGTAGATTCCACTATTTCATGCCACTACAAAATTTTTATCTGCCAATGACCAGATAGAGGATTATTAATGAATCTACGTGCAATATTGCTTGCGGCAGTGCTTTTGGCAACCCTTGTTTCAATGACTGGAAAACAGTAGTTTTGCCACATCAATACCGCAGGTATCGCCAACATCTACGATTCATGTGACAAGTTCTGCAGTGCTGAAAGGCTTGATAGCCAATGTCCAGCTTGACAGCGACGACCCGGAATGGATCGAGTCAGGGATTGGGTCCTGCGCCTGAGGCCAACCGCTGCTGAATCAGATATGCCGTCGGCGCATCTGGTAGCCAGGATAGCAATGGTCAGGACCGACGGGACTGCAATGCACGACCACGCCATATCCAATTTCGGGCTGACCAATGTTGCTACGGAGGACAACAACACGACGACCGTGTTCAGGGGACAGCGACCGTCACAATGAGGGACGGGCCGGTTTCCGAAGTCCCGCTAACGATCAAAATATTCAACAACGCGGTGATCGGGATGTAGATAGGGCCGGACAAGATAGATTCGCACTTTGGGGCAAATCCGGTGTATGGCATGCTTGTCGAGTCTTCGAGGTCAATGATGGCCGAGATGCGCAGAGGCATGCCGATGAGCTAAAGACCGGCGGCCGCGCCCAACAATCCGGCTAGCACGTTGGAAAGCAGCTCTGTCAACTATTACGGGAACGCGACAGGGTACCTGGCGTACCCCAAGAATGGGAGCGACCTCCTAGCAGTCGTCATGATCCACGAGTGGTGGGGACTCAACCAGAACATCAAGGACATGACAGAGCAGCTTGCCAATGAAGGATATGTCGTTCTAGCTGTCGACCTCTACAACGGAGAAGTGGCGACAGAGTCAAGCCGCGCAGGCCAGCTGGCCGGCTCTGTAAGGAACAACCCCGGCGAAGCAATCAGCAACCTGAATGCCGCGGTAGAGTATGTTTCGTCGCTGCCAAACGTGAACAGCTCAAGGGTAGCTTCGCTTGGCCGGTGCTTGGAGTATTCAGCTCTGAAGACCAGTCAATCCCGGTCGACACAGTCAACTAGAAGCCGTACTGGACGCCAACGGCATCACAAACCAGATCTACATCTACGAAGGGGTCGGGCACGCATTCGCAAACCCATCAGGCGACAACTATGCGCCAGAAGAAACAGCTGATGCATGGAACAAGACGCTGGCGTTTCTGAGCAAGTATGTGTAGGGCCGTTGTTGCCTTTTTTCTCTCTTTTTTATTCTCTTCTGAGCGCCACTATCGGCGGCAGCCTCGACGCCTTCCACGCGGGGTAGCTGCCTGCGAGGATTGAAAGCCCCACTGAGAGCGCCCACACATAAGCCAAGTCTGTCGGCAGGAAGACAGGCGTGAGTCCTGAAGCGTCCGGGCCCTGAGCAAAGCTTGCCACAAGCACGTATCCTCCTACTATGCCAAGCGCCATTCCGAGTGTCGCGCCAAAGATGCCTATGGTCATGGCCTCTGCAAGGAACAGCGAAAGGATGAAGCCGTTCTGCGCTCCGATCGCTTTCATGGTGCCGATCTCCCTTATCCTCTCCATGACCGACGTGTAGAGCGTGGTAATGATGCCGACGCCCCCCACTAGCAGGGCGACAAGCGCGATGCTCAGGATAAAAGAGGTAAAGCCCGACGTAAACTGTTGGATGGTCTCAAGGATTGCCTCCGGCGTGGTGATCCCGATATCGTTGCCGTAAAGCTTCCTTATCTCCTCTTCCACTATTGCCACGTGGTCGCCGTCTTCTGCTGCAACCAAGAGTGCGTCGTACTTGCCGGCCTTATTCAAGAGCGCGTCACCTGACACCCTGTTGAATACGACTGCGTTGTCTATGGTCGGATTGCCTGTGGGCTTCATTATGCCACTGACCACAAAGCTTTTCGATTCTTCTTCCTGCTTGCCCGTGTCAGGGTCTACAAATGTATATGTCACGCGGAGCGACTGACCTATCGTCGCAAATGGCACGTCGTCGCCGGGCGGGTTTGCCACTCTGTCTGATAGGATTATCGCAGAGGGATCGTTCTGCCTGATGCTTGAGCCCTCTACGAATTTAATAGTGGGCGCAATGACGTAGAGCTTTTGCGGGTCTATTGAAAACACGGTGGTATCGACAGACTTGCCCCTTGACTGGAGCGTGATCTGGCCCTGGTACGACTGTATGACATCGTCCACGAATGGGAGCGACCTTATCCTGCTGACCACTGCCTCGTTGAGCGTTATCTTGGGCGCAGGCGGAGGCCCTCCTCCTATCGGCCCTTGGCTGCTCTGCTGCGCGCTCGTCACGAACAGAATGTTTGGTGCAAGCTGGGAAAACTGGTCGTCAATGAACGCGCCAAAGCCGGCACCAAGGCCATTGAGGGCAGTCATCAAAGCACTCCCGACAACCACCATCAGCACCGTCAGTGCCGACCTGACCTTCCGCTCCTTCAGCGCGTCAAAGGACAGTGAAAAAATCTGAAAAATGTTCATTTGCGATCTTGCTTACTACTATGGCTGTCAAGCACAGACTCGATGTCGTCGTCATCGGCCTTGCCCGCCTGAAAAGTGCGCTTGAGGGCGCTCTTTTTTCTCCTTCTGGCGACCGTCACGCCTGCTATCGCCGCGGCAGCCGCCACGCCAATGCCCACAGGCATCAGGCTTATGCTTGCTATGTCCGGGCCTTGCGAGGACTCGTCGGCAGGCTGCTCGGGCGCAAACTGCACTTCTGAATTGACGTCAAGCATATGGGTCTCCCGGAGGTCGTCCTTGTAACTTACCTTGAGCGAAATAGCGTACGTGCCAGCGCCGGCCCTGCTGTTGACGTTTATTGGAATGCTGAAAGGCAGGGGCGAGTTCTCTTCCAAGTCGCCTATGTATTGCTGGGGCGGCAGGTCTGACACAAGATTCTCTGCGCCTGTGACCTCGATCGTTGTAAAGAGTGCCACCGTGTTGCCCTCGTTCAGGAGGCTCCCGACGATGTTGGGCGTGCCCCCGATGTAGTTGATTGCAAGGTCATAAGCCCTGATGCTGATCTCGCCTGCGATGTAGATCCCGAGCGTGAACGTTTCAGTGTTTGACTGCCCGTTCGACGAATATTCAACAGTCACGTCAAAAGAAGCAGGATTTCCAATCAGCGAATTTGCGGCAAACACCCTTGTAGGCAGGTCGACCTGTGAGTCTTCCCCAATACTCTGGATCGTCCATTTCGAATTGCCTAGGATCTTTACGGATTCAGACGGCGACACCAAGGTCACAACAACGTTTGTTATCGGAGCCGTTCCCTTGTTTGCCACACTGATATTGTAATCCTCAATCTTGCCGGCAACTATCTGGTTGCTTGCGTCCCCATCTCCAGAAGAAATCCCGCTCACATTTATGATAGCCTTGCCTGTCACCCTGAACGGGACGTCCATACTCGCGTTTCTTGGCACCCCTGTCTCAAAGAACCTTGAATAATCTACAGATAGCTGTGCAGTATGTTCTCCTATGCTTGCGGTGTCAAGCACGTCCACATCAAAAAAGAGCGTAAACGTGTTTCCCACTTTTACAATCTGGTTGAAGGTGGCAGTTGCAAGACTTCCGGCTGGCTTGCCGGTTGCCTGAAAGCCACTTGGAAGCGTCAGCTGGCCTGTGATTCCAGAGATGTCTGACGGACCCCTGTTTATCAGGACAACTGCAAGGGTGGAAGCGCCGTCGCCGGGAGCAACGTCCAACTCCGTGGTGCTCTCACTCGAATTCAAGCCTGATGTCCAGTACGAGTCAAGATAAACCGGCCCACTATAGTAGGCTGAAATGATGTCTTCTCTGCTTGGGCCACCTTCCTGTGCGTATGCCGCAACAGGGATCAAGACCATGCTGGCAAGCAGCGCAAAAATTATCGTTGAATTCACAATCATCATTAGTGGTATGCGACCTCCTTTTCCACCGTGCCGTCGCGGATATAGATTGCCCTGTCGGTTGCTTCTGCAAGCTCGGGGTTATGCGTCACCATCACTATAGTGCGCCTGAACTTGTTTGACAGCATCTTGAGCAGGTCGAACACTTCATTCCCTGTCTTTGTGTCGAGGTTGCCTGTCGGCTCGTCTGCAAGTATTATCGCGGGGTCGTTCATGAGCGCCCTTGCTATTGCGACCCTCTGCTGCTGCCCTCCGCTCAGACTGGTGGGCTTGAAGTCTGCCTTGTTGCTTATGCCCAAGACGTCAAGGAGCTTTATGGCGCGCTGTTGCATTTTGCTGCCGTCCATGCCAGATAGTATGGCAGGGAGCTCGACATTCTTGAGGACGGTTGTCCTGTTTATCAGGTTGTATGACTGGAAGATAAAGCCGATAAGGTGGTTCCTCATTGTGGCAAGCTCGCCGTCTGAAAGCGAAAATACGTCGACGCCGTTTATTATCACCCTGCCTGAGGTGGGCCGGTCAAGCGCCCCTATCATGTTGAGCAGCGTCGACTTGCCGCTGCCCGAGGGCCCCACTATAGAGACGAACTCGCCCTTCCTTATCGAAAGGTTCACTCCGCGAAGAGCCGCGACCCTGCCGGCCGCAGACTCGAATATCTTGACAATGTTTTCAACCTTGAGAACGACCGAATCGTCGCTTCCGTTATTCGTGTTCATGCCTGCCAAGCACCTATAGAAATTGCTGGCCGCCTAATAAGCATAACTGACCAGTCAGTCAGTTTTTCCTTACCGGATTTGCGGTAATGTTGTTCCGCCTTTTTTTGGCAGGCAACCTATCCGATCTCTTTGCAAAAGTAGAATTGGAACCAAGCTTTACTAGCAAGTGAACTTTCGGCTTGAAACATAGAGGCAAAATTGCTGTCCTTGCTGCTGGGGTATCTATTACCTGCTTTATCTTGGCTTGTCTGTATGGAAGGGAGGATTCTTTTTTGTCCTAGAAACAGTGGCTGTAGAAGTTTCTCAGATTTGCCCTTTGATCTGAGTCCTGCATTTCCTTTACTTCTAGCTGGGAGTGTTGCAGCAGCTATCATCATTACTGGTGGGGTAGCCTTTAGGATCAAATCCTCTAATAATCTACTATTTTGCATTCAGATTTTCTTTTGCAAACCTGCCTAAGCACCTTTGCTAACATTACAAAAGATGCAACAACATCAATTTTTTGGTAAACAATAAATACGCAACCCTTGGCGTTTGAAGTGTGCCTGTTGATCCTGTCTGCGGGATTGAAATGGACCAAGAGCTCGCAGTGAGCCACGAACACAACGGCAAGACCTACTACTTTTGCTGCGAAGGCTGCAAGAGGATCTTTGTGAAAAAGCCTGGGAAATATTCAAAGTGACGGCGTGACAGGAAACGCGCCACACGTCCTGCAGAACCTACCGTCCCGCGCCATGCAGCCGCGGCATTCCGGGCAGCGCGATTCACAATCCACTTCTCTTTCTTCTTCCTTTGGCGGCGGAAAGTAGCTTCGGAAAATAGCGTAGTAGTGCAGGTGCTCCTTGCTCCTTATCGTGACGTTGTCCAGCTCTTTTGCTATCTTTGCCTTGTTTGCAAAGGTCAGGTCATCTATCATTTCTTCAACATATTTTTGATATTTGCCAGTGGCCGCTCCCTGCTCCTGCGCAAGCTTTTGCCTCCAAACAAGGTCGCCAAGTGTAGTCTCAAAACACCTCCTGAGGATGAGCTTGCCCCACTTTTTTCCATTATGCTCGCCAACCTTTTCGCTGACGCCTATCGACTTTGCAAACGATATAAATTCCCCGTCAAGGAAAGGGGTCTTTACCTTAACACCGATATGCTCGCCCAGCTTTCTTGACGAAAAATGCATGATCTGCCAGAGCCGGCGCAATTCCAAATCCAGCTTTTGCGCGTCAGAGTAATACCGGGCAAGATAGTTGTAGCCTGCGAACAGCTCGTCGCCCCCGTCGCCTGTCATTATGGCGGAGTGGCCGTCGCTTTTTGCTTGCTCCATGCCGGCAAGAGCGACTGCCGAATTCCTGATCTCTATCGGGTCAAACGTCTTGAAGACCTGTATGACCTGCTCGACCAGCTCTGCCATCCTGTTCTGGTCAAATACGACTTCGACGTGCCTTCCGCTGTATTTTCCCGCAACCTGCCTTGCGTGGGCAAGGTCCGGGGCATCAGAGCCAAATCCCGCAGCCACCGAATATTTTGGATGCAGTATGCTTGCCAGTATGCTGCTATCAAGCCCGCCTGAGAGCAGCAACGCGTCTGCACAGTTCCGCTCCACGCTTTCAGTCAGCAGCCTGACAAGCTGTTCGCAGTGCAATACAGAACAAAATCAGACGGTGCTTCTTATTCTTCTTTTTTGCCATTTGCTGGCGGCGCTTCGCAGAATTCCGTCAGGACGCCGTTGAGCGACTTGGGGTGTATAAAAGTGATCCTGCGGCCGTACGAGCCCGTGCGCAGTCCCCCCAGCATCTTCATGCCGTTGGCAGACGCCCTTGCAACATCCTTTTCGATGTCGTCTGCCGTGATTGCAATGTGATGTATACCCTCGCCGCGATCTTGCAGGAACTTTGATATCGGGCTGTCCGGAGCTGTCGGCTCCATCAACTCGATTCTGGTGTCCTGCAGCATCAGCATCGCGACCTTGACCTTTTCATTTGGAACCTCCTCTATTTCCAGGTGGTCAACATTCAGTATCTTTTGATAATTTTTGAGCGCCTCTTCCACGTTCTTCACGGCTATGGCAATGTGGTCGACTCTCATTTCAGATCTTATTCTTCTATTGACAGTTTATTTAACCTAATGTTGGGGGTGCTTGTATCGCTAGCGACAGAAGAAAAGGCGTAGCAGTATTTCGCTAATGCTTCTATTACTATACTACTTCTCTTCTGCTCCAGAAGTTTCCGTATCCTTTGCTTTGTTGCTATTGTTGTCGTTGCCTTTCGCCGGCTCGCCTTCCGGCGATTTGGTGATTTTCCACCCCAGCCTGATGACATAGGGAGACAAGAACGTCGTAATTATTGTCATCGCTCCAATCATTGGAAGCAAAAACGCGCTTGTTGCCCCCACGTCTGCTCCTCCCTTGGCCGTCACAAGCGCCAGCTCGCCTCCCGAAGCTGACAGGCCAAAGCCTGCCCTTGCAGACACCTTCTTGCTAAGCCCAAGCATCTTTGCAGAGGCAAAGACGGTTCCGAACTTGGCTCCAAAGGAAGTGGCGATCAGGATCAGGGCAGGGACAATGAAAGACGGGATCAGCCTGATGTCCATGAGCGCCCCGACAGATATGAAAAACACGGCGCCAAACATATCCCTCAATGGGATAGTGATTATCTTGGCGACGGCCTGCGTTTTTGATTCTGCCACCAGCACGCCTGCAAAGAAGGCGCCGGTTGCGACCGAAATCCCGATCGCGTCGGCAATGAACGACAGCCCGAACGCGACTGCCAGCACTGTTATCAGGATAAGGTCGTAGCGGTCCGTCTTGCCCATGATGTCGACCAGCTTGGGTATCGTCCTTGAGCCGAGGAACAGGACGCCGCCGATAAAGGCCAGCACCACCCCGACCACGACTGTGATCTCTTGGAACGCAAGGTCGCCTGTCGAAGCCACAGACTGCAAAATGGCGAGCATCGATACTATGATAATATCTTCAATTACAGCGACGCCGAGCAGGAGGTACGCCGACTCCTCCCTTACCATACCCAGCTCCTCCAACACGCGCATCACTATTACGGTGCTCGTCACAGATATTGAAAGCGCCAGAAAGAGGCTGTCAAATAACGCCATGCCCATCTGCTGGCCTACAAAATAGCCGATGGCAAAGGTACCCAAAGCCTCGGACAGCGCAATGACAATAGCCTTTCCTCCAATGGACCGGAGCTTGGCTATCGGGTACTCCGTCCCGACCGTGAACAAGAGCAGAATGATCCCTATTTCTGCCATCAGGCTGACCGTCTCGATGCTGCTGACCAAGCTGAACGGTGGCGTGTATGGCCCAATTATCATGCCTGCAATGATGTAGCCGATAACCATTGGCTGCTTTAGCTTGAATGTGATGGCAAGCATTATTGCAGCAACTACCATGATCACTGCAAGGTCCATTACCACAATGTCTCCAAGCGCGTTCTCTCCGCCAACAAGGGATGGGAAAAGCGATGGCAACGGAGAGGTTGTTGGAGCTGTGTGGTTCACTGCACAATATCCAAAGATATACTACAATAAAAAGAAAGTTGTTGTCGTTGTACTGGGGCCGACTACCTCACGCGGGTACTTTTTTTGGATTAGCCGCTATAATTATTGCACTAGAACGATATCTTGGGCTCGTACCTGCCAAAGACTGTCCTGAGAGTGCTGCTTATCTCGCCAAGAGTGCTGTAGTTCTTGACAGCATTGATTATGTGAGGCATCAGGTTCTCGTCGTCCTTCTCTGCGGCCTTTTGCAGCTGCGACAGCGCCTGATCCACTTTGGTCCTGTCGCGGCTGCTTTTGAGTTCCTTGAGCCGGGCGATCTGCCTGTTCTCTATCTCCTGATCTATCTTGTTGAGCTTGGGCTCGACGTCGTGCGCGTCCTGGTACTTGTTGACCCCTACAATGACGCGCTTGTTCTCGTCGATCTCTTTCTTTAGCTGGTACGCGTTGTTCCTGATCTCTTCTTGGAAGAACCCCTTCTCCACGGCGACCATCGCGCCGCCCATCCTATCTATCTTTTTGAGGTACTTGTTCACTTCTTCCTCTATCTTGCCCGTCAGGTATTCGACATAGTACGAGCCGGCCATAGGGTCGACTGTCTTGACGACGCCGGTTTCGCTTGCGATTATCTGCTGGGTTCTGAGCGCCACCTTGACAGACTCTTCGGTCGGGAGTGCTAGCGCTTCGTCCCTTGAATTGGTGTGCAGCGACTGGCACCCACCAAGCACCGCGGCCAGCGCCTCTGTCGTCACCCTGACGATGTTATTATCGACCTGCTGCGCAGTCAGCGACTCGCCGGAGGTCTGCACGTGGAAGCGCAAGTGCATCGACTTGGGATCCTTTGCGCGGAACCTTTCCTTCATTATCTTTGCATAGATACGTCTTGCGGCCCTGAACTTGGCGATCTCTTCAAAGAACTCCATCGTGCAGCAGAAAAAGAACGAGAGCCGGGGCGCAAAGTCGTCAACCTTCATGCCCCTTGAGATGCATGTCTCGATGTATTCAATCGCGTTGGCAAAGGTGAACGCCAGCTCTTGTACGGCGTTGCAGCCAGCCTCCCTCATGTGGTAGCCGGATATGCTGATCGGGTACCATTGGGGCACCTTCTTTGAGCAGTATTCTATCATGTCGCCGATAAGCCGCATAGACGGCTTGGGCGGGTAGATGTATGTGTTGCGCGCGATGTATTCCTTCAAGATGTCGTTCTGGGTCGTCCCGCGCAGCTGATCTGGCGGCACGCTTTGCGACTCGGCAACAGTGATGTAAAGCGACAAGAGAGTTGACGCGGTAGAATTGATGGTCATTGACGTGCTGACCTTGTCAAGTGGTATCCCGTCAAAGCAGGTCATCATGTCCTTTATAGAGCTGATGGCGACGCCGGTCCTGCCTACCTCGCCTTCCGACTGTGGGTCATCCGAATCCCTGCCCGTCTGGGTCGGCAGGTCGAACGCAAGCGACAGTCCCGTCTGGCCGTGGTCCAACAAGAATTTGAAACGCTTGTTGGTCTCCTCCGCGCTACCAAAGCCGCTGTACTGACGCATTGTCCAGACGCGCTCTCGGTACATGTTGGGGTACAGACCACGCGTGAACGGGTACTTGCCCGGTTCTTCATCGCGGCGGCTACTATTGTATTTCGCCAAGTCTTTTCTGTTGTAGACTCGCTTGACCGGGATGTTAGAATCGGTCTTGAAGTTCTCGGTTGGCTTTGCCGGTTTTGCCACCATATCTACCATCACCTAAAGAGGCCGGCGGCCAGCTCTTCTGCGGCCGCGTACGGGTCGATCTCTTTTCTGGTCAACTTGTCGACAAACTCGGAATATTTCTTGTTGCCTGCAAGCATCTGGGAAGCCTTTTTCTCGACCGTATTTAAAACCATGTCCCTCAACTCGTTCTCCAGCATCCTTCTTTCGCGTTCTTTATAATTAATGCTTTTTTCCTTTAGTAATTTATCAATACTCTTGGCTAGTTCGCGGACGCCCTTGCCGGTCTTGGCAGACGCCTTGAGCACCACAGGCTTTCGATCCGTGTCGCCTATCAGGTCGACTATGGTGTTGTATAGCGCGCCGGCGCCTTCAAGGTCTGACTTGTTGATGATGTACATATCGCCGATCTCAGTCAGGCCGGCCTTGACCGCCTGCACGTTGTCGCCAGTGTGCGGAGTGAACAGCACCGCCGTAATATCGACCACCTTGGATATCTCGATTTCCAGCTGACCAGCGCCGACGCTTTCAACCAACACTAAGTTGTAGCCGGCAGCGTCCAGAATCCTGATCGCGTTTCGCAGCGACTTTGATACGCCTCCCACCGCGCCTCTCGACGCCATGCTCCTCATGAACACCTTTTCGTCGTCAAGATTGCCCTGCATCCTGACCCTGTCGCCCAGAATCGCGCCGCCCGTCAAGGGGCTTGTAGGGTCTACGGCAAGCACCGCCACCCTGTAGCCAAGGGCCTGGCATTCTGGTATCAGCCTGCCCACAAGCGAGCTCTTGCCTGCGCCGCCCGGCCCGGTGAACCCCACGGTCCTTGCACCCCCTATCTTGCTAAAGATCTGTCTTATTATTTCTCGGGACTCGGGCTCGTCGTTATCAACAATTGAAATGGCTCTTGCAAGAGCGCGCCGCTCGCCTGCCAGCAGGCCCTTTACTATGGGAAGCATCACTACTTGCCTTGTTTGTAAGGCGGACAATATTAACGTGTACTACTAGTCTTCTTCTTTGAGCGATTCAGAAATGATGCTGGCGAGCCTGTCATTGCCCTCCCTGCGGTACCTCTCGATTTCCTGGACTAGCTGCTCCCTCAGCTGCCTGTAGAGGCCGATCTGCTCTCTCACGGTCTTTTCCCTGATCTCCTCAACTTCTTCGGCTGGCGAGGCCATGCAATGTTATGGCAGCTTTTGTATTTATGACTTCATTCCGGGCTTGACCAGTCATGTCTGAATTGAATAAATATTTTAAGCGGAAAAGCCAATCCTTCCGGTATATAATATGTCGGCGCAACAGCAACAGACAAGGCCAATACGCGTACTGGTAAGCAAGCTCGGGCTCGACGGCCATGACAGAGGGGCTCTGGTCATATGCAGAGCGTTCCGCGACGCCGGCATGGAGGTCATTTATTCAGGGCTGTTCTGCACGCCAGAGCAGGTCGCAAACATGGCCATAGACGAGGACGTCGACGTGGTGGCAATGAGCCTGCTTAACGGGGCGCATTTGACACTGTTCCCAAAGGTAGCACGCCTTTTGAAGGAAAAGGGGGCGGACGACATCCTCATCATGGGCGGCGGCATCATCCCGGAAAGCGACAGGAAGGAGCTTGAAAAGCATGGCGTTACTGGCAATTTTGGCCCCGGCACCCCGCTTCCAGTGATAATCAAGCACATCACAGAAAACTTACAGCAGAAAAGGCGCAAGTAGAGATTCTTTACTACATCTTGCCAAAATCCCACGTAGAGAAGAACCTTGGATCGATCTCGATTAGGACTTCGTGCCTACTTCTTGCGGCTTCTATGTTCCCCTTGGCGATAGGGTGATCAAGCGTGCCAAGGTACTTTAGGTGTATCTTTTCCACGATTGGCATGACCTTGCTAGTGTCCCCAGATATTGTTGCAGTCCCCTTGCCCTTGACTCCCTTGTAGGGAAAGTTCTCGTCGTCAATTGAAAAGTAGACATTCGGGTTGTTACGAACATTCTGAACTTTCTTTGTCGTCTTGCGGGTCATTACATAGAGCTTGTTGTCGCCCTTGTCGTAATAGAACCAGAGGGGCTGGATGTTGGGATCGCCCATTTCATCAATAGTTGCCAGCTGTATGTTCAGCTTGCTTTCAAGGAACCTGTCAACTTCGTCCTTGGTCATAGCGCCTATGCCGGGCATCGCGTTTATGATCTTCATTCTCTTCTGCCTATTTGGCGTTAACTTTTGATATAAAGTTTGACGATCCTTGGCCTCTTGTTGGCGTTTGTTCCTGACTCTCTGCAACAGGAAGGGTGAACGAAAAAGTCGCGTCCTCGCCGTCAGGATTGTTCTTGGCCCAGATTTCACCATCCTGAGCCTCCCCTATGCTCTTTGAGATGAAGAGCCTAAGGCTTGTGCCCTGCTCTGATTTTGTGGAAAATTTGGTGAAGAGCCTTGGCATCATGTCAGGCGCGATGCCAGTCCCCGTATCTTTGATGCCGACATGGGCATAACCGGTGTCGTTCTTTTTCCACCCTGACTGTAATTGTCCCCTCTTTTTCAATGAACTTGATCGCGTTTCTGACGAGGTTGGACAGTACTTCAAACATCCTTGCCCTGTCTGCCTGCACGAAAAGAGGCTCGCGATAAGGCTCGAAAACGATCAGCACCTTCTTGTCGTCTGGAATAAAGCTCCTCGAATCTTCAAGCACGACCCTTACCTTTTCGTTGATATCTAGGGTTTCTCTTTGCAGCTTTAGCGCGTTGCTTTCAATTCTGGATACCTCAAGTATATTTGAGGAGAGCAACTCGAGCCTCTTTGCATTGCGCACCAGAATTTCTATCTCCGCCTTTGTTACCTCGACCCTGTCCTTGCCGTCTGCAAACTAGTCGCCCAGCAATTCAATGACGGCCAGCGGGGCTGTATCGGAGTCCTAAGCTCGTGCGCTGCGATGTTGATAAATTCCCTCTGCATCTTGTCATGTGTGCCGAGCTTTTCATTTGCCTTCACAAGGGACTCGTTGGCATGTGTCAGCTCTTCAGTCTGAGACCTACAGAGATCATTCAATGACAGGATTACGATTGCAATGCCCACGGCCGCGCTGCCGATGGCCAGAATTATTGCAGAAACGAAATAGTTGTGCTGCTGGAGAAGTGGGCTTATCTGGGCCAATACCTGATGGGGAACGACTACATACAATGTAAGGAAGCGCTCCCCTCTGGCCTCTACCGGCGCGTATGCCACGGTGGTCGACATTCCTTCAAAATCGACAAAGTCATAAGAGCCCCGCCTGTCTTCATGGGACTCTTGCAGCATCCTGTCGAAAAGCTGCCTGTTGTCGTCATCAAATGATGATGAAGACGGCGATATTGCACCAATGTCTATTATGCTGCCAGTAGACGCGCTGTTGCTAGAGTAGGCGATCAGCCCGTTGGTGTCAGCCAAGATCAGTATGGAATCCAGCTCGGGCGAGGTCGACGATTCGAGTATCTTGCCAAGGTTTTGCAACGTTATTGCAGAAAACACCACGCCCTCAAAGGCCTCGCTGCGAAGAACAGGATGCGCCAGGAACAGCCGCGGGACGCCGTCAGGCGACTCTATCGTCGCGCTATAGTAGGGAAGACCGGTATCGCGGGGGAACGTAAAATACGGCCTGAAACTGACATCCGTCCCCCTGTACTGATAGTATTCCTCTTCGCTTACAAATCCACTTGACCACACCGTCTTGCCTTCCCTGTCAAGCCAGACATAGCGGTCGGTAATTTCTGAAGTGGCAGCCTGCCTGTTGTTTATCACGATCTTGGCTGCCTCCAAGTCGTTATTGAGAATTGAGGGAGCTTCGGCCAGTATTTCCAAGTTGCTATCGATCAGATCCACATTGCTTTCTACCAGGTTTGCCAGATGATAGCTTTCCACTCGGTGTCCTCCTGCAGGTTGGCGGTGACAAGTTTCGTAATTTCGCTAGAAGTAAATCGAAAGTAGCTGTACGACAGGATTACTGCGCCGGCACCGATGGACGCTAAAATAGCGAGCTGCTTTGCTGGCGCAATGCCTATGCGATGGCTAGACACCAAGCAAATGACAAGGCACTCATAGATAAATTGCCCTGATGGAATATTCTATAAGATATGTCAGACTTCGGGGGCGTCCGGCCACATCATCTTGCGCATCTCCCTGCCTACCTTTTCCACAGGGTGGTTCTCTATCTCCTTCATGTAGCGCGCAAACGAGTTCTTGCCTTCCTTCTTGTACTTGCTGACCCATTCCTCTGCAAAATCGCCTGACTGGATCTCCTTGAGCGCTTCTTTCATCTTTTTCTTGGCCTCCTTGTCGATTACGCGCGGCCCGCGGGTGAGCCCGCCGTACCTCGCCGTTTCGCTCACGCGGTTGTACATGCCGGTGATGCCGTACTTTTGTATCAGGTCGACTATCAGCTTCAATTCGTGCAGGCACTCGAAATACGCCACTTCCGGCTGGTAGCCTGCTTCTACGAGTGTCTCAAACGCGTTCATTACCATCGCGTGCGCTCCGCCGCAGAGGTCGACCTGCTCGCCGAACCAGTCAGTTTCTACCTCTTCCTTGAACGTCGTCTGCAGTACGCCTGGGCGGGTGCTGCCGATCGCCTTTGCCATCGCAAGGACGCGATCCCACGCCTTGCCCGTGTGGTCTTGGTAGACTGCGACAAGCGAAGGCGTCCCAAAGCCTTCCTGGTACAATTCGCGTACACGCTGCCCGGGGCCCTTTGGCGCGACCATGATGACGTCGACATTCTTGGGCGGGACTATCCACTTCCAGTGGATCGCCGCGCCATGCGAAAATGAAAGCGCCTTGCCTTCTGTCACGTGTTTTGCAATCTCTTTCTTGTACGTGTCGGCCTGCTCCATGTCCGGGATCAAAATGTGGATAATGTTTGCAGCCTTGGCCGCCTCTGCAACCTCCATCACCTTGTGGCCTTCTGCCTCGGCCTGCTTCCACGTCTTGCCTCCCTTCCTGAGGCCGACTATGACATTGAGGCCAGAGTCCTTCATGTTGGACGCCTGAGCGCGCCCCTGAATTCCGTAACCGATAACTGCAACAGTCTGGTCCTTTACCGGAGCTAGCGATACCTGGTTATCAAGCCATTTCTTTGCGGGCATGAGTGTCTGTCGCTGGCACGCATTATATTATTCTACTGATACGCAATCACGGGCTGGCACTCCTTGCGATGTGCAGACCACCACCTGTCAAGCTTTGTCAGCATGAATTCAAGCTCTCTGGCGCTGGCAGTCAGCCTATATTCTACTTTTGATGAATCACGAGTCTTTGCTATCAGCCCTTCATGCTCTAGCTCCAGAAGCCTTTCGGACAGCACCGTGCTACTTATTCCTGCAAGGGCTCTTTTGATCTCGCAAAAGCGCGCTGCTTCTTTTGAGCCAATGCTTTTCAGGATCGGCCATGTCCACCTCTTGCCAAGCATTCCCCATATGCCAAGATCCAGATCGCCGTCAGCCATGTTCTCAGACATTTGGATGCGTCTCCTTCTGCCAGCATTGCAGGCAATAGTCGCCTGTCACCTGAAATATCTCGGCCTTCTTCTGGCAGCAATACCAGCAGTTTGGATCTGGCAGCCTGCTGCCACGATTTTGGTTCATTTCCTGTCCTCCCGCCTGAACCTGTTGAGGACAAACGCCAGCGCTGCAAGCGCTGCGGCAGAAACGGTCATCAAAAGGTGTCCAAGCCCAATGTGAGCGGGATGGGTAATCCCAAACCCGATGCCAGAAGCAATGTGAATCTCATGAGGCTGCCCCCTGTAAAAGAGACCTACTCCAATTACCGCCCCTGCTATAGCCAGATACTTCATCGGGACGCCGGCCCTGGCGGCGACTGCTACCACAATGACAAGACCAAGACCATACAGAAGATCTGCAAAAGGTGTCAGCACAGTGGTGCCTGCTTCTATTCCAATCACCCCCTGCAAGACCAGCCCGGTGCTGACGAATCCAATCGCAAACCCGGCCAAGTGAATCGCTATGCCGGTTATCCCATGCCTGCGTACCTGACTTGCGAGGATGCTAGGCTGTTCTGACAATTTTGTCAAAGCCCCCAAACAAAAGAGGTGGAGAGGGCTAGTGCCAGATTCCCCAGCCAAGTCCGTGCCCTTTCCAAGGTCCGCCCCATTCCCCATATCCGTGTCCGCCCCAGTGTCCGGACATTGGCCCAAAGGAGCCTAGTTGCTGGCCTTCGGAAGTGTAGAGCACATCGCCGTTTCCTGCATCGACTATGACCAGATATCCCGTCTGGTTTGCAGTGTTTGCTACAAGGAACTTGTATACGAGATACCCCTGCACGACGCCAAGATGCCCGCCAAGTACAGCCCCGTCTGTCACATGCCCCTGCGCAGTTTCAGCGGCTGCAACAAACGACACCCCGACATTTTCACGGATAAAGTCCATCGTTTCATTTGCGACGCTGACTGAGCCGTTTATTTCAGGCACGCCTTCGCCTGCCCATATCATTTTCTGCTGTTCTTGCTGTGCAGTTGCCTGTACTACCGACGACGCTGCTAGAATGGCAGCCACCGCGCCGGCAGCAATGATGGCAACTATTACCACCTTCTTGCTCAGAAGATTTTTTGTTGACATGCGTAAACTTGCAAAGGAATTATTTTAACCGTTGTTTACCCATGACACGTAACTTAGTTACTTGAAGTTCAAGCTCGGGTAGAGTCGAAAAATAAAAGTTGAATTCTAAAAAATAATGAAGGATCAGGTCGCGCTAATCGCCATCCTTAGGTTTTACGTTCCAAGTCGTGCATCATCTGTTCGAATTGTTCTCTCGTGATCTCTCCTTTGGCGTACCTTTCCTTGAGTATCGATTCAGCAGTTCTGTATTCGTACCTGTACCATCCCCTCCAAGGCCAGAGGAACCATTTTGCCACCCAGAAGACTATGAATATCAAAAAGATTCCGCCAAGCCAGCCGAAAGGAAATGGGAAGAATGCTCCCGGCCGCCCGGGAACAAAGTAGAGGGACAGGGCAATCGACACCCCTATTACAGCTATCAGTCCTATTATGCCCCAGCCTACGATTCGCCTGATGCGGTTTGATTCCTGATCGCTCATGCTATGTAGCCCTCAAAAAATTAATGAGGGGCTACCGTCACAGCCCTCGCCGTTCTTATGCCCTTTGCGACGCCAAGCCCGAATACTATCAGCCCAAAGATGACTCCAAGGATTGGGCCAGGGAACACAATGACTGCAAAGTTTATGCTCGCAAGAGCCACCAGACCCGGGATCATGTATATGACGCCAGCTGCGGCCAGCAATCCTGCCACTAGAAATGACCTCTGCTTCCACGAGACAGCAAACGCCGCTGCTGACAGCACTAATGAGCTTATGTTGAGCGCCGTTCCGAGACTTAAGCCCAGCACCGCTATTCCTCCCGCTAGATTAGGTAACACCAAGGCAAGCGCGGCCGCGGCCAGCCCCACCGCCAATGCAAGTTTCGAGTTGTTAGTCATGACGCAGTCTTTCACCCGATCTATTTTAGACATTGTTAATCCTTGACACGTAACATAGTTACCTCACTGTTAATCTAGCTCGGCCGGCAAGCCATTTTAGGAAGGGTGCACAATAGTGCTAGTGGCGGACATGCCGCGCCTTGACGGCTATTGCTATTCATCGTTAATCAATCCTGCAGCGATCAAGCCCGAGAAATCTGGTTAAATTGGTCCACGAATACCGCGACAGGGTCTACATCAGAAAAGACGTGATACTAAAGCTGTCGGAGTACGGCGAGCTCAACCAGAGCAAGCTGATGAGCTACTGCGGCCTGAACAATGTCAAGCACAAGGCAATCATCGACGACATGGTCGAAAAAGGGTTGATAATCCGGTTCGAGGAGCCATGGGGCAACAAGACGATAATCAAGTACAAGGTTTCGGAAAAGGGGCGAGCGATCTTTCAGGAGATACTAGAGCCGTACGAAGTGCTCTTTCCAAGAAGCGAGGGGGAAGAAAAATGACGACGGCTACAAGTAACATTGTTACCACATTTCTTATAATGAGCGGGAGGGGAGTTTAGTCAGTGGCAAAAGACGACGACAAGCCTATTGAAAACATCTTCAGGGCAATGGACGAGATAGTCCGCCAGCTGAACATGACAAAAAGGCTGTTTCTCCTGATGATACTGTCCTTTGTCATCATCGTTCCTACGACACACATCATTACTACCATAGTTATCGGCGAAACGTTCTTTGATGGCGACGGGTTTGATGGGGGGCCGCCGTTTAGGGGCGGGCCTCCAGACAACCCTTCGTTCAGGATAGTGCAGGTTGTCGTGATCGTCACCGTACTTGTCTGGATAGGGATAGGCATCAGGCAGTGGTTCGTGCTTTCGAAATGGACGAAAAAGTACAAGCAGTACAAAGAGCTGCAGAAAAAGATAGATGAAAAGCTGGGAGATGACGAAGGTGATGAAAAACAGCCCTAGGCGTTCTTTGTTGATTTACCCCGGGCCGGTGGAATTCTGCTGTATCGGAGCCTGACCATCCAGAGCTTCAAACTGTCTGGCACTGGGAAGCGCCTGACCTGCTTGTCTGGGAGGACCACCACTCCTAGAACGGCATGGGCAAAGGCACAGCATCAAGCAACAATGACGTAGAAACTACAAGTGCAAATCGCGCTTTCCTCTTCTTTATTCTATCCAGCTCAGGCACTCTTCATTTCCGAGTTGAACTTTTCCATCAATATGGTCGCGCCCCTGCCAAACAGGTCAGAAAATGCCGACTCGATCTTTTTCCTTGACAGGTTGTCAGGGTCATATACAGAGATGCCGTGTTCCTTGTAAAGGTAAAACAGCAAAAGATCCCTCGAGTCGCCGCCAAACAGATCCAGAGTCTTTTTTAGGGCCAGCTGCATATCAGCCATGTCAGCCCTGTTGACGGACTTTTTCTTCATCAACCCTTTTCGATATGCCAAGATCCGCTTAAAGTAGTTGTATGTAACAATTCTGACAGGCACCTTCCTATATACATGGGGGAGGGTAGCTTTTGAGTTAATGAAGATACTGATAGCAGAGGATGAGCCAGACATAGCGATGCAGTATGAACTCGCGTTGAAGGACAGGAAGCACGACGTAATAATTACAAACGACGGCGAACAGTGTCTTGAAGCATTTTATCATGAACTGGAAAAGGACGAGCCAGCCCGCAACCGCAAGATGATGAAGAGGCCGCCGTTTGACGCGGTGATTCTGGATTACCGCATGCCAAAAAAGGATGGCATGGAAGTAGCCAAGGAGATCTTGGCGATAGAGCCAAAGCAGAGGATCCTTTTTGCGTCGGCTTATGTGCTTGAGACCTTGGTGGACTCTGTCAAGACCCTGCAGCAGGTTGTCGAACTCATCCAAAAGCCGTTTGAGCTTGACCCGTTCGTAGACCTCATAGAGGACAAGGGGATCTATTCGGAACTGGAAAAGCTGAACGTGAACGCCAAGGAGATCAAGGACCTGAACCCTACGCACCAGCAGGTCCTGGACCTGCTTGAAGGTCTGAAAAAGCTCCAGAAAGGCAGGGCGCTCTAGTCGCGGATAATGTTTGACTGGTCTATGGGCAGGACTATTGTAAATGTGGCCCCGCCTGTAGCGTTGTTGTATCCATAGATCTCGCCCTTGTGGGCAGTCACTATCGCCTTGCTTATGAAAAGGCCGAGCCCTGTGCCGCCGTGACCGTCCGTGTCGCCTGTGCTCTTTGTGACAAACTTGCCAAACAGGTTCGGAAGTACCTGCTCTGGTATGCCGGTGCCCGTGTCGATTACCCTGATCTCCACCCTGTTCTTGCCCGGGAACGCTCGGCATTCTACCTTTATGCTGCCCTGCTCTGTGAACTTGACGGCGTTGCCGATGACGTTGGACAGCACCTGGGTTATGCGCGACCTGTCAAGGTTGACTTCTAGGCTCCTGCTAGCGTCGTCGATCACAAGGTCCATCGTCACGTCCTTTGCCAAGTTGGCCTTTGCAGAGTCGACCACGCCGACTAAAAGGTCATTTATTGCAACCTTTTCCATCTGGTACATGAGGCTGCCACTCTCGATCCTGCTCACGTCAAGGATGTCGTTTGCCAGCTGCTGCAGCTTGCGCGCCTCCCGAAGTACGCCTTCCCATGCCGCCTCTTGGCTTATCTTGCCCTTCTTTGCAAGGATGGCGTAGCCGAGAAGCGGCTGGATTGGGGTGCGGAGCTCATGTGATGCTATCGCGATAAATTCGTTTTTTAGCTGCTCCTTTATCTTTAGCTCCTCATTTGCCTTTTCGACATCTCTCTTGGTCTTGTAAATATCGGTCTGATCTATCAGCGCGATATTGCAGGCGACAACCCTGCCCCGCTCGTCGTGCACAGAGGCGGCGCTTAGCAGCGCTGGGAAGACGCTGCCATCCTTTTTCTTGAGCCATACTTCGCAGTTCTCGACAAGCCCCTTCTTCTCCCATGCCTCAAGATACTCTTGCATGGCGACCAGGCTGTTGGGCCCCACATGGTTGAATATCGATCTGCCCACAGACTCGGCTCTCGAGTATCCGACGCGCCTTGCGTATGTCTCGTTACAGTCAAGTATTGTCCCCGCTGCGTTTACGACGCAGTAGAGCACTGGAGAACTCTCATAGAGGCTCTCGAGTATCCAATAAGTCCTCAAATATGTGTTTGGATATCCTCTACCATCCTCTAGGGACCTGTCTGCCTTTTGTTCCAATGTACTACAGAGTGAGCGCTTGAAGATTAGATATTAGAATTCGTATGTAAATTATTCTACATCTTGATCGTTATAGCCACTCCGGCGACAAACTGGAGATACGAATTTCAGCAATTATGGTGGATATGGTGGGGCGTGACAGCAACAATATGGGCGGCAACGGTCAGGTTATTTTGCGCCAGTCAATAGACGCCGCCATAGAGTCGCTGGGCGGGCCGATCCACAAGACCATAACATGGTATCTGAACAGCAGGGGCGTACTTTCCAATTCGAAAAAAATTGACATCAATTTCTTTTATTCAAATTTGCGGGATCTGCTTGGGCCGGGCGCCGACCTGATAATGGAAGAAACGTGGCAGCAGCTGCAAAAGCGCTGCGGAGGCAAGGCCGGCCAGCAGAATCCTCCGGCCAAGTGCTCTCCGCTTGAAAGGATACAGAAAATGATAGAGATAGGTGAAGCCTGATGGAGGAGCAGCAAGCATATCTGGACATCAAGCGGGCGCGCAGGAATCTGGTGCTCGGACTGATCGCTGCTATCGCAGCAATAGACGGGGCCGTCTTTTTCACCGCTGGCTCTGAAATAGAGGCGATTGTCAGCGACATCTCCAGAGTAGGCACGGTATGCGCTGCAGCTGCCCTATCGCTTGTAGTAGTCAGGAGGCAAAAAGTAGGCGGCCTCTTTGGAAGGGCTTATGCCGCCCTTGCAGCAGGGCTGATGCTATGGGTCGTGGCTGAATCCATCTGGGCGTACTATGAGCTGGGTCTAGGAATAGGGGCACATACTACTTCGATAGCCGACGTATTCTGGATTTCCGGCTATGGGCCCTTCGCCTACCACCTGCTCAGCACTGCAAGGTTCTTTGGCAAAGGGCTGAAAAGATCCGCAATAGCCATCGTGGGAGTAGCGGCCGCGCTGTTCTTGGCTTTTTACATCCAGACATTGGTGGGCGTCTTTGAGCTTGAAGGTCCCGGTGCCCTAGCAACTCTGGCGATAAGCATAGTCTACCCTGTGCTGGACGCCCTGCTCATAGTCCCGGCCGTCCTCATAGTCATGAATGCTGGAAAGGGCCAGCTCACGTCTATCCCGTGGATATTCATAGGATGGATATTGCTGGTCCTTGCCGACAGCATGCTTGGAGTTGCGGCCGCATCCGACATGTCTGAAGTATTCCATATCACCATGGCATACAACGCCGCGTACCTGTGCTTTGCCGCAGGGCTGTTATGGTACAACAGGCAGTTCATCATCAGCGACAAAAAGCTGGTCAATTGGTGAATGTAACACAACCATACATACAAGTGCTTTTATCAAATGAACCGGGCAGAAAAATTCCCCGCAGATGCCGACTATAACCGCAGAATTAAGCCAGAAAGAACTTGAGGCGATACGGGAATATGCCAATCTGTGCGGCGAGACCATATCAGATCTAATCAGGAAGGCACTGATACGTGAGGCGACTCTGGCCGACGGCTATGGCGCAGACGACCCCGCATACGAGTACCAGATGATGGCCGTCCCCGACAATGGCAGCATGAAAAGTAAAGAGCACAAAATTATTCAAGAAAATTACAACAAGATCAGAAGAATTTTAGGCTGGCAGGAAATAACGTTGTAGATCATCAGAGTTCTTTTTATAGCTGTAGCACCGTGAGGCGTTTTTATAGAATTTTTTATAGAGCCAGCCTCTGTCAACTATCCTTTACTCTATGTTGTTATTAGCCGCCTGATGCCCTCGAACAAGGAGATCGAAGCGATTTGGGTCCAGTCTTGCTGCTACTGATGGTGGTGATTGTCTTGTGATCAACAATTCAGAGCAGATCTTGGCAGGCGACATCAGGCAGTTGCTCGTCATCAAATCCGAAGAGCTCTTGAGGCGCGGCGAGCCGAGGTTTGTAGAGGGCTTGGATGAAATCGCAGGCATGCTTGGCAGGTACGACCCTGCACCGTCGCCGCTCTTGAATGCGCTGGATCACAAGGCGCAGGACATGGCAACGTATTTTTTCGTGGCCTATTCTAACACAAGGGATCTTGACAGGTCGATCCTTATATACAGGACCGTCAAGTCGCTTGTCAGGTACGTGCTTTTGATAGACCGGTTCTACGAGGTTGGCAACAAAAAGTACGAGAGGGTTGCAAGGGGCGTCCTGCGCTCTGTGAAAAAGGTTCAGAGTAGCCACTTAAAGTATTCGCTTGACTTTCTGCTGAAGCGATCTTGGCCGTTCATGGACTATGAACAGGCGGTAAAGCGGCTCTTGATAAAGGATCACATCTTCAACTTCAAGGAAATAAGGCACTACAGCCTCTTCAAGGCTTCAGACGCCCCTATGATATACGCCCACGTGCTGGACGCCGAGCTGCCAGATTTTAACCAGAATGTCGCGGCCGTGCTGCACTACAACCAGGCGCTTCAGGACCTGCATGACGATTTTGAGGACATTGAAGAAGACGTGCATGACATGATGCCCAACATGTTCATACTGGCCGCGACAGGAGCAGCAGCCATCACCTTCTCAAAACTCTTGAAAAACCGCGAGCATGCAAGGAAAATGGTAATTGAGAGTGGGGCGCTTGACTCTATGGTGCCGCTGGTCGAGCAGTACCGGGCGATGGTAAAAGGCATATCGGTGCCGCCAAGTTTCGCCTTCTTGAAGTACCTGACGAAGGAATATGCCGATATGATGCTAAGGGCGCTTGACGTCTCAGCCAGATGATGCTTATACGACTGCTGTCAAGAGCACATAGTCGCGACTGCCTGCGAAGCGATAGGCTGTAGAAGAATTTTTAACCCATCCTATCATAAAAGCCTCTGGTAGCTGCTTGGTTCAGATCGATGAGGATATCATCCGGCTCATAATAAAGCAGGACCATGTAGTTCTTGTCGGGAGCGTCAGCGCCGAGGGCATCCCGAACATTTCGCCACGATACGTCCTTGGCATACTGCAGAACGAAAAGCTGCTGTTTGCAGACGCGTTCACGAACAAGACGTTCCATAACATCAATTCATGGCCCAAGGTGTCGGTCGCAATATTTGACAGGGACACGCGGGGCGGATATCAGCTGAAGGGCAGCGCGGAGGAAGTGACCGATCCGAAATTGGTCTTGCAGGCAGAGACCAGACTCAAGGAGTTTGGCATCCTTGAAAAGCCGAAAAAGGTGTGGACTCTGGCAGTAAAAGAAGTATTTTCGCTAGAGCCGAGCGCGAAATCGCGCCACTCCTTTTCGCCGTATTACAGGTAGGCTCTGTCTGTTGTACCGGATTACATGCACTAGTTTAACGTGATCAAACCCCTCTCAAACAGACGGGCCATTCGAGAGGAGAGAGAAATTACGAAGATAGTAACAAAAATTATTATTGGCTTTCTGGCAGTGGCCGCGCTGGCTACCGGGGCCGTAGGCTACTACATGCAGCAGTCGCTTGCAGGGGCTGGCGCAGCAGCAACAACAGGCTTGGTAATTGTTATTATTATTGTCGCAGCGGCGATTGGCGCCATCGGAGCGTTGCTGGCAGTGTTCATCCTGCTGCCGGTAAGAAAGATCGAGCAGAGTGCAGAGCAGATAGCAAGGGGCAACTTTGAAGTGCAGGTCTATAACGGCAAGCTGACCAAGGGCAGCTACAAGAACTCTGACGAGCTGGTGCGTCTCATGATGGCGTTTGAGGTCATGAGAAGGAAGGTAACAGAAGTAGATGCCAACCTTAACAAGCAGATCAAGATGAAGACTTTTGATCTCCAGCGAATCAATGACGAGCTAGTAGAGAAGGAAAAGGTCCTCCAGCGGGCAAACGCTAGGCTGACCGGCCAAAGTGAAGACCTGAAAAAGATGAACGAAGAGCTGTCGGCAAAGAACAAGGAGCTGTCAGAAGCCAATGAAAAGCTGCAGAGACTGGACAAGATGAAGACCGACTTTATCCTTGTCGCAGCGCACGAGCTCCGCACTCCAATCCAGCCGATAATGGGCTCTGTGAAACTAGCAGAGAAGGGGCTCATCAGCAACGAACAAGCGTGGAAGAGCATCGTGACTGAGGCCAAGAGGCTGTCCACCGTGGCGACCTACATACTGGATGTAGGCAAGATCGAGAGCGGGAATATTTCATACGACATGAAGCCGCTCAGCGTGTCGGAGCTCGTGGAAAGGATATCGTCTTCGTCAACCAAGTTTGCCACCCAGGACGGGATGATAAGCATCAAGATTGACCTGGACGAAGATGTCAGGATAATGGGCGACAGAGAGCGCCTTGTGCAGGCATTTGCGAACATCATTGACAACGCTGCAAAGTTTGCCAAGAATGGTACGATCACCATACAGACCATCAATAACGACGATGAAGGTGTAGTGGAGATCAAGATACGTGACGACGGCCCCGGCATCCCTGACGAGATCATGCCCGTGCTGTTTAACAAGTTTGTCACAAAGACAAAGGAGAACGAGAGAGGCACCGGCCTTGGGCTGTTCATAACAAAGAGCATAATCGAGGCGCACAGCGGCAAGATATCGGCAGAGAACAACGCTGACGGCAAGGGCGCCACGTTTACTGTGTCGTTCCCGATACACGAAAAAGGAGAAGTTGCCTCGATGTCGCTGACTGACTGATTGAGTGTGCAAGTATGTGCAGGTATTGTTCTGCAGTTCCACCAACTTCATGTTCTTGCAGGCCATGCAGCCTCTTTTTCGTCTTGCTAGCCTGCCGGCATCTTTTTCTCTGCGGTCAGCGGCAACAACCTTTTTTGCCTCCTGCCTCTCAGGAACTCAAAGTAAATCCCAGCGGCCAGGCAGCCTAGCCCCAGTGCCGAGCCTGCAATAACAGTCCCATAAAAGAATACGATGTGCCACGGCATGTTTATTCTTCATCGTACCTCCTGTCCCTATTCATTTTTAAAAATTACAAACTGGGACTCTGATGACTTGCGGAAGATCACATTGAAATCCCTCGTGGAATAAGTCTGATCTCCTGCAAAGTTACCAGTGTAAGGATTCGTGTATCCATAAGAGAGCGGGCCCGGAGGGATTCGAACCCTCGACCTAACGCTTAGGAGGCGTTCGCTCTGTCCATGCTGAGCTACGAGCCCTCGCACTGTTCAACCTTTGTAGCGCCAATTTAAGGCATTCGTCTATTTTGGAGCAAGCACCACGACCTGTACTTTTCTGTCATGCCGGAATTCTGGGTCCCGCCAGCCCTCTGGAAAATATGCCTTGTCATTGTGTGTAGCCAGCTGAAAGCCGGCCTGATTTGCGAGCAACACAAGCTCCCTGAAACCTGCACTGTCTTTTTCCATATCGGTTAAGATTCGGAACGCGCCGCCACTTGTCAGCTTTTTTGATATCACTGCAAGCATGGACCGGAATGAGCTCTTGCTTTCCATCGTGGTAAAGGGCGCAGAATGTTCCGGCAGCACCATCAAAAAGTTGTCTATCGACCTGTCGGCAATTGCAGGAAGCAGCTTTTCAGTGTCTCCCCAGAAGGCAGAGGCGTTCTGCGGCTCAAGCTCTGTAAAGCGGGACTTTGCCTTGAAAACTTCGCTTTGATCCTTGCCAATTCCTATGAAATACTCGGCCCAGTTATTGGTAGCCATGTTCTGCAGCATTTCGCCCCTCCTCATACCTATCTCCAAGTTCACTTTCAGGTACATCTTTCTGGCGGTGGCTATGGTCCTGTTAAGCTGCGTTGACGGGTTGCCCTCGTGGAAGAATTGGTAGATCAGGCTCCACCTCTGCCGGAAAATATAGGGAAAGTGTTTCATGCCGATTATCTGCTTGAAGGTCTCATTTTCAGCAAAGTCTGAGAAAAAGGCATCAGTCCTTGGCACGGCCTCGAGCTTAGGCAGGTTCAGCTCGTCGTACAGGTTGGTGACCCTGTCCCATGCCCTCACGGGGTCTGAACCCATGTACGTCACGGCAAGGTCGGCAAGCCACAGGATTTCGGCAAGCAACTTTATCCTGTCGGTGTCCTCGCCTCTGCTGGCCAGCTGCTCCTGAAGGCGCGCGAACATTTCCTGCGCGAGCTTTTGTCTGAAGAACGGAAAGTCTGTTCTCCAGATCAGCATTTCTACCATAATGCTTTCTAGGGGGCTCCAGTTCATCTTGACGAACTCGGGATGCGTAGTGGCAAACTCCTCAGGAGGCGAAAGCGGCGACTTGAACTGACGGAAATAGCTTGCAAATTCTTCCCACCCCATGGTAAAGTAGGCGTCCAGTATTCGCGTCTTTGAAATTTCCTGCATTGTCCTAACGACGCTTGGACCTTTGGGCCCTTCATGTGATGCAAGCGGCTGGCTTGGATCATAGTCGTGCAGGAGCCCTGCCACCAGCGCAATCTCGTAATCCTTGGGTCCAAACTGGATCTCTTGAAATTCTTTTGGAATCATGTGGAGGGTCATATATGACACTTCAAGCGAGTGATGGAAGTTGTGGTATTCGCTTGCACCCTCGCCAAGCCCAAGCTTGGTATATGCATTTTTTAAAAACCTGACAAGCAGCCGCAGCATTTCGATCCTGCTCTGGGGAATCCCTTTTTCAGATGCAAGTTCGAGCAACGAAGCGACGAGCTCGTCGTCCTTGACGTTTGCAAGGTTGGCGTTTGTCTCTTCGATGCCGCGCCTCTTTGCGCCTGGAAAGTTCCTTATAACCTGCCGGTAAACGATCCTCAAAGGCAGGCTCTTGTTGAGGTAGATGCCGAGCGTCATGCCGCTCCACGGGTACTTTATCCTCTGCCTCTCCCATTCTGCCACTTCGTCAGAAGCTGCTACTATCTTCCTGTTGAGGTCGGCGACAAGCTCGGCCAGTTGATCGCCTGCAGCGCCGTCGGCAAACCTGTTACGGTCAGTATTCATCACAAGCCATTGCGGGATCTTGACGACATAGACGTAGCGCGATGTCTTTGCTTCTCCGCCGTCAACCCTCTGCCGGGCTGTGATTGCGACGTTCCGGGTGCCAGTGTTAAACGGCAGGTCTCTGTCCTTGACAACTGTCAGCCGGACCTCGCGGCTCCCGCCCTGAAGGCTGAGCAGTATATGCCAGTACTTGCCTTTGTCCATCCAAGCCGGCACTTGCATTTCCTTGTCCCAGAAATCTATCGGGCCGGCAGGCACAAAACCGGCTTCATAGTCCTTGGTGATTGGGTTGTAGGACTTGTATTCGTACTCGCCTATCATGTGGTCCAGTCTTCGCGCCGCATCCCTTGCGTCCATGACAAGTTGTATGGACTTTGTAAACTCGCGATATGCCATCACGCCCCAGATCGTGCCAAGGGCGCTAAAAAGCGTGAAAATGCCGGCTATGATGTTTACTTCGTTACTGACGAGATATTGCGGGACAAGTGGTATCCCAAACCATCCTGTGGAAAGGAGGCCGGCAAATGCAAGCGTGACAAATAGGTACCTGGCGAGATTGTGATAATGTATGCTAAAAAACAGGCCGCTGCCGCACGCGCAGCAGTCGCAGTTTTCTCGCCCGCCTATGCTAGGTCCAAATTTCAACCCGTTTGCCTGCCGAATGATTACCGTTCAGTGCACGATTATATATTGTCTTCACGATTGCCCTCGCTCATTTTTCCCATGATAGCACAGAGAGATGACCATGATTTGGAATCATGCACGCCCCACTGCTCATAGCAAACCACACTGGCAAGGTCCATCCTTGGAAGCCAGCCGGCACGCTCCAAGTCCGGCTTTTCTGCAAACTCGCTCACGTATCCAAGGCACAGGTATGCGATAGGCTTAACATGCGGCGGTATCGCCAGTATTTTTTCAAGATCTTCATTTGCAAGGATGCTCACCCAGCCGACCCCTACCCCTTCGGCTCTTGCCGCGAGCCAGAGATTCTGAATCGCACAGGCGACGCTGTAGACGCCTGTTTCCTCTATGGATGTCCGACCAAGGACAAAGGGTCCAAAGCGCGTCGGGTCATAGGTGACGCAGATGTTAATTGCAGATTCCAATATCCCTTCAAGCTTTAGCGAAACATATTGTTTTTGCCGCTGCTTGTTGCCATCAAGCATTGAAATCGAGCGCGAGCGCTCGCGCAAAAACGACTCTTTGACCTTCTGGCGGATCGCCCTGTCCTTTATTAGGATAAAGTTCCACGGCTGTGAAAATCCGACTGAAGGAGCATGGTGGGCCGCATTCAATATCCTGAGCAGGACATCGTCTGGTATTTCCCTGTCCACAAAGTGAGAGCGGACGTCCCTTCTTGAGAATATAGCCTTGTACAGCCCTTCTTTCTCGCTGCCAGTCAGGCTGCTACCATTACTACTGTCAGCAGCTGTCAACGCGGACTATTGGGCGCGAGTCCCATTATTAGATTTGCGCCATTGCTACAATCTGCCTTGGTGATGTTCCTGCTGGCCTTTTCCACATTTTCCTTATAAAGGTCTATGCCAACGAACTTGCGGCCAAGAGATGTCGCGACAATGCCAGTGGTCCCCCTCCCGGCGAATGGGTCCAGAACATAATCGCCCTTTTCAGTCGCAAACCTGACTATCATGTCAACTAGCTCCTCAGGAAATATCGCAAAGTGCTCGTTGCCATAGTGCGCCTTTGTTGCAATCTCCCACACGTTTGACGGGTTCTTGCCGTGTGGATTGCAGACTGCAAATATCGGGTAATGCTTGTGATCTCCTATCCTCCGGCGCGTAGCGTGACGCTTGAACTTGCGGTAGCATGTCGGGCAGAACTTTTCCGGATCGTAGCCATAGGCTCGAGCTATCTCTGAAGTCGTTGGAAGCTCTGAAAGTGGAGTCGAAGGTGACGCACCATGTATGATGTTTGCAATGCGCGTGATCTCGCTCTTGTTGGGGTTCTCTGGCGCGTACTGTACCATGTCCGGTGGTGGTACCTTGTTGCGCCCTTCGACCGCCTCGTTGCCCTGCACTCTTACCGCGTCAAGGTTTGCATACGAGCGGCGATTCTTTGAAAAGAACAAGACATATTCGTATGCTTGGGAAAAGTTGTCCTGCGAGCTGCTGCTCACGTTGTTTTTCTTGTACCAGATAATGTCTTCCCGGAAGACATAGCCTGCATGCACAAGCCTTTCTGCAAGCCTGTGAGGAATCCTCAGTTTTTCATGGCGTCGCCTGGTGTCGCCTATGACTATCCACAAGCTGCCGTCGTCTGCAAGTATGTCTCGACACGCTGAAAATACCTTGGTAAGCGAGTCAAGATACTCTTCGGCTGTATGCTCCCTGCCTATTTCGTGATCGTTGTTGCCATAGTGCCTGTGGCGATAATACGGCGGCGAAGTAATGATTGCGCGAAACTTGTTGCCGGGCAATCGTCTTACAGTCTCGTAAGCGTCGCCGTGAATTATCTTGAAGGACTCGCTGTCCAAATATTGAAATAAAAACTCCCTGGGTGACACTTAACCTTATCTGTGGTTAGTGCAGGTTGGACGTGTTGACCCCTATTCTTCTTACCCTCTCGTCGATGCTGCTGACTACAGAGTTGTGCTCTTTGAGCATGCTATTGTTCTCTTTCAGAGTTGCGAGGATCTCGCTCAATAGACGCAGCGTCTCCTCGTAATACTGAGCATCGCGCCCTTTCATCTGCTAAAATTGAATCTCTAGCGTATATCTGGCTTGTAGAACAAAGCTCAGGAGCGCCGTTCCACAGGTATGCAAAATCTACAACATATATTTGGGCAGCAAAAATTTGCAGTTAATAACGGGGCAGGTGGTCTAGCTCGGTTATGATACCTCGTTGACATCGAGGTGGTCGGGTGTTCAAATCACCCCCTGCCCACTTTTACCTACTTCATGCGTACCAAAAGCGTCAATATCTTGCCTGTCAGAGCATCATGGTCGTAAGGTTGAACTGCCCCCACAATCAGGGTATCGCGGTCGTTTAGGGGGAAAAAGAGCCCGTCGATATACTTGTAGTGGATGGTGATGAATCCAAGTTCGCCAAACTTGTCCTCGTTGGCCTTTGTTGCCCTGACTATCATCTCAATTTGTGAAATCATGTAGCGGAACTCGTCCTCGTCCGGCACAGGGCCGCCTGATTTTAGGTATGAGCCGACGATCTTGCCATTTGACAGTACCATGGCGACTTCTACGCTGCCATGCAAGCCGGCCACGGCTTTGCAGAGCTCTTGATTGTTCATGCTCGGCCGGTACAAGTGCAGCGAAGCATAAAAATTCTAGTGCTCAGGTCCTATCGCGTTTTGGGATATCCTTCTGACCTGCAAATCCACCCAAGTATTCCTTGGCTTCCTCGACTAGAGGGTTATCAACCACCTGCCTGGCGCCGCTTGCAATCCCTGAAAAGAACTTCTGCCAGCCAAGCCCTATTATCGCCAATACCAGGATGCCGATCAAAATTGCCGCTAGAATTGCACCCATGCAGTTATGCCGCAGGATTGAACTCTTAAGATTTCTGGAGCCTTTCTCTATTGGAGAAAGTTGTCCGGAAACTTTTGGTGGCACGTGCTGCAGAAAATCGCGTCATCCGAAGTGACTGCGTCGCAGCTTGGGCAAACTTTAAAGATATTTGTCTCTATCTGCACGCTCTTGCCGCATTCTGGGCAAAACTTGGATGCTGGCTGCACGGTGAAATTGCAGTAGCGACAAGAAGCTGTTGTGTTATCGGCGCTTTGCGCTGGCTTTTTTTCTTCTTTTTCGACAGGCTGTACTTCTGCTGCAGCAGCCTGCTCTACTGTCTGCACTGCACTGATGTCAGGAATTGTCAGCTGGTTCTGACCTGGCAGCTCGCCTCTTATCCCTCTCTGGATGAGCTGACTGATTCTCTGGGCAGCCTTTTTTTCGAGCGCTGGAAGCTTGACTTTGTAGTCTGTAAAATGCGGCTTGAAGTAAAGTTCTGTCGTGAAAACTCCGCGCTTGAGCATGACCGTGGATATGTCTCTGTAGCTGATATCCATTATGTCTACTTTCAACCCGAACCAGCGCGGGTCCTTGAATATGACGCGTATGTTTGTAATGTAGATACTGTTTGGCAAGAATGAGCCGCCCGGGGCAACCTTTGACTGCGAGGCTATGAATATGATCTGTTCACCCGGAAGAAGTATGCCCCGGATATCGGGGTCAATATCTTCAATTGTCAATGTGACAGAAAATGATGATTTTGTTATTAATTTTCTGTAAAAAGCTTCTACTTTAGAGGCGATAAATTATCTTATACTATCCAATCAATAAACAGAACGTAGGTATTCATGTGGACGAGCCATGCTACCTACGCCAAACTTAATTTTAGCAGTATTGATAGTCGCTACCTGGTATATATCTACACATCCAACATTAACTATTCCAAGTATAGACTGGCAAATCCGCAGTTTGTTTGGCGCGCCTATCAAAAAGATGGGGTGTTAACAGATCCCCTCTTTCTATTTTACATAATATAGAATTACGAACTAATGAGTGATAAAATGCAAAAAATCAACATTCTAATTATTTAAATACATAATATTCAACCTTCACGAAGGAAGCCTTAATAATTTGGAAAACAATAATACCCTGTGACACATGCGTTTGAGGACGAGTCGCTTGGCTTGGAGCTGAAAGGTTATAGCTTGGTAGCAAATAGCGCGCTGGAAACCAAGATCGCGATTTACACTCCAGAGATCGTCCAATCGATCCTGTCTGAGAATCCAGAGATCGTAGATCGCTGGCTGCAAAACTTGCACAACGAATACATCCGCAAGAAAAAATCATGTGACTTTGAGAACGATCCAGTTGCCTGTTTTACACTTTCTGCCTATGAACAATTTGAGAAGCATTTCAAGAGCTGGCAAGATGGCGGGATAATAGCAATAACGCTGCCACATGACAGGGTAATCAGGATCAGCAAGGATCCATTGATTTCTGTCATCGCAGATTCTAAGAACAGCAGCTATCTTGTCTGCAACAAATGCATGACATCATTTACGGATCTAGACGAGTTTGAAAAACACTGCAGGCAGGAAACCGAGGCCAAGCCGGTAGAGAAAAAGAAGAAAAGGGAAAAACTCTATGAGGTCGCGCCAAATCCTATATGGTGGCTTGCACCTTGACACCTGCCAATCATCAATATAGATCATATGGTATATGGTAGTATGCAATATATTCACGTAGTTTAGATTTCGGTCTATGATAGCCGGCTTCCTCTCGCGAGTGCGCGCCAACGACAAGGAGATAATAGACAAACTGGAGATGCAGAACGCCAACCTGCTCAAGGCAACCAGCGCCCTTGTAGAATTGATATCAAACTTTGACAATGTCAACGAGCGCAAGGCAAAGATAAAGGACCTAGAGCACGAGGGCGACAGGATCACGCACGATCTCTATATGTTGCTGGACAGAACTTTTGTGACGCCGCTGGATCGCGAAGATATATCAAGCCTTACAGGCGTCGTAGACGGAATCCTAGATTACACCGACGAGACAGCCGAGAGATTCGTTCCGTTCAAGATAAAAGAACCGACTTCATACATGCTAGAGCTGGCCAAGATTTTACTGTCTGCATCACAGGAGGTGCATCTGCCCATGACACGCCTCAGAGGGTTCAAGAATTCCGCTGACCTGGTGGAGCACTGCCGCAACATCAGCAAGTACGAGCACGAGGCTGACACGATTTACCGGACTGCGATTGCAGAGCTCCTTGAGACAAGCAACCCATTTGAAATCATCAAGCTAAAAGAGGTTTATGAAACTCTTGAGGTGGCGCTTGACAAATGCGCCGACGTTGCTGACGTGTTTGAAGACATTGCGCTCAAGTATGGTTGATGATCAGGCGTGGCTGAAGAGGAAATAATACTGGTTGTTTACGGGGCAATAGCAGCAGCGCTTTTTTTGACTTTGTTAACGAGTTCCACGATGCTGCAAACTCGATAGCGACAGTTGTGGGCACGAGAGTGCTGCTGCCGCTCCAGGCAGTAAGCATTGCCGCATTTGCAAATTCGCAGGACCCTTTGTATTTGGCACGGCGGTAGCGGCAACTGTGGGCAAGGGCATAATCCAGCCCGAGTTCTCGACCGTTTATGCAATTCTTGCAGGTCTGATCGGCGCCATAGTGTGGGACCTTATTACTTGGTGGTTTGGCCTGCCATCATCAAGCAGACACGCGCTTATTGGAGGGCTCATTGGCTCTGCACTTGTTGTTGGGGGCTTGCAGGCACTTTCTTTGGCGGCTGGAGGATTGTCAAGACGATGGCATTCCGGCTGACCAGCCGAAGGCCATATCAGGGGTTCTGCGCAGAGACGGGCGGCGGGGCCATCCTGACATCGATGGCTTGGCTTGGAATTCCTGTCAACACCACTCATGCGATTTCTGGCGCAATCATGGGAGCAGGAGCCACAAAAAGACTCTCCGCTGTCCGCTGGAGCCTTGGCCGGCGCATAGTGTATGCATGGATAATAATGATACCGGCCAGTGCTGCGCTGGCTGCCGCAACCTGTTACTAATAAGGATGATTATTGGCTGAACGACTTGACGGACTTGTCACAGCATCTTTTGAGAACGGTTACTTCGCTGATAATGCCGTCAATAAGGACATTAAAAGACTTCCTGCCCACGTTGCTGATGTCACACGAGATCACCTGAAGGCGCTTGAACTGATCAGAAATTGGGGAAACGTTCACAACCTTAAAAGAATCTGTCGCAAATGTGGTTGTCACGAAATGCATGTACAAAACGATCTTAAGAACAATTTCTATATGTTCTGTATATGGCTATATTGACTTCGTCGAAGCCAAGGCAGCCGGTGTCACGTTCCTGTGAAGTTGCTGCGCTTGTAGGTGCCCAGCAAAGCTCGCCAATGCTTTGCCTAACTCTATATCTGCTTGTTGTCCTGAAGCAGGCACACATGGAGAGTTGAGAAAAGGTTAAGAGAACCTACGAAATATTTCCCACTGTGAGGGCAAGGCTAAAGCTTCTTGCCTAAGTGTAGGGGGGAGCGCAGTGACAGAAAGTTATATCTTGGGCGATCATGACCGCGAGATAAAAAGGCTTGAAACACAGGCAAAACTCTTCGAGCCTCTGACAAGACAGACGCTTTTGGCTGCCGGGTTGAAGAAGGGTATGAGCTGCGCTGATATTGGCTGTGGCTCGGGTTCTGTCAGCAGATTGATGGCTGAAATGGTAGGCGTGGCAGGGCGTGTGCTAGGCGTGGACATGGACGATAGATACCTTCAGTACTGCCGGACGGTCAGTCCCCAACACAACATGGAGTTTGTACATGACAATATTTGCGAAAGCAGGCTTGATGGAAAAGAGAGGTTTGATATCGTCTATTCTAGGTTTGTCTTTCACCATCTGAACGATACGAAGAAGGCGGTGCGTTCCATGATCCAGCTGGCAAAAAGAGGGGGAGCGATAATAATCCAAGAGCTGGACCACGCGCCAGGCTCCTGGTTATCGTATCCTGAGAACAAGGCCTTCAATAGTCTCAGAGAGGTCTATGTTGCGCTGATCAAAAAGACTGGTGCGGATCCTCTGGCAGGAAGAAAATTGTACAAACTTCTGATGGATGAGTCCCTTGATACAACCATAGAGTGCTATTCGCCTTGCATCTTGATGGGTTGCGAGCCGTACAGCTCCCTTGGATGGCAACTTGCAGATAGCTTGAAGCCGCGGATCTTAAAGCATGGGCTACAAAGCGAGCGAGAGTTTGCAAACATGTACAAAGGTTTGAAAGAGCTTGCAAAGAAAAAAGGAAGTTTTGTGACATACGCGAGGCTATTTAGCGCAGTTGGAAGAAAAAGAAAATAGCTGTCTGCCACTGACAATCTTGACAGTCACAGCGTGGCAGAAAAACCTCAATGCAGAAACCTATTTGAACTTCCGAGTTGTGCAAGCACTAGGGTGCATAGTTTGTGACCTTCTATGAGACGGCAAGCGGCAAGATAAACGTCATTGAAACTCTTTCAAAGGAGCCCAAAAATGATACTGTATTATGCATACACGGACTTTGCTGCGATGCCCGGATCTTTACATACATTGGCATCAAACTGTCAGAGGCCGGATACAATGTTGCCAGCATGGATCTGCCGGGTCACGGCAGGTCTGATGGCGAAAAGGGCGACCTTGATTTTGATATGTGCATAAAGTCCATAGATCAGATAGTTAGAGATCTGAAAAAAAGATCGTCAAGGGTGTTCTTGCTAGCTCACAGCATGGGCAGCACTTTTGCGCTGTGGTATGCACACCTGTTCAAGAGTTCCATCGACGGGTTGATCCTGCTCTGCCCGTACATTCGGGTCCGCAATATGAAAAGAAGATTTGACGCAGAGCCCAATACAATCCAGTCTTTGTTATTGCTCCTTGGCAGGATATTTGTCCCGAGCAAGCGTCTTGACATCACAAAGGCTTTTCCCACTTATGTCAGGATCGGCGGCGACAGGGTTGCATGGATGATGAAGGATCCGATAATAAATTTCCGATATTCATACAGATACCTTGTAGATGTAATTACCGTAAAGAACAACAAGCTGGCAGAGCTATCAGATGTCGGCGATCTGCCGGTGCTGCTTTTGCATGGAAAAGAAGATAGGAACGTGTATCTTCAGGTCTCTGAAGAATTCTTTAAACTCTTGCGCACAAAAAGAAAGAATATCGAGATATTTGACTGCGATCACTGGTTCTATGATGCAATATTCTATATTCAATCCTCGACTTACACAGAAGAATCCAGAATGAAATTCATCTCATCACTGGTAACGTGGATGAGATCCTTGGATGGCAGAAAATAATACGATTTTATTTTTCGCGAACGCTTGCTAAAAGCTGTGGAACCTTGGCGTCTTTTGCCAGCATATGGTAGTATGATATGAAGCGCTGTGCAAGGTACGGGTCATCATAGTGCGAAACCGCAAGCGTAAACTGCTCTGGGCTGGTATAGTTAGTTGTTTCGTAGCAGACTGTGATGCCATCGACCACCATAAAGCTGGCTGATAGGTTTGCTTTCCTCAGGTCAAACCTGTGGGACTTGATTATGTTGTTTACCATCTCTGCTGTTTCCCTGTTTGGCGGGACTCGAAGTATTGCATTAAGCCTGTTTTCAAGGCTGATCTGGTCTGGGAGACCATCTAGCAGATGCATTGTTAGGCCCTCGTTGGCAATCTTGTGGAACATTAACTTTGAGAAATGAGGATCGTAGTAGCGAGTGGCCATGAATACTTCGTTTTTTGCGCTTTCGAGCAATTTTGTTACTTCCAAGACTAGCCGGTTATAGTCTTTGACGACAGAGAACCCTGATAGGTGTGTGCCATTTACGATGCTCTTCAAGCTGCTGTTTCGGATTATTTCATCTATGACTTTTTCCTTCTGCTGCAAGGGAAAGTCCTGCCTTGACTTCAAGACGTCGATCGCTTTGAGGTTCCAATAGTTGGCCAGAATATCTTCAAGCGTCTTGACATGCCCATTGTAGATTAGGGAGCCAAACGTAGTAGTCCTATAAACTGAATCGCGTTTCTCAATCAAGCCTAAATCGCGGAGCCGCTTTAATCGTACGTAAAACTGTTTCTTGCTCAGGTTGCCTTTGTAGCTTTCTGCAGAAGCCCTGAAACCAGAATATGCCATTTTTATTATATTTAGTGAATGTCTGTCTGCTAAAATAGAAAAAATCTCTCCTATAGTAGCTGTCTCTGGCATATATCTATCCAAGAGTCGCCTCTGAGATATTTAAGTTTTAATAAGTTCGCTCTTATTCTCAAATCTTTCAGCCAAGCTTAAAGCTCACCTCCCGTAATATGCTCCGATGTTCACCCTGACCACATCCCTCCCTGACGAAAAGTGGTGCGTCGATGTACTGAGAAAGGTCCGGTGGAACGGTCATGTAACATGCCCGTACTGCAGTTCAGGTAACGTAAAGAAGG